>OBLW0100001649.1_pt1 | contig 18678 bp, 14 predicted proteins | sample 1520161 | NCBI WGS metagenome assembly OBLW01 (sample SAMEA3539309, study PRJEB22396) | soil metagenome | biome: tundra; feature: field; material: soil | place: USA | collected 2010-05 | depth 0.15 m | reverse complement strand
CGCTGTCGATGCTGCTGTCGATCGCGGCGCCGGCGCAGGTCATCCAATTCGAGTCGAACGGTCTCCACTATCAGACTCTGACACGGTCCGGCGTGACCATCATGCTCGCCCATCTGCCCGCCCGCCTGCACGAGTACTCCATCATTCAGGTGGTCGTCTCCAACGGCTCGGCCGGGCCCTATGTGATCCGGCCGGAAGACTTCAGCATCGAGTGTGCCGACGGCACCACCGTGCATGGCGCGCCCGCGCACGACATCATCGAGATGGAAATGCAGAAGGGAAGCGGCAGCGACGTGGTCAAGCTGGTCACCACTTACGAAGCGGGAATTTACGGCAACCCGCACTTCAAGTCCACCAACGGGTATGAAGCCCGCCGCCAGAGTGCGCTGGCGGTCAGTTCGACCCGGTTGCGCGCGGCGGCCGCCGCCAGCGCGCTGGCCCTGGTGAAAACCCGCCTGGAGCCGGGCGATAGCACCGATGGCGCCGTCTTTTTTGCCGAAGCCAAGCTGCTCACCGGCGGCAAGCTCACCGTCCACACCAACACGGACGTCTTCCAATTCAGCGCCGAGTAGCGGCGCAGCGAGCTAGGTGGCGCACGCACTCGTGCGTGCCGCGTCGGCAATCGTGCCGACGCCCGGCGAGGCGAAGCGAAGACATGTCGAGAAGAGTCTCGACACGGCACGCACGAGTGCGTGCGCCACGGCCGCAACCGGCGCAAACGCTGGTGACAGCTCCGCCAACATTTCTTGCGACCTTGTTTTCAGTCGATTACAGCCGGAGCGACGAAGGGGTCTCGGGGCAGGACAGATATGGTGTGAGCGAGAGGGAATTCGGTTCCCGTCTTGCTTACCTGGCAATTCCAAACCGCCTTCCCCAACGGCCTACCCGCTCCGCTGGAGCGTTCCATTCACCGAACGGCCGGATTCCCTCTGGTCTATTTGCGCGAGCCGCGCTGGGGGTTGCGCAGCCTGGATTGTCGCGTCTTGTGCTTCTGCCGCTTGGGCTTGCTGATGACGAAGGTGCCGCTGCCCAGGTATTCCGCCTTGTAATTCTTTTCCGCTGCCAAAGAGATTCTCCTGTTGGTGGGTAAAACCGCCCTTTCATTGTAGCGCGCTAAGCTGGGAGCAGGATGCTGAGGCCGCAGCCGATCAAGCACTTAGGGCGCGCCTGTGTCGCGTTGCTGGCGGCATTGTGGCTCCTGCTTGGTCCCGCCGCGTCCGTGTGGGCGAACGGCGGTGCGCCCAACCAGGCCGCGTGCCGGCAGGTCCCCGAGATTTCCCGCCAGCTCTCCGAAATCACCGGCCTTCCGTTGCTGCGCCCGGTGCCGTGCAGTTTCATCGATAAGCAACAGGTCAACGCCTTCCTCAAGCAGCGGTTGAAGGAAGAGACCAGCCCGCAGGATATCCGCGCCGAGGAATTGACGCTCAAGAAGTTCGGCCTGGTCCCTGCGGATTTCGACCTGGCCGCGAGCACCGTGGATCTGCTCACCGAGCAGGCCGCCGCCTTCTACGATTACCACAAGCGCAAGCTTTTTCTGACCGGTTCCAACAGCGAAGAATCGGAGGATACCGTGCTGGCGCATGAGCTCGCACACGCCCTGGCGGACCAGAATTTCAACCTGGGGCGCTACATCAAGCAGGCGCGCAAAAGCGACGACGGCTCGACCGCCCGGCTCTCCGTGATGGAAGGCCAGGCCACCTGGCTGATGAGCGAATATACGGCGCGGCGCCTGGGGCAGACGCTGCTGGGCAACCAGGCGCTGGCCGCCAGCATGGCCGGCATGACCGATTCCGGCGCCGGCCAGTTTCCGGTCTTCGAAAAAGCGCCTCTCTATCTGCGGCGCTCGCTGGTATTTCCCTATACCGAGGGGATGGCTTTCCAATCCGCCGTGCTGGAACGCGACCACCAGCGCGCCTTCTCCGAAGTTTTCACCGACGCTCCCGTCTCCACGCAGCAGATTCTGCATCCCGAAAAATACTTCGCCAAAGTGAAGCCCACCGAGCCCGCGCTTCCCGACCCGCATCTTCCGCGCGGCTACAAAGAACTGGTCAGTGGCGAACTGGGTGAGTTGGAACACGGCATACTGATCGAGCAATACGTGGGCAAACCGGAGGCTCAGGAAATCGCTCCGCACTGGCGCGGCTGCCGCTTCGAATTGCGCGAGAACAAGAAGCTCGCACGCGTGGTGTTGCTCTATGCCGTGGAATGGGACGACGAAGCCAGCGCCGCGAGGTACTTCGCCCTATACCGCCAGGTGCTCGCCAAAAAGTGGAAGCACATGACGATAGACACCGAAACCGCCGACCACATCGCCGGCACCGGCGACGACGGCCGCTTCGAGCTGCGGCGGAATGGGGCTGTGGTCACCAGCGTGGAAGGGATGGAAGCGGCACAGTGAGCCTGATGGGCGTCGTCCGCCGGAACTCCGCCTGGATATTAGCGACGGCCGCCTGTTGGGTCGCAGTCGGCGTGTTTTATCTTCACCTCGAAAGCCTTTGCCGCGAGAACCCCGGATGTTCGGGAGAATACGGCATCGAGCTATTACCGCTCGCACTTCCGTGGATTCTCGTTTGGGAGCATCTAGGCATCGATACGTCTGTCGTGCTCTTCTGTGGCTTAGTCTTCCTGAATTCACTCATCGTTGGTTTTGTGGTGCAACTGTCGATTCGATGGGTGAGAAAACTCTGCGGTTGTTCAGATCACCGCGTGTGATCCACGCAGCAATCTGGCCGGCGTCTCCCACAGTTGAGTACTGAGTTTGAGTTCCGTATCACGGGCCATCCGGAAACAGCTCCAGCCGCACGAAACGGGGTTGTCGACAAAAAACGGGGTTATCGGAAGGCTGCTCGAATCGCCGCGCGGGCCGATTTCCAATCGGTCCGCAGCTTGCCAAGCTGCATATACGAACACATTCGCTCCAAGCCTACGAGCGAGCCTCGGCAGGCGGATGAAACCGCTGCACGCGGATTTCGCCCTCGCGCTTGCGGGTTTGCGCAATATCGTAGGAGGCTTGCATCCGCATCAGTGTGTCCATCTTCACGCCGAAGGCTTTCTCGATGCGTAGCGCCATGGCGCCAGACAGGTCGGCCTTGCCGTTGAGCAAGTTGGACAGTGCGGGACGGGAAATCCGTAGCGCGGCGGCGGCTGCCGTTACGGACAGGCCTGCCGGTTCGATGATTTCGGTCCGGATGAAATCTCCGGGATGAGGCGGGTTCCTCATGGACATCGGCCGCGCGCGGTTCCGCTGGCCGCGCAGAATTGCACCGGCTTCGCGAACGCTGGCCAGCAGTTCTTCAAACATCTGTCTTTTCACGCGTTCCGATTATCCGCCAATGGCAGACACTGGTCAAGGATGAGCGAGCGGGCGTGAGACATCAGAGTTGTGCACCGGGCTTCCGAGCCTGCCGTGCACGCCGGAGCCGAAACTAATGGAGTGAGCCCCGGCAGGGGCGACAGAGAATAGCCCAGCGCGTGAGCGCTGGGACCACGATCGGTTCGGACAGCCCCGGAACGGGGCGGAAGAAAGGCGGTCAGACCGGCAACTGCCATTGGCCCTTTCGCCCCGTTCCGGGGCTGGATCATTGCACAACTGGTCCCAGCGCTCACGCGCTGGGCTACTTTCTTGCGCCCTGCCGGGCTGGCTCATGCACGTTGTGTCCAATACCTATGTCCGGGTACGCAGGCCAAGTCTTATCCAATAATCCAACCAGCCCGCCCGCCCTCTGCTGCTAAACTGAACGTTCATGTTCAAGCCGCTGATATCTTTGCTGGCTCTGTCCCTGGCGGTGGGCGCGCCGCTCCAGGCCCAGCAGGTCCCTCGCAAGGTGGGCGAGTTCGCCATCCAGATTCCGGAGGGTAAGCCGATCTCGCTGGCCGCATATAAGGGCAAGCCGGTGCTGCTGGCGTTCATCCTGACCACCTGCCCGCATTGCCAGCACGCCGTGGAACTGCTGAACAAATTGCAGCCGGAGTACGCACCGCGCGGCCTCCAGATGCTGGCTTCGGCCATCGACCAGGACGGGCCGGAAGCCGTGCCCCGCTTCATCGGCAACATGCACCCACCGTTTCCGGTTGGCTTTAGCGATCCAGTTGCTACGCTGAACTTCGCTGGCTACGCGCTCACCCGTCTGCCCCACATGCCGATTCTGCTGTTCATCGACCGCCGGGGTATGGTGCGGGAACAACGCGACGGCGCCGAGCCTGTCTACTTCGGCGATCAGGAGGAACAGAACTTGCGTAAGTCGATCGACGCTCTCCTGGCGCCGTCCAAACCAGCGCCCAAGAAGGCAGCTATTGCATCTCAAGAGACGCACTGAGCGGCGGCCCCATTTTTTGCGGTTCATGCAGCGGCGCCGCTCAACCGAAGAACCGCTCCCTCCGGTCGCGGCTCCGATGCGCACGCATTTATTCTTGCCGTGTCGAGACTCTTCTCGACACCTGCGCATGGATAGCCCTGCGTCGGCATGAGTGCCGACGCGGCACGCACGAGTGCGTGCGCCACGTCGGAACGGCAAGGTTACTAATCTGACGGGCCCTTAGCCCGCTATTCGGCTGCGCTGCGCCGCAACGCGCGGAGGTCGATGCCGAGCGCCTGGCATTTCTTGTAGAGATGGCTGCGCTCCAGGCCGAGGGCCTTGGCGGTGTCGGTCATGCGCTGGCTGTGGCGCTTCAGCTCACCCAGAATCTGGTCGCGCTCGAAGCCGTCCACGCGCTGGGCCAGCGTGCGGCCGGATGACGGCGCTCCACCAGCCGGAGTATCTAAAACTTCGGGCAAAGCCAGGCGCGCGGCCGCGGCATCCACCGGGCCATCGGCCAGCAGCAGCAGCCGCTCCACTACGTTGCGCAGCTCGCGCACGTTGCCCGGCCAGCGGTAGCGAACCAACTCCGCAATCGCCTCCGGCGTCAGCGGCTTCGGTTTCCAGCCGTTGATCTCGGCTACCTGCCGGGCGAAATGCTCGGCCAGCGGCTGTATGTCCTCGGTGCGTTCGCGCAAGGGCGGCAGCGTCAGCGGGTAAACGTAGATGCGATGATACAAATCCTGGCGGAACGCGCCCTTGGCGACTAACTCGTCGAGGTTGCGGTGAGTGGCCACGATCACGCGCACGTCGACCGGAATGGCGCGGTCGCCGCCGACGCGCTCCACCTGCCTCTCTTCGAGTACGCGCAGCAGCTTGGCCTGCATCACCAGCGGCATGTCGCCGATTTCATCCAGGAACAGGGTGCCGTGGTGGGCTTGCTCGAACTTGCCCAGGTGGCGCGCGGCGGCTCCGGTGAACGAGCCCTTTTCGTGGCCGAAGAGCTCGGATTCGATCAGCTCGCCCGGCACGGCGGCGCAGTTGAGCGTGACGAACGGCCCCGCGCTCCGCTGGCTGCGGCCGTGCAGCGCGCGGGCGATCAGCTCCTTGCCGGTTCCGGTTTCGCCCAAAATGCAGACGCGCGTTTCGCTCGAGGCCACGCGATCCACCTGCGCCATCACGCGGCGCATGGCTTCGCCCGCGTGCACAATCTCATGTTTCCCCACGCGGTGGCGCAGATCGCGATTCTCTTCCTCCAGGCGCTTCAGCTTGAGCACATTGTCCACGGTGAGCAGCAGCTTGTCGGTGGAGAGCGGCTTTTCCAGAAAATCGAGGGCGCCCAGCCGTGTGGCGCGCACCGCCATTTCGATGTTGGCCTGCCCGGAAATCATCACCACCGGCAGCGCGATGCCGGCCGCGCGCAGGTCCTCGAGCAGCGCCAGCCCGTCCTTGCCCGGCATCACCACGTCGGACATCATCAGGTCGAAAGGCTGCGACTTCGCCAGTTCAAGCGCGCGCGCCGCGTTGTCGCAGACGGTGGCTTCGTGGCCGGCCAGGCGAAACGCGCGCGAAAGGGATGCCAGCGTGTTGGCATCGTCGTCGACAATGAGTAAGTGAGCCAAATCTGAGGTTAGCCTACCCAAAGGCACCGCGCAAAAACTACTTCACGGTTGTTGCCGTGGCGCACGCACTCGTGCGTGCAGCGTCGAGACTTCTCTCGACGCCTCTTCGTCTCGGTGCGCCAGGCGTCGGCAGGATTGCCGACGCGGCACGCACGAGTGCGTGCGCCACGTTCACCCTAAGTCGATGCGAAAGGTGGTGCCCTTGCCGGGATGGCTCTCCACCGAAACGCGGCCGTGGTGATCGCTGACCACCGATTGCACGATGGCCAACCCGAGGCCGGTGCCGTGCGTCTTGGTCGTGTAGTAAGGCGTAAAGAGGCGCTCGCATTCCTCCTGGCTCAGGCCCTTGCCGGAATCGGAGATCTCCAGGCGCGCGCCCGATCCTTGCGGCATGGTGCGCACCGTCAGCGCGCCGCCTTCGGGCATGGCATCGATGGCGTTGAGCACCAGGTTGCGCAGGGCCCGCGCGACCTGTTCCGGATCGGCGGCAACAGTCGGCAGCTCCGGCGCCAGCTCCGCCCGCGCCGTAACCCGCGCCTGGGCGAACTGCGCCTCAAACAGCTTCATGGTTTCCCCGGCCAGCGTGTTCAGATTCACCGGCTGCATTTCGGGCGCGGGCATTTTGGCGAAATCGGAAAAGCGGGCGATGATCTGCTTGAGATTGGCCAGCTCGGCCAGCAGCGTGCGGCTGCCTTCGCGGAACACTTCGTCGAATTCCGCCGGATGGCTCTCGCGGGCGCGCTGCATGTTTTCGACGGTGATTTGCAAAGGGAAGAGCGGATTCTTCAACTCGTGCGCCAGGCGCCTTGCCAACTCTCTCCAGGCGGCCACGCGCTCGGTCTGCACCAGGCGCTGGCGCTGTTCCACGAGCTCATGCGTCATGCGATTGAAGGCTTGCGCCAATTGCCCGATCTCGTCGTGCGACGTCACCTCCACCGTGGTGTTCCAGTTTCCGGCGGCCACCTGGCCGGCGCTTTCGGCCAGCCGCCGCACCGGGCGCGTGACGCGCGCGGTGGCCCAGACCGCCATCAACATGCCGGTGAGGATGGCGCCCGCCGCCACCCAAGCGCCGTTGCGGCCGAGCGAGTTTTCGAGTTCCACCAATTCGCGTCGCGAGCTCGAGATCAGCAGCACGGCCAGCAGGTTGTCTTCGATACCGGTCAGCGGCAGCGCGTGAACGGTTTCCGCCGCCGCGCCACTGCCCAGAGTGGCCACGCGCGGGCGGTGCTCGCGGATCACCCGCTCGATCAGCGGCTGGAATTCCGCCGCATCGGTCGCGGTGTCGGTCGAGCCGGCCAGCAGATGCGGCGCGAACTGCGGTTCCAGGTTGCGATACAGCAGCACGCGCATACCGGCGGGCAGCACCAGCGTGTCGAGGAAACCCTGATCGAGTTGCTGCCCGCCCGCCACGTACAGTTGCCGGCCGCCGGCATTCACCGTTTCCACCGCCGCCAGCGCCAGCGTGAAACCATCCGGCAACTCTTCGCGCCGGAGGAACGCAACGCCCGGCTTCCACGCCGGTGGCGCGGTCAGCCAATCTTCCACATACCCGAAACGCACTGGCCATTCCGCGGAAGAAACGATGGCGCCATCGCCGCCAACCAGTTCGAGCAGCCCAAGCCCGTGCGCGCGCGCCATGGCGGAAGCTTCGTTGTAATAGGCGGAGTCGTCCGAGGAGATGGCGACACTGACGGCAGCATCGGATAGGGCGACATCCTTCACGGCGCGCACGATTTCCTGGCCGCGCCGGTCGAACTCGCGCTGGAATTGCGCCACCAGGACGTCGGCGCGCTGGCTCTCGACGCGCTCGAACGCTTTGCGCGTGGCGCGCGTGACCAGCCACTCCACCATCCCTACGGAGGCCACCACCGTCAGCGTAAAGACGACCAGCAGGCGGGTGCGGAACGTCATGGCCGTCCGCCTTCCAGCCACACGTTTTCGAAGCGCCACTCGCCCAGCGGCGAAATGCCCGGACCGCCTTTGACGCGCGCCGCCACTCCGTATACATCCGCCAGGTGGAATAGCGGAACCACGCGGAATCCCTCCAACAGGCTGCGTTCGGCGTTGTAGAGCGCGTCGGGCGTATCGGCGCGCAGTGGCGCCGCGAGATCCAGCGTGGCGGCGATAGCAGCCAGCGCGCGCGCAGGGTCGGCGGTGGCGATGCGCACCTCGATCAGCCGTACATCGGCGGCGCCTGCCTGCGGAGCAAGTGAAATTGCCAGGCCGGCATCGCGCGCGTTGAGCGCGATGCGCTCCGCGATCGGCCGCAACGCCGCATCTTCCACGCCGATCGAGAAACTGCGCGCCGCCGCCGGAACGGCCGCGGCCAGTTCGCGCGCTTTGGCGGCATCGGAAGCCGCGTTGAACACGAACGCGTAGCCGGAGAGCCATTGCGGCAGCAACGCGCCCGAAATCTCGCCCTGCCGTTGCAGCAACACGTTGAAAATAGCCGTGCGGTCCACTGCCAGCGCCAGAGCTTCCCGCGCGCGCGAATCGTCCACCCGCGCGCCGAAATCGAGCAGCAGCACGCGCACCGGTTGCGAGACCCAGGTGCGGCGGCCGGCGGGCTGCCGCCTGGCCTCGCTGGGAGGAATTTCGATCATCTCGGCTTTACCGACGTCGAGATCGATGGCCTGGTCGCGCGGCGGACGCGCCAATTCCACCTCCACTGCGTCCAGAAACGGCCGTCCACCCGGCGCGTTCTCATCCGCGGCGTAGGCCGCGCGGCGGCCCGCTTCCCAGCGCGTAATCGAAAACGCCGGCGCCAGATCCGGCATTCCCAGCCCGAGCTGCGGCGGATCGGCGGTCTCGATGGAAGCGTGAATCTCCACCCGCAAAGTTCCGCCATACCGCGGACGGGTGGCCGCGGAAGCGGTGATGGAAAGAGCGCAGAGGAGAAGCAATGGAACCGCGGGGCGGTGCAACGGGCCAGCCAAACTCCGCCAACGTGGCGCGGCTTGCCCGTGCACCATCCGGGGCAGTCCTGCCCGCTGTGTCGAGAGTCGTCTCGACATTTCTTTGATGCGCGCCACACACTGCAGTCCCGGAAAGGTCGCCACGATTGGCGACCCTGCAGGCAAGATTGCCCGGGATGGTACACGGGCAAGCCGCGCGACGCGCCGCACCCCCGCCGGCGAGGCAATTTCCATCCACCGATCAACACCGGTGACCACCGATGAGACCTCGTCCTTTCTATCCGTGTTCATCAGTGTTCATCCGTGGCCAATCTTTCTTACGATCCGCAGGCCAGCGTAACCACATAAGCTTCGTATCTGCCGCTGGCGAGGTTGCGAATGACTGCCAGCGCCGAATCGGTGCCGGACGTCCACAGCGCCGTCACCGGACCGGGGAATAGAATCGGCGCCGTGAGCGGGCCGGCCGTCCGGTCCGCCACCGCCCAGGATTGAATGGCGTCAGGCTCGTTGCCGTCGCTGGCGCGCGTGGCGAGCACCTGGGTTGCTGCACCGCATCGTCCGTCGATGCCGGCCAGATCGCTGCCCCAGGAAGGCAGCGGCGCCAGCGCATTGAAATTGTTATCGAACAGTTCTGCGTGGCCGTCCGCCAGAGCCAGCAGCCAGTAAGTGGAGGCGCGATCCTCGACCGATGCGGCGGAGAAGAACGGCGGCGCCGAGCGGGCAGCGCCCGTTTGCGTCACCACGCGTCCATCGAAGTAGTTGCGGCCGGGCGCGAAATTGGCGGCCAGCGGCGCGCGGCTGCCGGAAGCGAGCATCCACGGCTGATCGCCCGGCCGGCAGTCCAGGCTCAACTCCGGCTCGATGGCGCCTTGGCAGGCCAAACCGGGAAGCAATGCCTCGAAGCGCGGCGCGCTCAGGCGCAGGCGGCCGCGCAGGTCGCGGGGCCACGGCCCCGGCGGCGTCAAACGCACGGTTTGGCGCTGTTCCCAACGGTCTTCGTGTCGCGCGAGCAGCGTGATCCGGGAGGGCGCCAGCACCAGCATGGTGTCGCCGGAGATTGCCAGATCCAGAATCTGCTCCTCCTGCTCCCACGCCAGCTTCTTTTCCAGGCCCACGCCGGCTACCGCCGGTTGTCCCGCGGCCGCGCGCTTCCAGGCGGCGATCCACACCATGCGCTCGTCGCCTTTGCGCGCTTCTTCCACCAGCAGATAGTCGGTCGCGTTTTCGGAGAGCGTGAGCGACACTTCCACCGCCGCCGCGCCCTGCCCCGCATGCCCGCCGGCTTGCCGCAGCAGATTCTCAAATGTCGTTCGCAGGCGAGCCACGTCGGCCACATCGAGCGACGAAGCGTTATGGCACGTGATCGAAACCGGCGTGCCCGCGCCCGCCAGCAGCGCCGTCTTGGCCGCCAACTCGCGCACCGCGCCGTCGAAGTTCTCAGCCGCGCTGGCCAGCGGCGCGGTCCACAGCAGAAGCGCGGCCCAGGCCGCGCGCCTCCCATTCACGGCTGCGATCATAGCACATCGCGATTGCGGCTCCCGTCGAGAACGCGGATAATGCCGCGCAGGCATCCCCGCGCCACGAAGAACGAAAGCGGCAGCGTGATTGCCGCCATCACGACACATCCGAAAAAGTTTTCCATGATTGCGCTCCTCGATTGCTTCCCGCCCGCCCTATAGCGTGCCGCCCGCCGCCGCGGCCGCGAAGATCTGCGCGGTTTCCGGCGTGGCCTGATCGTACAGTTCCACCGTATCGCCCACCGACACCATCTCGAACAACTGCTCCACGTCGTGGTTGCGCATGCGTATGCAGCCATGCGATGCGTTGTGGCCAATGGAAGCGGGGTTGTTGGTGCCGTGAATGCCGTATCCCTTGACGCTCAAGCCGAGCCACCGTGTCCCCAGCGGGTTGGATTTGCCGGGAGGAACGATGCGGCCTTTCCCGTACCAAGTGGGATCGGGGATGCGCACGACGATTCTGAAAGCGCCCGCCGGGCTGGGGCTTTTCGGCGCGCCCACCGCAGTCGGGAAGACGCGCAGCACGCGCCCCGCTTCCATCACCGCCAGCTTGCGGTCCGGAATGCTCACGATGATGCGCCGCGCCGGCTGCTGCTTATCCTGAGCCAGCGCTTCCGCTGCGGCCATCAGCAGCACGCCGGTCAGCGTCGCCATCTTTCTGATCTGGTCTTCCGTCTTGAACATCTTCCGATCCTCCGTACGCGCACTCGTAGTGCAGCCCGGAGACCGAAAGCTAATTGATTGAAAAATGGATACTTGCCCATCAAACCGGCGTGTCACGTCATACACGCGTGTAAAAACCGGGACGTCGTTCCTTTTGCCGCTGGCCGAAAACCACCGCGCCGGTGCAGGGCGGCCAGCGCAAATGCAGCCGAGCCCTCATGTTTCAATCAGTTGCGGATGGCACGCGGCTTGCACTTACTCAGGCCGTGAGCCGCTTCAAGAAGGCGGCGGAACAAAGGGAATAAGAGGAGGAGTCATGAAAACGAAATTGCTTGCTGTGTTGCTTTTGGCTTGTGCCAGCGCGTTTGCCGCGCCGCGTGTGTTCGTCGGCGTCGGGTTCGGCGGCTTCGGCTACCGTCACGCGTACCCCGCGTACCGCGCCTATGTTCCCGCTCCTGTCGTGGCCTACGCCGCGCCTGTCGCAGCTTATTATGCGCCGCCCATGCCGGGTCCCGGCTATGCGTGGATCGGTGGCTGGGGAGTGCACGCCGGCTACTGGGCTCGGCCGCCCTATCTGGGCGCGGCATGGGTGGGCCCGCGTCATTTCGGTGGCCGCTATTACGCCGGTCACTGGCGCCGGTAACGACGCAACAATTTCAAGTCCTCGGATTCAAGTCCTCGGAGGGGGCCGGTGGCGAAGCGCGCCGCCGGCCTTTTTTATTGGGATACGGGATCAGAACCCTCAACAAGCGTCCCTTTTCCGCATGGTAAAATCAAACCGAAATCACTCAAGAGGTTCCCCGATGTCCCAGGAGACGGATCTTTCCCGTCGCGATTTATTGAAGACCGCCGGCGCAGTCGCCGCCGTGGCCGCCGCCATTGAGGGCGCGCCGGCGATCCAAACGGTAAAGGCCGCCAACGACCAGGTGCAGTACGGCATGATCGGCACCGGCAGCCGCGGCAGCTACCTGCTCAAGCACCTCAAGAATATTTCGACCGGCCGCTGCATGGCGTTGTGCGACCTCCAGCAGACCGCGCTCGACCATGGCGTCGCGACCATCGGCAACAATCCGAAAACTTACAAGGATTACCGCGAGCTGCTGGACCGCAAGGATCTCGACGCCGTTTTCGTCATCACCCCTCTCTACGTGCATTACCCGCTGACCAGGGATGCGCTGCTGAGCGGCCGGCACGTCTTCTGCGAGAAGTGCCTGGTATTCAAGCCGGATGAGGTGCACGAGCTGCGCGCGCTTTCCAACTCGCGGCCGAAACAGATTCTGCAGACCGGTTTGCAGCGGCGCTCCAGCCAGTTCTACCAGATGGTGAAGGATATGGTGGACAAGCGCATCCTGGGCAACGTACACCACATCCATGCGCAGTGGCATCGCAACATGATCAACAAGCCCAGCACGCTGTGGACGATGAAGCCGGGCGGCCCTTCCAACGTATACAACTGGCGCCTGTTCCGGCAGTTCTCCGGCGGCCTGCCCGCCGAGCTGACTTCGCACCAGGTGGATATCGCCGATTGGATGCTCGGTTCCGAGCCCGAGTTCGTGATGGGCCTGGGCAGCCTGGATACGCTCAAGGACGGCCGCGACGTTTACGACAACATCCAGTTGATCTACCGCTATCCCAACGGCCAGAAGCTGACTTATTCGTCGATCAGCACCAACCAGTTTCTCCCGTACTTCAATGGCACGCGGCCGGAGATGGGCGAGATCATCATGGGCACCGAGGGCACGATTGAGATCACCGTTGGCGACGATGTGCACATGCCGGTGGCCTGGTGGTATCGCGAGCCGCCCAAGACTTCGACCGTCGCCAAGGCCAATGACAAGCAGCAACCCTTCGTGGCCGGCGCCACCATGATCGCTTCCGGCGGCGCCAACGGTCCGATTCCGCTGATGACCGGCGACCTGGCCTTCGACGGCAAAGAGAGCTTTCTCGATCGCGAAGTCAAGTACGCCCGCCGCTGGCTATATTCGAAAGGCGTTTTTGTGCAGGAAGAATCGCGCAACCCGGTGGACGTGGAACTGGAAAGCTTCTTCCGGAATTGCCGCGACGGCGGCCGCCCGAAGGCCGATCTGGAAATCGGCCTGGCAGACGCCGTGGCCGTGATCCTATCCAATCAGGCGATGGACGAAGGCCGCAAAGTCTATTTCAACGAAATCGACAAAATGGGCATCGCCCCCGGCACGCACATGACTTCGTGAGCCGGCGCAACCGGGTCACGTAGCGCCCGCACTCGTAAGTGCGCCGCTTGCGGTCAACGCCTGCTCTCTGCCGGCGAGCCCGCCAGCGGGCCGTACACAAGGCCTGCTATTCCGGCGTTGACCGCGCAATGCCCGTGCGATCGGTGCCGGCTGCGCTGCCTCTGGCGCTGCCACCCCGTCATATGCAGTTCGAGTTACATTCATACTGATGCCCATTCAGATCGGCGATACCCTCGGCGATTATCAAGTCACCGGCGTTTTAGGCCGCGGCGGCATGGGCAAGGTTTTCCGCGTGCGGAACCTGGTCTCGGACCGCGAGGAAGCGATGAAAGTCGTCCTCCCCGATCTCGACGAAAACGTCGCGTTGGCCGACCGCTTTCTGCGCGAGATCAAAGTCCACGCCAGTCTCCAGCATCCCAACATCGCGGCTCTCCATACGGCCCTGCGGATCGAGGGCCGGCTGGTGATGATCATGGAGCTGGTGGAAGGCGTCAGCCTGGAAGAAACGCTGCGCCACGGGCCGCTCGAGATAGCGGTAGCGGTCGATTACGTCCACCAGATTCTGACCGCGCTGGCGTTCGCGCACGCGCGCGGCGTGATTCACCGCGACATCAAGCCGGCCAACATCCTGATCGCCGTGGGCGGCGTCATCAAGCTGACCGATTTCGGTATTGCGCGGTCAACCGGCGCGGCGCGCTTGACCGGCGTGGGGCTCGCCGTTGGAACGCTGGCCTACATGTCGCCCGAGCAAATCCGCTCGGGCCAGGTGGACGCCCGTTCCGATATCTACTCGCTGGGCACCATGTTTTACGAAATGGTCACCGGCCATCACCCCGTTCAGGCGGATACCGAGCACGCCATGATGAACGCGCAGTTGAGCGTGATTCCGCCCGAGCCGTCCGCGGTGAATGCCAAAGTGCCGCAGGCCGTCTCCGCCGCCATTATGCGCGCGCTCGCCAAAGAGCCTGGCTTGCGCTTCCAGACGGCGCTGGAATTCCGAGCCGCGCTGCGAGACATCGGCCAAGCCGGCTTTCCGGCGCCGGTCGCTCCCAGTGCCACCGCCGCTTCTGGCGCGACCGCCGCGACGACAACGGAGTTGGCCGAACTGGAAGCCCGCCTCTCCCGCGCCATCGGTCCCATCGCCGGCCGGCTGGTTGCCACGGCCGCCCGCCGCTACACCACGATTTCCGAAATCCGGCAGGCACTCGCCGGTGAGATCGACGATCCGAAAGAGCGGGCAGCCTTCCTCAAAACCGCACCCGGCGTCAAGACCGATCCCAGCGTCACCGCGACCATGGCTGTGCGCACCCCCACCGCGGCCGCCGCCTTCGATCCCAATAAGCTCGATCGGCTCGCTCAGGCGCTAGCGCCTTACCTCGGCCCGATTGCAAAAGTAGTGGTCTCTCGCGCGGCCAGGTCGGCTCCGAGCGCCGAGGAACTCCTCAACGCGTTGGCAGCCGAGGTCTCATCCGAGGGAGACCGCCAACGTTTCCTCGCCTCCGTGCGGTCAGTGTTCTAGACCAAGGGCTCGTCAAGAAATAACCTTGGCATTCCGACGTGGCGCACGCACTCATGCGTGCCGCGTCGGCAATCGTGCCGACGCCGGTTTCCCGTGCGCCAGCAGGTGTCGAGAAGAGTCTCGACACGGCACGCATGAGTGCGTGCGCCACGTCGTTCGACGTGATTTGGCATGATTATATCCTGACAGGCCCTAAGTCTTCGACCGTGTGATGTAGTGCCCCCGAACGGAGCCGCGACCACAGGGAGCAGTCCATGCCACTTTATTGCGGGCCCGCAGAGGCTGGCCGTTAAGAACCTAGCATCTTCAGCGCGCGGTCCAGGCTGCGCCGCATGCGGTTGAAGGATCCCGCCAGAACGGCGATTTCGTCGCTGCCGCCCGCCGGCAGCTCCGGCACGTCCATTTGCCCCACGCTGATCTGGTCCGCCATCGTCGAAAGCCTGCGCAGGGGCCGCACCACGGCGAAAAGTAACAGGAGGTCCAACAAGATGAGGCTGGCCAGAAACACCGCCGCCAGAGAGATCACCAGCGTCTGAAACGCCTGGTTCGCCATCCGAACCGGCAGCGCCATGGGCACCGAGACAATCTGCGCGCCCACAATCTCGTTGAGCTGCCAGCCGAATCCGTTATTCGGTCCATAGCGCCGAATCATCGCGGCGGGCGCCGCGTGCGGCTCGCTGTGGCACTCCAGGCAGGGCGGCTTGGCCTGTATGGGCCGCGCCAGGAAAAGCGAAGGCCCGGCAGGCGTGTCCCGCTCTCCCACCCGTTCGCTCGGTCCGCCTGGGTGGCCTCGAAACTCGTTGATGACATCCGCTTCCCAATCTACCGCGCGGTCGCGCGGATTGGTCGGGTTCAGTACCGCCTCTTTGTACGCGTAGTCCGGATAGCTCCCTCGCAAACGGGCGAAATTCTCGGTGGCCGCGAATGCGGGAACCGTCTGCGGCAGGAACGACCGCTGGTGCTCCGCCTGGGTCACCAGCAGCGGTTTGATCTCATTGGAGGTGTAATCGCGCGCCGACTGCATCGCTTGAATCATCAGCCGCGCCTGCCGCAGCACTTCTTCCCGCGCGTCGTTTTGCAGAAACTGGTGCGAGACCGCGGCGGCAACAGCCAGCCCCGCGCCCAGGACAACTCCCAGAATCAGGTTGAATTTCGCCAGAAGTTTCATTTTAGGTTCCCAGTTTCGAAGCCGTGACAGGCCTCACCATTATCCTACGGAAGCGCGCCGAGCGAGCCGGGGCGTAACTGGCGGGGCGTGCGACACAGGAATGGCGAAACTCTCCATTGCTAATGAATTCCGGCGAATCTGAGCGCAGGCGTACGCAAGGCTACTTTCTTTCAGGGGGCTTTGTATCAGGGCACGGCTTCAGCCGTGCCGAAGGATCGCAAGAAACGGTTGGGCTTCAGCCCCTGCGCCCGCAGGAAAGCCTCAGCGGCTAAAGCCTTTGGCTACCCATATGTTGTGGCACGGCTGAAGCCGGTGCCCTGATACAATACCAGCCGCCGAGTTTCCACTTCCATGTCGCACACTTTAAATGGCGAACGGTGGGCCGTGGAACCATCCCGCCGCGCCAGTGAGCTATCATGATTCCGATTATGTCAACCCTGGACAATCTCGAACCCAAGGCCGTCTGGAAGCACTTTGCCGCTCTTGCGGCCATTCCCCGCGCCTCGGAAAAGGAAGCCGCTGCCCGCGAATATGTGCTTGCCCTGGCCGGCCGTCTGGGCCTGGAATCGGTGCAGGACCCCACCGGCAATGTGGTCGTCCGCAAGCCCGCGCGCCCTGGGCGCGCCGGCGCCGTTCCGGCTGCCATTCAGGGCCACCTGGACATGGTCTGCGAGAAGAACGAGGGCACGCTCCACAACTTCGATACCGACCCCATCCGCCTGGTGGTGGATGGCGACTGGCTCAAAGCCGACGGCACGACTCTCGGCGCCGACAACGGAGTGGGCGTGGCTGCCGCGCTCGCCGTCATGGAAAGCGATACGGTCGCCCATGGCCCGCTGGAATTCGTCTTTACGGTCGACGAAGAGAGCGGCCTCACCGGCGCTTCCAAGTTTCCCGGCGGACTGCTCCAGTCCAAGTACTTCCTCAATCTCGACAACGAAGAGGAGTACACGCTTTGCATCGGCTGCGCCGGCGGCGTCAACTCGGTGGCCCGGCGCAAGATCGAGCGTCGCCCCGCCCCATCCGGCGAGGCGTGCCGCATCAAGATCTCGGGCCTGGCAGGCGGCCACTCGGGCGTCGACATTCATCGCGGCCGCGGCAACGCCGTTCGCATCCTCGGCCGCGCGCTGCTGGCCGTGATGGATAGCCTGCCACTGGCGATCGCCGAAATCCAGGGCGGAAGCAAACGCAACGCCATCCCGCGCGAAGCGTTCGCCGTCGTGGTGCTCGATGCCGCTCTTGTGCCGCAACTGAGGTCCCTGCTGGCGGCTTACGCGGTCGAGGCGCAGTTGGACCTCGGTTCCTTCGATCCCAGCCTTCGCGTCGAGCTCGAAACGGCCGCGCGTCCGGAGCAAGTCATCGCCGATGCCGACGCCGTTCTGATCGCGAATATCCTAGCCAGCCAGCATCACGGCGTTTTGGCCATGAGCCCCGACGTCCCCGGTCTGGTGCAGACGTCCACCAACCTGGCCATTGTCGATACCAAGCGTGGCGAAGTCGAGATCTCGACCAGCCAGCGCAGCTCGATCGAGAGCAGCAAGCGCGCCGCCGCCCGCATGGTCGCCACGGTATTCGAACTGGCCGGGTTTGCGGTGAAACAGTCCGGCGACTACCCCGGCTGGAAGCCCGAACCCGCCAGCGACATCGTCCGCAAGGCCCGCGCCGTCCATCAGGAAGTTCTCGGCAGGCCGCCCGAGCTCATCGCTATGCACGCGGGTCTCGAGTGTGGCGTCATCGGCGAGAAGTACCCCGGGATGCAGATGATCTCATTTGGCCCGCACATCGTCGACGTCCACAGCCCCAGCGAGCGGATCAAGATCTCGTCGGTTGCACCGTTCTATAGCTTGCTGACCGGACTTCTGGAACGCCTGTAGCGCCCGGCCCTACGCGCGCATTGCCGGCAGATGCGGGTTTCGCGCTCCGGCCCAGGTTTGCTGGTGCCAGTTCGGGTAAGGCTCCGCGCCGGCACTGACCGCATCGAGGCGGGCCATCTCCTCAGCGTTCAATTCCCACGCAGCCGAGGCGAGATTGTCGCGCAGTTGCTCCTCGTTGCGTGCGCCCAGGATCACCGTATCCACGCCCGGCTTGCCGCGAACCCAATTGAGAGCCACCTGAGCTGGCGTGACGCCGCGCCCGGCGGCGATCTCGAGCATGACGTCCACAATGCGATAAAGCCGCTCCCAGTCCACTTTGATCGGCGCTCCCAGCGCGGCCAGCCGGCCTTCGGTTGGCTGCGGCGCGTCGCGGCGAATCTTGCCCGAAAGCAGCCCGAACATGAGTGGGCTCCACACCATCACACCCACACCCTGGTCAAGACCCATCGGAATCAGCTCATATTCGGCGTCGCGGACCAGCAAAGAGTATTGGATTTGCTGGCTGACATAGCGCGCCAGGCCGCTATCATCGGAAATGGCCACCGCCTTCATCGTGTGCCAGGCGGAAAAATTGGAACAGCCGATGTAGCGGACCTTGCCCTGCCGGACGAGCGTATCGAAAGCGCCCAGCGTTTCCTCCATGGGAGTAATGGAGTCCATCGAATGCGCCTGGTACAAGTCGATATAATCGGTGGCGAGGCGGCGCAGGCTGGCCTCGCAGGCCGATATCAGGTGGTGGCGCGACAACCCAAAGTCGTTCGGTCCCGGCCCCATCGGCGAGAAGGCCTTGGTGGCGATCTGCACACTCTGCCGCCGGCCCTTCAGCGTCGCGCCGAGCACTTCTTCGGCGAGCCCTTCCGAATAGATGTCGGCGGTGTCGAACAGCGTGACA
>OBLW0100001648.1_pt1 | contig 18681 bp, 18 predicted proteins | sample 1520161 | NCBI WGS metagenome assembly OBLW01 (sample SAMEA3539309, study PRJEB22396) | soil metagenome | biome: tundra; feature: field; material: soil | place: USA | collected 2010-05 | depth 0.15 m | reverse complement strand
GTGCGCTGCGTCGCGTCGAGCGCCTACAGCTCCATCGTGGATTGGGAATACCAGACGACAATCGGCGGTTCTACCCGCCGTAGCGCGCCGTTTGTCGCTTCACGTTGAACAAGGTGACGGTCAGCGCTGGAACGGCGTGGCGGCCTTCTGGCGCGGCCGGGCAGGGGAACGTGTGCGGGTCGGCGGAAGGGCTTTATTTCCCGCCGCTTCCGGTGCGTACAACCACTTGAACCGGGTAGAGCAGGATAGCGCGTAGCGTGCCCCTGTTACCACATTGCAGAATCCAGGCTGCGATCCATACGCCTCAGTGAATCGCCCGCACTTCGCCGACAACCTTCCACAGCTCGTGGCCGTCTTCGCTCACGCCGTGCGGCGCCAGCTCATTGAACGCGCCGCACTGCAGGTGACGAATGGCGAGCTTGCAGCACCCAGCTGACTTGGCGTTAAGGCTTGTCCCGCTCATGGCGCCGAGCGTCGAGCTCAAGCGGCGCGCGCTCATAGGTGAAGGTCACAATCTGTTCCAGGTACGTGGCCAGAAACGCCGCGATGGAGCCAGCCTCCTCGTACTGATACACGTGCCGAAGCTCGTGCGAGACCAAACGGTTTGATATGTCTCGCCCACGAATGTAGATGCCGTGACCGAATGTGATGCCGATCATGGCCGGACCGAGCAAGCCCGTTTGAATAGCGGCGGTGCGCAGTCCGGGGTGTTGCGGCAGAGGCAGTTGCTGCACGATTTTGATGCGAACGCGATCAGTTTCGCGCACTCCCACCGCGGCCGCCAGCTTCGACTCCGTGGCGATCAACGCGCGACCTGTCGCGAGGATCGCAGTCTCCTGATCCTGCGCCCAAGCCACCGCCAAAGGCAACAGCTGTGGCAGCTCAGCTGCGAGATCGATCATTCAGCTCCTCTGTGCCAAATCGCTATCTCGCCCGGGCCCACTACGCACGCGGTAACAATCCTCTGGCGTTCCGATCCGGAATCGGTAGCCCGTGTTTCCGCAGCTTGCGTGTGACCGCTTCCTCGAACTGCGGCGCCCAGCCGTCCCAATTGGCACCATAGCAGCCGATGCATACGGTGATGTGATACGCCAGAAGATGCTGGCCGTCATAGACATCCGGGCCGAATTGGAATTCACAGCCGCAGGTGTCGCAGCGATACATGATCTTCGGTGATGACATAGCCTAGTGACTATGCCCTAGCCCTGATCACCGATTGGTAACCGATAGGCGCCGGAAGACGGTCCCGGTGCACCGCGAACACCGCCCGCCCGCGGGGCGGCGTCGGCTTCGCGCTCAGCCAACACCTGTCGGACTTGGTGCTCCCCCTTCATTCTCCCAATCGGCTTCGGCCGCCTCATCATCTGCCAATTGGCTATGACGGAGCGCCCAGCGGGCAGCGAAGTACGCCACTATTCCTGCAATCGCTGCCACAAGGATTAGACGTCGCATAGGGGGCAACTATGCGATGCGACTAGGATCGATGCCATCGGACGAACCCCCGTCAAACGTAGGACATTGGGCTGCCTCGCCAGCGGGGAGGGGGCAGATGCTGAGCTCCGAGCTTCGAAGAGATGTGCATTACGCCGAGCGATCCGGGCACGTCGCCAGCACGACGTTAGGCCGCCCGATCGCTGTCTCGAGCATGTTTGCCATGCGGCGCAGGTAACGCGCCTCGGCGAAGGTCAGCGCCCGCACGGTTGGCTTTGCGATAGGTGTGTCGCGGAACGATGGCGGTAGAGGGCTCTCGCCGACGATGAGGCAGGCGCTCGGGTGGCACGGCAGTAAGAGTTCAAGCGTTGCCTCCCTAGATGCGATGCTCGAGAGAGTCTGCGTCAGAGGCCAGATGCGACGCATGGAACAATGGTCCTGAATCTGAACGATGAAGCACGGAGTCAGCGACGCCGCCGGGACGCTGCCGGTGTCCGTCACGAGCGGATGTGTACCCCCAGGTGTACCCCGATGCGGTTGCGAAGGCGCCATGGATTCGTAACTTGCTGATTTAGCTGATCGGAGCGAGAGGATTTGAACCTCCGACCCCTTGCACCCCATGCAAGTGCGCTACCAGACTGCGCCACGCTCCGACATTATTATTCTTCTTGGAATGCACCGCCGGACCAGCGACGGTGCCTGTTCATCATACCCTCTTTCCCGCGTGCGGTGGGCTTACTCCAGCACCCCTCAACGCCGCAGGATGCGCAGTACCTCTTCGAGCTCCATGCGCACCTGACGCACGATCTGCTGGCTCTGACTGGTATCAGTGCGCGCCTCATCGCCAGTGAGCTTGTTGCGTGCGCCGCCGATCGTGAAGCCCTGCTCGTACAGCAGACTGCGGATCTGACGGATGATGATGACGTCCTGACGTTGATAGTAGCGTCGATTGCCGCGACGCTTGACCGGCTTGAGCTGAGGAAATTCCTGCTCCCAATAGCGCAGCACATGCGGTTTGACGCCGCACAGCTCGCTGACTTCGCCGATCGTGAAGTAGCGCTTCCCAGGGATCGCGGGCAGTTCGTTATTGTTCTTTGGTTCCAGCATAGGCTTCGACGCGCGCTTTGAGTTTCTGACCCGGACGGAAAGTCACCACGCGGCGCGCGCTGATGGGAATTTCCTCACCGGTTTTGGGGTTGCGGCCCGGCCGCTGATTCTTGTCTCGCAGATCGAAATTACCGAATCCCGAGAGCTTGACTTGCTCGCCCTGGGACAACGCGCCGCGCACCTCTTCGAAGAAGAGATCCACGAGTTCGCGGGCTTCGCGTTTGTTCAGACCGAGCTGGTTGAACAGTGCTTCGGCCATCTCGGCCTTCGTGAGAGCCATGAACGTTATTCTCTTATCCTGGCGTCCAAATTCGACTCGAGATCGACGCGTACTGCCTGGACGATGCGATCCGCTTCCTCATCCGTAAGGGTGCGTGTTAAATCCTGTAAAATCAAGCCCAAGGCGACACTTTTTCGACCAGTTTCTACTCCCTTACCCTGGTAGACGTCGAAAACGCGCAATTCTTGTAACAGGCTCGCCGCAGCAACACTAACACGTTCGCCGATGCGCCTGAAGGCGATGGCCTCGGGCACCGTGAAGGAAATGTCGCGACGGATCAGCGGATAACGCGAAGTCTCGCGAAACTGCGGCACTTTGGCAACAAAAGTCGCGCCGTAGTCGATTTCGAACAGGATTGGCGCATATGTTAAATCAAGCGAGTGCACCAGACCTGGGTGGAGCTCACCCAGATGCCCTATTTCGACGCTCCCGCGCACGATGCGCGCGCTGCGTCCGGGGTGCAGGCACGGCAGGGCCGCCGGCTCAAATAAAAACTCTGCTCCCGCCCCGCCCAGCGCCAGCAACGCCTCGAGGTCGCCCTTGAGGTCGTAGAAATCCACCGGCGTCGCCGCGCTCCCCCACTGCTCGGGGGCGCGTGCGCCGAGCACGATCGCAGCAAGCATTTTTTGTTCGCGATAGCGGCCGTCGCTGTCCACCAGAAATCGATTGGCGATCTCGAACAACCGCACCCGCTGCGCTTGGCGGCGCAGATTCTCGCGCGCCGCGCGCAGCAGACCGGGCCACAGCGAGCTGCGCATGACGGCCATGTCGGCCGCGATCGGATTGGCCAGCTCGATCGTGGGTTGCGCGCCGAACAGCTCGCGCTGCAATACCGGATCGACGAACGCAAAACTGATCGCCTCCTGAAAACCGCGCGCCGCAAGCGTACGCAATACCACGCGCTCATCGATCTCGCTCGAGACCAACGGCTTGAGCGCGACCGAACACACGGCATCGCGCTCGGCGATGGTATCGAAGCCGCCGATGCGCGCGACTTCCTCGATGAGGTCCGCTTCGATGCCGATGTCGTAGCGCCACGAGGGTGGCTCGACGGTCCAGGCCGCACCGGCAAGCTGGGCGGCCGCGCCTAACCCGGCCGGGCGCACCGTCATGCCGAGCGCGCGCAGGCGCGTTTCGATCTCCGCGGGCGCGACGCTCGCCCCGAGCAGACGCTCGACTTGCCGCGAGCGCAGCCGCACCGGGAGCGCGTGCGGCAGCGCCTCGGGTTGTTCCGCGACCGTGACCGGGCCGGCCTCCCCGCCCGCGAGCTGCACGATCAGATGCGTGGCCAGCTCGAGCGCGCGCTCCTGCAGGCGCCAGTCCACGCCGCGTTCGAAGCGCTGGCTGGCATCGGTCTGCAGGCCGTAGCGTCGCGCCCGTCCGGCGATCGCCGAAGGCACGAACCAGGCGACTTCGAGCGCAATGTCGCGCGTCGCGCTCGTGATGGCGCTGCGCTCGCCGCCCATGATGCCGGCCAAACCTAAGATCGATTGCTGATCGGCAATCACGAGTACGTCGGGGCCAAGCTCGATCTCGCGGCCGTCGAGCAGCCGCAGCCGCTCGCCCGGGAGCGCCCATCGCGCCGCCATGGCGCCCTGGAGCATCGAGCGATCGTAGGCATGCATGGGCTGACCGAGCTCGAGCATCACATAGTTGGTCACATCGACCACCGGGCTGATCGATCGCAGGCCCGAGCGCCGCAGGTGCTCGCGCAGCCAGGCCGGACTCACGCGTGTATTGTCCAGGCCGCGCAGCACGCATGCGAGCAGGCGCCCGGCTCCACCTTTCGCCGGCAACGCGACCTCGAGCGCTGGCCCGCAGGCTAGTGCGCGTCGATCCGCGCCGATAGCCGCGCGCGGCGCGGCAACATTCGATGGGCTGACGCCCAGTTCCGGCGTTTGGAGCGGCGCGCCGCTCAGCGCGGCGACTTCGCGCGCCATGCCGAGCACGCACAGCGCATCGCCTCGATTGGGCGTCACGTTGACTTCCAGGATCGGATCGTCGAGATCGAGCGCCGCGCGCAGATCCACGCCGAGCGGTGTGTCGGGCGGCAGCTCGAGGATGCCTTCGGAAGCCTCAGCAAGCCCGAGCTCGCGTGCCGAGCACAACATGCCCTGCGATTCGACGCCGCGCAATTGCGCGGCCTTGATCCGCACCTCGCCCGGCAATACCGCGCCGACCCTGGCCAGCGCGCTCACCAGTCCGGCGCGCGCGTTGGCTGCGCCGCAGACGATCTGCAATGGCGCCGCGGCGGAGGCTCCCTCGCCGAGCACGACGCGACACAGTCGCAGCTTCTCGGCCTGCGGGTGGCGCTCGGCCGAGAGGATCTTGGCCACGACGACACCGTGAAATGCCGGCGCCGCGGGCTCGTAGCTTTCGACCTCGAAGCCCGCGAAGGTGAGCCGGCGCGCGAGCTCCGGTGTGTCCCAGGGCACCTGCACCCAGGCGCGCAGCGCCGAGAGGGGCAGCTTCATATCTCCCCTCCGACGAAGGGAGCCAGGAACTTCAGATCGTTTTCAAAAAACAAACGCAGATCGTTCACCCCATAGCGCAGCATGGCCAGCCGCTCGATACCGGCGCCGAAGGCATAGCCCGTGTAGCGCTCAGGGTCGATACCGCAGGCGGTGAATACGCGCGGGTGCACCATGCCGCAACCGGCGATCTCAAGCCAGCCGGTCTGCTTGCAGACACGGCAACCGCGGCCCTGGCACAGCACGCAGGTGATGTCGACCTCGGCCGAGGGTTCGGTGAATGGAAAATACGAGGCGCGCAGCCGCATCGACAGATCCTGCTCGAAGAACGCTTCCATGAAGCGATGCAGGATCGCCTTGAGATTCGCGAAGCTCACGCCCTCATCGACGAACAGTCCCTCGACCTGGTGAAACATCGGCGAGTGGCTGACGTCCGAGTCGACACGATAGACGCGGCCCGGCGCGATCAGCGCCAGCGGCGGCTTGTGCCTCTGCATGGCGCGGATCTGCACCGGCGAGGTGTGCGTGCGCAGCAGATGACCGTCCTTGAGATAGAACGTGTCGTGCAGCGCCCGCGCCGGATGATTGGCTGGAATGTTCAGGGCTTCGAAGTTGTAGAACTCGTCTTCGATCTCAGGTCCCTGCGCGACCTGGAAACCGGCGCGCCGGAAGATCTCCTCGATGCGCAGGCGCGTGAGCGTGATCGGATGCACGCCTCCCAGCCGCTCGCCGCGCCCGGGCAGCGTCACGTCGATCGCGCCGGCGCGCAATTCGCCTTCGATCGCGTGCTTCTCCAGTTCGAGCCGCCGCGCTTCAATCGCGCCGTGCAATCGCTGCTTGACGCTGTTGATGCGCGCACCGGCCGACGGGCGCTCGGCGGCAGGCAGCTGCCTAAGCCCCTTGAGCTGTTCGGTCAATGTGCCCTTACGGCCGAGCCAGTGGACGCGGATCTCATCGAGCTCGGCGATGCCGCCGCTCGCTGCGATCCGCGCCAGTGCGGCCTCAAGCAGCGCGCCGAGCTCTTCCACGGCACCAGGCCCTGATCAGGCTGCGGCGAGACTGACCTTGGCCCGCTCGGCGATGACACCAAAGGCATTGGCGTCATTGATCGCCAGATCGGCCAGTACTTTGCGGTCGATCTCCACACCCGCTTTGTGCAGGCCGGCGATCAGACGGCTGTAGGACAGACCATGCACGCGCGCAGCGGCATTGATGCGCGTGATCCAGAGCGCGCGGAAGTCGCGCTTCTTGGCGCGCCGGTCGCGATAGGCGTATTGGCCGGCTTTGATCACCGCCTGTTTGGCAGCGCGATAAACCTTGCGGCGCGCGTTGTAGTAACCCTTGGCTTTGCCGAGGACCTTCTTGTGGCGGCGTCCTGCCGTCACACCACGTTTGACTCTTGCCATGTTGGGACTTCCGTTATTTGTTATTCGGCAGCAGTTGTTTCAAGCGACCCACGTCGCTCTCATTCACGAGGCTGCTGCCGCCCGAGCGCAGATGACGCTTGCGCTTGGAATCCCTGTGGCCAAGGTTATGGCGGCGGGTAGCCGAGTACCGCTTGAAGCCGTTCGCGGTCTTGCGAAAACGCTTCGAGGCGGCCCGGTTGGTTTTCAACTTGGGCACGATCCTTCACTCCTCATTGTTGCCAGAGTTCGCAAGGCTCGAGCGCTCTCGAACCCGCTTGCTCGCGGATCGCTCTTAGCTCAGCCCATCGGGGCCGCGCGCCGAACGATCACTTCTTTTTTGGTGCGAACAGCATCACCATTTGCCGGCCTTCCATGAGCGGTTGCTGCTCGATCACGCTGTGGGCAGCGAGATCGCCCTGCACCCGGTCCAGAAGTTTCCGGCCGATGTCCTGATGCACCATTTCACGGCCGCGGAACCTCAGGGTTACTTTGGCCTTATCACCCTCGGACAGGAAGCGCAGCAGATTACGCAGCTTGACCTGGTAGTCCGCCTCTTCCGTTCCGGGACGAAACTTCACTTCCTTGACATGAATCTGCTTCTGCTTGCGCTTGGCAGAATGCGCCTTCTTGTTCTGCTCGAACAGGAATTTGCCGTAATCCATCACTCGCACCACCGGCGGTTCCGCCATGGGCGAGACTTCAACCAGATCCAGCTCCGCGGAGGATGCCAAAAGCAGCGCTTCTGCGCGCGTCATGACTCCTGCTTGTCCTCCATCCGCTCCGATCACACGCACAGTAGGTGAGGCGATCTCGTCATTACGCCGGACCCGCTTCGATGAAATGGCTATATATCAATCCTCCAACGTTCGGCGCCCATGGCTTTCGAGCTCGATGCGCAGACGCTCTACGAACGTCTGCGGCGTCATCGCGCCCAGATCCTTGCCACTACGGGAGCGCACAGAAATCAGATTCGCTGCGACTTCCTTGTCACCCGCTACCAGAAGGTATGGGACGCGTTGCAGCGTATGTTCGCGGATCTTAAAGCCGACTTTTTCGTTGCGCAAGTCGGATTGAACTAGAAGCCCCTGATTTTTCAGGAAATCCGCTGTTGCAGTCACGTATTCGTGCTGGCGGTCGGTGATGCTCAGCATCACGGCCTGCACGGGCGAGAGCCAGGCCGGTAATCGGCCGGCATGATGCTCGAGCAGGATGCCAAAAAAGCGCTCGAGCGAACCAAAAATCGCCCGATGCAGCATCACCGGCACGCGCTTCTGGCTGTGCTCGTCGATGTAGTACGCGCCCAGGCGTGCGGGTAGGTTCAAGTCCACCTGCAGCGTGCCGCACTGCCAGTCGCGGCCGATCGCGTCCCGCAGCACAAATTCGAGCTTGGGCCCGTAGAAGGCGCCCTCGCCCGGGTTAAAGCCGAATTCGATCCCCGCTGCGCCGGCAGCCGCCTTAAGAGCCGCTTCCGCCTTGTCCCAGACCTCATCGGCGCCCACGCGCTTGACCGGCCGGTCGGAGAACTTGATGCGCACGTCCTCGAAGCCGAAGTCCTGGTAGATATCCAGAATCAGCCGCGTCACGGCCACCGACTCGGCCGTGATCTGATCCTCGGTCACGAAGATATGGGCGTCGTCCTGGGTAAAGGCGCGCACGCGCATGAGGCCATGCAGCGCCCCCGAGGGCTCATAGCGGTGCACCTTGCCGAATTCGGCATAGCGAATCGGCAGCTGGTGATAGCTGCGGATGCCCTGCTTGAAGATCTGCACGTGCCCGGGGCAGTTCATCGGCTTGATCGCGTACACCCGATCATCGGGCGTGCGCGTGATAAACATGCTCTCGCCGAATTGTGCCCAGTGGCCCGAGGCCTCCCAGAGGCTGCGGTCCATGAGCTCCGGCGCGTTGACCTCCTGGAATCCGGCCGCCTGCTGCTTGGCGCGCATGTAGTTGATCAGCGTCTGGAAAATCTGCCAGCCTTTGGGGTGCCAGAACACCGCGCCCGGGGCTTCCTCCTGCATATGGAACAGATCCAGCTCGCGGCCGATCCGGCGGTGATCGCGCTTCTCGGCCTCTTCGAGGCGATGCAGATACTCATCGAGCTGCGTTTGATCGGGCCATGCCGTGCCGTAGATCCGCTGCAGCATTTCGTTGCGCGAATCCCCGCGCCAGTACGCCCCGGCGAGTTTCATCAGCTTGAACGCGCGCAGCTTGCCGGTCGAAGGCACATGCGGCCCACGGCACAGATCGACCCAGTCCCCCTGCCCGTACAGGCTGATGGGCTCGTTGGCCGGAATCGCGGCGATGATTTCCGCCTTGTATCGCTCGCCGAGGTTGCGGAAGAACGCCACCGCCTCATCGCGCGGCATCACCCGGCGGTGCACCGGCTGATCGGCCTTGGCGAGCTTTTTCATGCGCGCCTCGATCGCGGCCAGATCCTCCGGCGTGAACGGCCGGGAGTAGGCAAAGTCGTAATAAAAGCCATCCTCGATCACCGGTCCTATCGTCACCTGGGCATCGGGGAACAGCTGCTTGACCGCCTGCGCCAGCAGGTGCGCCGTGGAGTGCCGGATGACCTCGAGGCCATCGGCGTCGCGGTCCGTGACCACGCTGACACGCGCGTCGTGATCGATCGAAAACGAGGTGTCGACCAGCTTGCCATCAACACGGCCGGCCAGCGCGGCGCGCGCGAGCCCCGATCCGATGCTCTGTGCGACTTCAGCGACGCTGACGGCGCGCTCAAAGCTGCGTTGGCTGCCGTCCGGCAAGGTGATGACTGGCACTTATAATGGGCGCGGTCGCGTATGAATTGGGGCGCGAAGTGTCACACACGGGCGCGCATCGCATCAACCTTCGTGGTTCAATCCGCTCATGAGTCAGGCACCCGCTTTGCCGATCCGCGATAACCTCGCCCGGAGCCGGCTCGAAGCCGAGCTCGACGGCGCCGTGTCATACGCGCAGTACACACTTGGGGAAGGCACGATCACCTTCACCCACACGCTGGTGCCGGAGGCGCTACGCGGTCGGGGCATCGGTACGCAACTCGTGCTGGCGGGGTTGGCCGCGGCCCAGGCAACGCACCGAGGCGTGATTCCGCAATGCTCGATCTTTGCGGACTATATGCGACGCCGTCCCGAGACCCACGCGCTGCTGGCGCCGGCCGGGCGTACGCTGCTGCAGCTGTGAACGCTAAAAAGCGCGTCCGCCAGTGGGTATACTGGCGGCATAATTCAAGGAGCGCACACCGATGAGCACTGCCAAGCCGACCACCAACCTCAAGGCCGCGAAACAGCGCCGCACGGCGCCGCTGCAGACCACCAGTGACCTGGGCGCCGAGGCAACGCGCGACCTCTCGGCCGAACTCAACGCGTTGCTGGCCGATACCTTCGCGCTGTACCTGAAGACGAAAAATTTCCATTGGCACATGTCCGGGCCTTACTTCCGCGACTATCACCTGCTGCTGGACGAACAGGCCGATCAGATCTTCGCGACCGCCGATCCGATCGCCGAGCGCGTGCGCAAGATCGGCGGCACGACCATTCACTCCACCGGCCACATCGCCCGCCTGCAGCGCTTATCGGATAATGACGCCGATTTTGTCACGCCCGCGGACATGCTGGCCGAGCTGCGCGAGGACAATATGCGGCTGGCGGCCTTCATGCGTGAGACGCACGGGCTGTGCGATAAGTACGGCGACGTCGCAACCGCGAGCTTGCTCGAAGTGTGGATCGATGAAACCGAACGTCGCGTCTGGTTCCTGTTCGAGTCCGGCCGGCGCACCTGACAGGACCTGACCGCGAAGCCCTGCGCGGCACGGCACTAGCGCCCCGCCAGGACTTAAAGTTGCGACATCGAGATATGTCGCAACTTCTTGATTAGATTATTTGTTTGGTAGGCGCGAGTGGGATCGAACCACCGACCACCACCATGTCAAGGTGGTGCTCTACCACTGAGCTACGCGCCTACCGTCAAAGGGCCGGGAACGATACCGGAGCCCGCCACCTGCCGCAATTATTTCACACGGCTTTGACCGCAGGCGTCGCGGCCGCTTGCGCATCGTAGGAGGTCGACGCGGCGAGGTCGAGTTCGAGCTGGCGCAACTGCTCGAGCTGGTCGCGCGCCAGCGCCGCCTGCTCGAACTCAAGATTGCGCGCGTGCCGATACATGTCGGCCTCGAGGCGCTTGAGCTCACGCGCGATGTCCGCCGAGGTGCGCAGCTTGCGCGTGTCCATCGCCCCGCTCCTGCCCTCCCCGCGCGCGCGACGCCCGGACGAGCCTCTGCCGCCGCTCCCAGTGCGTGCGCCCTCCATGATGTCCGTGACCGGCTTGATGATGCTGCGCGGGGTGATGCCGTGCTCCACGTTGAACTCGACCTGCTTGGCGCGGCGGCGATCGATTTCGGCGATCGCGCGCTGCATCGAGCCGGTCATCGTGTCGGCATAGAGGATCGCCCGGCCGTTCAGGTTGCGCGCCGCGCGACCCATGGTTTGGATCAGCGAGCCCTCGGAGCGTAAAAAGCCTTCCTTGTCCGCATCCAGGATCGCCACCAGCGCGACCTCGGGCATGTCCAGTCCTTCACGCAGCAGATTGATACCCACCAGCACATCGAAGCGGCCCAGCCGCAGGTCGCGGATGATCTCCACGCGCTCGACCGTTTCGATGTCGGCGTGCAGGTAGCGCACCCGCACGCCATGCTCGTGCAGGTATTCGCTGAGATCTTCGGCCATGCGCTTGGTCAGGGTCGTGATCAGCACACGCTCCTGCGCCGCCACGCACCGGTGGATCTCGGACAGCACATCGTCCACCTGCGTGCGTACCGGCCGGATCTCGATCTGCGGATCGATCAGTCCGGTGGGCCGCACCACCTGCTCGACCACCTGCGAGGACTTGGCCGCCTCATACTTCCCGGGCGTGGCCGAGACGAAGATCATCTGCGGCGCGAGCCGTTCCCATTCCTCGAACTTCAGCGGCCGGTTGTCGAGCGCCGAGGGCAAACGAAACCCGTATTCGACCAGCGTCTCCTTGCGCGAGCGATCGCCGCGGTACATCGCGCCGAGCTGCGGAATGGTCTGGTGACTTTCATCGACGACCAGCAGCGCGTTGGTCGGCAGATAATCGTACAGACAGGGCGGCGGCTCGCCGGTCCCGCGCCCGGACAGATAGCGCGAGTAGTTTTCGATGCCTGAGCAATAGCCGACTTCCTTGATCATCTCGAGATCGAACAGCGTGCGCTGCTCGAGCCGCTGCGCTTCGACCAGCTTGCCGTCGGCATACAGCACGGCCAGCCGCTCGCGCAGCTCTTCGCGAATCAGGTCGATCGCCTGCATGAGTCGATCGCGCGGCGTCACGTAGTGGGTGCCGGGGTAAACCGTGAAACGCGGGATACGTCCGATCGCCGAACCGGTCAGCGGATCGATCAGCGAGAGGTTCTCGAGCGTGTCGTCGAACAGTTCCACGCGCACCGCATCGCGCCCGGATTCGGCCGGGAATATATCGATTATGTCGCCGCGCACGCGGTAGGTGCCGGGTTGCAGGTCCATGTCGTTGCGCGTGTATTGCATCTCGGCCAGGCGCCGCAGCAGCCGGCGCTGATCGATGTGCTCCCCGCGCACCAGGTGCAGCACCATCGACAGATAGGCCTGCGGATCGCCCAGGCCGTAGATCGATGAGACGGTGGCGACGATGATCGAGTCGCGTCGCTCCAGCAGCGCCTTGGTGGCCGAGAGCCGCATCTGCTCGATGTGCTCGTTGACCGACGAATCCTTCTCGATGTACGTGTCGCTCGAGGGCACATAGGCCTCGGGCTGGTAGTAATCGTAATACGACACGAAGTATTCGATGGCATTGCGCGGGAAGAAATCGCGCAGCTCGCCGTAGAGCTGCGCCGCCAGAGTCTTGTTGTGCGCGAGCACCATCGTCGGGCGCTGCACGCGCTCGATGACGTTGGCGATGGTGTAGGTATTGTGGACCAACGCACCGCCCAAGCCGGCCAGGAACGTTTCCGGTCCTGGTACCGAGAGGTCATAAACATGGGCGTGGGCATACTCGATGCGCTCGACGCTGCGCACCGGCGACCAGCGCACCTTGCACAGGCCCCGCATGCTCTGCCAGCGGCTCCAGGTAGCCAGGTCAGTCACCTTCTGCCCGTACAAGTGCCGGCCCACGACGTTCAACAGCCGCGCGAGCAGCGCCCGACTCGGTCGCCTTTGTCCGCTCTCAATCATACTGAGCATCGGACGCGAGCATTGCGCGCGGCTCGCAACCGTCTGCATCGACAGCCCCGATGCCTTGCGAAGATCGCGCCAGGCGTTTGCCGCTATAGGCACGACATCGACGTTGGTATCGCGCTTTCGGCTAAGTGCGTGTTCCAGCCTCTGGCGTTTCTCTGGATGATCAAAGCCCACAGCGCGTGCAAAACGCTGCACGTCGTCCCGGCCTGAAATGGCCACGTCGAGGTATTCGCCACCGGCGTGCGCGGACTGGGTAGCCCGCTTCCAGGTTCGCCGCAATCGCGCATGGATGCCAAATCGTTTTAGGGCATAAGCCAGGTCCGAAGCCAGCTGCTCGCTCGCGGTGCTGGCAATCACCTGGCCATTGGCGGATAGCGTCGCATCGCCATCGAAATACGCGCGCAGCATCAAGCCCAGAGAGCGATCGCTCAGGCGCGGCCAGAACTCCGGCAGTCGCTTGTGCCGCGCGCTCTTGCCGCACACTGTGGCCATGAGCGCGGCGTCGGACGACGGGCTGTTGCCTTCGGTGAGGTACCGGCCGAAGTGCGCCAGCAGCGAGTCGGTCAATGGCAACCGGGCCGGCAGGCGGCACGACGCTTTTTTGCAGCCTACCAATATCTCTGCGCTCTCATAGGCGCGCGCCAACCCATCGGTCGCCGCCGCGTGCGGCTGAATCGCACAGGCGTTCATGGTTGCCACCAATGATCCAGTCCCCGCAGCGGCCAGGTATTTCAGTATCGGCGCCTCGGCAAACACCGACAGCTTCGTGTCGGCCAGATACGGGACGATGTCCAGTATCTGCAGACTTTCGGATTGCGGTAAATGCGTTGCCAACGACTCAGGCATCGGCAGAAAATCGCTCGTGCGGGCATCCTCGGTTCGAATCAGCTGCAGCGTGCCGTCCCGCAGAACCCAGAGATTGTGATCGCCGGTCAGAGTCACCTCGCGGCCACAGCGTGTGCGCAGACGAAACATCTTCTCCGGCGCGCGATGGCGCAGCAATGCCGCCACCGGATATTCGCCCGTGGCGCCGCGCGATGGATCGTAGGCCAACGTGAAAAAGGCTCGGTCGACGCAGGCGTATCGCTCCGTCTCGCCACCCTCCACCGCCTCCAATCCCTGCGCGACCATCAGTGCATCGATAAACGGTCCGGCCTTGACCAGCAGTGCCCGCCGCTGGCCATTCGCCTGCTCGATCAGGTACAGCGGATCGTCGTAGCCGATGCTCTTGCCGCTTCCCGTGACTCCGAGCAGCGTCTGATGCGCGAGCCCCGACTCGAGCCCATCGATGAGGCCCTCGATCGCCTGCGGCTGATCGCCGGCGGGTACGTAGCTGGCTTGCAATTCAAAGCGATCGGTGGGTTCGTTCATGCGCTATGGCATCTATCGGTCGTGGTCGCGGCGGATCGAATCCCGTAATATAACGCCCGATCGCCCATTGCGGTCGCTGGTAGAAATCTCCTAGGGGAACTCCGTGCCTTTGACAGTCTCGAGACGCGCGCAGCGCGTCAAACCCTCGCCGACTCTCGCCGTCACCGCCCGCGCCGCGCGCCTGAAGGCCGAAGGCAAGGACGTCATCGGCTTAGGGGCGGGCGAGCCCGATTTCGACACCCCGGCGCATATCGCCGACGCCGGCGTGCAGGCAATTCGCAGTGGCTTCACGCGCTACACCAATGTCGATGGCATCGTGGAGCTCAAGGACGCCATCATCGCCAAGTTCAAGCACGACAACGGCATCAGCTACGAGCGGCCGCAGATCCTGGTCTCGAGCGGCGCCAAGCAGACGATTTTTAACCTCTGCATGGCAGTCCTCGACGCCGGCGACGAAGCCATCATCCCGGCCCCCTACTGGGTCTCCTACCCGGACATGGTCATGCTCGCCGATGGCATTCCCGTCACGCCGAGCGCCGGTCCCGAGCAGGGCTACAAGATCAGCCCCAAGCAGCTGGCCGCAGCGGTCACGAACAAGACGCGTCTGTTCCTGCTCAACAGCCCCAGCAATCCGACCGGTGCCGCCTACACGCGTACCGAGCTGCGCGCGCTGGCCGATGTGCTGGTGCAATACCCGCGCATGCTGATCGGCACCGACGACATGTACGAGAAGATCTATTGGGGCAGCGAGCCGTTCGTGAGTCTGCTGACCGTCGCCCCGGAGCTCTATGACCGCACCGTGACGATCAACGGCTGTTCCAAGGCCTATGCCATGACCGGCTGGCGCATCGGCTACTGCGGCGGCCCGAAGGAAATCATCACGGCGATGGCCACGATTCAGGGCCAATCGACCTCCAACGCCTCGAGCATCTCGCAGAAGGCGGCCGTGGCAGCGCTCACCGGCGACCAGCAGTGCGTCGCCGATATGAATCGGGCGTTCAAGGAGCGGCACGACTTCGTGGTAGCCGGGCTCAACAGCCTGCCGGGCGTGGCCTGCCTGCCGGGTACCGGCACGTTCTACGCCTTCGCCGATGTCCGCGGCGCCATGCGCAACCTGGGGCTGCGCGACGACAATTCCTTCTGCGAATACCTGCTCAACAAGGCACTCGTCGCCGTGGTAGCCGGCTCGGGCTTCGGCGCTCCAGGCCACATGCGGCTGTCCTTTGCGTGCAGCAAGGAAACACTCGAAAAGGCGATCGACCGCATCCGCGCCGTCCTGCCCGCCCAAGCGCAGGTCAAAACCGCTTAAAGGATCCGATGTCGCGCGGGCGCGGTTGCGAGCATTGACCGCGCCCGCGCACGCAAGTCCTTGACGAGTTGACCTCAAACCTTAAGAATTCGCCGCCTCTCAGAGCCCACCCAGGCGCCACCGTTCGCGGCGCCCCGTCTACTCCCCGGTAGCTCAGTTGGTAGAGCGTCGGACTGTTAATCCGTTGGTCGTTGGTTCGAGTCCAACCCGGGGAGCCAAATCAATGACTTACGATGGCTCTGAGCTGATGTCACACTGGCGTCACAGTCGCCCGCCGGCTTAGCGTAAAATGGCGCCATCACGCGTAGCAGCGCCAAAAGTGGCCGGCTTTGTATCGCTCGGACGCCGCTAAGACTCCGAGCTGTCCACTCGACGAGACATAGACCGCGCTGCCAGTTAGATGCGTGCCGGAAATTCCGACGATGTACGTGGCTTTTTGAGCGGTCGAAGTGCCAAACCGTATAACTCCGTTCTCCCCGCCCACTATCTCCAATACCGCCGTCTTCGCGTCCCCGCCTTCACATTTCGGAGGAGTGACCCGGAACGGCCGGTGGCACGTACTGCGAAGCAGCGTCTTCCTCAGGTTTGTAAAGTGACCGGTCTGTGCCAATCGATGATCAAATGTCGGGCGTTGGCCTATGAATTGATATTTCCATTCAATGCAATTGCGGAGCCTTTGGCGGGACCGATTGAAGGCATTTCACTACAGCAACTCCAACAGCACTTTGATTGGGCTACCGCTCCTGTCACCGTACAACGCAAGTAAGTTCGCCGCGGTGGCCGCCTCAAAGACCACCCTGGCCACGATCTCGGTTCCGGCTGACGCGGCGACCTCGTCTCACAACTTGAGCTCGAGCGCGACGAGATCGATAGCCTCGTCGCCAAGAATCTCCAATCCCTTCCGTTATATAGAGCGCCCGCGCGGCGCAGGGAACAGTCAGCATGGCAAGCAAGGTCTGGTTCATCACCGGTACGTCCAAGGGCTTCGGCCGCGTTTGGGCGCAGGCGGCGCTGGCGCGAGGAGATCGGGTTGCGGCCTCAGCGCGGGATGTGAAAACGCTCGCCCCGCTGGTCGAGCGCTACGGCGACCAAGTCGCGGCGATCACGCTGGATGTCACAGACAAGGCTGCGGTAGACGCCGCAGTCCTTGAGGCGCACGCGCGCTTCGGCCGCCTCGACGTGGTGATCAACAACGCCGGCTACGGCCTTTTCGGTACGATCGAAGAGGTCAGCGAGGCCGAAGCCCGTGCCCAACTCGAAACTAACCTGTTCGGCGCGCTTTGGGTCACCCAGGCGGCGTTGCCGATCATGCGTGCCCAGGGCTCGGGCCATATCATCCAAGTCTCGTCAATCGGCGGGGTCAACGCCTTCCCGACCGTCGGCCTCTATCACGCCTCGAAGTGGGGTCTGGAGGGCTTCAGCCAGTCCTTGGCCGCTGAGGTTGCAGGCTTCGGCATCAAGGTGACAATCGTCGAGCCGGGCGGCTTCGCCACCGAATGGGGCGGCCCTTCCGCCAAGCATGCTGCGCAAATGCCGGCCTATGACGGCGCCCGCGCCGCGATCGCCGCGTTCCGCAGCAACAACGTCCCCGGCGACCCGGCCGCGACGGGCCCGGCGATCCTGAAGGTGGTCGATGCGGAGGATCCGCCTCTGCGCATCTTCTTTGGCTCCGGCGGTTTGCCGATGACGCGCGCAGAGTATGCCAGGCGGATCGCAACCTGGGAAAAGTGGAACGACGTCTCCCTCGAGGCTCAGGGCGACTTGGCACCAAAGTAGGCGCGCTAGCCGTCGTTGCTATCAGTGTTGTTCACCCGGGGAAAGGCCGAGAGGGTGGGTTGCGGAGCTTTAATTTCGGAGTATGAAACCGGCACGGAGTCCTTCAATTGCACCGTCTCGAACCGCCGCCGTAGGCGCACGACATGCCGTGTATGCAGCGCACTGGCGCGGCGCGCCCTCAATGCCTCTGCGCAGCAGACGCCAGCATGCGTGCCAGCGATTGGGCGAGGTCGCGACGCTGCAGCGGTTTGCGCAGCACCTCATTGATGCCGATTACTGCCGCTCGCTGTGAGAGCTGTGGACCGCCGTAGCCGCTCATTAACAATATAGGGGGCGCCGGCCGGATCCGCCAAATTTCACGCGCCAGAGCGGTGCCGGTGAGATCGGGCATGACGTCATCAGTGAGGATGCAATCAAAGCGCTGCGGTTTGGCGCGATATGCCTGCAGCGCCGTGCTGCTGGAATTGAAGCAGCTCGCTCACGCATTCTCGATTCGCTCGTTGAATCGGCGGAGTGGTGCACCAGTCATAGGAGGAAGTGCCAACAGTCCCTCATTCAGCCTATGTCACTTTTACCGTGTGAACTTTAAGACCGACCTTAAGGCGGCTGCCAACCGCGCCGAAAATGGCCGCCAGGTTATCCATGCTCGGATTGCCCTTGGGCGACAACATACGCTGCAGGCTCTTGCTGGGCTTATCTGTCAGTTTGGCCAGCTGCTCGAATCCGAGCGTCGCATTCACGAGGTCACGAAGAATGAGACGTGCCGTCTCCGGTTCGTCACTCAGAGACAATGTTGCAGCCTCATCGAGAAGTGCTTTTGCGAACTTAGGATCGCGCTCGACGCGTTCAACCACTGTTTGCTTGAAATTGCGAGTGAGTGCCATATTGATCACCTCTTTCGTTTCCCCGCCCTATCGTGCTTCGCCACTTCAGCGCTCATGGTGCGCGTGGGCTTAGCCGCAGCGACTGCCGACGCAAGCCAGGTAAAGCTGCACCCTATCGCCCGAAAAAAGTGATGTTGGTTTGGGGCAAGCTGATGGGATAGATCACATTCAGTGAGGAATCGAACGCGATTCGGCGATTACCCGCCTCACCTGGGCGGCGCACGAGTGCCACCAGCATGTTGTGTGTTCATCGCTCGCCACTGCGTCAGTACAGCTGCCTCCACGAGCGTGAGTGCCGACAGGGTCGATGAGGTGTATGGCAACGGCCGGCCTTCGGCTTTGAATTCTCCGGGGGGCGCGGGGAGCGCACTACCCGCCAAGTTGGACTCCGCCGGGACCCTGGCAGCGCCGATAGTACT
>OBLW0100001647.1_pt1 | contig 18696 bp, 17 predicted proteins | sample 1520161 | NCBI WGS metagenome assembly OBLW01 (sample SAMEA3539309, study PRJEB22396) | soil metagenome | biome: tundra; feature: field; material: soil | place: USA | collected 2010-05 | depth 0.15 m | reverse complement strand
AGCGAAGTTTGGCCGGCGAGGGCTTCGCTAGCTCCGGTTGGAGCGTAATATCCGCGCCGAGCGTAGACGCGTAGCTTGTGTCCGGATTTGCGGGCGACCACGGCAATCGACCGATACTCACCATTCGCTTGAAATTCCGCAGGTTTATAAGAAATGAGATACCGGCTGCGGATTACTTCCTGGAGGTCGGAGAGGCGACGGTCCAAGTCTCCGAGAGAACCCGGGAAAAGTGCAGCGCCGCCGGTTTGCTCGGCTAGGGCTTTCATGGCGCGGTCTGCGATCGCGGCATTGAGATCATCTCCGCCTGCAAAGGCTCGTGTACTCACGGTATACAACGTCACTCCGCCACGCTCCGCACTCTCGATAGCTTCTTTCAAAGTTGCGCTGCTGGAGTTGTCCTCGCCGTCGCTAATGATTACTAGAATCTTCGCGCTGGGCTTTTCTTCCGCGATGCTGGCCAGCTTGTCTGAGGCAAACTTGACGGCGTCCCACAGAGCAGTTCCACCGCCGGGGGCCAATTGATCAATGCTCGAGGTAATGCTTGCGCTATCTGCAGTGAAATCCTGGACCAGCAGCGCGGTATTTGCGAAGCCCACGACAAAGGCCAGATCATGCTTGTCGGTTAAAGACTTTCTCAGAAATGAGGCAGCCGCTTTCTGTTCGAAAGCAAATTGGTTTGTGATCGAAGCGCTGGTATCGATGACCAGGCCAAGCCGTAACGGGAGCTGGGACTCGTTACGAAAATTCGTAACCCCCGCCGGCGGCCTTCCGGCATCCTGAATAACCACATCTTGCCGCGTGAGATCGCTCACGGACTTGCCATGGTCGGTAGCTGCGAAAAATACCGCAACCTCGTTCACGCTACTGCGCAACAAGTATGGGTTATTCGGCAGGGAATGGCCTGATCCAGACGAGGTCGTGCTTGCGCGGGCCGGTTCCGGACAGGAGTCACACACTGATCCTGGTTCTGGTTCCGCCTCTACTTCCGCGAGCTGGTTCTCCTGCTGCATTCGCTGCAAGACGGCTCGCGCTGCAAAGGGAATGGCGCCAGCAGCGGCATTCGGATCAACCGGCGCCGTAGTGAAGGAAATTTCGACCGCCGGGACAGGAGGATGATCCCGCTGATCTTTTATTTCTGCGATCATCTGTCGAGCCGCGTCCGCGAAGGGAGATGCAGGGGCTTCGGCGAGAAAGATTCCCAATTCGGTTTGTGTTTGTTGGAGGTTGTCTTGCGCCTGCCATGAAGCTGCGGCAAAGTAATGCACGATGGCCGCGCCCTCGTGTTTGCGGCTGTGCACCTGTTGCGAAGTAGCGATCGCAGCGTCGTAGTCTTTATTCAGAAGCTGGGCATAGGACTGGGCGATGAACAAGTGCAGATCAAGAGGCGCTAGCTTCGCTGCCTTCTGCATGGAGTCTTGAGCGAAAGCAAAATTCTTGAGCGCAAGCTGCGCCCAGCCCAGATTGAGATAGGAATACGGCAGATGGCTGTCCAAAGCAACGGCCAGAGAAAACTCAGTTTGAGCCGACTCACTCCGATTCAGGTTCAGGTACACGGAGCCCAAAGCGTTGTGCGCGGTCACGAAACTTGGATAAATTGAGACCGCCTTGGTCAGGTGTTCCACGGCGCCACTGTAATTCTTCAGTATCAGGAATCGCGTCCCTTTTTCATACTCGCGACGAGCCGCAGCGGGAGCCTTGCGATCCAGTTTGCAGAAGGAAGAAGAAAGATTTTCCAAGTTCCTCTGCCATCGGTCTTCGCTGATCTGTAACGCCATGTCCAGGCGCGTGGGGTCGAACCCATTCATGGAGGCATTCGGAGCCAGATTCATCCCCTGTGCATTTGCCCGATACCGCGAGGAGAGAATGAAGCAGAGGGATAGCAGGATGAAGGAAGCCGCGCGTCGCTTTGTTGTACATGGAGAATGCATGGACGGAGACTGCGCACCAGAAGCCGGAGCCGGATTATAACTCAGTTCTTGACTTTTTCGGATGGCATACAGCCGATGGTAACAGTGACCGGAATAGTGCTTAAGTCGTAATCGCCCCAGTCTGCGATGAAAATATCTTCACTGCTACAATTCCCTGTTTCGACTAAGTTCCGGCTTGTGTCCTGTGGGTGGCGAACTTACGGGAGCACATCCGCGTACTGTCTTGTAGGGAGAGCTGTGCCCGCACGGGAAGTGGTAGGTTTCTCCTCCGGTCGGGAATGACAAAGCCTTCCGCATTCGTGTCGCAATGAGCAGTTCTTTTGACCCAGGTTTTCTTGACCCAGCGAGTCTAGCTTGCGGAGGAGTTTCGTTTGGAAGATGTGCAGGTAGTCGCGATGCTGGTACGCCGATGTGTTGCCGGCGATGCGGCTGCCTGGGAAGAAATCATCCAGGCCTACAACCGGCGTATCTATAACATCTGCTATCGCTTCGCGGGATCTCCCGACGACGCCGAAGACCTCGCCCAGGAAGTTTTCATCAAGATGTACCGCACGCTGGCGAGCTATGACAGCTCGAAGGGTGCGTTCGTAACGTGGGTGACCACTATCACCCGCAACCTGCTGGTGGATCATTTCCGCAAGACCAAGCAGGACCGCACCACCGACTCGCTCGACGCCGCATCTTCCTCCCATGAGGATGCCCCGCCGCTCAGTGAGCAAATTCAGGACCAATCCGCGCCTCCCGACCAGCACGTGCGCAGCCGGGAAGTCGGAGAAAGCGTTCATGCGGCGCTTGCGAAACTTTCGCCAGAGCTTCGTGAGGCAGTGATTCTAAGAGACTTACAGGATATGGATTACCGAGAAATCGCCACCGTTTTGAGGGTGCCGGAGGGAACTGTGAAAAGTCGAATAAATCGCGGGCGGGCGGAACTTGCACGCCTTCTACAACGTACCTATAGGCAGGTGATGTGATGCCAGATCACACCAAAAACGACCTGACCAGTAACGGAATGCAGTGTCATGAGTTTGACGGCCTGCTCACGGATGCGCTCGATGGCGTTCTGACCAGCCTTCAGCTCGACCGGTTCCAGGCTCACGCGCGGATTTGTCCCGCCTGCGGGCCGCTGTTCGCCGAAGTTGAGGCGGGCCGCAACTGGCTGAAGGATCTCACGGAGGTGGAGCCTCCAGTCAGTCTGGTTACGAATATCCTGGCATCCACAACGGGCGTTGACACCCAACGCCTGCGGGTAAACGCTTCTGCGCCACGGCCACGCATCGGCTGGCTGGAAAAAGTGCAGGCGTGGGCCTCGGGGGCCATGCAACCCATTTGGGCAACGGTCCGGCAGCCGCGGTTTGCCATGTCGTTCGGCATGGCGTTCTTCTCTCTGTCGGTGGCGTTGAGCGTGCTCGGCGTAAAGCCCGCCGATTTCCGCCAGGTGAGTTTGCGTCCCGTCGCCATACGGCACACGTACTATAATGCGCAAGCCCGCGTTGTCCGGTACTACGAAAATATTCGGTTCGTCTACGAGGTCGAATCGCGAGTGCGTGAATTCAAGCGCAACGTGACCCCAGCCGAGCCCGCGCCGGAAACGGACAAGGAAAAGAAAGACCACAAGAACGACACAACGCAACAGCCCGAGCAGCAGCAGGAGCGCAATTACAGCCAGACCGAGAACCATCTCATTCTCGCTGGTGCTCCGCTGGGTCCATCTGTAAACGATCTGCCTGTAGTGTCGGTGACCACGTACAGGAGGTTCGTATGAACTGCGCCACGCACAACGATACGGCCGCAGTAGCGTTCTGCCGCACCTGCGGCAAGCCGCTCTGCGCCAATTGCACCCGCGACGTCCGCGGAGTCGTCTACTGTGAGCCTTGTCTCGCAGCCCGTTTGGAAGGCACTACCCCGGCAGCCGCGTACGTGCCTCCGCAAGCTGTGTATCCCCCGGTCGGAGTACCAGCCGGCCCCCGGCATACGGGTTCTGGGCCCAATCCTACAGTCGCCGGCATCCTTGCAGGATTTTTTCCCTTCGGCGTCGGCGCCGTTTATTGCTCGCAATACGCCAAGGGACTCGCCCACCTGCTGATTTTTGGATTGCTGATCTTCGCGTCCGATCACGCAGGAAATTTGGACTTCGTCTTCGGCATCGGCATCGCGTTCTTCTACGTCTACCAGATTATCGATGCCGTACGCACGGCTCGTGCGCTTCAGGAAGGCCAGCCTCCGCCGGATCCTTTCGGCTTGGCTCAAGCTTTCAGTATGGGAGAAAAGGGCGAGTCCAAAAATATTCCCGTCGTCGCCGTCATACTGATCGGACTCGGCGTGCTCTTTCTACTGCACACCATGAACATCTTCGAGTTCGGGCTTGACCGTTTTTGGCCGCTCATCCTGATTTTTCTTGGGGGGTGGATGTTCGCTCGGCAGTGGGGAATGATCGGAGCTCACCCCGCAGGCTGCACATGCACAACCTGCCGCGTGCGTAAGGCCGTGGGGATGCACTGTCTCTGTGATCGCTGCCGCATGCGCAAAGTCATGGGACCGGCCATGCTGGTGACGATCGGCACGCTCTTCCTGCTCCAGAGTCTTAACGTCGCCAGCTTCGATCGCACATGGCCCGCAATCCTGCTGGTGGTTGGCGTTGTAAAGCTGCTGCAGAGTAACGCCTCCTCGGCTGGACACGTCGGCCCGCTGCCGTCGGCGCCGCCAGCTGTTGGTCCCACCCCTCCGCCTACGCCGTCTTCCGACCCAGCGGCTACGTCCTCTTCCGGGGAGGTGCGCAATGTCTAGCCCCGTGTCCTATCCCGTTCCACCGCCAGTTCAAGCTCCGCTTCCGCCGCGTCGTCGCCGTTCCTACGCCGGGCCCTTCGTGCTGATCGTGCTCGGAATTATCTTTCTGCTGGGCAACATGCACATGCTCTCCTGGCAGCACCTGGGACTCTGGTTCGCCCATTACTGGCCGCTGCTGCTGATCCTGTGGGGAGTGATCAAGCTGATCGAGCACCAGCAAGCCCAACGCGATGGCCTATCGCCTCGCGGCATCGGTGCGGGCGGAGTTTTCCTGGCCATTGCCATCGTCTTCTTCGGACTTATCGCTACCCATGTAGCCCGCTTCCACTGGGACGAAATCCGCAACAACATGGGCATCGACGATAACGATCTAGATAACATTTTCGGCCACAGCTACAACTTCGATGACCATCTCGAACGGGATCTACCGCCTTCGGTCAGCAGCTTGCGTGTCAACAACGATCATGGCGCCGTCCATGTCAGTGTGGCCGACGACAACAAAATCACAGTTGTGGTCCACAAACGCGTCGGCGCGGAAAGCCAGAGTGACGCCGACAAATACAATCAGCAGACCAAGCCCGAGATCGCACTCGCCGGCAATGCAATGGTTCTCGACGCCAGGACCCAGGTCGCCGGCGACCATTCCGTGCAAAGCGATCTGGATATCTCAATTCCCCGCAAGATGGAGGTCCACATCACAGCGCGCAAAGGCGACGTCTCCGTCACTGGACGAGATGGACAAGTCGAGATCGCCGCGCAGCACGGCGAAGCTTCCGCGGAGGACATCACGGGGAACGTAAAATTGAATCTTGAAAAGGGTTCGGCCAAGGTTGAGCAAGTTACTGGCGACGTCCACATCGAGGGCCACCTGAATGAGGTTTCGGTAATGGATGTGAAGGGCTCGGCTCAACTCGACGGCGAATTCCAGGAGAGCGTCAAACTGGGCCGCATCAGCAAGAATGTTGCGTTCAAATCTTCCCGCACCGATATGGAGTTTTCCCGCATCGATGGCGATCTCGATCTCGACTCCGACGACCTGCACGCGGAAAAGATCACCGGTCCTATCCGCTTGACCACGCGCTCCAAGCAGATTCGTCTGGACGATGTATCAGGCGATGTCCGGCTGCAAAATGAGAATGGCGGAGTAGAAGTATCGCTGCGTTCGCCAGGCAATGTGCAGATCGACAGTCGCAATGGAGATGTGCAGGTGAGCGTTCCTGACAAAGCCGGCTTCCGCGTGGACGCGCGCACGCGCGACGGAGAAATCCAATCGGATTTCCCGGAGTTAAAAATCGACAATGGAGACCACGAGGCCACGGCCAGCGGCAGCGTGGGCAATGGCGCTTCCCACATCGTCATCAACAATCAGCACGACGGCATCGAGATACGTAAAACCTCGGCCACCGCGACGGCCGCTCCTCCCGCGCCTCCGGCACCGCCAGCAAGGCCGGCCAAGTCCTTGCCCGCACCCAAGGCGAAAGTGGAGCCGTCGGATAACTGAAGCCGCCCGGAGACAACTAGAAAGGTTTTAGTGTGGCGACCAGCCGCCCTCGGCTGTCCCCGGGCGCAGCCCGGTGCTGGGATGGTCCGCAGTACCGAATCCGGCAGATAACTTCAATTTCCCAATTTCTTCCTCGCCAGCTCTTCCACCTGCGCCAGCACTTCATCCTCTCCAATGCTGGTCGAATCGATCACCACCGCATCCTCCGCCGCCATCAGCGGAGACGCTGCCCGGGTGCGGTCGCGGCGATCGCGCTCGCGCAGATCCGCGGCCACATTCGCCGCCACTTCCCCTTTGATCTTTTGCTGCTCCATGCGGCGCTGCTCGCGCACTACGGGATCGGCGTCGAGGAAAATTTTCAAGTCAGCGTCGGGAAAAACTTTCGTTCCAATGTCGCGGCCCTCCATCACCACGCCGCCGCCCGTACCCATTTCCCGTTGACGAGCCACCATCCACTGGCGCACCGCAGGATGCACCGACACCCGCGACGCCGCCTCGGTGACATCGCGCTCGCGGATGCGGGAGGAAACGTCATGGCCGTTGAGCAGGGTTCGGTTTCCGTCCCGCGTAGGCTCAAGTTGAATGCGCGACTCCTGCGCAAGCTTCACCAGCGTGGATTCATCGTCGAACGACGTATCCTTTTCGATGGCCTTGAGCGCCAGCGCGCGGTACATCGCCCCACTTTCCAGGTTCACATAGCCCAGTTTGCGCGCCAGCCGGGAGGCAATCGTGCTCTTGCCCGCTCCGGCCGGGCCGTCAATGGCAATGATCAGTTTGCGTGGAGTGTGTTCAGGGCTAGAGTTGTCGGTCATTTCGCGACTAGATTGTACACGGAGGGAGACACAGACTCAGAAGCTCCTCGTCATTCCGAGAGCAGCGAGGGGCCTTGGTGTCAAGCCTGCAGCACAAACAACCCGCCGTACCCCGTGCCCCTCTGTGGCCCCTGTGTTTAAAGATTTTGATTTGCTTCCGCATGAGTCGCTGTTTGTCAGGCGCGACAGACAAACCTTTGACAAAAATGTGACAGTCCGGGGCGCACTTTCTTATCGAGTGCCGCGTCCAATAGGCATACATAGAAAGACGAGTAGAGTGTACCCGCTTTGCAGATGCCAGAAATAGAGGCGGTGACGCAGAGCACAGCCGGGCGAACCTGCCCGCTGTAATGCGGCAGTCCGGTTGCAAGCCCGGACGGTGAGGGAGGGTCGGCATGTTGGAGATCGTAGGGCGCAATCCGCGCCCGCCGGCACGCAGAAATTTGCCGGTTGCCGAAGTGCGGGCCGATGAATCGACGTCGGCCCCCATGTGGATCATTTCCTATCGCACCGTCCTCGAGTCGGGCGGGCCTGAAAATGAATATCAACTGCACGTGAACCGGGATTTCGAACCAAACATTGCCGTCTAGCCGTAACTGGAGGTCATCGTGGCGAATGAAGTAACACCAATCGATCAGGGGTCGGACGAAATCATTGATGCGTTGGCCCGCCGGATCATGGCTTACCGGTGGAGCGAGTTCGACCGGGTTTGGGAAGCGACGAACAAAATCTGCGATCGCTACGAACTCGAGAAGGCAAGTTAATCGGCTGCCGTGGGCCGCCGTATACCCATCGGTCTCTGCAAGAAATGATTCGTGTCAGGGTATGCCTTCAGGCATACGATGGCGCAGCACGATAGATCAGCCTTTAAGCGCTGGATCGGATTCGACGATCACTCAATTCGCGACTAGCCTATGCTCGGAAAAACCGCGATGGACGGACGGGGTCTAGGTGACGGCCAAATTCAGAGGTGCTGCAATCGACGAGGACGCTGCGTACTCGATGTGCAGAACTCGTCGGTCCGCCTCGGCCTGTGATTTTGAAGATGAATGAATCAGTAATGGCCTCATCGCGAGAATTCCTCCCGCCGAAACCAGACATTCCACCGGATTGACGGTCGTCGAAAGTTCGTGGATGCGATCATCATCCAATACCCCCAACGTTTGCGTGCCAGGAAGAACGCGCAGCGGCCCATTCAGCGTCGTCGAGCGGTCAAGGTGAATTCGCAACGCGAGCACTTGCGATAGTGCGGCTGCAGGCGCGTGCGCATAATGGACGCCATCTTTTACAGACCAAGGTCCCCGATCCACCACTTGATGTCGTTCGCGCAGCGGTAGTGCCGTGTCCTGATGCCAGACTACCAGCCAGTTAGACTTGGGAGACTTGTCGAACAGGGTTGCACGAAATGGGAACGCCTCAGGACCGAGCACAACTTGCGCCAGCTGAATCAAATTCGGCTGTTGCGCAACTGCAGAAACCGGGCCCAACCTTAAAGCGTGGCGCACACCCGCTCTGGTCCGACGAGGGGCAGATGCGCAAATTTGTTCGAGAATCTGCTCGACTTCTCCACTCGGAAGCACATTGGGAATAATCGCGAAGCCGTCTCTGTCGATCGCGTCTGGCAAAATCAACGGGGTCCGTCCGTTTGCCTTGGCTCCAGGAGAACATGGGGTTTGCCAGCACCGCTTTCTTCTGTCCCCATCTTTCCCTAGCCGATATTATTTCTTAGGTTTACCAGAATGTTGCGAAGTGAATGATGGCCGTCGAGACCCGCCGACGCTTGTCCTCGGTCCTGGCCGAAAAGTCTTGCGCGGACGAGGATTTTCATCTGCTCTCGGCTTCGGCGGGCGAGGGCTCGCGACAAAAGGAACCGCCGCTTCCTTCTCCGGAGTGATCTGCAGCATCGATCTTCCGCTCACATGCACAAAGCTTAGCTCGCGCGCCGCCAGCAGAGCATTCACCGCTTCTTTGACACGCGAGCGCGCCACAAATTTTCCAAAAAAAGACTCCAACTCCGTCTGCTCCGCCGCAATCACGCAATCCAGATATTTCGACAACAGCGCCGAAAGCGCCTGTTGTACCGACAGATTCACGCCTTCGCGCACCGCATCGGGCGACCAGCGATTCAGCTCGTCCCAGTACGATCCCTCGGGAGCCTTATAGTCGACGCGCGTAATCCGCAACTTCGCCAACAACTCCCCCAAAGCCTTATCCAGCGCCGGCAAAGAAACGCTGCCGCCCAGCGCTTCCTGCAGCTTCTGCTTCGAGATGGGACCATCGCGCCGAATGAGCTCAAAGGCATCGCACGCCAGCGGCGAATAAGGAGACCGCGGCCCCTGCTTCGGCGCCAGCTTGGGATTCCGTTCGCCCACCAGCGCATAAAAATATGGAAAGACCGAAGCGGCCACGAGAAATGCATTGTTCTCTTCGAACAGATTGGCCTCGTAAGCCGACCGCTCGCGAAGCAGCCGCACCATGAACTCCGTCGCTTCGGCCGCACGCGGATCGGAATAAGCGTGCTGCCAGGTCGGCAGCCGGTGGTCAGAGCCTACGAACGCACCAATAAATGTAGGCACCGGCATCGAAGGTCGCACGGGATACATTAGGCAGAATCCCACGCCCTCAACAAAGGCGCGCGCCTGTTCGATGGTGCGGATGGCCTTCCCATCCAGCCACCACTTTTCGCGCCGCAGTTGCTGTAAATCCTGCTCGGTCATAAGAATCGGTTTGTCAGCTTTCAGCTATCGGCTGTCAGCGAAGCGGCTGGTTAGCGGAGCCGAATCCGGGGCCTGCGTCTCAGATCCTCTTAAATGCCTTCTGAATGTCCTTTACAGAATAGCGCAAGACGACGGGCCTGCCATGCGGGCACGACATGGGATGATCCGTTTTCGCGAGTTCCGCGAGCAGCCACTCCATTTTGTTTTGCTCCAGCGGCATGTTGACCTTGATCGCCGCATGGCATGCAATCGACGCGGCGATGCGCCCACGAATCTTTTCCAGGTTGAGCGACTGCTCTTCCCGCGAAATCTGATCCAGCAATTCATGCAACATGTTCTCGACGGCCGCCGCATCCACTCCCGCCGGCGCAACTTTCACCGCCACGCTGCGCGCGCCAAACGGTTCGGCCTCGAAACCGTTATGCTGCAGTTCCTCGGCAATCTCGGCGAACACGGCCCGCTGCGCCGGGGAGAGCTCCAGGACGATCGGCATCAGCAGTCGCTGACTCTCTACTTTCTGCGCTACGCGCTGCTTCAGCACGCGTTCAAACAGCACGCGCTCATGCGCCACGTGCTGGTCGACGATCCAGAGTCCATCTTCATTCACGGCGAGGATAAAAGAATTGCGAATCTGACCCAGCGGACGCAGCGTTGAGAGGGCAGCCAGCGTGGGCTCTTCTTCCTGCACGTCGAGCGCCGGAGCGCAACCGTTATCCGGAATCGCGTCAACTTGTCTTGTTTCGAACCCGCGCGTCTCCAGTCCTCGCGCCACCGAAATCGCTGCATTTGCCGCGACCCCGCCTTCGAACTGAAACCGGGCCGAAAGCGGCGGAGGCATCGGCGTCTGCAAAGCCAACCCGGCCCCGCCCGACGGCTCGTAAAACGCACGCGGCGGCGGCCCCGATGGAACCGCCATGTCCGAAGGCTGTTGCCACTCCCGCGCCCCCGGCGTGAGCCCGGAACCTGCGGTAGCGTGCGCATGAATCTCCGTCGCGAAGTGCGGCGCCGGACGAGCCTTCATCAAAGCGGCCCGCACCGTGTCCCGCACAAAGTCGTGGAGCACGGTCGATTGCCGAAACCGCACTTCCGTCTTCGAGGGATGAACATTCACATCCACTTCGCCTGCGGGCAATTCCAGAAACAGCAGCACCACCGGATACACCGTCGGCGGAATAATATTTCGATAAGCCTCGGTCAGCCCATGCTGAACCAGTCGGTCGCGAATCAGCCGCCCATTCACAAACACATAAATCGAATTGCGATTCAGCTTCTGAATCTCCGGCTTCGAAACAAATCCGTGCAGCTGCATCTGGCCCGGATCGATAGGCGCTGCCGCATCCTCGGTCGCCTCCCGCCGCCAGGGCGGAGGCTGCGGCAATCCTACATGCTCCAGCGGTTGTGCTGCCGCCACCGCAATCAACTGGTCGAGCGTCTCCTTGCCAAACACTTGATACACTCGCTCGCTATATCCCGCCACCGGAGGCGCCACCAGCATGGCGTTCGTCGCCGAGTGCAATTCAAAATGCTTCTCTGGATGCGCCAGCGCATAGTGCGTGACCAGCGAAGCAATATGCGACAACTCAGTCGACTCCGCTTTCAAGAACTTTTTACGCGCTGGAGTATTAAAGAAGAGATCCCGTACCGTAATCGACGTTCCCTCTGGCAGCCCTGCCTCTTCCACCCGCGCCATTTTGCCGCCATTGATCTCGATAACAGTTCCCGTCGCTGGCGCTCCCGACGACTCCAGCGCGCAAGTCTCCAGCCGCAGCCGTGACACCGACGCGATCGAAGGCAGCGCCTCGCCGCGAAATCCGAGCGTGGCCACGCTCAGCAAATCTTCCGCGTCTTTAATCTTCGACGTCGCATGCCGCTCGAATGCCAGCATGGCATCGTCGCGCACCATGCCGCATCCATTATCTGTGATCTGGATCAGCTTTTTTCCGCCCGCCTCCACGCTGATCTTGACCCGCGTCGCGCCCGCATCCAGAGCGTTCTCCAGCAACTCCTTCACCACGGACGCAGGCCGCTCCACCACTTCGCCGGCGGCGATCTTGTTGGCAACCTGCTCGGAAAGTACGTGAATGCGGCCCATGAACAGTTCTCGTCGTGAGTCTTTGGCGGTTTTCGGGGATAAGGCCAGTTTCGCAGATGGCACGGCGGAAGGCAAAGATTCTGGATGCACGGAAGGCGGAACACTCTTTCTATCCCGCATTGCAGCGGGGGCCGAGAGGGTGCTGATACTATTTATTCTTGTCTTCATGGGGATTCGATCACCGTCCGTGTGTCGTTTGTATTGGGAGTGATTAATGATTCGGTCGTTTAAGGGAATGAACCCGACAATTCCGCCAAGCTGTTATGTGGATGAGTCGGCGCAAATCATTGGGGATGTTGTCCTCGGCGAGCATGCATCCGTTTGGATGAACGCAGTGGTGCGCGGCGACGTTTATGCCATCCGCATCGGCGCCAACTCGAGCATTCAGGATTGCAGTGTGCTGCACGGCATGAAAAATTCCTATGGCGTGACGGTGGGCGAGTACGTGACAGTCGGTCATTCGGTGACGCTGCATGGGTGCATAGTCGAAGACCGCTGTCTGATCGGCATGGGCTCTATCATTTTGAATGGCGCGAAGATCGGCGCGGGATCGATCATTGCCGCAGGCACGCTGATTCCAGAGCGCACCGTCGTCGAGCCAGGCTCGCTATGGATGGGATCGCCCGGAAAACTCCGTCGCAAACTCGATAAGAGTGAAGAAGACATGATCATGATGTATGCGAGGAATTATCTGGGATATACGGAAGAGTATTTGCGGGAACGATGACGCAGTTGGTTCGAGCCTAGGTAATAACAAGAGTCGTCCAGCTGCCTGCCCGCCACAGGAAGTGGCGGGCTACGATCGGAGGTCCCTGCGGGGCCTTATGCCTTTGTCTGGTTGCCTGCGGGTCAGGGCAATCGACAAATTGAATATCAAGACTGGAAATTAAATGATCAAGGCTGTTCGGGGAACTCGCGACCTGCTGCCGCCCGAAACTGCGCTCTGGAATTTTGTGGAATCGGCGGTGCGCGATGTGTTCCGCGTCTACAACTTCCAGGAAATTCGTACACCGATCTTCGAGTCGACCGAACTTTTCGCGCGCGGAGTCGGGGAAGAAACCGACATCGTCTCCAAGGAAATGTTCACCTGGGAGGATCGGGGAAGAGCGGAGAGTGATAAAGGGCAATCGCTTACACTTCGCCCCGAGGCCACAGCTGGAATCGTCCGAGCCTACATTGAGCACAAACTCGGTGATCGCGGACTGAATAAGCTCTACTGCATCGGACCGATGTTCCGGCGTGAACGTCCCCAGAAAGGCCGCTATCGTCAGTTTTATCAGATCGACGCTGAGGTGATTGGCCCAGCTTCGGCGGGCAGCGAGTCTCCGGCTCGCGATGCCGAAGTTTTGGAGATGCTGGCTACGCTGCTGGATCGCCTGGGAATCACCGGCTGGAACCTCGAACTGAATTCTGTCGGATGCTCGAATGATCGCGCCGCGTTCAACCAAGCTCTGCGCAAGGCTTTGGAGCCAGTGGTCGGGCAAATGTGCGTCGATTGCCAGCGCCGCGCGGTCACGAATCCTCTGCGCGTATTCGATTGCAAAGTCCCCGCCGATCAACCCATCATCGACTCTCTGCCCCGCATCAGCCAGTTTCTGGATGAAGCCTGCCGCACACACTTTGAGGCAGTAAAGGAGATTCTGACCAAGGTGGGCGTTCCCTTCAGCTTGAATGACCGCCTGGTACGCGGACTCGATTACTACACCCGCACCGCGTTCGAGTTCACCCATGGAGCGCTGGGGGCGCAGAATGCAATCCTCGGAGGTGGCCGCTATGATGGGCTTTCCGAAGCGCTCGGTGGTCCGGCAGCTCCCGGTATCGGTTTCGCAATCGGCGAAGATCGCCTGGTGATGTCATTGCAGGAATCAACCCCGGCCGAAAGTGTGCTGCGCAAACCGGATGTGTATATAGCTCCGCTCGGGGCGGGCATGAACGCCGAAGCCGCCCGACTGGCCCGCGAACTCCGTAGCCACGATGTCGTAGCGGATTTGGGAGATGAAACGTTCCGGCTGAAGAAATCGTTTGAGACCGCGACCAAGGCGGGAGCAAAATACATTTTGATCGTTGGGGAAAATGAGATCAAAGCTGACGCATTCGCACTGAAAAATCTCGCAACCGGCGAGCAGGTCTCGGTGCCGCGCGCGGATCTGGCGCGAAGAATCCAGGAGTAGCCGTGGGCAAAACTCGTTCCATGATCGATGACGTTGCACGCCGATTCATTGAAGAGCAGCATATCTTTTTCGTCGCCTCGGCGCCGCTGGATGCCACCGGCCATGTAAACCTGTCCCCGAAAGGCTTGGATACATTTCGCATCCTCAATCCAACCACAGTCGCCTACATCGATTTCAACGGAAGTGGAGTGGAGACCATCGCTCATTTGAAAGAGAATGGCCGAATCGTTCTGATGTTCTGCGCATTCCAGGGTCCGCCGAATATTTTCCGCCTGTACGGCTGCGGACGCGTCGTCGAACCGCACGACGCTGAGTTTGCGACCCTTGCGGAAAACTTCCCAGTTCGCGATAACGTCCGCTCGATCATTGTCGTGGACCTGACGCGCGTCACCGATTCTTGCGGCTACGGCGTTCCGAGTTTCAAATACGAGGGCGAGCGTGAACAGCTCCACGCCTGGGCCCGCAAGAAGGGGCCTGAAGGCTTGAGAGATTACCGTGAGCAGAAGAATAAACAGAGTATCGACGGCCTTCCTGGCGTCTCGCTTTAAGACACAATTAAAGGAGGCGGTGTGAAATCCCTTTGGCTTGCTTATGCTGTTCTCGCCTGTCTTGCAGTCGCGCCGCGAATAGTGGCGCAAGCTACGAGCGCTACCAAAGGCTCGGGCACGTTGGAACAAAACGCAATCACGAATGAGAAAGCTTTGATCGAAGCCAAGAAGAAAGACGACACGGCATTTTTCAGACGGACATTGAGCGGGGACTTTTCGCTCGTCGGAGTGGACGGCAAGCTGCTGCAGAGCCAAGAAGCAGCAGAAAATCTCGGCGACTCCAGTCTAGTCGAACTCACGGCCTATGACATAAAAGTCGTGGCGTTGGGGGACGATGGCGCAATCGTCAGCTACGACGCAATCGTTCGGGAAAAGCCCGAAGAAGATCAGGGACCACCGCCGCGCTATCAGCATTTCAGCTCGGTATGGCTCAAGCAAGGGGATCAGTGGAAGCTGAAGTTTCATCAGGCCACGGCGGCGCACTGGGGAGACTGGTAAGCGGAGCCCCGTAGAATTGCCTTCGAGCTTCACAAATGAGCAGTAGAATGTCGGTCAGCCGTAACCGACACGCGAAAAAATCTAAGGAGACGCGCATGAAACGACTTGGAATGATTTTGAGTTCCGCATTAATGTTGTCGGCAGTGGCGACAGCTCAGATGCAGCCTCCGAAGCCCGGACCGGAACTGAAGAAGCTGGACGTGTTCGTGGGTGCGTGGTCTCTCGACGGCAACATGAAACCGGGAACGATGGGACCTGGCGGCTCGATGACGGAAAGCGAAAAGTGCGAGTGGATGGAGGGCGGCTTTTATGTCGTCTGTCACTCCGATTATAAAAGTTCGATGGGCAACGGCGTGGGCTTGTCCGTGCTGGGATATTCCACCGACGATAAGGCATACACCTACCGCGAGTTCAACAGCTTCGGCGAATTCGACGATTCCAGAGGCGTGCTCGATGGCGATACCTGGACCTGGACCAACGACGAGAAGATGGGCGGCATGACCATGAAGGGGCGCTTCACGATGAAGATGACTTCGGCCACGTCGTACAATTTCACCTTCGATATGTCAGAAGATGGAACGAAATGGTCCACCGTAATGGAGGGTAAGGCGAGCAAGAAGTAATCTTTCGCGGCTGCATTCCGTAGCCGCATCGTGCCTGCGGCCGCAGGCCCATACCATATAATCCTGAGCAATGACCTTCCAACAGTTGCTGGATGGAGCGGAGGTCCTCGCACAGAGCGGGGATCCGGGCGTGAGCAGTGTGGAATATGACTCGCGGCGGGTGAGGCCGGGGTGCGTATTTGTGGCGATGCGGGGCGAATCCAGCGATGGCAATCGATTTATCGATCAGGCGATTCAGGCGGGAGCAGTAGCGGTGGTGACGGATTCGGCGGAGGAAAAACCGCGTCCGAATGTGGGCTGGGCGGTGGTTCCGAGCGGGCGGCGGGCGCTGGCGCGCGTGAGTGCGAACTTTTATAAAAAGCCGGCGGAGCGAATTGCGGTCACCGGAATTACGGGGACGAATGGGAAGAGCACTACGGCATTTCTGGTGGAGTCGATTCTGACTGCGGCGGGACGCAAGAGCGCGCTGATCGGCACGATTGAATATCATCTTGCGGGAAAGGTTCTACCGGCGCCACACACCACGCCAGAGGCGCTCGAACTAAATCGCATTTTGAGTGAGGCTCTGGGGTATGGAGCGACGGATGCGGTGATGGAAGTCTCCTCCCACGCGCTGGCGCAGGAGCGTGTGTACGGAGTGCCCTTTGATGTGGCCGTATTTACGAATCTGACGCGCGATCATCTTGACTATCACAAGACGATGGAAGAATATTTCGCGGCCAAACGGGTACTGTTCGAGGGTTGCGGAACGGATGCGCCGCGAGCAGCGGTAACGAATGTGGATGATGAATACGGCGCAAAGCTGGCGGATTTCAGCCGGAAGCACAGTTCGGTGGTGCTTAAGTATGGATGGGACCGCGGCGACCTGCATGCCGGAAAAGTTGAGATTACGACGCGGGGCACGCGGTTTGATTTGGTCACGCCAGATGGGAAGGTCGCAATATTCTCGGCATTGATTGGACGCGTGAATGTGTACAACATTCTGGCCGCGGCGGGTGCGTGCTTCGCGCGGGGATTTAAGACGGACGCCATCGCTGCGGGGATCGACAAACTGACGTGCGTTCCCGGAAGGTTTGAGCGAGTGGACTGCGGCCAGCCGTTCACCGTGGTTGTGGACTATGCGCATACGGATGATGCGCTGCGAAATCTGACGGCGCTGGCGCGGGAGTTGGTTTCTGCGGCGAAGGGAAGAGTGTTAACGGTGGTTGGATGCGGCGGGGACCGGGACAGGAAGAAGCGTCCATTGATGGGCGAGGCGGCGGGGCGGGGAAGTGATTTCGTGGTGCTTACATCGGACAATCCGAGGAGCGAAGATCCGCTGTCGATTATCAATGATGCGGTAGTGGGACTGCAGAAAACTGGTGTGAAGTACAGCGTGGAAGTCGACCGTCGCAAGGCGATTGCGGTCGCGATTGGCGAGGCTCGGCCAGGCGACATTGTGCTGCTGGCAGGGAAGGGACACGAGAAAATCCAGGTTACGCGGCAGGGTGCGGCTCCATTTGACGATTTGCAGGTAGCCCGCGAAGCGCTGCAGGCGGCGGGATACGAGTGCGCCACCCGAGCGGGAGCGACCGGATGAAGCTATCGCTCACCAAGGTTGCAGAGTTCATTTCCGCGACGGGGAGATTTGCCGCGGAAGCAGTGGTGAATGGGTATTCCATCGACTCGCGCACCCTAGGGCCGGGGCAGCTTTTCTTTGCGGTGAAGGGGGAACGGTTGGATGGACACGATTTCGTCGAACAGACGCTGGAAAAAGGAGCGGCTGCGGCCGTTGTGCGGAGCGATCAGGCAGGGCGCTATCAGGGTGAGACCCGGCTACTGGCGGTCGAAGACACGCTGGTCGCGCTCCAGACCTTGGCTACAGCAGTGCGGAAGCTGTGGGGTAAGCCGCTGATCGCGGTGACAGGATCAGCAGGAAAGACAACGACGAAGGAAGCGATTGCTCACGTGTTGAGTAGTCGATTTCGGGTGCTGAAGTCGGAAGGCAACTTTAATAATCATTTTGGTTTGCCGCTGATGCTCCTGAAGTTGGAGCCGGAGTATGACGTGGCGGTCATTGAAATGGGGATGTCGCATGCGGGCGAGATCCGGGCGCTGGCGAAGATTGCGCAGCCGGAGATTGGCGTGGTGACGAATGTCGCGCCGGTACATCTGGAATTTTTCGATTCGCTCGCGGGGATTGCTCGGGCAAAGTATGAGTTGATCGAGTCGCTGCCGGTGAGTGGAACCGCCGTGTTGAATGCCGACGATGAATATGTCTCGCAGTTTGGACGGGGCTTCAAAGGGAAAGTTGTGCAGTACGGTCTGCGCGCCACAGCAGACGTGCGTGCGGAGAATATTCGGTCCAAGGGGACGGAAGGCACGGAGTTCGACGTAGTGATTGGAGCCTCCCGCGAGCATGCCACTTTGCCGCTGGTTGGCGAGCATAACGTCCTGAATGCGCTGGCGGCGGTTGCCGTGGGAGTGGAGCGTGGACTGAAGCCTGCAGAGGCGGTAGCGACATTGGCCACGCTGACTCCGGCGGACAAGCGCGGACAGGTTCTCCAAGTGGGTAACATCACGGTGATCAACGATTGCTACAATTCGAATCCGAAGGCCCTGGACGCGATGGTGGACGCGCTGGCGGCGATGAACGCCAGGCGGCGCATCGTGGTCGCGGGGGAGATGCTGGAACTGGGCCCGGCGGGGGAAGAGATGCACCGGCGGGCAGGGGACCATATCTCCGAGAAGAAAATCGATGTCCTGATCGGGGTGCGCGGACTGGCACAGGCAATGGTCGGTGCGGCGGAACAGGCTGGAGCCCGGGCGGAGTTTGTGGCGTCGTCGGAAGAGGCGGGTGAGTGGCTGGCGCGTGAGGCGCGGGACGGAGATGTGATTTTGTTGAAAGCTTCGCGAGGCGTGAAGCTGGAAAGAGCACTCGAGACCTGGATGGCGCGGCGCGACGGCAAGAATTGAGATTATTGCGGGACGGAGGCTGATTGCTCTACTGGCTGTTGTTCGTGAAGCTGCAACATTATTTTCC
>OBLW0100001646.1_pt1 | contig 18702 bp, 12 predicted proteins | sample 1520161 | NCBI WGS metagenome assembly OBLW01 (sample SAMEA3539309, study PRJEB22396) | soil metagenome | biome: tundra; feature: field; material: soil | place: USA | collected 2010-05 | depth 0.15 m | reverse complement strand
CTGGAGTTCAGACGTGTGCTCTTCCGATCTGTATGCGGTTGCGACTTCCGTCAGAACTCGCCGCACATATCCCTGGGTACGGGCGTCGAACGCGCGGTGATCTCCGCTAATCTCTTCACCGGTCCGGCAAAGATCGACAATACTTCAAAGATGGACGTGCAAATTGGACTGAATGTCGCCTCATCCTGAGTTGGTTTCAAAGGCCCCTTTCTACACAAGGCACGAGGCGTGAATCGCAGTTACTTGCTTTCGTCTCATGTTCGATATCAAGATCTACACAGCGAGTATTCGAAGAAAGGCAGAAATGAGCGTACAGAATTGTGCCGAGACAATCGTTGGGAAGCCCCAGAGTTCCTCACGCCGCGCATTACTAACCAAGGGAACAATAGCGGGGATTGCCGGGATGGCGACCCTACTGGATTCCCCGCGATTGGCGCACGGGGAGCCGAACGTCTCGCCCTGGGCCTCAGCTACCTTGAATGTCAAAAGCTTCGGAGCCGCTGGAGATGCGAAGACCGACGATACCGCCGCATTTCAGCGCGCGCTCGATGCCGTGCAAAAGGCCGGGGGTGGCACTGTCTACGCGCCTCCGGCATCGTATCTCTTCAAGGGAATTCTCAGCGTTCCTGGTGGAGTTACGCTTCGCGGCTCTTATGCCTATGTGCCGTCGCACCCCGACATCATTGATCCGAAGGTGGTCAAGCCAGGAGATGAGAATTCCGATCACATGATTGGGACGACGCCCGGCCTCACGCACGATGCAAAATGGATTCGACCAGGAGAGGATGGCACCGCTCTGCTCGTGACCGCCGGAAAGGGAAGCGAGGAGGGAGCGCCGTTTATCACCTTGCACACCAATAGCTCGGTCTGCGGCTTGGTTATCTATTATCCGGACCAGATTACCGATGGACCGCCACATCCTTATCCCTGGGCCATCCGAATGAAGGGGGCAAACGCAGCGGTGTTCGATGTCGAATTGCTCAATCCTTATCAGGGTATCAACACCGCAGGATCCGCGCGCCACAATATCCGGAACCTCACCGGCCAACCCCTGCGCCGCGGCATCCTCGTCGACGAAATCTTCGACATTGGCCGCATCGAAAATGTCCACTTCAATGCCACCTGGAGCTGGGACTCCAAGGTTGCGGAATGGCAGTTGGCAAACGGTGAGTGCTTTATCTTTGGCCGTGCGGATTGGGAGTTTGTGTTCAACACCTTCTGCCTCGGCTACCACACGGGATACAAATTCATCGAGACCCCTTCCGGCGAGTGCAATGGAAACTTCCTCGGCATTGCAGCCGACGCCTGCCAGCGCGCTGTTGTTCTAGAAGGATGTTCGCGGGTTGGCCTTCTCATCACCAACGGCGAGTTTGTTGCCGATCGGGGTGACGACCCCACAACGGTCCTGGTGGGTCCCGAGAACAAAGGCGCATTGCGTTTCAGCAACAGTTCATTCTGGGGTCGGTGCAACCAGGTTGCCAAAATTGCAGGACACGGCGTTGTGGCCTTCACCGACTGTACCTTCGATGAGTGGGCGCATACGAACGATCGCGCGGCAATCCAGGTTGCATCAGGCAGCCTGCTCGTCCGCGGATGCGACTTCCTTCAGAACTCACCGCACGTTGCGCTTGCAGAGGGTGTCGAGCGCGCCATGATTACCGCGAATCTCTTCACTGGTCCGACCAAGATAGAGAACCTTTCAAAGAAGGATGTGCATATCGCACTCAATTCCGCATCTTCCTAGTCCGGAGTGCTTGAGAATGATAGAGCCAACGCGTGTTGCAGGAAGAGGAGACTTTCCTGCAACATGCGGGTCTCAAAAGGCACGCTTTCACATCCTCGATTTGGGAGAAGAGCATGAACACGACTCATTACAGCAGACCTATATTCCTTATCCAGGCATCGTTGGTTGGATTACTATGCTCGGCCGGTGTCCTGGCACAGACCAGCGAGCAGAACACGGGCACGGCATGGAAAGACGGCCGCTTTCATATCGATGTCGCGGGAGTCATGGGGCGATCCGACATCGTCCTCGGCCAGCCGAACGAAGGACCTGGGCAGGCGATGCCGCTGGGGAATGGAAGGCTGGGAGTTGCCGTCTGGTCGGCCGATGGCTTGACGGCGCAACTCAATCGTGCCGATACGCTTCCCGATCGGCTATCTCCGGGGCAGGTGATTGTTCCCGGGCTCTCATCCCTGACGCATGCAAAGGACTATGCAGCGCGCCTCAGCCTTTACGATGGCGAATTCCGCGAGCAGGGCGGCGGAATGACAGCAACCGTTTACGTAGAGCCGGAGACCGATACATTAGTGATCGATGTAACTGGAGCCCCAGCCAACCAAGTGCAGACCGCGCAACTCAAGCTATGGGAGCCACGCGTTGTGCAAGCCTCAGTAAATGGTCTGGCAGGCATCCTCGCGCAATCGTGGCTTGACGATAAAAATTCCGAATCATCGGGACGCGCATTCGGTTCGCTCGCGGCGATCACTGCAAAGGGTCGAGATGTTTCAGCGGCCATCTCAAATTCGTTTACAGTTACGATCTCGTTCAAACCTTACGCCGATGGTCATTTTCGGATTGTTGCCGCCGCGCCACACTACGACGGCAAGCAAGGCGCATTGACCGTAGCTCGCCCAGCGTTGATAGCATCGTTGCCGGAGACACACCGCTCCTGGTGGCACTCTTATTGGAATCGTGCGGCCATGATAAAAGTGACGTCGGCAGATGGGGCCGGAGAATACATGGAGAATCTCCGCAACATCTACCTTTATGCGGCGGCCGCTGAGAAGGGCACCGAGTATCCAGGCTCACAGGCGGGCGTGGCAGACATGCTTTCGTCCGGACGCGATGCGCACCGTTGGGACTCCTCCGCCTTTTGGCATTGGAACCTGCGCATGCAGGTTGCAGCGAATATCGGCGCAGGTTTGCCGGATCTAAACGCGCCCTATTTCAACCTCTATCGCGAGAACCTGCAGAGCATCGAGGCGTGGACCAGGAAGTACATGAATGGACGCCCAGGAGCCTGCGTGCCTGAGACCATGCGATTCAACGGCAAAGGTATCGAATACGAATCGAGTTGGACGCCGATCAGCATTGGCCGCGATTGTGACCTCAGCTTCCATCCTTACTACAACGCGCGGACACTCTCCACTGGTGCAGAAGTGACACTCTGGGTTTGGCAACAATATCTGTCGACAGACGATCGTCAGTTTCTTGCCAACAATTATCCACTGATGGCTGCTTCGGCGCGATTTCTTCTCACCTATCAGAAGCTTGGTCCCGACGGACTGCTGCACACCAGCCCGTCCAACGCGCATGAAACGCAATGGGACGTAATCGACCCGACCACAGATATCGCTGCGGCCATGGCGCTTTATCCGGCCACCATTGAAGCAGCAAAGCTGCTAGGCAGAGATCCGGAGTTAGTTCGGCAGTTACAGGCAGCACTGCCCAAGATTCCTCCTCTGCCACGAACACAAACCTCGGACCCCCGCACCCTGTTGACACCATCGGCCGATGCGGACGGGCAGGACATGATCGCGGAGTCCTATCTTGCCGGCGCGCCAAATCACAATGGAGAAAACATCGGCCTTGAGCCGGTTTGGCCATACGACCTGATCGGTGACACCTCGCCTTTATTTGCTCTTGCAAAGCGCACCTACGCGAATCGTTTGTTCAAGGGTGTGGCCGACTGGAGCTTCGATCCCATCCAGGCGGCCCGGCTTGGGCTGGGCAGGGACGTTGGCGAAATGCTTGTGAAGGTGACTCAAGACTCGCAACGTTCGCCGAACGGCCTTGCAAATTGGGATCCGGAGTTCAAGGAATTCTACGTCGAAGAGGTGGGCATTGTTGCGGACGCCCTTCAAGAGGCGCTGGTGCAAGACTATGACGGGATCATACGTATCGCTCCTGCAACTCCGCCGGGATGGGACTTCGAGGGGAGTGTCTTTGTTTGCGGCAAAACAAAGGTAGACGTGGAAATGCGAAATGGGGTCGTCGCTGCCGCTGTGATTGAGGCCGGTACTACGAAGCAGCTTCAGGTCCGAAACCCATGGCCCGGCAACGCCGTCGACATCATCGCGGGCGGCGTGAGAATCGTGAAGGCCGATACTCGACCTGTCCTCAGCTTTCGCGGGGTCGTCGGCACAACATATCTTCTGGTTAGGGCTGCTGCACCAATCACATGCCGTCAATTTGCGCCCGTAACTGGCCAGGCGGCTTCTACGGTGAAGCATTTGGGTGGTGTGCAGATTGGCATTTCCGGCGCGGAACGGGAACAGCCTTCCGCCACGAAGTAGATCGAAAAGCAAAGAACCGCATGAGGATAGATAGTGAAACCGAATGAATCGTCGAAGCATCGTACCTCGTGCGCTGTCTCGCGCCGGGCATTTATTGCCGGAGTGGGAAGCTTCGCTGCTGTTAGCTCCTCCACTCCCTTACTGGAAGCGTCGGAGCGCAACACGCCGTATTCGTCCAGCGAGTTTCTTCTTCACGGCCATGTGGCAACGCGCGCCGAAGGTTCACCAGTTACTCAGTTCTCAGAGTCTTTTGCGCCCGCAGATAGTATGGTCAAGTTAGTCGAGCATCCTCATAGGCAGGACATCTGTCTGAACGGTTCGTGGCAATTTCAGCCGGTGTCATTGCCTACAGATTTTCAGGAAGGCAGCGACCCGGCCCCTGCACTTCCGCCCGCGCAATCGCGCCCTTGGGAAGAAGAACCGGTTTTCGTTCCCTCGCCGTGGAACGTGAACAGCTTTGCCGACCAACATGGTGAGGGCGGCGATTTCCGTTGTTATCCAACCTATCCGCATCATTGGGAAAAAGTTTGTATGGGATGGCTGCGCAAAGAGTTCACTGTTCCCGCGCATTGGAAGGGTCGTAACGTTTCCTTGCACTTTGACGCGGTTGCGGGCAATGCGGAAATTGTAGTGAATGGAAAGGTTATCGGAAATCACTTTGACATCTTTCTGCCCTTCGATCTCGATGTTACAAGTGAGATTTTCTATTGTGGGACAAACGAACTATTGGTGGGCGTGCGCAAAGCGTCGCTCTTCGACAGGAAGGGCGACTTCGGGCGCAGAACCTATCAAGGAGGTTCGTTCTGGGGGCAGCACATTGCAGGAATCTGGCAGGATGTCTTCCTTGTCGCTGCGCCTCCCGTTCGCGTTGCCGACGTGTATGTTTTGCCAAATGTGGATTTGGATACGCTGCAAGCGGAAGTGACGCTGAGGAACGACAGCGATATTGATCTAGAGGTTAACATTACCGCCCAGGCCTTTGCCTGGCTGTCAAAAGCTGGCAAGACCCCCCTCACAGCTAAATTGCCCAGTTCGGAGCTGGGACTCAAAGCGGCTCTCGAAATGTCGCAAGTCACAATCTCGATTCCAGCGAATACAACTGCCTGTGCCACATTGCAAACCGCGGTGAGAGGTCGGCTCAAACTCTGGGACTGCGAACACCCCAACCTTTACGGCTTGGTGGTCTCCGTCCATCTCTCCAGAGAGAAGATCGACAGCAAATATGCGCGCTTTGGCTGGCGGCAGATCGCGTTTCGAGGCCCGCAAGTACTGCTCAACGGTAAGCCGGCCATTCTGCGAGGCGACTCGTGGCATTTCATGGGCATTCCGCAAATGACGCGTCGCTATCCCTGGTCGTGGTTCACCGCGATGCGCTGCGCTGGATTGAATGCCGTCCGCCTGCATGCGCAACCGTATCCTGCGTTCTATCTCGATGTCGCCGATGAAATGGGCATCCTGGTGCTCGACGAGACCGCCGTTTGGGCAAGCGACGGAGGCCCCAAGCTTGACCATCCAGCCTTTTGGCTTGATGCCGAACGTCATCTCGCGGCCCTCATCCACCGCGACCGCAACCACCCGAGCGTTTTCGGTTGGAGCGTCTGCAACGAAGTGATGCCGATCATTCGCTTCATATGGAGAAACCCTCCCGGCTTGATGGACGAGTTGGTTCGCAACTACAGCATCTGGGCCGATATCTGCGGCACTCGTGGTCGCGGGTCCCGAAAGCAAATTCGCAGAACAACTGGCGAGCATGGGTGTCGAGCTCGATCGATTGCACACATCGAGCCATCCGCAAATGCTCTTTGTAGATGGCGTGAATCCTCCGGCGAACGAAACTCGCCGACAAATTGCCAATGTGCTTCAAAATAGCGGAATCGTATTCGTTTGGGGCGTCATTCCGAAATCGCTCCCATGGTTGAATGCTTGGTTGCCAGCACGACTCGAAGTTAGAACCCGTGCGGCATCGTCGTTGCCGCCGGGTGCTTTTAGTCCGGTCACTGTTGGGTTGAAACCCAGCGATCTCTACTTCTGTGATCAACAACCATCTGAGATAACAACGCTTGCACTTGGCGGGCCGCTAATCGAACAGAGTAGCGTGTTGCTGAAGGATTGCGACACAGACTGGCTTAAGTGGAACAACCAGCCCGAGTACGCGAAGACAGCGATGATATTTCGCTCCGAGCAGGAAGCTAAGCCACCGGGGGCTGTCTTGGCAGAAAAGTCCATCGGCTCCGGCCGTCTGTTGCTTACAACGCTCTCTTCAATTCCCCGGTCGCTGAAGGCCGAAAGAATCAATCGCACGGTGCTGGAGAATCTCGGGCTTACTTTGAAGCATGGGATGGATTCCGGTAAGCCGTTGCTGAAAACCGGTGCTCTCGTGCGTGCTCTTGTTTGTGGCTTCTTCTTTCCAACACCCGCAGCTGGCCAAGCACAAAGCGATGCGTCGGAAGCTTGGCAGGGCAATAGCTTCCGCACAGGCGCTCCAATGGCGGATAAGAAGTGGCAGCCTGTATTCAACGAGTCCGGTGTCTTTGGCATCACAGAGATGAACCTGACAGGTTCGGCGCAAAATGCCACCGCCTATCTAAGTTTCTGGATAGAGAGTCCCTATTCTCTTGCGGATCTATTACTACAGCCGAATCTGCCTCAGGTTGATTTCCAGTTTACGACGAGCGGGTCTGCGCGGCTTTGGCTCAATAACCAACAAGTGCTCAGCGATCAGGGCAACCGTGGAGCTTCCGTCGCGAAAGCTCTCAAGCTCAAAGCTGGTTGGAATCACTTTCTTGTGAAACTCACTCGCTCTACCGATCGACTGGAGTTCCGCGCGAGCTTCGCGGCAAGCCAACCGGACTTCCTTTCCCAGTTGGACTCCGCGTTGGAGAGGCCTTGACGTCATACAGACAACGCAAATCGCTCCGCTCCAACCAGCAACTCAAACCGCCTTTGGCCCCACTTCTGCGCAAGGGTGAGGCGGCTTGGAAGTTCGTTCGGCAGGTGGCCACCGTTAGGACTACGATAACCTGCCCAACTATTTCATAATCAGCAATATATGGACCATCTTACGGGGCGTTCTAACGTTGCCAATACTCTCATGGTTCGACTAGTTTCGGAAGTGGATTAGGTAGTGCAGGAAATGCGGGCTTTCGGCACGCAGCATAGCGGGAATTCTGGAGCAAGGAATTCGCGGGCAAAATTGCACTGTGAGAGTTACCAGGAGAACCCCAAATGAGGCGCAATGAAAGACACGTTTGACCTGGTCTGGATCGACTACGCAATCATCCTGGCATATTTTGCCTTCGTCCTGGGCATCGGTTGGGTCCTCCGCCGGCACATGAAAGACGCCCAGGCGTTCCTTGAAGCAGGACGTTCCATGTCCAGTTGGGTGGCGGGAATTGCCTTCATCTCCACAAGCCTCGGGGCACTCGAAATCATGGGGATGATCGGTTGCGGGGCCAAATACGGCATGCTGACCTATCACTTTTATTGGATAGGTGCCATCCCAGCCATGGTCTTTCTCGGCGTTTTCATGATGCCTTTTTACTACGGCTCCAAAGCTCGATCGGTACCTGAATACCTGAAGCTACGCTACGATGAAAAGACCCGAGGCCTGAACGCGATTCTCTTTAGCGTCATGACGATCCTTATGTCGGGAATCTCCATGTACGCCATTGCGATCCTGGCCGAGCAACTTCTGGGCTGGAACTTCTATTTAGCCTTGCTCATTTCGGCCGCGATCGTATTGTCGTATACCTATCTCGGTGGGCTCTCCTCTGCAATTCATAATGAAGTTCTCCAATTCTTCATCGTCATTGCAGGGCTATTCCCGTTGGTTGTGCTGAGCTTGAAGGATGCGGGAGGATGGCACGGGTTGAAACAACACCTGGCGCCCATTGTCTCATCGCTCCCCGGCCAGGCTTATGCACCAGACACATGGACAACAACGTGGCGGCACACTGCTCAAGCCTCGGCGAACCCAATGGGGATTGAGTGGTACGGCATCATACTGGGGCTCGGATTCGTACTCTCATTTGGTTACTGGTGCACCGATTTTCTGGTTATCCAGCGTGCATTGGCTGCCAAATCGCCGCTGGCCGCGCGGAATACCCCGCTGATCGCCGCGATACCAAAGATGCTTATCCCTCTTCTCATTGTTCCCGGAATCGCTGCTATGTGGCTAATGCATTCGCCTGCGCAAGGATTCTCCATTATGGAAAACGGGACACCCAACTATGACCTGACCATCATCATGCTAATGAAGCACTACCTCCCCTCAGGCCTGCTCGGGTTGGGCCTCACGGCTCTGCTTGCCTCATTCATGTCGGGCATGGCCGGAAACATCTCGGCATTCAACACTGTTTGGACCTACGATATCTATCAGGCATACATCCGTCCCATAACATCCAACAAGCATCAAGACGGAGTCAACTATCTACGTGTCGCTCGACTCGCCACAATCTTCGGAGTGATAGCAAGCATAGGAACTGCTTGCATTGCAGCCCAGTTCCGCAATATCACCGACTTCATGCAAACCATCTTTTCCATGGTCAATGCACCCCTGTTTGCCGTCATCTTCATAGGGATGTTTTGGAAGCGCGCAACCGGGCACGGTGCATTTACCGGACTGCTCTCGGGTTTGTCTGTTGCGGTCCTCCATCACGGACTTACCGCGCCTGCGGGGAGCACCACCCTCTTTAAAGGAGGGTGGCTCCATGTGGTGCACACCTATCCGGTAGAGTTGGCGCAGAATTTCTGGAGCGCCATCTTTGCATGCTTCACCAGCGCGACAGTAACAATCTTCATCTCGCTACTGACCTTGAAACGAAAGCCCGACAATGAACTTGTAGGGCTCGTCTACCAACTCACTCCCAAAGACAAACTCGAAGGTATAGCGTGGTATCAAAAGCCGGCGCCCATCGCATTGCTTGTCATGGGTCTCGTAACCACATTGTCCATCGTCTTCTGGTAGGAGCAACGAAGAACCATGATCGATATTAGATACCCCATCGGACTATTGTTCACCATCATCGGTGGACTCTTGATTGCTTACGGGCTAACAACCTTCTCCGATCCAGAGATCTACCGCAAGTCTCTCGACATCAATGTCAATCTTTGGGCGGGATCCTTCATGGCGCTTTTCGGTATGATCATGATCGCCCTATCAAGAATCGGACGTGAAAGATAATGACCAAGACCTTCGACTTCTCAATGGAATTGAATTTTACCGATGCGTACAAGCGTTCACGAGAGATGCACGTGGCGCTCCGCGAAGCAGCATGCTTGCAGGCACAATTCCCCGCCGTGCTCACTCCCATTCAAAAATCAGACCGGCTCGCTGGTCGAGTCGAGTGGGGCGCCGTGGGGTTCAGCCCGCACAACGGTCCGCCGGATTGTGGCTATGCATACTTCTGCAATGAGCCGAAAATCATCGATGCGATAGAGAACGGGGCGATCCCGCGTAACCAGCGAGATGCGGTGATGGATATGCTCCATTTCTGGAAGACCGAAACCACCCAAAGCAAGGTGGAGGCTGCCTTTACAGAAGAGATGATCCCCGCATTGCCAAGGAATGAACTGGCATCTCTGCCATGCAATTTCAAGCCCATGATTGCCATGCCTCTTTACCGCATGGCCGGTGTCTTCCTCGACTATCGGAAGCTGCTAGCTCTCGGCTTGCCAGGTTTGATTGCGGAGGTCACATCCTGCCGTGATCGCGCGCTTGCCGATGGCGGTGACCACCTCCTCTTCGAGGGAATGCTCACGGCGCTCGATGTCGTCGTTGATTCCTGCCGTTTCTATCGCGATCAGGCAATCACGATCGCCCGCGAGACACAGGATGACGCGAGATCCGCCAACCTGTGCGCACTGGCAGGCGTACTGGACAAACTAACAGTTGCAAGTCCGAGCACATTCTATGAAGCGCTTCAACTTACCTGGCTTTACACGCTCATGTGCGGTTCGCTCGAAATAGGAAGGATGGACTCCTTCCTCGGCGACTTCTATGTGCGCGACCTCAAGAACGGAGTGATCTCTGAAACAGAAGCAATATCGCTTTTGCACTCACTGTGGAGATTGATCAACGATCTGTTTCGTGTCGTGGACGGTCGAATCATTATCGGCGGCAAAGGGCGAACAAACGAAGCGAATGCGGATGCCCTTGCGCTTCTCACCATGGAGGCGGCACGCACATATGGAAAATCTGTTCTACCTCAACTAACTCTCCGATTCTACGAAGGAATGAATTCGCTCCTGATGGAAAAGGCGCTCTCGCTGATTGCGGAGGGATACACTTTTCCCCTGCTTTACAACGATGACGTACTTGTACCGGCGGTGACAAACGCTCATGATGTGCCTGAAGCTGTGGCAGAGCAATACATGCCTTTGGGGTGCGGCGAAATTGTCCTAGACCATATGGGCTATGGGACTCCAAGCGGCGCGCTCAATGTCCTGAAGGCTCTAGAGGTCACTCTGCGCAACGGGTTCGATCCCGTCTCCGGCAAGCAGATGGGCCTTGCGAGCGGCTCGCTCCGGGACTTCAAGACGTTCGATGATTTCTTCACGGCTTATAAGAAGCAGCTTGTGTACTTCATTGAAGTCTTGGCGGACCAGGAAGATTTGGAATATGTCGTAACAGGAAAGACAGCCCCGTTCCTCTACTTGAGCATGCTATACAACGACTGCCTCGCCCGAGGAAAAGGAATGTTCGCCGGTGGAGTGAGATATCTGGGCGGGTCACTTGAGACCTATGGTAACGTGAATGCCGCTGACAGTCTTACTGCAATCAAATTAGCGGTATTTGAAAAGGGCCAGATATCCGCGGAGAAAATGGTCGAGGCGCTTGATCACAATTTTGTCGGTTATGACAGAGAGCGCCGGATACTGCTCGATCAACCTAAATATGGCAATGACGATGCAACTGCAGATTCGATCATGGTCGGGTTGCACGACTTCTTGTGTAATACCGTCAGAAACCAGCGCAACCGTACGAATCTGGACTGGTACTTGAATGTGATCATCAACAATTCACAGAACACGACGCTTGGGCGTTGGGTTGGAGCGAGCGCGGATGGGCGCAAGGCCGGGGCCGCCATGGCCAACGCAAACACTCCTTCAGGCGGAAATGATCGTAAAGGAATTACGGCCTTGATCAACTCCATCGTTAAACCAAGCCCGACGATACATGCAGGTTCCGTACAGAACCTGCGCTTCGGAAGTGATTTCGTAAGCCAGGACCGCGCCAAGTTCGAATCCGTTCTCAAAACCTACTTCAAGAAGGGAGGCGGGCAGGCGATGGTCACGGTGATCAACCGAGGTGACCTCGAAAAGGCACTGGTTGACCCCGACAAATACAAGGACCTCGTGGTCCGGGTTGGCGGATTCAGCGCGAGATATGTCGAGCTATGCAAAGACGTGCAGTTGGAGATCCTAAGTCGCACAACTTATTGAGAAAACACAGGAAAGATAAGTTTCATGGGTTTAGTATTCGACATCCAGCGCGGGTCGCTCCACGACGGTCCAGGAGTGCGAACAACCGTCTTTCTGAAAGGCTGCCCGCTAAGATGCCTCTGGTGCCACAATCCTGAGGGCCTATCGAAATATGCTCAGTTGTTTCATGACAAAGAGAAATGTGTCCGATGTCAGGCTTGCGCTGCCGCCTGCCCGAACGGTGTGCATCAGTTCACTGGGAATGAGCACCTTGTGGAATTTGACAAATGCACGTTGTGCGGCGAATGCATCAGCCAGTGCGATCATTCAGGACTCAGGGCAGTGGGTGGCGACATGAGTGTGGATGAAGTGATGAAGGAAGTTCGGGCCGATGCCGATTTCTACGCGACTTCCGGGGGAGGCATCACATTGAGCGGCGGTGAACCGTTGTGTCAGTTGGAGTTCTCGCTGGCACTCCTGAAACTGAGCAGGGAAGCCGGTATACACACCTGCATCGAAACATCCGGGCACATCGCTTCCCACCTATTCAAGCAGGTCTTCCCGCTGACTGATCTCTTACTCTTTGACTACAAAGTTACGGACGCACATCTGCACAAACTTTACACTGGTGTTTCAAATGAGCTAATTCTGCATAACCTCTCCGTGGCACATTCGGCCGGCGTTCAAATTATCTTGCGCTGCCCGATTATTCCGGGAATTAACGATAACGAAGACCACTTTCGAGGGATTCAGAGCATAGAAGAAAAGTACCCGCGCCTGGTAGGTATTGAACTGATGCCTTATCACAACATGGGTAGCGCAAAGAGTGAAAGCATCGGCCGCGCCAAGCAAACGCAGCAATGGAAGCCTGCGGATCAGAAGACGAAAGAACGGTGGATCAGGAAACTGATTGACTTGGGATGCATAAAGATCAAAATCGGCTAGAGAGCCATTGAAGGGTAAGGAATGACTGAAGAGGCCAGGCACGAGATAGCGGATACCGGATGGGAATTCACGGACGAACTGGGATCTTTTAAATGGAAGAATCCTCACGCCGTCAACGATCTCTATTTCCCGATTTGCAACGAAGCGGGCATGATGGCGTCAGTGACGCCGCAATTGCATGGAGACGCAACGATAGGCCAGCACACGTTTCTGCGGTTGCCGTTAGTTATGCAGGATCTGCATAACACGCGGTCAGCTCGGAACTTCTGGATATACACGGAAGAGCATGGCGCCTATTCAATAAGTGGCAATTCAGCAAGACAACTCTCTGAGATCTATGAAAACGACTATCGGGTGCAGACTACAATTCATGGCACATTCCTCTCGCATACCTTGATCAGGGATGATCGGAATGCCGGCATCCGATCTGAGGTCACCATCTTCAGTCCCGTAACAGAAGATAAAGTCGAGATTGTTCGTATAAGAATCGCGAACATCTCTGCCGCCACAATCTCCTTCGTGCCAACCACCGCATTCCCGGTCTACGGCCGCTCTGCTGACAGCTTGCGAGACCACAATCACTGGACATCTCTCTCTCATCGGATGGAACTGAACGAATACGGCATGGTCATCAAGCCGGAGATGCAGCACGATGAAAGCGGCCACCGGCCAAACAACACCAGTTATTTTGTGTTCGCTGTCGGAGGAGACGGGGAGAAGCCTGTGGGCCAATTTCCTACCGTCTTTGAATTTATAGGCAATGGCAACTTCAATTGGCCGGAAGCAGTGGTCAAGAACTTCACGCCATACAAGGTTCCCCCTCATCGTCGCGATGGAATGGAGGCGGTTGGGGCTATCCGCTTCGCTGGTAAATCGCTTCGACCCGGAGAGTCCTGCGAATACATCGTCATCGAAGGCGCCACGGATGAGAAAGCGTCGATGCTGCGTTGCATCGAGCGCTACGGGGATTTGGGGAAGACACAGCGCGCTCTGGATGAAAACAATGCTTACTGGCAGGAGAAAGTTCGCCGGATCGACTTTAGAACAGCAGATCGCCATTTTGATCGCTGGATGCACTGGGTCGCATTGCAGCCCATCCTGCGAAAGATATATGGCAACTCCTTCCTTCCGCATTTCGATTACGGGAAAGGCGGTCGCGGTTGGCGAGATCTCTGGCAGGACTCGCTTGCGCTTTTGCTGCAGGACCCAGATGCAATGAAAGCGAGCCTGGCTGCCAATTTTGGCGGCGTTCGGCTCGATGGCAGCAACGCAACAATCATCCGGAAGGAACTAGGTGAGTTTATTGCCGACCGGAACAAGATATCCCGAGTGTGGATGGATCATGGCGTCTGGCCATATTTCACGCTCAAACTGTATATAGACCAGACAGGCGACCTGGATGTGATGATGCTCGAAGAGACGTACTGGAAAGATCATCAGACCCGAAGAGCTAAAGACCACGACACAGTGTGGAACCCATCTGACGGAGCAATGCAGAGAACGAAGGAAGGCGTCATCTACAGAGGGTCAATCATCGAGCACATCCTGGTGCAGCACCTGACTTGCTTCTGCAATGTTGGTGAACACAACAACATGAAGTTGGAAGATGCGGATTGGAACGATCTCCTCGATCTGGCAAACCAGAAAGGTGAGACTGTTCCTTTCTCAGCATTTTACGGCTGGAATCTGATAAGTATTGCGAATCTACTGTTGAAATACAAAGAAGCATCTGGTGTTGAGGACATTCTGCTATTCGATGAGTTACTCCACCTGACCAGCCTTGAATCACCCTTTGATTATGGATCCCCCGTGGCAAAGCAACTTCGTCTGGAACAGTATTACGCAAAACTCGAAGAGGGATTCTGCGGAAAGAAGAAGGCGGTCTCAATTGCCCTTCTTGCGGCTGAGCTAAATCGAATGGGTACATCGGTGCTCGAACACGTGAGAAATAGTGAGTGGATTGAGTCGAAGTCAGGGCACGGTTTTTTCAATGGCTATTACAACAACGATGGACAGCGAGTCGACGGCGATTGCGAAGACGGGCCACGAATGAATCTCACAGCCCAGACATTCGCCATCATGTCGGGCGCTGCCACGGACCAGCAAGTTGAACGGGCTTACCGGGCCGCTCAAGAAATTCTTAAAGACCCGAAAACCGGAGGGTACCGGTTGACGACTCCATTAGGTTCGAACCGGTGGAACTTTGGCAGGGGCTTTGCAGTTGTCTACGGCGAAAAGGAGACCGGTGGCGCATTCAATCATATGATCGTCATGTTTCTCAATGGGCTGTACCGAAGGGGTTTTGTAAAGGAGGGCTTCGAAGTACTTTCAAGCATCTATCGTCTCGCTAACGATACGGAGCGGGCTAAGATATATCCAGGCATCCCTGAGTACATTTCGAGCGAAGGACAAGGAAAGTATCATTATCTGTCCGGTTCGGCCAGTTGGTTGCTGATGACAGTGATCACTCAGATGTATGGCATCGGGGGAGACTACGGGGATTTGGTGTTGCAGCCTAAGCTTGTGCGGAAGCAGTTTGATGCGGAAGGGAATGCTACTGCGAATGCATGGTTTCTTGGACGCAGGATCGTCGTGACCTATAGGAACCCAGGGCGCTTGGAATATGGGACATATGCGACCGGAGCGATCTCAATAAACGGAAAGCAGATACCTGTTCATCCGGTTGATGGGAACACCGTGAGAATTGCAAAAGATCTGTTGCGGACTGCCCTGGTAGCAGGTTCAGACAATCAAATCGAAGTAAGTCTGGACAACAATGGATTAGGATAGATGCAGAATACCGAGGCCGTGCCCATTGCGAAGCCGGCGGAGCATTTGCGCGTATAGGTGCGTGAAGAGGCGCAAGCCATGACGCGAGAGCAGTTGAATGTCGCCACGCAGATATTAGATCGATGGAGATCGACTTGAGATATACGGCAGCTTGGACGCGAGCTTTCTGGACGGTTTTGATCCTCGCCGGTAGCGTGCCTTCATTGCTGTCACAGGACGATCAAAGGCTGGCGGCCCTCTCTTTCGAACAGCAGGGACGAGTGGCTGAGGCAGAATCTGCGTGGAGCGCTTTTTCCGGGACTCACCCGTCGAGTCCAGAGGCCCTCGCCCATCTCGGCCTTTTGCAGGCCCGCGAAGGGCATTATGCTGAGGCCGTCGTTTTCTATCACAAGGCATTGAGGCTGGATCCCGCGATGCCTGGCTTGCGCCTGAACCTCGGCCTCTCGTATTTCAAAGCAGGAGATTACAGACCGGCGATTCAGATTCTTGGCCTATTACTTCAAGCCGAGCCCGGTGACCAACGCTTGACGATTCTCGTTGGGACGGCCCACTTCGGTCTGGGCGAATATGCTGCTGCGGTGACTTTTCTGAAGCGCGCCTCCGAGCACGACCCCAAAAGTCTTCCACTTCTCCTGGTCTTGGGACACAGCTGTCTGTCGGCCAAGCAATTCCAATGCGTTGTTGATGTCTATCACCAGATCATTGCTTTGAATGCGGAGTCTGCTGAGGCTGACATGCTCGGCGGCGAAGCCTTGGACGAAATGAAGGACAAAATCGGCGCCACGCAGGAATTTCGCGCTGCCGTGAATGCGAATCCCAAAGAGCCAAATGCTCACTTCGGCTTAGGGTACCTGTTATGGACCCAATACCAGTACCCGGAGGCCGCTCTGGAGTTTCAGGCCGAACTCGATAATGCCCCTGACCACATGCAGGCTGCACTTTACCTGGCTGACGCGGACATTCAAATGAGCCGAATGGACGAAGCAAGGACCCTGCTGGAAAAGCTGGTGAAGACCAGCCCCGACGTCTCCCTGGCGCATCTCGATTTGGGCGTCGTCTACAGCGAGATGGGACACACGCATGAAGCGCTGACAGAATTGCAGACGGCCGTCAGACTTGCGCCAGCCGAAGTCAACGCGCACTGGCGGCTTGGACGGCTTTACGGTTCAATGGGAATGACGACCGAAGCGAATACTGAGTTCGAAAATGCACGCACACTCAACAAGGCCTCCAGCGAGGGGCTTCTCGATGTAATGACCAGAGTCACCGTCAAGCGAGAAACGAAGGCGCCAGTGGAGGCGGAGACTCAATTGGGAAGATAACCAGCCCCCAGTCTTACAGAAGTGCTTTTGATCGTAACCCATTGAAACCATGGGTGCTGATGGCTAACAAAAGCACTCAAAAGCAGTGGAAAATACGGGTACTCCTTCAGCTGCACCCTTCCCTCCCCGACCTCCGCAGGAAGTTTCCTTCCCTTGTTCGGCCGGTTCACAGGTACTACGGCCCAGTCCGACTTCTCCAGCACGTGCATGTCCGTCGTGCGGCTTATCACCTTCACGGACCGGCCTTCGCAAACTGCCGAAGGCGTGTTGGAGATCTCCCGGTTCTCGTGCATGTTGTCTAATCAGCGTGCGTGGCTCTAACGACTACGCAGGACCGGTCAGCCACTCACGATAACGCAGCTGCCGTATTGCCTTCCTCCTACTCACCAGGGAGTCGGCATCCTGATCTAGCGGTTTTTCGAAGCTCAATCACCCCGCCCACTGATGCCTCCGGCCTACGCTTCGAAACTCACCTCGCGATGGGCTCCGCAAGACTAGAGGTCAGGATGGAGTCGCTGTCTCCTTTCCCGTAGGGCGCTTGCATCCCCTACAACATGCCGGTTTATCCCGGCGCTCAGCGAATGACCGCTAGTCCGGACAGATCTGCCCAGTTTCATCAATGACCAGCTCTTTCCGCAACTCAAGGAGCTCTCCGTCGCCGGCAAGGGGGACCGCCGCCGCGTGGTTCGCGAGGTCTTCGAGGACGCCTACAACTACATGAAGTCCGGCCAGTTGTTGCGGCAGGTCATCAACAAGATCAACGAGGTCGACTTCAACAACCTTTCTGAGCGGCAGCACTTCGGCGACATCTACGAGCAGATTCTCAACGATCTGCAAAGCGCCGGAAACGCGGGCGAGTACTACACACCGCGCGCGGTAACCTCTTTCATGGTCGATCGTATTGATCCCCGACCGGGTGAGAGCCTGCTTGACCCAGCCTGCGGAACCGGCGGATTTCTCACTTGCGCCATCCGCCACATGCGCGAAGTCTACGTTAAGCGCGTTCCAGATTCGGGCTCGGCTGTACCCTGGCCGCAATGGCGCCTGGATACTGGTGGTTCGCGGCCACTCTCATAATCATCGGCGCGGCTGCCCTGACTTTCGGCAACGGCACCAACAGCATCATGCAGCTCTCCACAGAACCAGCGATGCGGGGCAGGGTTATGGCCCTGCGGGTTGCAATCGCACTGGGGGGGAACACCGATTGGCGCACCGATCGTCGGTTGGGTTGCCAACCACTTCGGCCTTCGCTGGTCCCTCGGTATTGGCGCGGGCGCAGGCTTCACCGCTGCCCTGGTCGCAGTCTACATACTGCCCCGCCCAAGAGACCCCCTACTAGCCCGGTAATGAGTTCTGTGAAATCGGCAAGTGTCATGGAATCTGTCGGATGCATTCGGAGCGACGGAATGGGCTGGCACTGGGGCGTTCTTCGGAACCGAACCAGATAGACTGCTCTGAGCTGACCGAACAATGGGGGACTCCGTCAAGGGACGGCGACGGTCCAGGCTGTGACGGCTTTCTGGGAGAACACCCGCACAGCACTCTTCGCCACTCGGCAATCTGCTTCGATGCCACCCAATTCCCCCCGGCAGATTTCTTCCCGACCTCCGACCACTATAATTCGCACGACTGGGGGGCATTTTGCATCCCTTGTCCGTTACTATTTCAAATACCTGCGATCACTCACGTTTTTTTCCTGCCAAAGGATTCATCGGAAGGAGTTGCTTCGTGCCTCTTGAAATTCGCGGTCTCTCCAAGCGCTACCCCAATGGCGTGCAAGCTTTGGATAACCTGAGCCTGACCATTGGCAACAACATGTTTGGCCTGTTGGGACCCAATGGGGCAGGCAAATCCACGCTCATGCGCACCATTGCCACTCTCCAGGACCCGGACTCCGGACAGATCCTGCTCAATGGAATGGATG
>OBLW0100001644.1_pt1 | contig 18721 bp, 8 predicted proteins | sample 1520161 | NCBI WGS metagenome assembly OBLW01 (sample SAMEA3539309, study PRJEB22396) | soil metagenome | biome: tundra; feature: field; material: soil | place: USA | collected 2010-05 | depth 0.15 m | reverse complement strand
GGAAGTAAGAATCGCACAGCATGTACAGTAGTTCGGGAGTCATGGTTCTGGATTTCGCCAGGAGCTCCGCCGCCTCGGAATAGTTCCCCTGGTGATACCGCACCTCGCCCATCTCCGCAATCGCCAGTTGATAATTCGAGTCGTTTCTGAGTTCTGCCTGAAACTCATTCTCAGCAGCCTTCAGGTCGCCCTGTTTCAGCGCCAGGATTCCCTGATAGGTATGGGCTCCGCGAACGGTCGGTTGAATTTGCAGCGCATGATGAAGACTGCGTAGTCCAGCTTCCGTATCTCCCTGGAAGAGATACAGCTTCCCAACAAACACATATGCATCAGCCGAAGTCGCAGCGGTTCCCTTGAAGTGTTCGCGATACAACTGCAACGCATCCGCCTCACGGTGCTCTGCAAGCAATTGTCGCGCCTGAGCCTTGATGGGACTCTCGCGTTCGTCGCTTTCCGCTGAGCGAACGAATGTCATCTGTTCCATCATCAACTGATGTAGCGCCGCCTCGTGCTCCGCGTCCGCCGTTCGGCCCATCGCGGCATACGCTCGCGAGAGATAGAAATGTGTCTGCAGCCGAGTGGGGTCGAGCCGCAATACCGATTGCAATCGATCAACTGCAGCCGGATAGTTCTTCAGTCCCAGTTCGCATTGACCAAGCCCTAACAACGCTTCGACATCATCAGCTCTGAACGCGAGGATGCGCTCGAATGCGTTCTTGGCCTCTTGCCATTTGGCGAGTTTCACATCCGCGGTAGCCAGCAGTTGCAGAGCGGTTACGTCATTAGGCTGAGATTGAACTGCCCGAGCCGCATACTGCGCCGCGCCGCCAAGGTCCATTAATTTGTAATCCGCCGCCGCGATGTCGTAATCAATCCGCGGTAGCGTCGCGTCAGTGTGCTGTGCCTTGAGCAGCCACTTCAGGCCCGCAGAGTAATCGCCCGTGCCGCAGAGCAGTTCGCCGTACTTCTGCCACACTGAAGTATTGTCTGGTTCGGCCTTTAAACTCTGCTGGATGGCACGCAGCGCCAACTCGTCCTGCCCATTCAAGTGATAGGCCTGGGCAAGATAATACTGAGCGTCTCCATCTCCAGGCAGAATCCGCACACAGTGCTCGAGCAACTTGAGGGCCTCTCCTTTTTGTCCGGTGGCCAGCTTGGAGATGCCTACTTTCAGCAGAAGATCTCCGTCGTTCGGGGCAAACTTCAAAGCCTCTTCATAGGCGGCCGTCGCCTCGGAGGTCTGCCCAGCCTCCTCCAGCAACATGCCCTTCAGCTTGAGTGCCGGCGCGAAATCTGGATGCTGTGCAAGCAAACTCTGGGCAAGATTCATCGCACCTTGCTTGTCACCGTGTTCGGCGAGGCTGAGCGCCTGGCGGACCTGCCGCATCAGGGGAGACTCCGCGGGATGCGTGTTCTGCGCCCAAACCGCGGTCCCGCCGGCAGCAAACAGCCCCAAAAGCAGGACTGCGCGCAGTCGATTTGCAGTTGCCCCGGTCGCCATATTTAGGGAAGCTTCACCCGGTGCTCGGACGGTTTGCTGGAGACCACTCCCTGCCCTTCGCGCACCACATAAAACCGGTCCACGCCAAGATTGGTGAGCGTCTCTTTTTTCCCATTCGGCCACAGCACCTCAACCTGATCGAGACGCTCATGGGTTCCCAGTCCGAAGTGGATGCGGAGATCGTGCTGCGATAAATAACTCCCACCGCTGACGACTTCTCCCAGTTGCACCAGGTCTCCGGCGGTCGCTCGCACGCGCGTATTCAAAGCCAGGCGATTGCTCTTTACGCCTTCCAGTTGAAAACTGACCCAATGGTTCTGCGGGCCGCCTTCGGGACGCAAAATCATCGGCTGGCCCACGAGGTTCTCAACCACTCCTTCCATCTTTCCATCGTTGAAAAGATCACCCACCGCAAGCCCGCGGCTCACCTGCGCGATCTGAAGCGCGTCGCCAGCCAGTTTGCTGACGTTCCTGAAAGTTCCGTTTCGTTGATTGATAAACAGAAACTTCGGCTCCAGGTAGCGGGTGGCCCTGTGAGCGTTGTCTACCTGCGGATACACATGTCCGTTGACCAGGAAGAAATCCTGCCAGCCATCATTGTCGAAGTCGACAAAAGCATCGCCCCAGCCCACGTAGCCCTGGGTGCCCCGGGCAATGCCCGAGGCGATCGACGTATCGTTAAAGTTCATGCCTCCGTCGTTGCGATAGAGGGCGGCGTACTCAATGTCGAAATGCGAAAGCAGCAGCGACATGCGCCCGGTGTGCGTATAGTCGCCGAAAGCAACCCCCATGTTGGCCTGTTCGAATCCGTCTTCGTTCGCCGCTACACCGGAAGTCAGGGCCACGTCCTCGAATTTTCCCGTGCCGTCGCCGTGGTAGAGATAGTTCGCCTGGCCATCGTTGGTCACGAAGAGATCGAGCTTCCCGTCATTGTCGAAATCCGACCAAATGGCGGTCAGGCCATAACGACGCTCGGGATCGTCGACGCCAGCCTTCTTCGATACATCGGTAAAGGTTCCATCGCCGTTATTGTGGTAAAGATTGTCGGGGAGCCCCTTCAACCCTCGCGGGCCGCATTGCACGTCGAGTCCCAGGTACTTGCACGATTTGCCCGAACCGAACACGGGCAGATCGTCCAGATGAAAATCAACGTAGTGCGAGATAAAAAGATCGGCCCAGCCATCGCCGTCATAGTCCCCAAAAGCCGCGCCTGTCGCCCATCCGGAATCGCCGGCCAAGCCGGCGGCTTTGGTCACGTTGGTAAATGTGCCATCGCCATTGTTGCGATAGAGGACGACGCCATTCAGACACGTCACCAGCAAATCAGGCCAACCGTCGTTGTTGTAATCGCCAACGGCCGCCCCCATCGCCCAACAGGGATAGCCCACACCTGCCTTATCGGTGACATCCGTGAATGTTCCGTCGTGGTTGTTGTGAAACAACGCGCTGCGAGCTTTGACGCCATGCAGAGCCATGTCTACGCTCTGCGCGTTCGTAAAATAAATGTCCGGCCAGCCATCGCCGTCGTAGTCGATCAGCGCGACTCCCCCGCTCATCGACTCTGCAATGAATTTCGCCTCAGGACTCGACAGGTGTTCGAAATGAATTCCAGTGGATTCCGTGATGTCGATCAGATGCGGATAGTTGGCGAGCGCGCCGGTCGCCTTACTCTCGGCCTCGGCCTTCTGACGCTCCGCAGGCGGCAGCGGGGTCGACGTTCCCATCTGCGCGATCGCCTCCACACTCAGGCAAACGAAGAAAAGTGCTAGGCATGATCGGAGAAGCGCAGGCAACTGCACCCGCCTTACTGCCGCGACTCGCGCTCCGACCCTACTGTTCTTCCGGCTCTTCCGCACGAATCTCCTTGGGCTGAACCTGCAATTCTTTATAGAGCGCGCTCAGCTTCTCTTTCATCTCCTTAAACTTCTTATAGAGCTCTATCTCGCGCTTGGCATCGTCCGCGCGCCCCATCTTCCGGTAGAGCGTGGCCAGGCGATAGTGGGCGGTGGCATTGGTGGGCTCCAGCTGGACGGCCTCTTCGAGCAACGGCAGCGCCTTGTCCGATTGATTCATCTCAATCAACGTTTTGGCCAAACCAAGTTTGGCATCGGCATCGGCGGGCTGCAGCGCAACCGCTTTCGTGTATTCCTGATACGACTGCTCTCGATTTCCTTTTTGCGCGTCAAACTCCGCGATCCTGAGGATCGCTTTCTCATCCTGCGGATTCTCCAGCAGTGCCGCCCGATATTCCTGTTCGGCTTCCTTCTTCACGGCCTCGTCGCTCGAGGTATGCAGGAGTTCGGCCAATTCGAAATGAATGCCGGGAAGATGCGGGTTGACGGCGATTGCCTTGCGATACTGCGCGATGGCGCCGTTCGTATTTCCTTGCCGGGAGTCTTCGTGCGCCAACAACTGGTGCATCTGCGCGGAGTCCGGCGCAGCCAGCGAAAGGGCGAGCATCGACTCCCCGGCGAGATCGGTGTAGGTGCGGTAAGCGGCATAGAGCACCTCCGCATTCTCGGGATCTGCCTTGCGCAGCTCCGCGATAACAGCGGCGGCCTTTTCTAAATCGCCGCTTTCGGTATCAAGGCCGACAAGTTCCAGGCCAAGTTGCAACTGAAAACGCTGGTCCTGGACCGCAGGGAAGGCGGCTTCCATATCCTTACGCGCGCTGGCGAAGTCCAGCGTGCGACTTTCGGCCATTCCCAGCAGTCCTTGAATCTTCGGCAGACCGGGCTGCCCCTCGAGCGCAGCGCGAAAGTGTGGAATGGCGTCGGCTGCCTTCCCCTGAAAGAACAGCAGAACGCCCAGGTTGGCCTGCGCGTCCACACTCGTAGGATCGATGGCCACCGCAGCCTGGAACTCCGGAATCGCCAGAGCAGGCTGCTTTTGATCGAGGTATCCCTTGGCCTTCTGGATGTGCGCCGCAAACTCCTGCTGCTTGTCTAGGGTGGCCTGAGAGAGACAAAACGCAACGCCCAGCAGCAGGACGAGCCCTGGAAAGGCAATTCGAAGCTTCGCAATCATTCGGAACCACCCAGATTATATAGTGCGGTCATTTCCAACAGTATGAAGCAAAAAAGAAGAGACGGCGAACATCGCCGTCTCTTTCGCGGGGCAAACTTTTCCAGCTCTAGAAGATCACCTTCAGCGCCAGTTGTAGGTTGCGACCGTTGACCGTTACTGTGTTGATCGCATACGTGCCCACGGTGCCCCCGTAAGGCGTGCCTGCGCCCGAGGAACCACTCAGAGTGGTGTTGCCGGGAGGGCCGTAGCTGGGGTGATTGAACACGTTTTGCGCATCGGCCCGGAACTCGATCCTAATTCCCTCCTTAAACGGAATTAAGAACGATTTCGCAGCGGAAAAATTGAAAACATTGATGCCCGGCCCGTAGAGACTGTTCCTTGGAACGTTTCCGAATGTTCCATCTGCGGGCTGAGAGAATGCCGCTGGGTTAAACCAGTTGTTGATCGAACGGTTCGCGGGCGTCGTGCTAACTCCCGGGATTCGATTCGGATAGGACGACCCCGCCAGCGCGAACGTATTCTGCGTTCCGTAGACGCTGAAGGGATTTCCGGTCTGGAGAATCACAGTACCCGCAACCTGCCAGCCGCCAACAGCCTCGTCGAGCAACTGGCTGTTGTTCAGGAACTGTTTGCCTCGACCGAACGGCAGTTGATATACGGCATAGCCTTTGAAAGCGTTGCGCACGTCGAAGTTCGAGTTGCTGTAGTTTGCGGCCGGATTGTTGGCAATCTGATAAGGTTGCGGACCGCCGCGGCTTCCCCACCCTGAGGAATCCATGTCATCCAGCATATGCGACCAGACATAATTGAAGCTGAGGCTTAAGCCGTGGGTCATGCGCTTGGTCACCGACGCCTGTAGCGAGTTGTAGTTGGAGACGGCGTTATTCGTACTGCCGGAGATCCCTTGGAAGTTCGCATACGGGCGATCTCCCGAATCGTTCGACGACAGCAGGTTCTGCGGTATCTGATTCAGATCAGTAGGAAAGTTTAGATTCGATCCGTGGCTGGCCACATAGGCAAGCTCGACCACAGTATCGGTCGTGACAGCCCGCTGCACGGAAATATTCCATTGCATGATCCTGGGGACCGGGGTGTGGTATTGCACGTAGCCTGCAGGTTGGCCATTGTAAGCATCAGGCGTATTGAGGGCTTGGTTGTACGGCAGGGGTGTGGCACTTGCCACGCAACCAAGGTTAGCGAGCGGGGTGCAGACGGTGCCGTTTCCATCGAGCTTTGTGGCTGGAGTGATGCCGTTTGTCTGGTCGGCGTATCCACCCGCCGAACTAACCGCCGCGCCCATTCCATAGCTCGTATTGTTTCCGCCGTATGTATCCAGGCTCCAGGTATAGGAGTAGAGGCCAAATCCCCCACGAAGCGTGGTTTTGGGATCGATCGCCCAAGCCATACCTAAGCGCGGCTGCCAAGTATTGAACGTATTGGCCTGCAGCGAGGTACGACCGTTCGCGTGGGTGGGGCCGAACCAATAGGCGCCCAATGTATTTGTGGCTGGGTTGAGCACCGTCGGATCGAAGCTCGACATATTCTCGTGGACTTCGTTCCAGCCATGGTTAATCTGGTAGCGGAGACCGAGGTTTAAGGTCAGATTCGGAAGCACTTTCCAATCGTCCTGAACGAACATCTGCGGCGTCTTCATGCGCGCCCCATATTCGGGCGAGAGGCTTGCGGTCCAATTCTGTGCGTAGCCTAGCAGGAAGTCGCCGTACTCCATGCCGGTGTTGGGAACCGTACAGGCCTTACCGTTCGCAGCTGCGCCGCAGACCTTTGGGTCGACCGTCCACTGTTGCGTGTATTGCCCGGAGAACTGGAAGGTTCCAGCGTTAACGTTGCCCCAAGCTGTGGAATTGTTTTGGTAGACCAGAAATTCTCCGCCGAAGTGAAGGATGTGCTTGCCGCGGATCATGGTTACGACATCAGATGGATCCCACGTGAACTCCTTGTACACCGCGTTGGAACTGGGATCGATCCAAGCATAAGGATAGTTGTTGATGAACTGGATTGCTGGGAAATCATCCGCCTTGGCAAACTGCCAGCCCAGTTGGCTGGCGTACCCCTTATTCAAGGCGAGATCAGCAAAGAAGTTGAGCTGACTCGTGAACCCCATTCTCGCTTCGTTGATGGTGCTCGCACTAATGTTCCACACGTCAGTGACTTGAGCGTTGTTATTATCTACGTCGCCGCTCTGGCAACCAATGGGGCAGGCGGTTACTGTGTTCGGATAGACGACCGGGGTATCGCTCTGCGTATCGGACATGGTCAGGCGATTGTTCGACTTGATGTCGTAATCCAACCGGCCAAAGTACTTCCGATAGGGCGTCGATTGCTGCTGGCTGGCGAAGAAGTTGTTTTGGTTTTCCCCCTCCGAGCCGACCTGTCCGGGCACGAACACGCCTCCGGGAATATGAGCGGAAGGCGTCGGGTAGAACTGCTGCATTTTGCCAGCTAATGAATCGATCAGATTCGAGGGAATGACGTTTCCGGCACCATATTCACTGGCGAAGCTCTGCCGGACCGGGTAAGGATTGTTAGCGGCATCAAGCGCAATGGTCTGCGTGGTCGGATCGTACAGGGTATTGATTCCGGTAAAATCGCCTCCCATCATGGGCACCGTCGGAACACTATTTGTCGCGGTACTGTTACCGTGGTCGACGATCTGATCATAGTCAAAGAAGAAGAACATCTTTTTCTTCAAGATCGGACCACCGACAGCGAAGCCGAAGTTGTTGTAACGAAGGAACGGAATCGGTCCAGTCGTGAATTGAGAATGGGCCGTCAGAGCGTCGTTCTGGAAGTAATCATAGACCGTGCCATGGAACTGGCTGGTCCCGCCCTTGCTGATCTGGTTGAAGGTCACTCCGCCAACACCGTATTGCGCCGAAAATGTCGAACTGTTGACCTGGAGCTCGGAAACGGTCTCGAAGACTGCGGGATTCGCATTCTGACTATGCGAGAGCGTGGTGGACGCTCCATCCGCGAGGATGTTGCTGTACGGCAGGTTCCCGTTGATCGCTACTTCCTGGCCGGGATTGGACGAACCCTGGCTCCCACCGGGCGTGCCTGTGGCGCCCGGAAGCAAGATCATGAAGTTTTCCCAGCTCACCCCTGCCGCTCCTGCGACTTGGGGAAGTTGGTCCATGGACTTCGCTTCCATGGTGGTGCTCTGTTCGCTGGTCTCGGTCTTTAGCAGAGTCACGTCCGCGCTGACCGTCACAGTCTGTTTGGTCGAGCCGACCACCAACTGTGCGTTGACGGTTGTGAAGCCGACCTGAAGGCTGACCGGGCCGCGCACCAGCTCCTCGAAGCCTTCCCTACTAAATGTGAGCTTGTAGCTTCCGATCACGATCGAGGACGTATCGTACAGACCGTCCTGGTTGGTAGTGAAAGTCTTCGAGACGCCCGTATCGACGTTCACGACCGTGATTGTCACTCCGGGAATCAGCGCCCCCGTTGAGTCGGTGACACTGCCGCGGATGTCGCCGGAGTTTGTGCTCTGCGCAAAGCTGGCAGCGCTAGCCAGAACAAGGAACAGGGGAAGGACCCATCGCTGCAAGTTCGTCATGGAACTGCCTCCAGGAAGTGCTCGTCGGTTCAACTGCTTCATGTTTTCTCCAGGCGCTCATTAACAATCTCAGCGCCCAGAACAGCAACAGGGGGATTCAAAAATCGATATTGTCCCCGCGCATCCGCGTCTTCGGGACGTAAAAGTAATGCGAACGTACTACTAGAAAATAAGTCGGAGGGGGTGTCAATTATACTTTCGTACAGCTAAAACACCGTAAACGATTACGTTTCTTCACTCTAGCGAGATAATGCCGCGTTGCAGAGCTACCGTCGCGGCCTGGGTGCGATCCTTCACGCTGAGTTTCTCGAGGACGTGGCTCACATGCAGCTTCACGGTTACTTCCGCGATATTCAGCGAAGACGCGATCTCCTTGTTTCCCAGTCCCTTGGCCACCATCCGCAGCACTTCCACTTCGCGGGCGCTCAAGGAACGATGGGAGCGGCGCTCGGCCAGGTGCGAAGCTACGATGGGATCCACATACTGTCTGCCTTGATGAACTTCTCGCACCGCGCGCAGAAGTTCCTCCCGGATGATGCTCTTGACGATGTATCCCTTGGCTCCGGCCTGCAACGCACGATAGATTTCTTCTTCCCCGGAATGCGTCGAAAGCATCAGGATGTGTGCGTCCGGGAATTCGAGAAGGATCGCGGCCGTACACTCGGTACCGCTCATTCCCGGCAGCCTCAGGTCCATCATCACCAGGCTGGGACGGTGTTTACGGTAAGCCTCGAGCGCAGCGTTGCCGTTACCTGCTTCGGCGACGACCTCCATGTCGGGCTCCACATTCAGAGACGCAGAGAGCCCCATGCGGACCATGAAGTGATCGTCAACGACCAGAATACGAATTGGCTTTGAGTTCTTCATCAATCCCTTCCGCGGGATGCACTTCTGAGGGATGTAGGGGGACCTCCACGGCGATGCGAGTTCCGTGCCCGGGCTCGCTTTCGACCTTCAAGTGGCTGCCCATCGATTGCGCTCGCTCGCGCATGTCCAGAAGTCCGAAATGTCCCGTGGGCGATGGCTGAGCGGCAGCAAAACCCTCACCGTCATCACGCACGGTGAGACAAACCGAAGCCGGCTCGAACCGCAACTCGATGGAAACATGCCGGGCGCCTCCGTGCTTCACAGCGTTGGCAACGGCTTCCTGCCCGATGCGGAGCAGGTTCATCTCGACTGGCGCGGGGAGGCGCACGGGGCTGCCTTGGATCTTGAAGTCAGCTTTCGTCTGCTCGCGCGGAACGAGGGGCTCGACAATTTGGGTCAACGCGGAAACGAGGTCCCCATTTTCCAGCAGTTGGCAGCGCAAATCCCACACCGAGCGGCGCGCCTCGACCATGCTGTGACGGCTCATGTCGCGCGCCGTTTCCAGCGCATGCTGGGCCACACCCGGTGCCTGCTGAAAGCAATCGACCGCCAGATCCAGTTGCATGGTGATCCCGGCCAGTTCCTGTTCCAGCGTGTCGTGAAGCTCGCGGGCAATCCGGTTGCGCTCTTCGAGTACCGCGCTGCTGTGCCGCTTCTGGCGAATGACAGACATCTGCTCTCGCAATCGCCGCCCCAGCACGACGACCCACACCAATACAGCCATTAGAACACCCCCGGTAATGCCCAGCACCCAGAGCGTGTGACGCGTATTCCACCAGGACGGAGTCTTGAGCACAACGACATCCTGCGGCTGGCGGAGCAGCATGCGAAACGATTGCGGAATCTGCCACAACCCTCCGCTGCGAACTAAACAAATGCCGGTCAACTGCACTTCGCTATTCAGGGGAATGGACAGCATGCCTTCGGCAGCAGCACCAGCCGCAACGTCCGCGTCAAAAAACATGTCGCCGTGCTGGAGCATGAGGCGGAGCCCATCCGGCTGCGCCTGGCGGTTCAGCAGCTTCGCGTCGGTGGTTACGACCATCCCGTCGAATTGCTCCCATGGCGCAGCGAGGTCCAGCTTTAAGGGTTGCTGTACGTTCTCGTGGCCTAAACGATGAAATGCGGCGTCCTCGATCATCGGCGCGGAGTCCCCCATGGCAGGGAAACCGAGCACTTCGACAAGGTCCCCGATCTCGAGAGGCGTGCTCTGCTGCGTGAGCACACGCAGCCCCTTGCCCTGGCTCTGAAGAAAAAGCGCTTTGCCCAGCTGCTGGTAGCCAACGACGCCACGCACTCGCACGCGGTGGCGCGTGCCCTCCGCCGGCGAAAACCGCAACAACGCCGACAACGGGACCTCACTCGCGGGCGCTTCCACTTTGATGAAACTCAGGCGAGGAACGTAGAACAGAATGCCCGTCAATTGCCGGTTGGTGTTGTACAGACTGCCGCAGACGCCTTCGATGCGGACTTCGCTGTCGACCCATGAGGAGAAATCCTGCTCGCGCGCGATCGGCACGCGGACATGGAACTCACCGCCTTCGGAGGCAATCCGCATGGCTAGCGCGGGCTCGCGCCATGACGTTCGGTCGACGGCCGCGGACCGTACAATCCCGCGCACTTGTGCCCACTGGCTATCCTGCTGCCCGTTCGCGAGTTCGGAGAAAGGAAAAAGCTGTGGTTTCGGAAGAACTCCTTCGCCCAGCACGCGAAACTTTGTCTCGCGAATGACAGGAGCGAACTTGCCGGGCCCAGTCACTCCTTCAACCTCGACGAACTGGCTGAGGAGGTGGAGATACTTCGGCGAGACGCTGCCTTCTACATAGATTCCCGCAGTTGCATCCTGCACGAAGAAGTCGGGCGCCGGAGCATCCATCGTGATCACGCCCCGAATCAGCACTGGATAGCCAAGGGCGGCTTCTTCAGGGCTCAAACGGCGAACCTGATCGGCGTGGGTAAGAATGGGCAGGGACTTCGCAGCGGGCGGAAGCTGCCCGTGAGCCGCGGCGCCGAGCGCGACCGCAACGAAAGCCGACACTGCGAGCAGCCTCAACCCTTGCTCGAATCGCTGACCAACGCTACGTTCTGGCATGGATTCCTTCAGCATGGATTATGAAGTGCGGGGTCAAACCTCGGGCTGCTTTCGCCGATGGTCCGCCCATCCCATGTTCGCTTAGGGTAGCCCAAACCAGCGGCGGGGGGAAGGTCAGACTCCTGCCTTATGTGAATTTGAGATAACAGTCGCACTCAAGTTTTGACTTTGGCTGACTGTACGAGGTGGAGGGAGATTTGACACGCGTGAGATTCTAGTCAGCAACATCGATTGCAGAGAGCACGCGCAGCGAGAGGGGACATGTTGGAACGCGGACCGGGAATCGTTTCGCATGTGCGAATTCACCGAGACCGTGTGCAAAGTAACGCCGACATCTTGCCGGCTGTCGCGAGGGCATCCCGCCCTCGCACGCGGACCGTAGCCCGAGTTTTGTTGATATTGACCGCCTGCGTTGGCCTGAGTGCCTGCCCAAGTTCGAACGCACCCACGCCAATAACATATAACGGGCCCAGTGTGCAGATCGTCGAAACGACCGGCGACCAAGCCATGCTCCTGCAAGCGCAGCCGAGCGTCTCATTCGGAATCGGCGGAGGTTCGAGCAGTCTTGTTATCACCGTCGACGCCACCATGCAGTATCAGCAGATCGATGGGTTTGGCGGCTCGCTGACCGATTCTTCCGCATGGTTGATTTGGAACAAGCTCAGTACATCGCAACAGACTGCATTGCTGCAACAACTCTTCAGTCCGAGCCGTGGCATCGGAATTAGTTTTCTGCGACAGCCCATGGGCGCAACCGACTTCTCGGCAAGCGGCAACTATAGTTACGACGACATGCCCGCCGGAGAGACGGATCCCAATCTCACCAACTTCTCCGTCACGCATGACACCGCTTACATCATTCCTTTGGTCAAGCAGGCGCTCTCCATCAATCCGAGCATCAAGGTGGTCGCCCTCCCGTGGAGTCCGCCCGCCTGGATGAAAACCACCGGAACCATGAACGGCGGGAACATGAACACGGCTTACTTCTCAAGCCTGGCGCAGTATTTCGTCGATTTCGCGCAGGCTTACCAGCAGCAAGGCATCCCGATCTATGCCCTGTCGGTGCAGAACGAGCCGCTGTACTCGACCACGGGATACCCGTCCGAATATCTCGCGGCCAGCGACGAATCCACATTTATCGCGAGCAACCTCGGACCTGCTCTGGGCACTGCCGGACTAGGGAGCGTGAAGATCTTTGGCTACGAGCACAATTGGGACAACACAGCCTATCCGGAGTCGGTGCTCGGCAGTTCAGCCGCACAATACGTCGCTGGAAGTTCGTTTCACTGTTACGCGGGCGATCCCAGCGCGCAGTCGACGGTAGAGACGGCGTTCCCGGCCAAGGACGTCTGGTTCACCGAGTGCTCGGGCATCACTTCAAGCACCTTTGCCGGCGACCTGGTGTGGAACGCCGAGCACTTGTTGATCGGCGCCACGCGCAACTGGGCCCGCAGCGTGTCCTTGTGGAATCTGGCCCTCGATCAGAACTCCGGCCCCAAGAACGGCACTTGCTCCAACTGTCGTGGGGTGGTGACCATCGACGACAGTGTTTCGCCCGCCAATGTCACTTTCAACGTGGAGTATTACATCCTGGGACATCTGGGAAAATTCGTCGTCCCAGGCGCGCACCGGATCAACTCGAACACTTTCGGAGCGGGCAGCATCGAGGATGTCGCCTTCCAGAACCCCGACGGATCGCTGGTTCTGTTCGTGCTGAACTCGGGTAGCAGTTCCGGCACATTCACCGTCAGTTCCAAGGGACAGTCCTTCAACTACACTCTGCCGGCGGGTGCGGTCGCTACATTTGAATGGAAGTGATCTGTGGTTTCCTGACTGGCGGGAGCTTCAGCTTCGGTTAAGTCATTCAATACCCGCGGCTTAGCGCCACAACATTTCGATTACCAGTACGCAATTGTACGTACATATTGGTATGTTGAATATACCACTCATTGGACGGACGATTCTCAGACCTGGAAAAGGGCTCTCGCTGCTCGCCCAGGATGCCCTTTGCGGGGCCGGAAACAGCTCTTGCAGCGACGATCGACGCCGGGGACGACAAATACTTCATCCGACGCAAGAAAGCTCGTCCTGAAGCTTCCAGGACTCTGCTACGACTTTTCAACGACTTCCACGAAGTCTCAACAACTTACGGACAAATCACTTAGTGTGCCAACGTGAACTTGCCTCGCAGTTGGATATTGTCGGAAGAGCCGCCGACCAGAATTGCGAACTCTCCCGGCTCCGCCCTCCAATCCTTCTTCGTGACGTCATAAAAGGAAAATGCTCTGCGATCAAGTGTGAGAGTGACGCGCCGGGTCTCACCTGGCTTGAGATCTACCTTGGCAAAGCCCTTTAATTCTTTGATTGGCCGCGGAACGCTTGCATGGGAATCGCCGACGTACAGTTCTGCGACTTCCGCCGACGCGCGATGACTTGTGTTCTTTATGTCGAAGGAAACCGAGACAGGCTGGTCTACGTTCCCGGTCTGTGGCGTCACCGATAACTTGCTGTACGCAAATGTCGAGTAGGAAAGTCCATAACCGAAAGCGAAAAGCGGCTTCGTGTCAGAGCGATCAAAGCCGCGATAGCCCACGAACAGGGCTTCCGAGTAGCTCACGCGGCTGCTGCCTTTTTCGGGGTAGTAGCTGTGAAACGTGGGATTGTCTTCCCAACGGCGCTCAAAGGATGCCGGCAACTTGCCCGACGGGCTAGTCTCGCCAAAAAGAAGCTGCGCCAGCGCTGCGCCACCTTCCTGTCCCGGATACCACGCGTACAGAATCGCGGGAACGTTCTCAATCCATCGCGTCATATCCACATTGCCGCCGGCCGTCACCACAACGATCACGTTCTTGTTGACGGCGCTGATCTGCCGAATGAGTTCGTCTTGTCCGCCGGGAAGTTGGAACGTGCGATCAAAACCCTCGCCTTCGGTCTTGGGATCGAAGCCCACGCAAATGATCACCGCGTCCGCCTTCGCAGCCATAGGCTTGGTTTCGCGGCCGATGTAGGCCTCGGCTCGAGTCACGCCGAACCCGACGATCGCGCTGCCCACTGATTCGAAGTATTCGAGACGAATCTTGTACCCCTGCCCGGCCTCCAGGTGTCGAGTAGCGATGTCGAGTGTCTGGGAATGAGGCAGCCAGTCATCGATTGCGATGTCGTCTCCGACATACAGTCGAACTCCGTCATCGGCGGAGGTGTAGAACTTATAATCTCCGGTCTCCTTCGGCACGTAATAGCCCGTCCAGCGAATCGCGAAATGATCCACCGGTTCCCCCGCCGCGAAGCTTCCCTCTCCCCAGTCGAAGTGCACGTGCTTGTCGGTACGCACGAGCGCGGGCGTCCCTTTCAGTTCTTCATTGCTGAAATATTCGCCTTTAAGACCGGCCTCACCATTCGGAACCGTAACGAACTCCGAGTTTTCAAAAACTTCATCGAGCGGAGGGACGTCGACCGCATATAAAACCTTAGCTTTCGTCCCCAGGCGATTGCTGATGCCTTCCAAATAACTCACGCTGTTGAATGGCTTTGTTTCCGCGCTGCCACCTCCGCTAATCACGGCGGGGTAGGCATCGGGGCCAATGACGGCAATGGTCTTCACTTTGTTCTTGTCGAGTGGAAGCAGATTGCCTGAGTTCTTCAGCAGAACCATGCTGCCCCGCGTCACTTCGAGTGCAGCCTGCCGTCCTTCTTGGCTGTAGGTAGGAATGCCAATATCGCTCTGCGGTTGATCGAAGAATCCGAACTCAATCGCCGTGCGCAGAATTCTTCGGACCTTGTCGTCGATGGTCGCCGCCGAGATCTCGCCGTCTTTGAGCGCGGGCAGCAGCGCGTCTCGATTCATGAAGGTGGGAGAAGGCATTTCAAGATCGAGCCCACCGTTGGCTGCCGCGACACCGTCGTGCGTGGCGCCCCAATCCGACATGTCAATGCCCTCAAATCCCCACTCTTTCTTGAGTATTTCGTTGTTCAGATGGGTATTCTGGGTCATGTACGAGCCGTTCACCAAGTTGTAGGCGTCCATCACCGCGCCCACGTGTCCCTCCTTCACCGAGGCTTCGAAGGCAGGCAAATAGATTTCGCGCAGCGTTCTTTCATCGATGTCGGAACTGAGAGTCATGCGCGCGAATTCAGAATTGTTTCCGGCAAAGTGCTTGGCCGTCGCGACGACGTGTTGACCCTGGATTCCTCGAATCACCGAGACTGCCATTCTCGAGGCCAGAAAGGGATCCTCCCCGAAATATTCGAAGTTGCGGCCGTTCATCGGTGCGCGGTAAATGTTCATGCCGGGGCCGAGAATGAAATGCACTCCACGCGCGCGGGCATCCTGACCCATGGCGGCGCCGAAACGCTGCGCCAGATCGACATCCCAGGAAGCGGCCAGCGCGATGCCGGCCGGGTACGCAGTCGTAAGCCCATAATCGTGTACGCCCATCGGGCCGTCGGACATTTTCAGGGAAGGAATTCCGAGTCGGGGGATCGAACGAGTGTAGAAGTCGTTGATGCCGCCGATCATCTCGATCTTTTCGTCGAGCGTCATCTGGCTCAGCAGCGAATCCACGCGTTTCTCGATATCTGCTTTCGATGGCGCCGATTGAGTCAGACCAAATGGCGCAACCGACAGCAGGATGATTGCGATTGCGAAGGTTCGTGCCCTCAAGATCGCTCGCTTCATTCCCGTGTCCTCTCGATTTTCGAATCCAGCATAACTCAACTCTTCCATCACGTTTTTTTTGTTTGACTATCGCGCGGGTCGAATCCACACTAAGCGCTCGCATGTCTTCTCGTCGGAAATTTATCTCCGGTTCCGCCGGCGCCATCGCCGGAGCACTCGCCGCGTCCAAGTCATGGGCGAGCGAAACGGGCGCTCAGCCGTGCATCACAGAGGTTGCCAGCCTATGCGGAAGATGGCTCTTCCGCACCGATCCCGACGATCGCGGGATGAAGAACAGGTGGTACAGCGCAACTGTCTCCGGTGAAGATTGGCGAACCGTCACCGTCCCTCACACCTGGCAGGTGGAAGCTCCGCTCACCGGCTATCGCGGCGTCGCGTGGTATTGGCGGACTTTCGATTTCCCGCGAATGTGTGCTGCTAACGGTGAGCAGGAGCACACCGTGCGTGTGGAGTTCGAGGCGGTCTTCCATACCGCGACAGTGTGGGTCAATCGCAAACTCGCGGGGGAGCACGCGCGCAAAGGCTACACCGCGTTCACGCTCGATATCACGAATCTCTTACATTGGGACCAAAGCAATACCATCGCAGTCCGCGTGGACAATGCCTTCAACCAGCACATGGTGCCTCGCGGCCAGTCAAGCGACTGGGCGAATGACGGAGGCATTTACCGGCCGGTGCAGCTTCTCATCACTCCAAAGACATTTGTCGAACGCGTCGATGTCGACGCAGTGCCCGACCTCTCCAGCGGACAAGCGAAGCTGACGATCACGGTGTACATCCGAAACACCAGTGCGAACACGTGGAGCGGCAAGGGTTCCTTCCGAGTCGCGAGAGAGGAAAACGGGGAATCTCAGCCCGTTTTGACCGGTTCAGCGAGCAAAACTCTTTCCGTCAAGGCGGGCTCAGTCGAAACGCTCACAGTTCGGGCCACATTGCCCGATGCCAAGCTGTGGCACTTTGATCATCCCCATCTCTACCGCCTCGAGTTTTCAATCGCAGATAGCCGCCGCGGACACACCTTCACGACGATCTTCGGCGTGCGCAAGCTTGAGATCCGGGATGGCGCGTTCTTCCTTAATGGCGAACGCGTGCGACTGATGGGCGTGGAACGTATGGCGGGTAGCAATCCCGAGTTCGGTATGGCAGAACCAGGTGAGTGGATTATCCACGACCATGCGGACATGAAACATCTGAACTGCATCCTCACCCGCGTTCATTGGCCCCAGGACAAACGCGTTCTGGACTACTGTGACCGGCATGGCATATTGATGCAGACCGAGGTTCCTGCCTGGGGTTCGGACACTTTCAATGGCATGACTACTGAGCCCGATGAAGACATCCTGCAAAATGCATACGAGCAATTGCGCGAGATGATTGCTCGGGACTTTAATCATCCATCGGTTGTCGTGTGGGGGCTATGCAATGAAATCTGGGGACAGAATGCGCCAGCGTACCAGTTTGCCAAGCGCATGATCGAGGAAGCCAAGCGGCTGGATCCGGGCCGTCTGTGCTCCTACGCTTCAAACTCGCTGAGCGACACGCCGGAGCGCGATGTCTCCGGGCTGATGGACTTTGTCGAGGCTAACGAATACTACGGGACATGGGCTCCTGGAACGGCGGCGGACGCAGCGCATTATCTAGATCAGATTCACGCAGCATTCCCGGGCAAGCCCATCGTTGTTTCTGAATACGGGTATTGTGCCTGCACACCCGAGCGGCCGGAAGGCGATGAGCAAAGGATGCAAATCCTGCGCTCCCACGACGCGGCGATCCGCTCGAAGGATTTTGTCGCCGGAGCAATCTTCTTCTGTTACAACGACTACCGTACTCACATGGGAGATCGTGGAGTGGGCTCGTTGCAGCAGCGAGTCCACGGCGTGGTTGATGTATATGGCGCGCGGAAGGCGTCGTATGAAGTTCTCAGGAGCGAGTCCAGCCCGATTGAATCGCTCAGGGTCGAACGCGACGGGAACAAGTTTTACATTCGGATCAAAACCCGCGGCGATCTTCCGATGTACACACTCCGCGGGTACAAGCTGCGAGGTCTGTTCTTCGGCCAGGGCAACATTCCGGTTGAGCGACAGGAAGTGGAAATGCCAGACGCCGCGCCCGGTAGTGAGACGAAGGTAGAACTGGCATTTAGCCAGTCCGAATCGCCGCGGCACTTGCAGTTCGACGTGGTGCGTCCCACGGGTTTCTCGGCGTATCTCTTCGATTGGAAGCCCTAGCCAACCGCACGCCCCAGCACAAACTAATCCAGCGGCCGCGGAATTTAAATCGTCGTCAGACCTGCAGATTGTGAAGGTAGGGAACGCTGGCTTTCATCATTTCCAGGTCCATTTCGACGAAGTAATTCTTTATGCCGCCAGTCTTGGCTGCGGTAAAGATTTTCTTCCAATCCAAAGAGCCCTGCCCCACCGGCACTATTTTCTTGGTCTCCGCCGACCAGCCTTGCACGTGCATGGAAATGAAGCGGCCGGGATACTTCGTGAAATATTCCGCAGCATCGTAGCCGCGGCTGATGGTAGAAACCTGGAACTGGAACTTCACCAGCTTGGGATCGAGGAGATCGAACAGCACGTCATAGGTACGCTTGCCGTCAACCGTCGAGAGTTCGAAGTTTTCGTTGTGCAGTCCCTGCTGGATGCCCGCCTTTGCGGCCTGCTCGCCCATTTTGTTGTACTCGTCGGCGGCTCGCTTGACGTCATCCATCGTCGGGTTCTTGGGGCCGTCGAGGCTGGCCACTAGCATTTGGGTGAGGCCTACATCTTTCGCCCAGGCAATCGCGGCAGGCTGATCCTTCCTGAGTTCGTCGATGCCGAAGTGAGAGCTCACACAACCGACTCCTGCGTCACTTAAAATTTTGCGGAGTTCTGCTCCTTTGTATTTGGCGAGGCCGGCGAAACCGTTGTCGGCGTAACCCACCGGCGAGCACAGTTCGATCATCTGAAATCCAGCGCCGGCCAGCACCTTGATCGTGCC
>OBLW0100001642.1_pt1 | contig 18725 bp, 13 predicted proteins | sample 1520161 | NCBI WGS metagenome assembly OBLW01 (sample SAMEA3539309, study PRJEB22396) | soil metagenome | biome: tundra; feature: field; material: soil | place: USA | collected 2010-05 | depth 0.15 m | reverse complement strand
CTCCCACGGCTCGCGAACGTCGATGAGTTTCGCTCCCTTTTCTTTCAGCAGCGCCGCAGCCTCAGCCGCGGAGATCTCATAATCCATCATGATTCCAATCTAGAGCGTTTTCGCGCCTGAATGTTTACGGTCGAGATGGGCTTCTGTGGTCTCCCACCCTTTGCGCAAAGAACGCACAAAGGATGGGGCACCCGAAGTTCTGTTAATGGTTGAATCGAAAATGCTCTAAATGAGGCTTTAGCCGTCGAGGGAATGCCGAGTGAGCGTTTACTTCGCACCCGCCGCCGGCTCCAGCCCGCGCGCCTTGAGCATCGGCCCCGTCTCCGGTTCCCTGCCTATCCACGCCTTATACGCTTTAGCCAGGTCCTCTGTGTTGCCGCGCGAAAGAATCATCTTGCGCAAGCGATCGCCGTTGGCCCGCGTCAGCCCGCCATTATCTTCAAACCACTGGTAAGCATCATCGTCCAGCATCTCGCACCACAGATAGGCGTAATACCCGGCGGCATAGCCGTTGCCCCAGATATGCATGAAGTAGCTTGACCGGTAACGCGGAGGAACGGTGCTGAGCGCAAGGTGTGTCTTGTTGAGCGCAGCAGCCTCAAACGCATCGGGATCAGCAAGCGGAGCATCTGTCCCCAGCGTGTGCCACTGCATGTCCAGTTCTGCGGCGGCCAGCAACTCGGTAAGCATGTATCCCTGGTTGAAGGTTGCCGCCTTCTTGATCTTCGCGGCCAGTTCGGCAGGCATCGGCGCACCGGTCTTGTAATGCTTCGCGAAGTTCGGGAACACCGCAGGGTCGCTGGCCCAATGCTCGTTGAACTGCGATGGAAATTCGACGAAATCGCGAGGCACGGCGGTCCCGGAGAGACTGGGGTATTTGCTGTCGGCGAACATGCCATGCAGCGCGTGCCCGAATTCGTGGAACATCGTGGTCACATCCGAGAAGCTGAGCAGCGCCGGCTCACCCGCGGCCGGCTTGGCAAAGTTGGCCACGTTGTAAATCACCGGCAGCGTGCCCAGCAGTTTGGACTGGCCCACGAAGCCGTCCATCCACGCTCCGCCGTTCTTGTTGTCGCGCTTGAAGTAGTCGCAATACCAGAGCGCCAGCGGCGACCCGTCGGCGTTGAATACCTCGTAAACCTGCATGTCCGGGCTGTATACCGGAATGTCCTTACGCTGTTTGAATGTAATTCCATACAGCTTCTCTGCCGCATAAAACACGCCGTTGTGGAGCACGTTGTTCAGCTCGAAGTACGGCTTGGTCTGCGTCTCGTCCAAATCGAACTTCGCCTTGCGCACCTGCTCGGCATAGAAGTTCCAGTCCGATGGCTCCAGCTTGAATCCGCCTTTTTGCGCATCAATCAGTGTCTGGATATCCTTCGCCTCGCCCTGCGCCTTGGCCGTTGCCGCCGGCACCAGCGCGTCCATAAACTTCAACGCCGCATCAGGCGTCTTTGCCATCTGATCCGTCAGCTTCCATGCCGCATAGTTCGGATAACCCAACAGCTTCGCTTTCTGCGCACGCAACTGCGCCAGCCGCGCGATCGTCGCACGTGTGTCGTTGTCGCCGCCACGCTCAGCGCGAGTCCATGAGTTCTGAAACAGCGCCCGCCGCGTGTCGTGATTCGTGAGCGATTGCAAATCCGGCTGCTGCGTAGTGTTCTGCAGTGAAAGCACCCAGCCCTCCACCTTGCGGTCTTTGGCGGCATCGGCAGCGGCAGCTATCTCCGCATCGGTCAACCCCGCCAGCGCCGCCTTGTCCTTAGTCACATAAGCAGCATCCTTTGTGGCAGCCAGCAGCTTCGAGATGAACGCCGTAGTAAGATTCGCCTCTTCTTCATTCAGCTTCTTCAGCTCAACCTTGTCGGCATCGGAAAGCCGTGCGCCGGCCAGCACAAACTGCTGGTAGTCGTATTCCACCAGCCGCAATGACTCCGCATCGAGCTTCAGCGAATGCCGCTGTTCGTAAATCTTTTGCACCCTCTGAAACAGTTTCGGATTCAGATAAATCGCATCCTGCATCGCCGCCAGCCTCGGCGCCTCCGCGTCCTGCACCTTTTGCAGCACCGGGTTAATATTCGCGCCGGTTATCCCGTTGAACACCTGCATCACGCGGCTAATCAGCAGGCCGCTCTTCTCCATTGCAACTAAGGTGTTCTCAAATGTCGGCTCCGCCGGATTGTCGGCAATAGCGCGAATCTCCTCAAGATTCTGCGCGATCCCCGCCTCGATCGCAGGCTGGTAGTCGTCATCCTTGATCTTGTCGAACGGCGGCGCATGAAAAGGCAATGTGCTCGGCGCGTAAAACGGGTTGGATGGACCAAAGGCGGCAGGAGCGGCCTGTGCACCACCCGCTCCCGGTGTCAGCGCAATCGCGCCTGCAGTAATCAAAGTGGAAATTTGCGACAAGAGGGGCCTCGTCAAATACGAATGGATTTTATTCATAACTGCGCATACTCCCTGCATTCGCCGTTCATTGTATCGGAGTTCGTAACCCCAGGACTGTGCCCCACGCTTCTTCTGCAGGGCACTCGCATGAACAGCGTTTGAGATCATGGATGGGGTTCGCTCCGCCCCGACGGGGCGGATTACTGCTTTTTGGACGCCTTCCCCGGATTGCGTCCGCTGCGGCGGACTTCATCCGGGGCTATTTTCGATCCCTCCCTACGGGATGGAAGGGCCGCTTTCGACCCGCCGATGCGTCAAGCCGAATCATGCGTGCCAATGAAGTACGTTCATGCGATTGCCCTGGCTTCTTCTGTGACCAACTGCGCAAATACTCAATCGATGCGCGTGGCCGCAGCCCGAAGCACCGCGGCACAGTAGTCTTAAGGGGATGCCTCCAATTCTCAACGCGCAGTCCGTAACCAAGCAATTCGGCGCAACGCCGCTGTTTTTCAACATCTCCCTCACCGTCGAAGACGGCGACCGCATCGGTCTCATCGGCCCCAACGGCGCAGGCAAGTCCACGCTGCTGGCGCTTCTGGCCGGGCAGGTCGAGCCCGACTCAGGCGAGCTCGCCGTCCGCAAACGTGCCCGCGCCGCCTACGTGCCTCAGGACTCCCGTTTTGCCCCCGGCCTCTCCATTCGCCAGGTGCTGGAGAAGGCGCTCACCGCCGCTCACGTAAACGAAGGCGAGCGCGAAGGCCGCCTGCGCGAGCTTGCCGGACGCGCCGGCTTCGCCGATCTCGATGCCCAGGCCGCGTCTCTCTCCGGCGGCTGGCGCAAGCGCCTCGCAATTGTGGAAGCCCTCGTCGGCGATCCCGAAGTGATGCTCCTGGACGAACCTACCAACCACCTCGACCTTGCCGGCATCGAATGGCTTGAGGAGCTGCTATCGTCTTCTTCCTTCGCCGCCGTGACAGTAAGCCATGATCGCTACTTCCTCGAAAGCACCTCCAGCCAGATTGTTGAGCTGAACCGCGTCTTTGCCGACGGCCTGTTCCGCGTCAAGGGAACTTTCAGCCGTTTTCTTGAAGAAAAGCAGGCCTATCTCGAATCGCAAAGCCGCCAGCAGGAGAGTCTTCGCAATCGTGTGCGAACTGAAATCGAGTGGCTGCGCCGCGGACCCAAAGCCCGCACCACAAAATCCAAAGCGCGCATCGACACCGCCAACGCCATGATCGGTCAGTTGGCCGCCATGGATGCCCGCACCACCGTCAACTCCGCGGGCATCGATTTTGAAGCCAGCATGCGCAAGAGCAAACGCCTGGTCGAATTCGACAACGTGGCCTGCGACGTGCCGACCGGCGAACCTTCCACAGATGCCAGTCCAAAAGATCAAAAAAGCCCCCGGCTTTTCGAGGGGCTGAATTTCATTCTCACCGCGGGCATGAAGGTCGGACTCGTCGGGCCCAACGGCAGTGGTAAGACTACCCTGCTCCGCTTGCTGCGCGGCGAACTCGAACCAGCCGAAGGCTCCATCCGCCGCGCCGAAGCCCTGCGCCTTGTCTACTTCAGCCAGATGCGCGAGCTTGACGAAGACCTCACCCTCCGCCGCGCCCTCGCCCCTGAAGGCGACGGCATCATCTACCAGGGCCGCACCATCCACGTAGCCAGTTGGGCCGCCCGCTTCCTGTTTACCGGCGAACAGCTCAACCAGCCCGTCCGCAATCTCTCCGGCGGCGAGCGCGCACGGGTTCTCATCGCCAAGTTAATGCTTGAACCGGCAGACGTCCTGCTGCTCGACGAGCCGACCAACGACCTCGACATTCCGACACTCGAAATCCTCGAAGAAAATCTCCTCGAATTTCCGGGAGCGCTCGTACTGGTCACCCACGACCGCTATCTGCTCAACCGAGTCGCTTCCACCGTCCTGGGGCTCGATGGCCGCGGCCACACCGGCCGCTTTGCCGACTACGCACAATGGGAAGACTGGCTCGCCGGGCAAGACGACCTGGCCCAAGACCTCGACCAGCAGGACAAGTCTCGTCGCCGCTCCGACGGTTCCAGCCCCACCCAGCGCACTGCCGCCGAACCCGCTCCGTCCGCCGGCTCCAGAAAAAAGCTCTCCTACCTCGAAGCCCGCGAGTTTGCCGCCATTGAGCAGCGCGTGGAAATTTCCGACACCCGCCTCGCCGCCGCTCACGCCCGCGTCGAGCATCCTGAAATTGCAACTGACGCCGCCGCTCTTCAGGAGGCCCTGCTCGAACTGGACGCCGCGCAGCACGAAAACGACACACTCTATGCCCGCTGGGCCGAGCTGACTGAAAAAGCCGGTGAGCCCGCCGCGGGTGCATAGTATAGGTAAGATTTAGGAACCGGAAGACCTTTATGCAGAACGCCGTGAAAGTCCTTATCGCCGAAGATGAGCCCAACGCGCTCATGGGCCTGGCCGAGCTGATCTCCGGCTGGGGCTATCGCACTGAGACCGCGCGTGACGGCCTCGAAGCCTGGGAAAAGGTCGTCGCCTGGGATCCGGCCATTGTGGTCACCGATCTCAAGATGCCTCGCATGGACGGCATCGGCCTGCTCACCAAGCTCGGCGAAGAAGGCTCCGGTCTTGGCTCCAACCTGGCCGTCGTTGTCCTCACCGCCATGGGCTCCATCCAGCTTGCCGTCGAAGCCATGAAGCTGGGCGCATACGACTTTCTGCAGAAGCCGGTTGACGCCACCCGCCTGCGCACTATCCTGGCCAACGCCACGCGCCAGCGCGCGACTGAAATCGAGCTTGAAGTGGCCCGCCGCCGTCTGCGCCAGAGCGGTGTCCTCGGCAGCCTGGTCGGCAACTCGCGCCCCATGCGCGAAATCTTCGGCCTCATCGAACAGATCGCTCCCTCCAACGTGCACGTGCTCATTACCGGCGAAAGCGGCACCGGCAAGGAATTGGTAGCTCGCACCCTGCACGAGCTGAGCCCCCGCAAGGCCAAGCCCTTTGTCGGCGTCAACTGCGCCGCCATTCCCGAAACCCTGATCGAGAGCGAGATCTTCGGCCACGAGAAAGGCGCATTCACCGGCGCGGTCGATCGGCGTGCCGGCTGCTTCGAACTGGCCGCCGGAGGCAGCCTGCTGCTCGACGAAATCGGCGAGATGCCCTCTGGTACCCAGGCAAAACTGCTCCGAGTCCTGGAAGAACGGAAGTTACGCCGCCTCGGCGCACGCACTGAGCAGGATGTGGACGTGAGAGTGCTGGCCGCCACCAATCACGACCCCAACACCGCTGTCGCTGAGGGCCATCTGCGCGCCGACCTCTTCTACCGCCTCAACGTCTTCAACATCCACATGCCGCCGCTCCGCGATCACATGGAAGACCTGCCCGCCATGGCGCAGGCCATGTTGGAGCAGATGAATGAGAAGCACAATCGGCACGTCTCCGGCGTGGCCCCGTCCATTCTCGACCGCATGATGGCCTACAACTGGCCCGGCAATGTCCGCGAACTGCGCAACACCATCGAACGCGCGGTGGTCCTCTGCACCGATGGCGCGCCTCTCGATGCGGGTCACCTGTCTCCCGGATTCGGCAAGGTGCAGCAGCAGGCCACCCTTGCCTCCGATGCCAGCATGGTTCCGGTGCACGTGGGCACCACCGTTGACGAGGCTGAGCGCTTGCTAATCCTGCACACCCTTGAGGCCACGGGCCAAAACAAGACCCGCGCTGCTGAAATCCTGGGCGTCAGCCTCAAGACCCTCCACAACAAACTCAAGGAGTACAGCCGCGCCCGCCAGGACACGGTCAGCTGAGCCATGCGTCTCAAGACCAAACTCGTTTTGGCTATTACGGCTCTGGTGTTTCTCATCGCCGCGCTGGTTTCCCTCGTCTACGCAAGCCAGCTGCTGCACGGGGCCGTCAAGCAGTCCTACGACACCAATCACATGGTGGCCGAACAGATCCGGTTTGCCCTTCAAAATGCCCTCGAAACAGGCCTCAGGGACCAGACCGTCAATCCCAACGATCCAAGCCAGCTGCGCGCCCTTATGACCAACGCCGTGCGCGACAATGAGGAACTGCAGGCCGTAGTCCAGTCGGTAAACCTCTACTCGCTCACCGTCTACGACATCAACATCGGCGACAGCCATTCCATCACGCTTCTCAGCACCGATCCGGAATTTGAAGACAAGCCGATGCCTGTCCGGCCGGATTACAAACAGCTCCTCGAAATCAGTTCGCTCCAGTTGATGCGAACGGTCTTCGGCGCGCCTAAGGTCTATGACGTGATTGTGCCTCTGGACAACAATGGCGCGCCCTTTGCGACCGTGCACGTGGGCGTGCGCACCACGCTGCTGCTTGCCTTTTATGCGCCATGGCGCTCCCAGGCACTCACTTTGATGGGCGTTGCACTGCTCACAGCGCTGCTGGCCGCCCTCCTGCTGAGCAACCTGGCCCTGCGCCCCATGGAGCAGATCAGCCTCCAGCTCGACCGCTGGACCGCTGCCGGGGGAGCAGCGAATGAACTGAAAGTCGCGCCCAATCAGGACACGGCCGCGCAGGTATCCACCAAAATCGAGCGCATCGGCCAACGCATGCGCAATGTCGAAGAAGTCTTCTCCGCGTTGACTGAAAATCTTGATCAGATTCTGGGCAATCTCCAGGACGGCATCCTTCTGTTCACCGGCGACGGGCGCGCTGTCCTGGTGTCAGAGGCGGCGCGGCGCTTTCTTGAAATTCCGCGCGAAAGCATCCTCGGCCTCCACGCTCACGACATCTTCGATACTTCCACAGCCCTTGGCCGGATTCTCAGCGAGGCATTCGATGCCGGCGCCACGCTCGTCAAAGAAGAAATCCGCACTGAAACCGGTCGCCGCATTCAGGCCTCGCTCGAGTTCATTCACGACGAAGATACCCGGCAGGGCCTGGGCGCGCTGGTCATGCTGCACGACCTTGAATCGGCTGAAGCTATCGAGTCCGAGCTTGAGCTCTCCCGCCGCATGGCCGCCATCGGCAGACTCACCTCCGGCGTCGGGCACGAGGTAAAAAACCCCATCAATGCCATTGTGGTGCACCTCGAGCTGCTCAAAACCAAGCTCGGCGACGCCAGCGGGCCCGCCGTCCGGCACTTGGAAGTCATCGACACGGAGATACATCGCCTCGACCGCGTCGTCCAAATGCTTGTGGACTTCTCACGCCCCGTCGAACTTGATCTCCGCGAACAGGACCTGCGCTCTGTCGTCGGCGACGTCCTCTCCCTGGCCACGGCCGAGCTGTCCACCCGCAACGTAACGCTTATCAACCACATGCCCTCCTACCCGCTGGTGGCCAACGTCGATGCCGACCTGTTCAAACAGGCGGTCTTGAACGTCATTTTGAACGGCGCACAGGCCATGCCCGCCGGTGGCAACCTTGAGGTGATTCTGGAAGAAGATAGAAAAACTGCGGTTCTGCGCATCACCGATCAGGGCTCCGGAATCCCTGACGAAATCCGGGATAAGATCTTCGACCTCTACTTCACTACCAAGAGCGAGGGCAGCGGTATTGGATTGGCAATGACCTACCGGATAATTCAGTTACACCACGGCAGCATAGAAGTACAATCAAAGACAGGCCATGGCTCGGAGTTCCGGTTGCGAATTCCGCTCTCCGCCACGGACTGGGGACGCCGGCATCTTCAGCCGGCGAGCGCTGAAATCGAGAAGGGGCTTGCGGGATGAAGTTACCTGCCAGGATTGTCGCGTGGGTGCTGCCGTTGTTTCTGACGGGGTGCTTCCTGCACAAGACCCCAACGCAACCGGCCCAGCCGCTCGCGCCCAAGCTTGAAAATTCGTCCGTCCCGCCGCCTACCCAGCAGCCGCCTCCTGAAGTCACGATTCCAACCCAACAGCCTGTCTCCGTCACCAAGCTGCCGGAGCAGACGCCCAAGCCGCTGCCAAAACACAAGAAGCCGCCGGCAAATCCCCCCCCCGACGTCCAGCAAGCCTCCGTCGGGACCCCGGCGGTCAACGCCATTGGCCAACTTTCTTCGGGCGATCCCGCCGATCAGCGCCGCCAGACAGAAGGGTCAATCGCGTCCATTGAGCGCGGCCTGAACGATATCAGCCAGCGCCTGAATGACCAGGATCAAAAGACCGCGGCCCACATCCGCGAATTCCTCAAGCAAGCTAAAGCCGCCCTCGCCTCCGGTGACGTAGACGGCGCCAGCACCCTCGCCGCCAAAGCCAAAGTCCTCCTAAGCGAATTGCAACACTAGAGCGCTTTCGGCCGGGGTGTTTACAGTCGAGATGGGCATCTGTGGTCTCCCACCCTTTGCGCAAAGAACGCACAAAGGATGGGGCACCCGAAAGTGTGTTAACACTCAACTCGAAAATGCTGTAAGCCCCTGACAACTGACCAATGTTCTTCTACCGCTCTCCCCAGCTAAGCTTGCTCCGCAAAGCCTCAAAGAACCCGCTCTCGCTGAGCCGCACCAGCTTAACGGTATTGGTAGACCGATAACACCGTATCTCGTCCCCGCGATGCAACTCGACAGCCTGCTGCCCATCCACAGTCAGCAGAGCCAGGTCGGGAATCCCCTCCACCCTCACCACGAGCCGCGCGTCGCCGCGTACCACGATCGGCCTCAGCGTCAACAAATGCGGGCAGATAGGCGTCACCACCATGGCATCCACATCCGGAGTCAGAATCGGCCCATTGGCCGCCAGCGTGTACGCTGTCGAGCCCGTGGGAGTAGAGACAATCACGCCATCCGCGCGGAACCGGGCCACCAGTTTGCCGTCCAGTTCCACGGCAAAATCGCCCATGCGCGCAATGTCGCCCTTCGAGACCACAATCTCGTTCAGCGCCTCATAGCTGGAGTGCTCGGCACCCTCGCGCCACAGCGATGCGTGCAACATAGCCCGCTCATCCAGATCGTGGCAGCCCTTGCACCAGCTATCCAGCGTCGAGTAAAGATCGGCCAGCCGCACCTCGGTAAGAAACCCCAGATAGCCCAGATTCACGCTAAGAATCGGTGTACTCGTCGATGCAAATACGCGCGCCGCAGCCAGCAGCGTCCCATCCCCACCGAGCACGATCACCAGTTCCGGCGACCACGCAGGCATCTCCCCGCGATCGAGCACCGGAGCAGTGTCAGTGTATTGGCCGCCCTCGAGGTCCAGCAGCGGCTCGTACCCATTCTGGCGCAGCCATTTGATCAACTCAGGCAACAGCCTGTTGAGCTCTTCCTTGTGCGGTTTGCAAACAATCGCGACCCGAACCATGCGCTCAAGTGTAACGGATTGGGCTTGCGGCGAAGCCAGGCAGTCTTCAGGCGGGGCCGCGCTGCGCTTAGAGCAGAAATTCCTTGTTCCCTTCCGTACCTGTGATGGGCGAAGGAATCGTCTCCACAGCACCTCCCAAGCGGCCTGACGGACTCGGCAACCCGGTCGACCGCCAACTGGTGCGTTACATCATTTATCCACGCAGAATGCTCCGCGGCCTCAGAGCAAATCGCTCAAGCCGCATCGGCTTCTGATGCGTGCGTTCAAAAAATGCTGCTTTTTAGGAAAAGTGTACAATCTCCCCTGTCCAACTCATCCGCACTTGACCTGAATCGAGATATCTTGACATTTCAAACCCCACGCAACCGTGCCAGGCCTGTAACTTGGAGAGGACGGCTGGATGCCGATTGATACCAAGACATCATCAAGAATTGAAATTCTGCGGTTTCCTCTCATTATCGGGGTTGTTTTTATTCACAACTACGGCACCACAATTTCTCTGGCTCAAGGTTCACTTGGCGTTACCCATACCAATGTTTGGGTTGACTTCATAACGTTCTTTATTTCTCGTGGCGTTGCGCAAGTTGCCGTTCCTTTGTTCTTCGCAATCTCAGGCTATCTTTTCTTTTTAGGAGGGTGGTCGTGGGGAAAACACGTCAACAAGCTCAAACGACGGCTCCATACTCTCTTAATTCCCTTCCTCTTCTGGAACCTCTTGACGTTAGCGATCTTTGCGGTTGTACAGAGTATTCCACAAACAAAGACTTATTTTGCCGGGACCGTGTGGGCGCCTGTACGTTCCTTTTCTTTCTTCGACTACATGAACGCTTTGTTCGGAATCACCGTGAAGTATCCTATTGCATTTCAGTTCTGGTTCATTCGGGATCTGATGGTTTGCGTCCTGCTCGCTCCAGTCATCCACTTTCTCCTGTTCAGAAAGACAGCGCTGCCGTTCATCCTTTCACTCTTCTGCCTTTGGTTTTTCGCGGTATGGCCCGTCCTCTGGCCAAGCGTGGATGCGGCCTTCTTCTTCTGCCTTGGAGCCTACCTCGCGTGGCCAGGGAAGAGCGTGGAATACCTGGATAGGTTTGGCCCTCAGATGAGTGCGATATTCCTCAGCCTCCTCGTTTTCAATGCGGCTTTTCCCGACAGGCTGCAGTATCTCCAAAGAGCAGCGATTGTCTTTGGAGTGACAAGCCTGTGGTGGCTGACAGCGCTGGCGATCAAAATGCCAGCATTGAATGCCTTGCTGAAACACTTGAGCGGAGCGAGTTTTTTTGTTTTTGCAGCACACGAGCCGTTACTGATCGTCGCTCGCAAGCTTTCATACAAGCTGCTAATGCCGAGCACCGGCGCGACAATCCTTGCGTTGTACTTCTTGATCCCTTTATGCCTTATCGCGGTATTGGTGCTTATTCATCACTGCCTGCTGAAAATCGCGCCATCCTTCGTTGGTTTTATTTCCGGAACTTCCGGCCTCTCTGAGAGGCAGCGTGCCTGAGAAGGGTTAATGTGCGTTGGCCGTTTGGGCAGCAACATATTGCTGGCAGGATATCTTGTCAAAAAACGCCCCGCACAAACCTGAAAGATTGCGACGGCAAGATCAGGGTTGATGTATCCCGAGGCCGCAGCATTCAAGTCAACGCGACGAAAAGTGAGCGGCGAAGTTGCGCAGTACTCAACCGAACAAAGTATCCCTGGTTTTGACCTGGATTCCCCGCCTGAACGCATAGAGCAGGAATTCCTTGTTGCCTTCCGCACCTGTGATGGGCGAAGGGATCGTCTCGACCACTTCCCAGCTCAGCGACCGGACGTAATCGGCGACCCGATCGACGGCCAACTGGTGTGCCTCCGGATCGCGAACGATGCCTCCCTTGCCTACGTTCTCGCGACCGGCCTCAAACTGCGGCTTCACCAGAACAACGGCCTCAGCGATCGAGGGCGCAGCCGCCAGCACCGGCCCCAGCAGCAGCGTGGCGGAGATAAACGAAACGTCCATCACGAGGAGAGTGAGTTCAGGGCTTCCCTGCGCAGCGGCGAGTGCTCCCGGCGCGAGCAGCCGCGCATTCGTTCGTTCCATCAAATGCACGCGCGAATCGTTGCGCAGCTTCATGGCGATCTGCCCGAAGCCGGTGTCGACGGCAGTCACCCGCGCAGCGCCGTGCTGCAAGAGGCAATCAGTAAATCCGCCGGTGGATGTTCCTACATCGAGGCACGCCCTGCCCGCAACCGCGATCTTCCAGTGCTCCAGTGCCGCCGCCAGCTTGAGCCCGCCGCGACTCACGTAAGGCGGATCGTCTCCCAGCAGCCGCACCGGCGCATCGCCGGCCACCGTTGTCCCCGGCTTATCGATCTTCTGCTCGTTGACGAGTACGCGACCAGCAAGGATATAAGCCCGCGCCCGTTCACGACTGGGAACAAGCCCGCGTTCCACAAGCAAAACATCTACGCGAATTTTGGTTCCAGCCGTCATCGCGACCGAGCTCCCCCTGTCAGAGGATATAAGGCCCAGCCACAATCGCGCGCAAAGCTAGAGCGCTTTCGGCCTGGGTGTTTACAGTTGCGATGGATGTCAGTGGTCTCCCACCCATTCCGCAAAGGGCGCGGAATGGATGGGGCACTCGAAGTTGTGTTAACACTCAACTCGAAAATGCTGTAAGGCAGCACGAATTTGAATCAACGTGCTCTTCTATTTTCTTTTCCAAGTTTTAAAAGCCGCTCATTCCGGGAGTGGTCTGCAGCTTCGCCTTCAACGCCGTAACCGCCTTCACCTTCGGAATGCCGTGCTGATGGCAGTCAGTGCACTTCACCCTGTGGATGTTATGGGCGCTCGAGGAATTTGCGAACGTTGTATCCATCTTCTCCACGTCGATACCGCAGTTGGACATCTGCGGATGACAAGTCTTGCAAGACGCACGCGTGTTCTCGTTATGCCCATCGTGGCAAGCCACGCAGCTTATCCCCTCATGCACGCCTATCGGCGTACGATCGTCTCCCGAGCCCACCTGCGGCCCCCATGCATTTGTTGCCGCAACGGAACCAGCCTCCGGCTCGCGAGGCGCATGGCACTGATAGCAGAGCGCCTGGCGCGGGTCCTGGCTGACCCTCACCACGCGCGCTCCATCTTGCAGTTGAGGAATAGAGAGCGCCGCTGCTGTAAAGTGAAGCGTTTCGCGCCGGTCGTAGAAGGCCAGCGAATCAGGCACGACCGCGCCCGCCACCGAAATGCGCGAAGCAGGCTTGGTCTCCTGCGCACCTTCGCGGTGCATTTGGTGGCAAGTCATGCAGGGCATTGCCGGCTGATCGGCGAATCCAGAACGAATCACCCGCCACGGTCCTTTCATGTTCAGCGGTTCCACAACCTCGCGAATTGATCCGTTGAAGTACATGCCGTGGCAGCGCAGGCAATCATCCATCAGTATGCGTTTTGAGTTGTGCACCGGATCGGCAAATATCTGGCTGTACGTCGCGCTATGCGGCCCCGCATGCCAGTTTGCATATTCGTGCTGGTGGCACTTCTGGCAGCTTGGCGTCATCGCCAGAACATCCACGTCCCGCAAGTGGATAGTCTCAGGAACCGTGCCGAAGATGTGAATCCGCATGTGCCGCAGCTTGGTAGCCATGCTTGCCTCGTGGCAATCCATGCAGCCCGTTGTCCGGTGCGGTGCGGAATGCACCGCGCTGACGTACGCCGCCATCTCATGGCAGCTTGCGCAGCCCTGGCCATATTGCGACGTGTAGTAGTACGACGCGCCATAGGTGCCCCCAACCGCAAGCAGGACCGCTACGCCAAGGCCGATCGCCATAAACCTGAGGAAGGACTTCATGATTTGAATCCCGTACCCTTCCAGTTGCGAACCAGTTCCCCGGACGCCATGTAAGCAATCGCCATGATGGTCAGTGCCGGGTTGAAGCCTCCATTCGTTACATGCACGCTCCCATCGATCACAAAAACGTTGTCCACGTCGTGAACCTGGCAGGCCTTGTTCACCACCGAGCCTTGCGGATCGTTGCCCATGCGGCAAGTGCCGGCCTGGTGCTGACCACTGGATACAATCGTGGGCTTGCTCGCGTTGAGCAGGGTGCTCACTGCGCCGGCCTCCTTCAGCCATGCCTCCGAACGCTGCGCCTGGAGCACGCCGATCTCAAACGTATGCGGATGCACATTGCCGGAGATGCGCGCCACCGGCATTCCCCACTTGTCCCGAACGTCCGGATCGAGGGTGACCCTGGCGTCGGCGGAGGGAATCGGCTGCGTGGGCCCCATCACGGCAATGTTGCGCTTGTAGAAATTGCGCATGGCCTGCTTGTGCTTGAGCCCCCAGCGCGGCGTATTCACGGGCATCCGCTCGATCATTTGAATCGGCAGGCGGATGAATTCGTTGCAAAGCGCGCCTCCGCCGCAAAGCCCCGGTGTCCCATGGTTGTAGTCGGCAACGGCGATGCTGGCGCCCGGCCCTACATCGTCGTAAGTATCGAAATCGAAGAATCCGACGGCGCCCGTATAGTGGTGACCTTGCAGATTGCGGCCAACCTGGTCATGCTGATTCCCCAACCCATTGGGAAATAATCGGCTCTTGGAATTCAGCAGCAGGCGCGCAGATTCAATCGCGCAGGCAGACACGATGACAATGTCGCTATCCTGCTGCTGCAAGTGACCGTCGGCGTCGTAGTAGGCTACGCCGCGCGCGCGCCCGCGGTCGTCGGTCAGAATCTCCTTCGCCATGCACTCGGTGCGCAACTCGCAGTTTCCCGTGGCCAGCGCCGTGGGTATCACTGTGTTCTGCGAACCGTTCTTGGCATTCGCTTCGCAGGCGAAGCCCACGCACCACCTGCAGCGCATGCACGGCCCGCGGCCGTTGTACGGCACACTGTTGCGCGCCATGGGAATGTGAAAGGGATGCAGGCCGAGGCGTTTGGCTGCCGGCTCGAGGATTTGAAACTCGCGATTCGGCGCCAGCGGCGGCATCGGCAGCGGGCGCTTGCGCGGACCAAAAAACGGACTGCCCGAGTAATCTCCGGAGATGCCGATCTCGTATTCGGCCTTGTCGTAGAACGGTTCAAGGTCGTCGTACGTGATGGGCCAATCTTCGAGCGAACTCCCCTGCGGCGCACCGTAGGTCGACCGCATGCGGAAATCCTGCGGCATAAAGCGCCACGCCATGGCTCCATAGCTCAGCGTTCCACCGCCCACGCAGGCGGCATTGTTCTGGTAGCCGCCCTCGCTGGGCAGAAAGGTTCGCGGCCCGCTCTTGGGATCGAATACAACGCGCGGATTGCCTTCATCCTCAGGCCCGAAGGCATTGCCAAGCAAAGTAGTGCGCTGATTACGCAGGTCGTCTTTGCGGCAATCGTTCGCCGTATACCACTTGCCGCGCTCCAGCAGGACTACGCTCAGGCCCGCTGTCGACAGTTCCTTGGCTACAATGCCTCCGGCCGCGCCGGCGCCCACAACAACCGCATTCACTCTCTTCATGAGGCCGGGCTCTTTCTCTGGTCGTACTGCGCGCGGCCGCGAACAGGCGGCTCCGCCATGCCAAGCATCTTCCAACTGACAGCATCGCGATTGCCGCCATGCCGCGGCGCGCCATAGTAGCCCTCAAGCGTGTGGCTGCGCACCAGGTTGAAGAATATGGAATTCTCTTTTTCGATCGAGCTCACCATCTCTAACTGCTGGGGAACGGTCAACGCCGCCAGATCTTGGCCAAAGCGTTTTCTGCTCATCGCATCGGTCTGCTCAAGCCCGTCCCGGTAGGCATTTCTGTGGCGCCTGTAGTGCCGGACAAGTTGACGATCGATGTAGGTAAGCACGCCGGCTTGCGATGCGCTCGGAAAGTCATCCGCGGGAATGATCTGATCACAGATTGCGGCCAGCGTCCGGGCCTGAGGATCGTTGAGAAAATCCCAGTTTCCCTGCTTGGTCCCAGCGCAGCCGACGGCAAGCGCCGCGCCGCCCATCGCTCCCGCAGCCACAAACTGCCGCCGCGTGAGCCGAACACCATGCCTGCTCGATTGCATTAGCTCTCACTCCGGAATGAGCTCCACACAGGAAAAGACAGGACAAGGCCTATGGACAGCATGACCTGGAACTTTGCGGAACACCATTGCATATCCATGCTTGGTGCGCCGCATCAACTTCGTCTGTGCCGAGAGTCACAACTGCAACCGCAAAGAAATCTCTCGATGCAAGCTTCGTCGGAACGATTGGTCCAGTCAGAGAACGGTGGTAGGAGATACGAACCGCTTCTACGGCGAATAGCGCGCCCCAAAACGTTAAAAAGGGCAGCTCCACTGTGGAGAGCTGCCCTTTTCAATGTTCGATTCTTTCAAACTTCCAGGATGCGTTCTATGGGATCGTCTGACACTGCTTGAGCGTGTAGTTGGCGCCATAAGTTGAAACCATCAGCGCCGGCGGCAGGTTGCAGGGCTCGCCGTGACCGGCGCTGCGGCTGACGATGTTGCTGTTGCCGTTGGACCCGTTCTGAGTGGTCACTCGCACGTCCACGATATTGCCCTCGACCAGCACTGTGGTATCAACCAGGTCAGTCAATGTGGCGAGGATGGTGAGATATGGGCTGTCAGGCGAGGCGACATAAACCTTGCCGTACAGGGAATTCTGCGTTGAAGCAACGGTGCGCGGATGACCGACCACGGCCAGCGTTTTCTCCACCGTGTGGCTGGTTAGGTTGGCGATGGTCACTGTGCCGTCGGTCTGGTTGGCTGAATAAGCGCGTGTGCCGTCGGCCAGAACGGTCACGCTTGCCGGATTGTTGCCCACCGGAATTGTGAACGTGGTTCCGAACGTCGGGCCGTCGTTGCCGTACGGATCCAGAGTCACGTCGATAATGCTGATCGTCCCGCCGTCATAGTCGGCCACCACCAACTGGTTTAACGCCGAGTTGTACTCGGCATAGACCGGGCCGGCGTGCACGGGCATGCCGCTGGTTCCGTTGGGCGGCGTAATCCCTGTGGCCGTAACCGCTGTGGTGGAAAGCGGCAGAGTGGGATGACAGGTAACAGGCTGGCCGTTCTGGTTGAGGAACGGCGTACAACTGTTCCGGATGTTGTTCTGGCTGTTGATGACGCTTACAGTGTCGTCGCCCCGATTCATTACATACACACGCCTCTGATCGGGGCTTGGCACGGCATAAACGGGGCATATGCCCAGCGCAATCGGCGCGTCGGCCGTATTGGTGGAGAGCTCAATCGGAGTGGCCGCGCCAGCGGGAGCCGTAGTCGGCGAATTATTGCAGGTCAGGCCGGTTGGATCGGTGAAGTTCTGGCTGATTGCATATTCACGCTGGCCCTGGAGAGTGGGGCTGCCGATGATGGTTACCGGCGTAGGCGCCACGGGAATGGCGAGTCTGAAGGCCTGGGGACTGGAACTGAATACGTCTGCGACGTTGCCATTGAGATCGGCGGCCCACAGTCCTGCCGATGGCGCCATCAAGTTGACAGGTTGCGCCGCAGCAGACAGCGTGGAGTAAGTCACCATCTTGGCCTGCAGAGAGGTGGTAATTGGGAAGTTGGCCAGCGTACCGTCGCTGTCGACTGTGTACCCCGTGGCGCCGAGTTGGTCCATTACAAAGGCACTCGGTCCGGGACCGATAGGCGCAAGGGCCATCACCGTGTCGCCAGCGTAGTCGATGATCGTCACGATACCCGCCGAAGTGGGCGAAGGCGCCGAAACCACCACGGCATAGGAAGTTGGCTGCGAGGCCGGACCGCTGGGGTTAATCGGCGTAACAACCGGCCGGTATGCGTTACCGCAACCGGCAATCAGGGCTGCAGCCGCAATGACCGCACCCGCCTGAACCAAACGCACGCGCGCCCGGCCTGAACTCATGGGAAAAAGCCTCATTCAGATCTTTCCTGCTTACTTTGTGATTGTAAATCAGCCGGATGGGACAGACATGCCGTTGGCGTGTTCATCTCCAGCCGGGAAGGTACTGGACAAATCAGGCCTGAAAGCTCCTCCGGCCCCCAGCAGTCTGGCTTTGCGTTCCTCAGATGGGCGAATGTGGTTTAGACGCAGCCAGACCCCCATGGGAATCGTCCGACCGACAAAGGTTACGATGGAGCGTGGCTGAAATGAAGCAGGTTTGGCAATCGAAGCTCGTGCTGCTCGTGGTGATGCCCTTTGCGGGCGCGGCTGTGGTGCTTGAGACCCACTGGTGGGCCATGCAAGTGGCTCCAGTGGCCATCTGGACGGTGGGGTCAAGCCTGCTGCTGGGGCTGATCACGTGGAGGCTGCGCGCAGCTACCCCATGGGGCGCGGCAGCAGGCACGGCCATCACTGCCAGCCTCATGTTTTCTACAGTTGTGCTTCCCTATGAGCCGTGGCACACAGCCCTGATGCCGGTGTTGGCGGTCGCGATGCTGGCCTTTCTTTCCACCTTGCTGGGCAGAGGGAGGAAGGAGCAGCTCGGTACTGCCGAGGATCGTCATGGACGATCCGCATCGCAGGTCTCGGCCAACCTGGGCGTAGCCGCCCTCATGTCCAGTGAGTTCGTCCAGTCGTGGTTTGTCGATTCCCGGTGGTTCGTGCGCGCCACAGCATCGCCGATGTTGATGTTTTCAGTGGGGCTGGCAGCGCTGGCTGAAGCCGCTGCGGACACGGCCTCGTCTGAAGTGGGTCAGGTCTTCGGCGGCCGGCCGCGCATGATCACCACCTTGCGCCGGGTTGAGCCGGGCAGGGACGGCGCAGTAAGCGTGGCCGGAACCCTGGCTGGGGTGGTTGCCGCGGCCATCGTGGCTGCCACCGGAACCCTGGCGCTCCGTGGTGACCGGACCATGTTCGCAGTCAGTTGCGCGGGCGGAGTCTTCGGACTGCTCTTCGACAGTTTCCTCGGAGCAACTCTGGAAGAGCACGGCTGGCTGAACAACGACGCGGTCAACTTTCTGTCCACCGGCAGCGCAGCGGGGTTCGCACTGGGACTGTTGGCGCTTCTTCCCCAGTTTGTAAAGGGCTAGGCTGTATCGACATATAGTTTCAGGTGGATCCACGCGCATGCGAGCGCGACGAGGGCTTTGAAGGAGACTTTGGATTTTTCGTAGCGCGTGGCGAATCTGCGAAAGCACTTGAGTTTGCTGAA
>OBLW0100001641.1_pt1 | contig 18731 bp, 17 predicted proteins | sample 1520161 | NCBI WGS metagenome assembly OBLW01 (sample SAMEA3539309, study PRJEB22396) | soil metagenome | biome: tundra; feature: field; material: soil | place: USA | collected 2010-05 | depth 0.15 m | reverse complement strand
ACCAGTGCGGCGTCGCCCGCGGCCGCGCCCGCAGCGGCGGCCGCGGCCGGCAGCAAGGCGCCGTATTGCGCGCAGGCGCCATCGTCCATGGTCGGCTCGGCACTGAAGCTGCCGGCGGGCAGGCAGGTGACGTCCCTCGACGGGCCGGTGTCCGTCTGCGCCTACCTCGGCAAGTACGAAATCCTCGTGCGCTTCCAGGTCGGCGAGAACACCAGTGAATTCTCCCAGAGCCGGACGTCGCTCGTCAGCCTCCACCAGTCAGTCAGTGGCGTCGGCGGCCTGGGTGATCAGGCGTATTTCGCGACGGCCGGTTCCGGGCAGCGGGCCAGCAACACCCTGGCCGCGCTGAAGGGCACGATCGCGATATTCGTCACGGCGCCCACACCGCTCGCCACTGAGCGGTCCCTGATGGCCCAGCTCCTGGCCAAGCTCTAAAGAGCTTGCAACGCTCTGACTCCACCGGGTTGCCGAGCCATTGCCCCGACGGCTCAGCTGAACGGCTTGACCGAACGGCTAGCCGGGCAGATTGGCAAGACAGTCCGAGCGGTTATTAGAACCTTACTGATACGGCAGAGAAGCCGAATCCCCTGGCCCGGGGCCGCCTGCCGCGGCGCAAACGATGGTCATGACCCCTGAGAAGGGGTCATGACCATCCGGGTACGTTCGCCATACCATTTCCCTCGTGCGGCCAGAGGTCGAGGACGGGCACCTCCCGTGACCCCTAAGACCCGGGGGGGGATCCGAGGCTAGGGGATTGGAGGGAGGTGCCCGTCCTCGACGGCTCGATAGTACAGGTCCAATTTCGTGGGCGCTGCGCGGCCTGCACGTGCGTACTTTTCACGAACACGGCCCACATACTGTTTGGCCGTCTCCTCGCTGATGGTCATCCTCCGGGCGACGGACTTCATCGGCATGCCAGTGGCGTAAAGCCGCAGCGCGCGCGTCTCCTGCGGACTCAGCCCGGGCCGGTCGGGGGCATCATCAGTAGCGAATATGTAGGCGAGGCGGGGAGAAATCCAGTCCTCCCCCGCAGCGACCGCCTTGATAGCCGCGCGCACCTGGGACGTCTCCTCGTTCTTCAGCACATAGCCGAGAGCCCCGGCGCGCATCGCGGCCCGGACGGAGACCGGTTTGTCGGAGGCGGCGAGCACAAGGACAGCGGGACCGGCGGTGAGGATCGCGGCCACATTGCGCTCAACGGTCGTCCCGTCGCCAAGGTCGAGATCCAGAAGGACGACGTGCGCACCGCGTCCCGGGCCGGCCAGGAGGGCGCCCACCGTCGCCGCGGTGCCGACGACGCGGATGCCGCTCTCGGCAGCCGCGATCCAGCCGGCTACCCCGTCGAGCACGATGGGGTGGTCATCCACGGCCGCGACGTCGATGACGCCGGTCACCGCGACACGACCTTCCGCGACCCCAGTCACGCCGCCGCCTTCCACCATCGGACCTCAAGGCATCCCGCACCAGTGTCGCCTACGTCGACCGTCGCACGCCAGCGGGCAATGACGGGCACGCTGCGCCTCAGCTCGAGCACGTCTGGAGTGGCCTGCGGCGGCATGCCGAAGCTGACGTACAGCTCTACGTCGTCTTCGGACGCGAGGATGGTGAGCGTTACCGGGTGCGGTGGCAGTGCGCGCATGATGCCATCGACCACCGCCAGGGTCGCGGCCGCCACCTCCGGCGTCGGGCGCCCGGGATCGCCAACCACCTGGACCTCGACTGGCAGGCCCCGGGCCCGGGCGGCGCGCAATGCTGGATCCAGCTCGGCCAGCAGTCCTTCCGCATCCCGGGCCCGGTCCACGAGGGCGCGCCGTAGCGTGGCCGCGTGCCGGGCGCACTGGTCCCGTACCTCGCTGTCAGCGGGATCCAGCGTCCCGTCGGCGATGCCCCGCAGCAGCGGGAGCGCGTCGGCTTCCAGCAGGGTGAGCCTCCGGCGCCGGTCCTCGTGGACCGCGGCCGCGGCCGCGCGTTCCGCCACCGACCGGCTCGCCAGCAGTGCGCGGCGCGCGGCCATCCCGGCCTGGGTGCGCCAGGTCGGACGCAGGGCGGCGAACACCACCAGGACCACCATCAGCGTGTACGCGGTCGATGCGAGCCGCGCGAGGCTCAACGAGGTCACGCCGAGCCGGTCGATGGTGAAGATGGCGTGCGCGGCGAAGACGAGCAGCGCTCCAGAAGCCCACTCCCAGGCGGGACGGCTCAGCGCGACGAGCGCGAGCAGCCAGCCTGTTCCGACGACCGACCAGTCCACTGAGCCGCTGGCGCCATGCGTGCGGCGGTCCCAGCCCATCGCGACGACCACCGCGACGGCGACCGCGATCGCGATCGCCGCCTGCGCTCTGGTCAGGCCGCCCGCGCGAGCCCGGGGCACCAGCCAGGCCGCGGCCGCGAGCATGCCGAGCCAGGCCGCGACCGGCACCGCAGGCTGGCTGTAGTCGTGCAGGTAGGCCACCACCTGGATCAGCAGGGTGAACTGCCAGATGACTGCTACCGCCCCCACCATGCGGGGAAGCTCTGACTCGTAGGCCTCCCGGGCCAGCCCGTCGCGGCTCACCACGGCAGGCTCCACAGGTCCGCGGCGGCAGCCGCGGCGACTCCCCCGTCGGGTTGCGCCGACGCCGCCCATCGCAGGCTCACCACCGTGCCCTGGCCCGGCGCCGACTGGATCGCCGCCCGTCCGCCCGAGTCCGCCATGCGCTCGACAACGGATCGCCGCAGGCCCAGCCGGGCCGGATCGACGCGGGCCGGATCGAACCCGGCGCCCGCGTCCCGCACGGTCACCTCGAGATCACCCCGCTCCGCGGCCTCGCCGCCAGGTGCCGGCAGGCTGACCTCAACCCATGCCTCACCGGTTCCGGCATGGCCGGCCACATTCGCCAGCGCCTCCCGCACCGCGTGCGCGAACGCGGCGCCGACCGGTGCCGGGACGGTCGGCCCATCCGCCGGCCCGGCCGGAGGGCCGGTCCCGCCCAGCCCCCCAGCCGCCGCCGGCGCACCGCCCGCGACCTCGACATGCACGTCCAGGCCCCGGGCGCGCATCTCGCTGGCGACGGCCTCGACGCCGGCCAGCAGGCTGCCGTATGGCCGCCCGGCCGCACTGTCCGGGTCACCGGGTTCGGTGAGCGCGTACTCCATCAGCGTGATGTCGTGCCGGCATCGGCCCACCACCTCAGCCGCGTCGCCGACGTCGGCCCGGGCCAGAGCCGTGAGGGTGTTGAGCACCGTGTCGTGCAGCAGGCGCTCGTGCTCGCGGCGCTCGATGTTCCTGGACAGGACGATGTACTGCTCGCGGGAGTCCCGGTCCGCCCGGGCCAGGGCGACGTCCGCCCCGCTGCCCCAGCGGTAGAGCGTCCAGCGGGCGGACCAGGCCACGGCGGCCAGCGCGAGCAGCAAGGCCCCTTCCGCGAGGGGCGAGCTGCCCCCGACGGCCGCCCCCGGGGAGATACCGGCACCCGCCCAGTAGGACGCCGCCGACGCGAGGGCGAGCGGCACGAATACCGCGGCAGACGCGAACCAGGCCGGGACGAGGATCTGGCCGGCCATCAGGATGTACAGCCAGTTGGCCGCGTCGCCGTGCATTGCTGGCGGCACGCACCACCAGATGGTGAGCGCAAGCGCCACATGAAACCCCGAGTCGAGGACGGCGAGCGGCCAGGCCGGCTGGCGGTGGCGCAGGTACGCCACCACCGCGCTGGCCCACGCCACCGCTGCGGCGGGGCCCACGAGACGCCACGGATCGGCCGCGTAAAACGAGTGCCAGATGATCACCTGCACAGCGATGTACCCGATCGCTATGCAGCGGACAGTGGCCGCCGTCCGCGCGGAAACCCACTTCAGGGTCGTCATCGCCGGGCCGGTCGCGGTGCTCGCGACGGCCACAGCGGCCCGTCGCCGCGCAATGTAACCGGCCGGCCACATGGGCTGATGATAGGTCCTCGCAGGCAGCCAGCATGCGCGCTCCGGCTACCAATGTTCCTCCTCTGGTACGGCGCGAGCCGGACGATCGTCGCACTGCGGCGATGTTCGCCTGCACGTTGCCCTCGCGTAGTCGCCGTGAGCCGGAGGCCCGGGTAACCTCAAACCAGGCCTGTCCGAGCCCGTCGGCGCTTCCCGATCTGGTTCGCAGTGCCTGCCCAGCCCGCTCCAGACCCCGGCGGTACACCACAAGTCCGGCCACCACGTACTGCCCAGGAGTCCGCGATGCGACCCACCGAAACAGGCACTGCTGTGATCCGGCAGCACCGTCAAGCGGCACCAGCATTGCCCCCCGTTTCCGCCGCTCCCGCGTCCGCCGCCGCTCCCGCGGCGCAGCGTGGCAGCGAATACGCGCAGCTGTCCCGGCAGATCAAGCACGCGGGGCTGCTCGAGCGCCGCCCGAGGCACTACATCTGGAAGATCGCCATCGTCGCAGCGCTGCTGGCGGCCGGCTGGACCGTCTTCGTGCTGGTGGGCGACTCATGGTGGCAGCTGGCGGTGGCCGCGTTCCTGGCCGTCATGTTCACTCAGGTCGGCTTCCTTGGCCACGACGCCGGGCACAGGCAGATCTTCGGCTCCCGGCGGGCCAACTACGTCCTTGGCATCCTGCTCGGCAACCTCGGTATCGGCCTGAGCTACGGCTGGTGGGTCAGCAAGCACAACCGGCACCACGCGCACCCGAACACCGAAGGCGCGGACCCCGACATCATGCTCAGCGCGCTCGCCTTCTCTGCCACGCAGGCGGGCGCCAGCAGAGGCCTGGCCCGGCTGGTGTTCCGCGTCCAGGCGTACCTGTTCTTCCCGATGCTGCTGCTGGAAGCGATCAGCCTGCACGCGTCGAGCATCCGCGCCTTGACCAGCCGCGCCGCCCGCTACCGGGTCTGGGAGGCGGCGCTGCTCATGATCCATGTCGCGGGCTACCTCGCCGTGGTGTTCCTGGTGCTCTCGCCGGTCAAGGCGGTGGTGTTCATCCTGGTGCAGCAGGGCCTGTTCGGCCTGTACCTGGGCTCCTCATTCGCGCCCAATCACAAGGGCATGCCCATCCTGGACGCCGACGACCAGACCGACTTCCTGCGCCGTCAGGTAATCACCTCCCGCAACGTGCGCGGCGGCTGGCTCACCGACTTCGCGCTCGGCGGCCTGAACTACCAGATCGAGCACCACTTGTTCCCCTCCATGCCCCGGCCCAACCTGCGGCACGCGCAGAGCCTGGTCGCGGCCTTCTGCCAGCAGCAAGAACTGCCGTACTGCCAGACCAGCCTGGTGGGCTCCTACGCTCAGGCCCTCCGCTACCTCAATTCGGTCGGCAAGCTGGCGTCAGCCGGTCCCCTCACTGCTGGGCGGCTCGACGAGCCCGGGGAAGGTCTCTGAGCCTTCCACGAAGGCCCGGGCCAGGTCAGACAGCCTGATGTTGCGGGTTCGCGCGTACCGTCGCAGCACGTTGAACGACTGGTCCATGTCCAGGTGCAGGCGCTCCGCGAGCTTGCCCTTGGCCTGCTCAATGGTGACACGGCTGTTCAGGGCGGTCTGCAACTGCTCGTTGAGGGTTTCGCTGCGGCGCATGCTGCGCTCGTTGAGCAGGCTGATGGTGGCGACGTCGGCCAGCGCCTGGCCGATCCGTATGTCCGCCTGCTCGAAAGTCCCCGGGGTGGCACGGAAGAGGTTCAGCGCGCCGATGATCTGCTGACGCAACCGCATCGGCAGCGCCTGCACCGAGAGGAACCCGGCTTCCTGGGCGGCCGGGGCAAAACGCGGCCAGCGCCGCGCCGCAGTTCTCAGGTCGGCCACCGCGACCGGCTTCCCGGTGCGGAAGCAGTCCAGGCAGGGGCCCTGGTCGTTCTGGATCTGGAAGAGTTCCAGCAGCCGCACCTGCTCGCTGGACGCCGCCACCACGCGCAACTCCCCGCGCGGGTCAGCGAGCAGCAGCCCGGCCGCGGACACGTCAAGCAGCTGCGTGCTGCGGTCGGTGAGCAGATGCAGGAAATCGATGACGTCGAAGCCGACGACCATGGTGTCGGCCAGTTCGACGAATGTGTCCGACAGCAGTTGTCCGTCCATACGCTCACCTGCTCGCAGTCAAAAATGGCTGCCGCGGCAAGAACCAAGCTGCACATTCGGTGGCCATAAGTCGTTCATCTCGCTCCGTCAGCGGGCACGTCCGGGTCGGGCACCAGACGCAGCCGACGACCCACGACGTCGTGGGCCACATCTGTGAGCCGACGCTCCTGAGCATAAGCGTACGCACGCAGCCGCACGAATGCTTCCTCGATGCCGACCCCGAGCTGCTCGGTGAGCATCCCGGTGGCCTGGTCGATCTCGGCCCGGTGCAGAGCGAGGTACGGGGGCTGCCCACCGGGGCCGGCCACCGGCCCGGCCGCTCCCCGGGCCCAGCCCTTGCTCTCCAGCAGCAACACCGCCGCGGTGTCGGCGAATACCAGGGCATCACCCAGCTGATCGGCGCTCAGCGGACCGGGCTCCCTTCGGTACATTTCCAGCACCCCCACCCGGATCGCCCCAATGTGCAGCGGGAACGCGAAGATCGCCCCGGCGCCGGCCTGGCGGGCCGCGGGCGCGAAGCTGAGCCAGCGGATCTCGACGTCGGCGGCGGCCAGATCTGAGGCGAGCACCGGCCCGGCGGCGGCGGCCGCATCTGGGGTCGGCCCTTCGCCGAGGGTCAGCTGGAGCTCGGCGAGCTGCTCGCTGACCTCATCGGTCGCGCACATGAGATGACCCGACCCGGCCCGGACCGCGGCCGTCAGGCCCGCCCCGCTGACCTGCACCGCGGCCAGGGATGCCGCGCACACGTCCACGGCAGACACGGCCTCGCCCCGGCCAGCGGCGGCGACGGCCACCAGGTTCCAGACGCGGGCGGACCGTTGTGCTGGCATGGGCGCGGCCGGTGCCCGCGGTGGGTCCGGGGCCGGCTCAGCGTCCGGCCGACTGGAGAGCCCGTTCCGGCTCGTCCCGTGCTGGCTCGTCACGTGCTGGCTTGTCCCGTGCTGGCTGATCTGGGTCCTGGCTACGGCGATGCTTGTCGAGGCGGTCGGCGGTGGGCCAGTGCACGTCGCTGACCCAGCCCCAGCGCTCGAAGATCCGGATGACCTCGGCGGAGATGTCAACCTGGCCGGGGTCGGCGCCGTGCCGGGCGCAGGCCGGATCGGAATGGTGCATGTTGTGCCAGCTTTCGCCGAATGACAACAGGGCGAGTGGCCACAGGTTGGTAGCGCGATCGTGGCTGCGGGTGATGAAGGGCCGGCTCCCGAACACGTGGCACAGAGAGTTGACGCTCCACGTGACGTGCTGCAGCAGGGCGATGCGGACAAGGCCCGCCCACAGCAGGGCGGCCACGGCAGCGTGCCAGGTACCGCCGATCGCCCACCCCGCGGCGAACGGCAGGGCCAGCGAGAGAGCGCACAGGGCGGGGAAGGCCCTGGCGATCGCCCGCATGGCGGGGTCGGCCATGAGGTCCGGGGCGTAGCGCGCGGGCGGGGTGGGGTCGTCGCGCAGCAGCCAGCCCACGTGGGCGTCGGCCAGCCCGCGCAGCTGCCCGGTCAGGCTGGTCCCGTACCGGTAGGGGGAATGCGGGTCGCCCGGCCGGTCGGTGAAGGCGTGATGGCGGCGGTGCGCGGCCACCCAGCCGATGACATCGCCCTCGAAAGCCATGGAGGCCATGATGGCGAGCGTCACCCGGAGCGCCGGGACGGCGGTGAAGGCCCGGTGCGTCAGCAGCCGGTGGAAACCGACCGTCACGCCGAGCCCCGTGATCGTGTAGAAGGCGACCGCGAGCAGGACGTCGGCGAGGCCGACGCCGTGACCCCACGCCAGGTAGACGGCGGCAGCCAGGCCGACAAACGGCACCAGGACGATCGCCAGGGTCACGCCCGCCTGCACCCGCCCCGCGGTGGTGCGAGGCCCGGCGTCGCTGCCCGGGAACGGCTGCGTGCCGTCATAGTCGGCGGCCGTGCGCGAAGCAGGCATAGTGATCCCTTTACTGCCGAGATGGAAAGCGGTCGTCGTGCGGCCTTTGACCCTTCTTTTCAACCAGGTTTGGTACCAGTCAGCGCTGGCAGCTTCAGTGCTGGCAACTTCAGTGCATGAAAAAACTCCGGGCCCTGCGCACCCGCTCAACTTCGCGGATGCCGCCGGGGTCCGGAGCAACTTCCTTAAGATTACCCGCCGCGCTGCCCGGTGCATAGGGCGGACCACCAGGGAATACGGACGCGTTATTTTTTGGTAAGAATCGTGCCGCCTGCAGTCGCCCACCCGGGCACGATGTGCCCGGGTGGGCGGGCTGGTCAGACTGGGCGAACCTGTTCGGCCTGCGGCCCCTTCGGGCCCTGGCCGGCGGTGAACTCGACCCGCTGGTTCTCCGACAGACTGCGGAACCCGTCAGTCTGGATGGCGGAGTGGTGAACGAAGACGTCGGCGGTGCCGTCGTCCGGGGCGATGAAGCCATACCCCTTGTCGGCGTTGAACCACTTCACGGTGCCCTGAGCCATGTACTTTCTCCTGCTACGACGATCTTCGGGACGCACGGACGTGTGTCCCGGGCTGTTGCGACCGCCTGCCTTTCGAAGGCTGGACTTGAGCATCCACGACGCCCGCCGTCAGAATTCCGCAGGCGCTGTAACACGTACACGAATTTCGACTACAACCAAAGCTAACTTTAGCACCATGGCGCAAGCGTCCGCTCCGGGTATCGCCGCACTGGACCTCAGCGGTGCGACTCAACGGTTTCCCGGAGTCCGGTTTCGGTGCCTACGAGGAGGTTCAGAAGTTCCCCGACAGTACGCTCCCGGATGGCGGCTTCCGGCAGCGGAAGATGTGCCTGGATCTGGTATTTGTTACGGCGGCCGTCCTTGTGCTTGACGACGTAGCCGACCTCGGTGAGGTCGCTGATGATGCCATAGGCACTGCGTTCCGTGATGCCCACGCTGGTCGCGATATCGCGCAGGCGCACGGCCGGGTCACCCGCGACGCACAGCAGCACCTGCGCGTGGTTGGTCAAGAAGGTCCATTTCGGCACGCTTAGTAGTCTATCAGATTCTAGAAATGGATTGCTTGTTTTCTGATGCTGGTATAACGTGCAGCCATGCCCCCTGCCTTCAGGCCCCCCGCAGTGCCGTCATCAGCGCGCGCCGGTATCGGTGCGTTCCGGACCGTCCGCGAGCTCGTCGACGCGACACTCCTTCGATGCGGCGGATGCGGGGACAGCGTTCTGCTCACCCAGGGCGAGCGGGACTACGGGCAGCTTGTCCACAGCTTCCTGGGCGGCCACGAATTGTGCCGCAGCGCCGTGGAGATCACCCGCTCACCCATCGCCGCCAGCGGCGCGGCGGCGGCCTGAGCGCGGCCGAGGGCCGCTGGCGTCCCTACAGGGGCTCGTTGACCCACCGCCAGCCGTGCGGCTCATCAAAGACCGGCCGCACGATGAAGGCTCCAGCGGCGTCGGACAGCTCGGCCAGGACCCGGATCAGCTCGCGGTGAAAGCCGTCCGGCACGTGCGGGCCGTGCTGCGTGTCGGACACCACGAGCGTCACGGATGCCCCGTCTCCGCCAGCTACCCGCGCCGTGATGTTTCCGTGCAGGTCAACGCCCACCCCCACGATCGACTCGGCGCGGACAATGTCGCTGCCGTCGGCCCTGGCTACCCACACGTGCGGCTTATCCATACACGTCATCTCCCGGCTCAGTGTCGCGGCGTCCTCCAACACTGCCACACCCGCTGACCGGGACGGCCGGGCACGCCGCGGCCGGCTGGCCCGGCCGGGCCGGCCGGGCACGGCTGGCTCAGGAGCCGGTCCTCGGCGCCTTGCGCAGCAGGCGCCCCAGGCCGCGGATCGCCCGGTCGAGGTCCGTGCCGAACGGGTTGTCCTGCACCAGATAGGTCCAGGTCGCAGTGGGCCGCTTCAGCCCGGCCGCCTCGAGGTCGGCTCCTTCCGCAGTGATCGCCACGGCCCGGAAGGACTCGGCCGACCGGGTGGCGACCTCTCCGAGAAGGGGCCCGAAGAGGCGGGTCAGCTCCTTGTAGAACTCATCCAGCGGGCCGAGGCCGCGGCCGAGCGCCCGCAGGTGAATGCCCTCACGGACGTCGGCCACCCGGGCCAGGTGCTCCGCCCAGCAGCGGTCGAGGTGCCACAGGGTGATCTGCCGCGCGGCGCGCACGAGGACCTCTTCGTCCCAGCTGGTGCTTAGCTCCGCCACGCGTTCGGGGGCACTGCTGGCGAGGGCCCGCAGCGCCGCGTCGGTCCGCAGCACCTTCTCCCGCTGCTCCATGACGATCCGGCGCTGATCTTCGACCGGCTTGGTGTAACGCCAGGTGTTCCGGTGGATCTCCAGGCCGACGCCCTCGGCTACCCGCTGGGCATGGTCCACCGTGGCCTGCGGCCCGGGGTCAAGGATCCGGCCACCCGCCCCGATCGGCGCCCGCGGCGCCCCCTCCGGGGCATACTGGATCACCAGCGCGTCGTCCAGGCTGGTGAAAAGGACCGATCCACCGGGGTCGCCCTGGCGCCCGGCTCGCCCGCGCAGTTGCTGGTCCAGGCGGCTGCTTGCGTGCCGGCCGGTTCCGATCACCTGCAGGCCGCCGAGTTCCGCGACAGGACCGGGCTCGCCCGTGGTGCCGCCGAGCCGGATGTCGGTGCCGCGGCCGGCCATCTGAGTCGATACCGTGATCGCACCCAGGGCGCCCGCCTCGGCGACGATCGCGGCCTCCTCGGCATCGTTCTTGGCGTTCAGGACGGTGCAGGTCAGGCCGGCCCCGCCGAGCTTACGGGCCAGCCGCTCGGATTCCGCCACGTCAAGGGTGCCGAGCAGGATCGGCCGCCCCGTGGCGTGGGAGGCGACCACCTGGTCGACGACCGCCTCCTCTTCCGCCTCGACCGTCAGGTACAGCCGGTCCGGCTCGTCCTCGCGCACGCATGGCCGGTTCGGCGGGATCACCGCGATCTCGAGCCCGTAGAACTCACGAAGCTGCTCACCCACCGGCACCGCGGTACCGGTCATGCCGCAGACCGTCGGGTATCGCCCGACCAGGGACTGGATCGTGAGACTGTCCAGGACCTCGCCGCTTTCGCTCGCGGTCAGCCCCTCCTTGGCCTCGACCGCCGCATGCAGGCCGTCCGGCCAGCGCTGCAGCCGGGCGACCCGGCCGCGGGATTCGCTGACGAGGTGGATCCGGCCGGCGGCCACGATGTAGTCGACGTCCCGCCGGAGCAGGGCGTGCGCGTACAGCGCGACATTGACCCGGGTGAGCGTGTCAACGTGCTCGGAGGTGTAGAGGTTGATCCCGCCCAGCGCCCGTTCGGCGCTCCGCGCCCCCGTGGCCGTGAGGTGCACGGTACGTCCGTCCTCGTCGATCTCGTAGTCCACGCCGCGGCGCAGCCCTCGGACGAGTTCCGCCATCTCCCGGTCCGGGTCCCCCTGCTCCGCCGCGCCCGCCAGGACCAGCGGAACCATCGCCTCGTCGACCAGGACCGAGTCCGCCTCGTCGATCAGGACCACGTCCGGGTGGCCAGCGACCAGATCGGCCGGGTCGGTCACGAACCGGTCGCGGAGCACGTCGAAGCCGATCTCGCTCACCGACGCGTAGCTGACCTGCGCGGCGTAGCCGCGACGGCGCTGCTCGGGAGTCGAGGCCTGGCCGATCCAGCCAACGCTCACTCCCAGCAGATCGTAGAGCGGCCCCATCCACTCGGCGTCCCGCCGGGCGAGGTAGTCGTTGACCGACATGACCTGCACCGACCGGCCGCGCAGTGCGTACCCGGCGGCGGCCAGCGCACCGGCCAGGGTCTTTCCCTCACCGGTGGCCATCTCGGCCACCTGCCCGGCCAGCATCGCCAGGGTGCCGAGAAGCTGGACATCGTAGGGCCGCTCACCCAGCGCCCGCCGGGCGGCCTCGCGGCCCAGCGCGCAGATGTCCGCGTCGCCCGCCGCCCGGTCCGCTGGCGCGGCGAGCCCGGCCGCGGCGGACTCTGCCGCTGCCGCGGTGAGTTCGCTGTCGGTCAAGACGGCGACGCGCTGCTCCCGTTCCGCGATCTCGGGCAGGAGAGCCCGGTAGCGGCTCAGGTCGGCGGTGCCCGGCTTCTGCAGGAATCGCCTGACCCGGCCGCGCAGGCCGCTCACCACTGGCCCGTCACCACTGGCCCGTCACCACTGGCCCGTCACCACTGGCCCGCGCGGTACTGGGCCGCCACCACTGGGCCGCCACCGCTGGGCCGCCACCACTGGGCCGCCACCGCTGGGCCGCGCGCTGGCACGATGGCTCCTCCCGGTACGGCGGCGCGCTTGAGACAACGAGCTACACGGCGCGGCACGCTACGTTAACGCCTGGTCGGCGCCCCGCGTTCCGTGGCCGGGATCCCGGCCACGGAACGGCCGGCCGCCGCGCTTTCATGATCACGGAACTCCGCCGGCCCGGGGGACCACCCCCGGACCCCCGCGCATCACCGATTCCCATGATCACGGAGGATTTGCGGCTCTATATGGCGCGTATCCTCCGTGATCACGGCGGGGTCCGTCGGTGTGGCCGGCCCCGGGCAACGATCTAGGTGGGCGTGCAGGTCAGGCCGGACAGCGCCGGGTTGCTCCCGGAGACCACGATGCCCCAGGTCGTCGAGCCGTGCGCGCTGATGGCGCCGTTGTAGTTCTCGTTGCTCGCGGTGACCTTGGTCCCGGACGTGGTGATCGCCGCGTTCCAGGAACTCGTGACGCTCTCAGCGGTGTCGCCGAACGAGAAACTGGTCTGCCAGCCGGGAATGGGAACTGTTCCGCTGTTGGTCACGGTGAACTGGACCTGATAGCCACCCGACCATGAGGTGACGATCGACGACGTGAGGGCGCAGGCGCCGGCGGGCGCCGTGGTCCCGGTCGAGCTAGGTGAGGGACTCGGCGACGGGCTGGTGGACGGGCTCGACGACGCACTGGGCGACGGGCTGGGGGTCCCCCCGGCCCCGCTGCTGCTGGTGTAGCTGATCGGGGTGTACGCCGGAGAGCATCCGTTGGTGCAGCCGGCGGGCAGGCTGAAGCTGTATACCTCACCGTTGTTGACCAGGGCATCCGAGGCGTCACTGACCCGGATCTGGTACTGGGTGCCTGCCGTCCCGGTGCCGGTGGTCGGCCCGATGATGTAGTCGTCACCCTGGTCGCTGTCCATCGGGGCACTCACCCAGGCGCCGTTGGCGAGGTACTGCACGCCGTGGATGCCGTTGGGCAGGTGCGAGATGGCGATCGCTGGCCAGTACGTCTGCGCGCCCTGGATGGCCCCGATCTTGATGTCCCCCGTGTAGTTCGGCGCGGCGATGAACTGCCAGCTGACCTGGCGGTTATTCCAGGAATTGGGGTACATGTCGCCGACCGGCTGACCATTGAGCTGGAACAGGTTGAGTGACGCCTGGGCCAGATCGATGTGGTACGGATCGTCCTTGCACCAGGCATTGCCGTCGTCGCAACTGTCACCGACGATCATGTCCAGGGTCGCGCCGTTGAACTGGTCGGCCACCCAGGAGCCGTTGCGGCAGAAGGGCTGGTTCGGTGCGCCGTCGTTGGTGCCCGTGCAGTAGTTGCCGATGGTGACCTGCACCCAGCGCCCGCAGTTGAGGCCGTTGTCGAACATGCCGATCTCGCTCGCGTCCACCGTTGGTATCGGCCGCGGCAGGTTGGTGTAGACACCAGGCGAATTCTGCACGTTGAGCGCGAGGAAGTTCTGGCTGTCGAGGGCCGACTGGGGCAGGCCGCACCCGCCGTAGGGCGAGCCGAGCCCGGTGAACCAGGTCGCGTTGCCGGTCACCGGGGACGACGTGCCCGACACGTCGATCGCGCTCGCGGGCAGTTGCGCCATGAGCAGCGTCAGGGCCGCGCCGAGCACGGTGAGAGTGGCGAGCACGGCATGGCGGACCCGGCGGGGCCAGGCAAAGTATCGGTGCGGCATCGTCGGCCTCCATGGCTGAGCCCCGCCCTCGCGGCGTGTGTCGCCCACGGTGCCGCCGCCGGTCACGGCGCACAACTGGCCGCCTGCGGCCAGCGCTGGAAGCCCAGGTGACAGTGGGCCGCACCGGTGCGCTCCGATGAAAAATTCGTAGCATTAACGATGAAAGGGGATGGGACCAGAGTCACCCAACTAGTACCAGCTGTCACCGCTGGTAGTGTTTTGATAGTTCCTTCCGCAGTAAGCAGGGCTCACGACGCGGACTCTTGGGACACAGACTCTGAGGACTCAGACGGGGACGGGGGCGCCAGGACTGGTGCCGCGCAACGGCCAGCGATTGACGGCGATGGGCGAGCCGGTCAGCCGGTCACGGGCGCAGCTCGTGCTGGACGTGCTGCCGTTCCTGATCATGGCGGCAGCGGCGGTCGCGGCCGTCGACGCTGGCCCCCGCGCGCAACTGCTGACCCTGCTGTCGCTGGGCCCCGCGTTCGCCGCGGTGTCCAGCGGGCTGCGCCAGACGACGCTCATCGGTGCCGTCGCGCTCGCCCTGTGCGCGCTGATCGCCTGGTCTCAGAATACCGGTGGCCTCGGGCAGGATTTCTTCGACTTCGCGACCGTCGCCGGGGTGACCGCGGCCGCCGTGATCGCCAGCGCGGTACGCCAGCGGCGTGAGGGCGAACTGGCCCAGATACAGGCCATCGCCGAGGTGGCTCAGCGGGTACTGCTCGGGCCGGTGCCGCGCGACGTGGGCCCGGTCCAGTTCGCCGTGCGCTACATGTCCGCGGCATCGCGGGCGCGTATCGGCGGAGACCTGTACGAGGTCGTGGCCCGGCCGGCCGGCGTCCGGCTCATCATCGGCGATGTGCAGGGCAAAGGCTTGCCCGCGGTGAAGACCGCGGCGACGGTCCTGGGTACCTTCCGTGAGGTGGCGTATGACGCTGCCGACCTGGACACGATCGCCGACCGCATCGAGATCAGCCTGGGCCGCCAGCTCACCGATGAGCAGTTCGTGACCGCGATCATCGCCCAGGTCAATGGCGATGGCTCGAAGATCGAGCTGCTCAATTGCGGGCATCCCCCGCCACTCCTGGCCAGCGAGTCCGGGACGCAGCTCATCGAGTCGGCCGACGGCAACCTGCCGCTCGGCCTGGCACACCTGGCGGATGAGCACCGCTGCCAGACCACCGTCCCGTTCGGGCCCGGGGACCAGATCCTGTTCTACACCGATGGGGTGAGCGAGGCGCGGGACAAGGCAGGCAGCTTCTTCCCGCTGACGCTGAACCGATCCGGGCCCGATGACCTCGATCCCGAGAGCGTTCTGGACCGGCTGAGCAGCGACGTTGTCCGGTACGTGGGTCACGCCCTGGGCGACGACGCCGCCATGCTGCTGGTCCGCCACCGGGCCGGCGTGCCCGCGGCCGCTGACCGCGGCGCCGGTCCGGGCAGGAACGGCGTGACGGCGGGCACGGCCTAGCCGGCTAGCCACCGGCGTGCCCAGCGTCCCTGCCGTCGCCGAGCCAGCCAACCCCGGCGACCCTGGGCGGTGGCTGTCACCCACCACCTCTGGTGGTCCACACCGACACGTGGGACGGCTCCAGAGCCTGGCGGACCACGGCGCCCAGGTCGGCGCGCACCGTGTCCAGGTCGACGGCGTCCTGCAGCCGGGCCGCGAACTCCGCCACGACCTGGTCCGCGTCATACCGGGCCCGGTTGAACCGGCGGTCCACCGCCCGCTGCACCCGCCGCCGCACCGGCGTGAACAATGCCGCCGCCGCCAGCGTCGACGCGGCCACCGCCACCGGCGAGGAGAACGTCAGCACCCGCGTGGCCAGCAGCACGAGCCCCGCGTACACCCCCACCAGCAGCCCCGTCACCACTGCATAGGCCAGCGTCCGGGAAATCAGCCGGTCAATGTCATACAGCCGGTACTTCAGGATGCCCACCCCGATGCTGATGGGCAGCGCGGCAAAGCCGAACCAGCCGAAGTTGGCCACCACGTGCCAGATCCCTCCGGCACCCGACAGACCAAAGGTGGTGAATGCGCAGGCGAAGGTGACCGCGGCCCCGCTCATCAGCCACTTGAGCTGCTGGCGCCGCTCTCCCGACGAGCGCCGCCAGCTCGCGACCTGGCGGCCGACGAAGCACAGCCACAGCACCCCGATGGCGAGCAACAGCGGGCCCTGGACGGCTCCGTACCAGCCGCCTGGGTTGTCCATGGCGGCCAGGCCGCCGTTGGCATCGATGCGGATACGGTGCCCCACCATCGCGGCGATCGTCGCCGCTATGTCCGAGATGAACTCGAAGGCGAAGAGCACGAGATAGACCCGCAGGCCCCACCGCCAGCGCGCCGGGAGCAGCTTCCCGTCCGGGAAGAGCAGGATGACCAGCCCGAACAGGACGAGACCGGCGCCCCAGAGCTCGTTGAGCACCAGGCCAACCGGGCCAAAGGGCAGCCGGCCATGGTGGACGTGGTAGTCGAGCAGCACATAGAGGGGGCCGTCCGTGCTGAGCACCAGGCACGCGGTGACGGCCAGCAAGAGCCAGCCGAGCGGGTTGCGTGGCTGGCGCCGGGCGACCACCACGCCCAGGCCGCAGTGGGCAGGCCGATCACGGCCGCCGTCACAACCTCCCCGGCCGAATTCCCGCCGGCCAGGATGGTCAGCGGCACCATGGCCACGGTGAACGCCGCGACCAGCCCGCCCGCCACGGCGGCCCACGTCCGCGTGGACACCATGGTGATGGGCGGCAGCCCGCGGAAGCGGGCCGCGCCTTCCCGCGGGCTCATCACCCGTGCTCCCTGACCCAGACCGAGACATGCGCGGGCTCCAGGGACCGGTTGACCACATCGAGCAGGTCCGCGCGAACCGCACCCAGGTCGACTGCGTCCTTCAGCGTGGCCGCGAACGCCGCCACCGTCCGGTCCGCGTCATAGCGCGCCCGGTTGAACCGCCGGTCCACCACCCGCTGCACCCGGCGCCGCAACGGAGTGAACAATGCCGCCGCCACCAGGGTGGAGCCCGCCACCGCGACCGGCGAGGAGAACGGCAGCACCCGCGTCGCCAGCAGCACCAGCCCCACGTACACCCCGACCAGCAAGGCGGTGACGACGGCATACGCCAGCGTCCGGGAGATCAGCCGGTCAATGTCATACAGCCGGTACTTCAGGATGGCCACTCCCATGCTGACCGGCAGCGCGAGGACCGCGACAATGCCGATGCTGCCCACGATGCGCAGGATCTCCTGCGGCTGGCTGGACAGCCATACCCCGGCCACCCCGCCCACCGCGGCGATAGCTGATCCCCCCACGAGCCACTTGAGCTGAAGGCGGCGCTCACCTGACGAGCGCCGGTAGCTGAGCACCTGGCCGATAATGGTCGCCAGCCAGAAAACCCCCAGCACGGGGAAGAACACGGTTTGCACCGCCCCCCACCACGCCACGGAGCCCGTTGGGTGGTCAAGGAGCAGCAGGTTTCCGGTCGAATCAACGTGCACGTGGTGCCCGATGATGGCACCGGCCGAGATATAGAAGACGCCCGCCACCCAGGCCCCGGCCACCGCGAGATAGGCCCAGAGCGCCCACCGCCAGCGCGGTGACGGCAGCCGGCCGTCCGGGAACAGCAGGACGACCAGTCCGAAGAGAGCGATCGCGGGCGCCCAGCCGGGCTGCAGGAGCACCGCCACCCAGCCGAATGGCAGCCCGCCATGACCGAGCCGGTAGCGAGCCACGGCGTAGGAACCAGCATCGCCGCTGAGGACCAGGAAGCCGGCGGCGCCAAGCATCAGCCAGCCAAGCCGGTTGCGGGGCTTCCGCCAGGCCACCACGAAGCCGACGATCGCGAATACCGGGGCGAGAATGGCCCCGCCGCCGGAGGTACTCAGACCCTGATGGGCGAGGTTGCCCAGGGGGACCAGGGCGGCCATGAGCGCCAGCACCAGCCCGCCGAGCAGCACAGCAGTCACCGGTGAGGCCAGGCGGAAGCGGCCGCTGACGGCGCTGCGCGTCGTCATTGGCCGCCCCCGGCGACCCACACCGAGACATAGGTGGGCTCGAGCGCCTGATGCACAGCACTGGCCAGGTCGGCGCGGACCGCGTCCAGGTCGACCGCGTCATTCAGGCGGGCCGCGAACTCAGCCACCATCCGGTCGGCGTCATACCGCGCCCGGTTGAACCGCCGGTCCACCACCCGCTGCACCCGCCTCCGCAACGGATTGAACAACGCCGCCGCCACCAGCGTCGACGCGGCCACCGCCACCGGGGACGAAAACGACAGCACCCGGGTGGCCAGCAGCACCAGCCCCGCGTACACCCCGATCAGCGACCCCGTCACCAGCGCGTAGGCCAGCGTCCGGGAGATGATCCGGTCGATCTCGTACAGCCGGTACTTCAAGATCCCGATGCCGATTGACACCGGCAGCGCGGCCACCCCCAGCATTAGCACTTCCCACAGGGAGTTGGAGGAGGTGAACGAGGCGACGAGGAAGATCCCGCACACGGCGGCCCCGCTCAGCAGCCATTTCAGCTGCTGGCGACGCTCACCGGAAGACCGGCGCCAGCTGACGACCTGCCGGCCCAGGGCGCCCACCCAGCCGGCCAGCAGCCCGAAGAAAAAGACCGTGCCGACGACGCTGAACCAGGCCATGCTCGCGGGCGTGTTCTCCACCTGCGCGAGCTGCCCGTCGGACAGCACGTGCACGTGGTGCCCGACCAGGGCGCCGACGGCGACGCCGAGCGCGGACAGCGGCGCGGGCACGGTGAGCGCCAGGTAGGCCCAGACCGCCCACCGCCAGCGCCCAGGCGGCAGGTGGCCATCCGGGAACAGCATGATGACGA
>OBLW0100001640.1_pt1 | contig 18736 bp, 14 predicted proteins | sample 1520161 | NCBI WGS metagenome assembly OBLW01 (sample SAMEA3539309, study PRJEB22396) | soil metagenome | biome: tundra; feature: field; material: soil | place: USA | collected 2010-05 | depth 0.15 m | reverse complement strand
GAACGCGACCTGCTGGCAATCCCGCTGAGGCGGCAGCGACGCGAATTGAATCAGCGAATTGCTGCGGCGTCATACCCGTATATCCGCCGAACTGGTTAACTTGGCTGGATGTCGATTCAATGTGAAGACAGTTGCCGTCTTCGAGCGCCTGCTGAATGACTGCATCGATCACTGCGGGGTGCGCGGAGCAAACTGCGTAACTGCCAACAGTCTCGCCGCTGCGATTTCGTTTGATGACGCTTCGCAGATATCCGCTCGGACCCTCTGCCACCGTGGGGCGATCCGTCTCGACGCGGTTAGGCCTCCCATTCATCGCTTTCGCATTATAAATTCTTGAGCTGAGTATCTGCGTTTACTGAGGTGGCCCCAATAGGTAATATGCGGGGATGCAGAAGAGTACCCGCGGAATCGGCGGAGTTGGAAACGAACTTCGCTACCGAAGAGGCGTGCCGCGCATATCTGGCCCGGCTTCGACTGTGCAGGCCATTCGGAATGTGGAGGCCGTGGGTGAGCCGATCATAAATCTGGGTGGCGGTCAATCGGCCGACCAGGTCCTCTCCGACAGTTTCAGCGAAGATTGGCCGGACCTGGTGCTTTACGACCTCGGGGGAGTGCACGGCGGGATGCATCGTGGTGCAGGGAGCCAACTCATCTACAACCGGGAGAGTAATCAGAGTTTATTTCTTGGCGCACTCACCTCAGACCGACTTCTAACCCTGATGCATCTGAAAGCTGAGCGTGTGGGGGCGAAGACCAAGATAGCCTCCTATACCGTTGAATCCACCGGAACCACGGAAATCCAGAAGGAATTCGATCTGAAGGATTCTCCCGCGGACGACCAAATCGAATTGAGTCTTCCCGTTAAACCCGGGGAAGACGGATCCAGACGAGCAGAACTTTTCGCTTCCGCATGCAGTTGGAGGAAGACTCCTGGGGAAGCGACGAGGTCCCACGTCTTGATGCGAGCGTTGGTACGCGGGTACGCAACCGTATTAAACCGATAGCGGCCATCAAAACACAAGCGGTTTGATGTCAGTGGGGCCCTTGGTCAGCCCGAAACTGATTTCGGACTATCGTGCCGAGCACACGGTCACGCAGGGAGCCAAGGCGCTAACCAAGAAATTCTGCAGACGCGCGCCGCGACACCGCAGGGCAACGTGTTGGCGATCTCGATCTCGACCTTGGCATTGACGGTCTTCTCCGCTCGGAACTGCCGTCTCACTATATAATTCGCCTATGCTCCGGGTTGACTGACGGTCGCTGAAAGTGCCGCATCGGACTTCTTCATGGGTCATCCTCTTCTCGAACTCAAGGACAAGACCGCCGTCGTAATCGGCGGAACCAGCGGCATCGGGTTGGCTCTCACCGAGGGACTCGCCCAGGCGGGAGCGAACGTGGTCCCTACCGGCCGTCGCGCGGAACTAGTGCGCGCCGCTGCTTCCGCGGTGGAGACCCTGGGGCGCCGTTCGCTCGCTCTGACCTGCGATGTCACCGACAACTCCAGCCTCGAGCATTTACTGCAGCTCGTTTGTGCTGCATTCGGAAGTGTCGAGATCCTCGTGAACTGTGCTGGCCGCACCAAACGGATGCCCACCCTTCAGTTCCCGGACTCGGACTGGGATGCGATCCTGGAGACTAACCTGACCGGCACCTTGCGTGCCTGTCGCGTATTCGGCCGGCACATGATCGAGCGGCGCTATGGCCGCATTATTAATATGGGTTCTCTTTCGTCGTTTGTCGGGCTTTACGAGGTCGCCGCCTATTGCGCCAGCAAAGGAGCCGTCGCTTCCCTCACCAAGTCGCTCGCTGTCGAGTGGGCCAAGTTCGGTGTATGCGTCAACGCGCTTGTACCGGGTGTTTTGCGCACGGACATGAATGCTGCACTGCTCGACAGAACCGAGCGCGGGCGGGAATTCCTGCTCCGAACTCCTATGCAGCGATTCGGGCAGCTCGATGAGCTTGCTGGTGCCGCGGTGTTCCTCGCCTCGGACGCCGCGAGCTTTGTCACTGGGCACCTGCTCGTGGTCGACGGCGGTATTTTAGCCAGTGGCGTCAACCAGTAGGCAGGAGGCCTCAGCGTAAGCTACCTTCGGCAATATTTGGCGCCGCCATCCGGGCTCGGGCCTGTTTCACAATCGCGAGGAACCTGCGGGCGTTCTCGACAATCACCTCGAGCCTGCCTGACTTCAAAGCCTCCCCCTGAACCAGTTCTCCCCCAATCCCCAGCGCGGCAGCGCCCGCCTCGATGAATTCCGCTGCCGTGTTCAGGTTGACGCCACCCGTCGGCACCAGTGGAATTTGGGGGAATGGGCCTTTCAAGGCCTTGATGTACTTCGCCCCTCCCACCTGTCCGCAAGGAAAAATCTTGACGAAGTCAGCCCCAGAGTTCCAGGCCGTGAAGACTTCGGTCGGCGTCAATGCTCCAGCCAGCATTAACGTTCCTTCCCGGGCGGCGAACTCGACGGTCGACAGATTCAACCCCGGGCTGACTAGAAATTCGGCACCAGCATCCACGCAGCGTCGCGCAGTCTCCACGTCGAGAACCGTCCCCGCGCCGATGAGCACTCCCGAAATGGCGCTCTTTCGCAGTTCACGAATCACTTCGACTGCATCGGGCACCGTCATGGTGATCTCTACAATGGAAATGCCGCCATCACAAACCGCCTCGGCAGCGAGCAACGCCTCGGCCGCCGACGATGCTCGTACCACCGGCACAATCCCGATTTCCGTGATTCGATCCCGAACCTGCTGTTTATTCATCGAGCGGACCTCTGCAGCACTCCTTCATCTTGCGATGCGCGCACCTTTTCCTTCCATCACACGGATTACTTCCTGCAAGGTCACCATGCTCGTGTCACCCGGTGTAGTCATTGCCAGGGCGCCGTGCGCGGCGCCGCATTCGACCGCCCACTGCGGATCCTTTCCCGAGAGAAAGCCATAGATCAGACCGGAGGCAAAAGAATCGCCTCCTCCCACGCGATCGAAGATCTCCAGGTCTTCCCGCTCTGCCGCCCGGTAGAACTTGCCATCGCTATAGCAGATTGCGCCCCAATCGTTCCGGGTCGCCGTCTTGGCTCTTCGCAACGTGGTCGCAACCACCTGTAAGGGATAGTCCTTCACAACCTTCACGATCATGTGCGTGAACCCTTCGACTTCGAACGTCGAAAGGTTTTCATCCATTCCAGAGACTTCGTAACCGAGCGCCGCCGAAAAATCCTCCTCGTTGCCGAGCATTACGTTGACGTAGGGCGCGATGCGACGGTTGACTTCCTGCGCCTGCTCGGTTCCGCCAATCGACTTCCACAACGACGGCCGATAGTTCAGGTCATACGAGACGATCGTGCCGTAGCGCTTTGCAGCTTGCATGGCTTCCAGCGCCACCTCGGGACTCGTCGCGGAAAGGGCGCAGAAGATGCCTCCGGTGTGTAACCATCGCGCTCCATGTTTCCCAAAGACCTCATCCCAGTTGACATCGCCCGGTTTGAGTTGCGACACAGCCGTATGTCCACGATCGTAGGAGCCCAGCGCTGCTCGCACTCCGAAGCCGCGCTCGGTAAAGTTGAGGCCATTCCGCACCGAGCGCCCCACTCCGTCGTGCTCGACCCAGCGCACCAGCGTCTGGTCCACACCACCCTGATAGATGAAATCCTGAAGCAATCGCCCCACCGAATCGTCGGCAAACGCGGTGACAATCGCCGTGTCCAGGCCGAAGCAGCGCTTCAGCCCGCGGGCTACGTTATACTCTCCGCCGCCTTCGCATACTTCAAAGGTTCGCGTCGTCGCAATTCGCCGGTCGCCAGGGTCCAGACGGAGCATTACCTCGCCCAAGCTGACCAGATCCCACCTGCAGTCTTTCTTCGCTCGAATTTTCAATCCCATCCCTTTACCCTAAGGAGCCATCCAGCCGCCATCCACCACCAAGACATGCCTGTGCATAATCCATTCCAGGAGTTGGTGGGCAGCGTTCTGGATCGTTGATCTCAGCCTTCGAAGCCGCCCCGCTTGGTGTTGCGATGGATCCATCCATATATGTCGCTATTTTGCTCGGCCAGCCTCCAACGCCGAATGGTCGCTGCTCGAATCCTAGCTCTACGCTAATCACTCGAAACTGGCGACTTTGACTTCCCGTCCAACTGCCATCGAACAAATGCGATGGCCGGAACCAAACATTGGGATGATACCCGCAAGCCTTGAGCACCGCGTTGCCATTGAGCACTACCGTTACCAAATCTGGAGAGCCTGTATTGTTATACACAGGTTAAAGGCCAAAGGCGGATCCGGCATGTTGAAGTATACATACATCTCTCCCAAGCTCACGGCATGCTCGTCCGAGGCCAGCTTGTTGATTTGCCCGGCTCCAAATCCGTGACCTTACAACCGGCTTCCGAACTCAATGTTCTAGGCAAGCAGCAGATTCAGGTGACGAATACCGCCGGCAGCGCCGAGATTTAAGCCGGGGTCCTTCGCAACTACCGAAAAGCGCACCACCCGCAGCGGTTAGTGGGTGACGACATCGGCGGAAAGCTCAGCTAAACCTCCGCCGGGCTTCGCAGAAATCTCCACGCTGAGCGAAAATGTCGTAGAAACCTAGGCTTTTGTCTTGAATTTGCTTTCCCCGACTGCTATACGGCAGTGCGAAGGGAAACTATAGGGGGCGTAGGACGCAGTAAAATCGAGTATAAAATGGAGTGGACAAAACTGTGATGCAGAGCGCGGTTCTGAAACTGCACCCCGATGATAACGTTGTCATCGCGCTACGAGACCTGCGCCAGGGCGAGCAGGTCGACTTCTCCAACCATTCTTTCGTTTTGACCGCGGACGTTCCGGCCAAGCACAAATTTGCAGCCACAGATTTGCCCCCCGGTGCTGCTTTGCTCATGTATGGTGTCCTCGTTGGCAAGGCCACGCAACCGATCCAGAAAGGTTCCGTGCTGAATACCCGCAACATTCGACACGATGCCTTGCCCTTCCGCGAGAAGGCGACTGAGTACGATTGGACTCCGCCCGATGTCTCGCGGTGGCGCAACCGCACGTTTCTGGGTTACCACAGGCCTGACGGTCAGGTCGGCACCCGAAATTATTGGTTGGTGGTGCCTCTGGTCTTCTGCGAGAACCGCAATATTGAAGTCTTGAAACAGGCGTTTGAAGAGGAACTGGGTTTTACTCGGCCTAAGGTTTACCGGCAGCAGGTTGCTGAACTGGTCAGACTCTACGGAGAGGGCAAACTGGAGGAGATCCAACAGCACCGGGCGGAAGAAAACCCTCGAATGACCGCCAAGTCTGGGATTTTCAAGAATGTCGATGGCATCAAGTTCCTCACGCATCAGAGCGGATGTGGAGGAACTCGAGAAGATTCCCAAAATCTTTGTGGGCTGATTGCGGGCTACCTCCATCATCCCAACGTCGCCGGAGCCAGCATCCTGAGTCTTGGTTGCCAGCATTCACAGGTAAGTATTCTGCGGGCACAAATTGCCCGGCGTGACCCCAACTTCCGCAAACCGCTGCTTGTATTCGAGCAACAACAAAGCAGCTCTGAGTTCAGCATGCTTTCGGAAGCCATCCGAGCAACGTTCCTGGGCGTAGCGGAAGCCAATAAGAACAGCCGTGCCCGAGCACCTCTTTCGCAGCTCTGTGTCGGTTTGAAATGTGGCGGGTCGGATGGATACTCCGGAATCTCCGCGAATCCCGCTATCGGTCATGTCTCGGACTTGGTCACCTCATTGGGAGGCAGAACTATTCTTTCGGAATTTCCCGAGCTTTGCGGTGTCGAGCAATCGCTGATCGACCGCAGCACAACCAAAGAAGTCGCCGATCGCTTTATCCAGCTCATGCGCGACTATGCCGCTCGTGCTAAAGCAGTCCACTCCGGGTTCGAAATGAATCCTTCTCCAGGAAACATCAAGGACGGCTTGTTGACCGACGCGATGAAATCCGCGGGGGCGGTTCGAAAAGGCGGCACCTCTCCCGTGACCGCCGTGCTCGACTATCCGGAATACTCCGCCGAACCGGGACTCAACCTCCAGTGCACGCCCGGTAACGACGTCGAATGTGTCACGGCCCAGGTGGCCGCCGGGGCCAATGTCGTACTATTCACGACCGGCCTGGGCACTCCGACTGGCAATCCTGTGGCGCCTGTAGTCAAGATCTCTACCAATTCCGATCTCGCTCGACGTATGCAAGACATTATTGACGTCGATACCGGCCCGATCATCTCGGGCGAGAAGACAATTGAACAAATGGGAGAGACAATACTCGAATCGGTCATCCAGGTGGCCAGCGGCGAGGTCCGAACCAAGGCCGAGTCGCTAGGGCAGGACGATTTCATCCCATGGAAGCGCGGAATTTCGCTCTAAAACGTATCGCCGTCGCTGGAGGCAAATGCGAAGCGTGTTCATTCTTGGATTATTTGCCGCGCAGGCTCTAACAGCTGCCGCGGCCGATGCGCCTCCTGCCGAAGCTTTCCACGTATTTCCGTCGGCTGCAACGGAAGCGCCGGTCATTACGCCATACCTTAGGTATCAAACAGAAATGGCGTGGCAGGAAGACGACCAGCGCCGCAAAGCCTGGGAAGGAATACGAACGGAACAGGATTTGCTGCGCGTTCGGCGAGCGTTAGAGGAGCATTTGCTCGCCATGCTGGGCGGCCTTCCAACCCAACAAACGCCATTGCATCCCCAGATCACCGGACAGATTCGGATGGATGGCTTTCATATCGAGAAATTGATCTTTGAAAGTCTGCCCGGAGTTTATGTTTCTGCGCTGGTGTATGTACCTGATGACGGAAACAAGACACACCCTGCAGTCCTTGTGCCGAGCGGCCATGCCGCGAACGGAAAAGTTCATTATCAAGCGCTTTGTCAGCGATTAGTACAGCGTGGATATGTCGTGATCTGCTGGGATCCGATTGGGCAGGGCGAACGCAGCCAGTTCTGGGATGCAAAAGCTGGAAAGAGTCGTTACAACCTGATTTGCGCTGAGCATGCGGTGCTGGGGAACCTGGCATATCTCGCCGGCACAAATCTCGCGCGCTGGGAAATCTGGGATGGTATGCGAGCGCTTGACTACCTGCTGACGCGGCCTGAGGTTGATCCGGAGCGCATCAACATCACGGGCACAAGCGGCGGCGGGTTTCAGACTGCGCATATTGCTGCGCTGGACCGTCGCATTAAAGTTGCAGTTCCTTCCTGCTACATCACCGCGCTCCCCATGCGAGTGTACAACCGCATTTTCAAAGATCCCGATAGTGACCCTGAGCAGGATCTCTACGGGATGATCTCGAATCGTGTGGACCACGCGGGGCTCCTGCTCATGATGTACCCACGCCCCGTGTTTGTGGCCGCTGCCGTGCTCGACTTTTTCCCCATCGAGGGCACGCACAAAACGGTCCGCGAAGTAACGCAACTTTACAGCAAATTCCATCACGCGGACCGCATTCGAATGGCGGAAGGGTACCACGACCATCAATACTCTCCTGAGAATCAGGAAGCGGCGATGGATTTCCTGGATCATTTCAACGGAGTGTCCGCGCGGCGAGGGCTGCCCCCGGTAAGAGAACTCGATGAGAAAACGCTGCAGTGCACACGTACTGGTCAGGTGATGCTCGACTCTGAGAACGCCCGGTCACTGATGGACGTGATCCGCGGATACTACTTGGAGCACAAGAACCAGCCTGCAAAAACCGTCAAACAACTCTATTATTCCGACCTCTACCCGCGAATCACCTCGTGGACGGTTGCTGAATTTCGCGGAGAGATTCCTGGGCACGCAGAAATCCGGTGGGAAGCACGCGGGAAGTCGTATTTCGAGGGCGTCACGATTGAGAAATATTTGCTGCATCACAGCCGATATCTCGAATTGCCGCTTTTGTATATCCACAAGTCGGACGGCAGTCGACGTCCTGTGTTGTTGTGGGTGGGAGAGGGCGAAAAAGCCGGGGCGCAGGACTGGCCCGGACTGGCGAAGTATCTCGATGCGGGATATGACATCATTTCCGTGGACCCTCGTGGACTGGGAGAAACACGGATGGCATACAAAGCCGTGTCTCCTGACGACCCCGCATTAGCACAATTGGATTTTGATCATGCCTACATCAACCCACTTTCAGGAGTATTGGCCGACTACGTCTATAACTCACTGCTGACCGGTAGGCCTTACTTCCTGCAGATGATAGAAGATGTTGAGATTGCTACTCGTTTCTTCAGAACACAGTTCAACCCGCAATCCGAATTTGTTGTTACCGGAGCGAACGACGCTTACACTTTGGCCAGCGCGATTTCCGAAACCCTTCCGAATGTCAGACTGCTTCCTCAGCCAGATATTCAAATCATCAAGTGGTCTGAAGTTGTGAATCACGAAACCGAGCTATGGCCTATCCAGTACTTACTTCCTGGCGGGGCCTACGCTCATTGAGGTCACACGCTTGATGCACCTCGCAGTGATTCGAAGAATCACGCGGTTGTTCGCCGCAGTTGCGTTGACGATCGCAGGCTTGATGTCCGGAGTTACAAGCGCGCAAGCATCCGCCCCATCCGGCCTCGACACGGCACGAAATTACTACCTCAGCGATCTCATCGAGGCGCCGAGCTATTCCCCGGGGAAAAACAGCTTTCTCGTGCAAAACCTTCATCGCGGAAATCGAAAGACGCTACTTCTTCTCAGCGGGAGTGGCTCCGTCCGCCACATTTGGTCCACATGGAGCATTCCCGGAGATGATTCCGACACGCCTGCGCCCGGCAGGATCTTTGTGCGTATTTTTGTGGACGGCCAGTCGAAGCCCGCCATCTCAGGCGCTCTCGATGAACTTTGCGGGGCCGCTGAAGCCACTGGCACGCGCTTCGTGCCTCTTCCGGCTTTCAACTATAAGGGCGCATTCAATTTCTATCTGCCGATTTTTTTCACTCGCGGAATACGATTCGAGATTGAGGCCACGGACGAGGTCGAGGAGTTCTACACGCAGATCGATTACCGGACGGAGGCCCGCCCGCAGCCCTCGCCGCGGTTGGTGAGCGAGAAGAATGGAGCCGTGCTCACGCTGAATTATTTGGGTGATCAGACCGCATTTCATTCCACGGAAATCGCGCACAATCGTCCTGTACGGGAGAGCAAGAACCTGGAATATGGGCCAGGCGCGAATTCAGGAGAACTTACGGTTGATGGACCAGGGATCCTGCGTGAGTTGACTGTTCGCGGAGACTCGCTTCCGGACCTCGAACTGCGAATCTACTGGGACGACGACTCGTCCCCCGGCGTGCAAGCTCCCCTCCAGTACTTCTACGCAGATTTCACAGATATCGCTTTTGAATCCCAACCGGGTCAAAGCACTTGTTTTTTCCGCATGCCGTTTCGCAAGAAGGCCCGCATCGTGATCCGCAGCCTCACCGGTCGTTCTGGTCATTTGACCGTGGATTACTCACTCGAGCAGGGGCCACTACCCGCCCGCACTCTTTACTTTCATGCTCAATATCACGAGACAGACAGGACCTTGGGCTACTCGCAATTTTCTGTGCTGCAGGTGCAGGGCGAAGGATTGTTTATCGGCATGAACCTGTTCGACAGCGGCCACAACCATGGCGGCGGCGACTCGGCGCTGATCGACGCAGGCAGTGCCGCGCCGCGGGTACTGCATGGTATTTGCGGTGAGGACTACTTTGGGTTCGCGTGGCACCGCACCGGAGCCATGACTCTGCTCACTGGTGCTCCTGGGCATGAGCGGCGCTATCGCTTGCATCTTGAGAATCCGTATCCTTTTCATGAATCCTTGCAATTCTCGTTCGGAGTGTTCGCGGGCTTACATCCAAAGAGCGTCGCGTTCTGGTATCAGCTCCCTGGTCCGGCTCCCGAGAGCCATTGGACTGCGCTCGATGCGCCTTGGAAGATTCTCGGACCATTTGGGCTGGACACCCTTCTGCCCGATGCAGTGACCGATAAGACGTATCCCACGGCGGTTTTAATAAAAGAACCGACGAACTTAGCGGAACGCTGGCAAGACGCTGAAATGCATTCCGGCTTTATTGATGCTACGTACCAGTTCCGGCACTATGCCATGATCGAAAGTGGGACGGGTTTTGTTGCAGGGGCCAGCAAAATACGGATGCTCACTTACATATACTCGCCTTTACCGCGCAACGTGAATGCGATCTTTGGTCATGACGATCGATTGCTCGTGCGACTGAATCATGCGACCGTTGCGGAGATCCCAGGCCGCAGCGGATTTGGCCCGGTTCACCTTAGCCTCAAGCTCCGCAGCGGATGGAACAGGCTTGATCTCGTAGCTTATAACGACGAGAACGTGAATTGGCGCTGGTGTGGCATTTCGCTTGCGTTCGACCGAAAGGCGAGCCAGGATCTACGTTTCGCGAGCGAGCTTCCTGCATCTGATACGAGCCAAGAAAAAACTGCCCCGATCGAGCGGTGATTGGGTGGGGCAGTGCCTACAGCGCCGGAATGATCTGTTCGCTGCGTCTGGAGTGAGATGGGTAAATCCTGCCCGGCTGACGTTCCTCTTCGGCTCCATACATCACGTTTTTCGAGCAGCGTCAGAACACGATCAAAAAACTCCAACGCGGCCTTGGGTTTTTCGCGGGAAGGCGTTCGGGGGTGTGCCCGCTTACCATAAGATCATCTCCTTCACTCAAGATGGGAGCACCTGCAGCTTTCACTTTTTGCGATTCCTTCGCTGACCAGGTTTGCAGTGGGCAAGAAAATGAATCGCCACGTACGCAACAGGAAGACCCATCGACGTGAGACTCGGGAACTGACAAATCAGCTCTTGCCGATAGGTTTGCTTCGAAGCAGCTCTACAGTCTCAGGTTGAGCTGATTTGCACAAGATCGGGGGCAGGCCACGTACAATCAATTCCACGTCCGCGACAACGAGTTTGCCGATCTGCTTGATCGCTGTTTCCAATGCCCCCGCCTGATGTGCACAAAGAATCAAATTGTGGGTGTGCCGGGCCCGATGTGAGGTGGGCAGCGGTTCTTGGGGAAAGACGTCGGTGGCAATGCGAATATGTCCCCTTTCGGCGAAATCGAGCATGGCGTCGAAATCCACCACCGCTGCACGGCTCACCAGGACGAGCCCTGCCCCCTTCTGCATCGCGGCAAACTCTTTTTCCCCGAGAAAGCCCTGGTTCTGCGACGTCACTCCAGCCACGACAATCACCAGACGCGAATGCTGCAAGACTTCATCCAAGGAAGCCGCCTCGCATCCCAGCGACTTAATATATTCGGCCGGCAGCCACGGATCGAAGGCTCGAATGCGGCAACCGAACGGGCGAAGCAAAGGCGCGATCGCTTTGCCAAGATCTCCCAGTCCGATTAGTCCGATGTCTTGCCGGTACAGGGAGAATGCCTCGACATTCGCCGCCAGTCCATACTCCTCTGTCCCTTGGCGAAAATTCCGATCCGATTTTGTGATTCCGCGCGCGACATCAATCGCCATGCCCAGCGCCGCCTCTGCCACCGGCTCGGCAAACACCGGGCTAGTGCTGAGAACACGGATTCCATTACGGAAGCAATACGTATAGTCGAGGTTGGGAAGAAAATTGCCTTCCACGTTGAACACGGCCCTCAGCGCCGGAATTTGCTTCAAGCGCGATTCGGGAAGATCGAATTGGCCCATAATGATGTCCGCATGGACCACTTTTTCGTCAAACAGCGCGTCCGTGACCGGCCCCCTTTCGTGTATGTACAGATCCCCAAGGGCACGCAGCCGTGCCAAATCGCTCGCGTCAAAAATGTCGGACGTTACGCGCGGTTCCGGTGCCAGGAAGATATGTTTCGAAGTATTGCCGCTCGGCATAACAACTCCTTAAGAAATGTATGGAGATAAGTGCTGAAGAGAAAAACTTAGCAACGCAAGCTCAAGGGCTGGCCACAACCGGCAGAATCAGAGCCGACGGATGCCCCGCATCGTGATAGACAAAATTAGTGGCAGACACCGGTTTCGCCGCCCCACCGGCGTCTTGACCCGTATTCAGGTTTCTATCGAAGCGCGGAAAGTTGCTGCTGGAAATCTCCAACCGCACCCTATGCCCCTTAAGAAAGACATTGGCTGTCGCCCACAAGTCGATCATGAACTTGTATACCTGCCCCGGATTCATGAGTTCCGGCTTCTCTTGCGAGGTTCGATAGCGCGCGCGAATGATCCCTTCAGTCAGGTTTTGGGCGAAGCCGTTCGGCCAGACATCCACAAGCTTGGCGGTAAAGTCAGTGTCCACCGCCGATGATTTGGCAAACAGTTCCAGTTGGACCGGCCCCGTAACCTCGAGATCCTGCGCCAGTGGCGGCGTTGAGTAGACGAGAATATCGGGACGTGCTTCCACCGCCCGCTGATCGCGAGGCCCGGGAGCGAGGTGCCCCCAGTCACAGCACAGGGGACCGCCAACCGTTGGAGCCGGATTTGTAGGATCGTAAACATACTGATCGGGGTTGTCGGAGCGGGGAGCATCCGTAGCTAGTCCGCCATCACCGCTGACCGAATTCGCTTTTCCACTCGAGTGAAGAAAGTATTTCGTGTTGTGGGCGCGCGCCAGCGGCCAGTAATCTTCATCGCGCCATTGGTTAGTGCCCATGACGAAAATCTTGACTGGCTTTGGATTGGCAAATTCATTGTTGACGTTCTTGAAGAGGTAGTCGTACCAGGCCAGCGTAACCTCGTCTTCGTTAAACTCCGCGGGGGCGCCGAAGTCCACTTCTCCGATCTTCCGGCTTGAGCCCGCGTGTCCGCCAATCGTTACCAGCAGGCGCTGTCCGCGGCGTGCGGCTTCGTCAGCACCATGCTGCCTGACACCCACATAGTTATTCAAAGAGCCGCCAAGAAAAATGTCATACCAGGCTGCAACCGTCAAAGAGGGAACCGTAATCTTGGAATATTGTTCTTCAATCGACCATCGCTTCCAATAACCGTCGTAGCCGGGATGAGCCAGCCAATCGAGAAAATAGGGGGCTAGCGACCGTAGCCGGCCTGCATCCGACGAATCTTGCGGCAATTCAAAGAGCGGGTAGTTGCCGAGAGGGAGTGTCAAAATACCGTTCATTGCATTGGTGTGCTTTTGCACGACCCGGTTCAGCGTGTCCTGTGCCAATCCCGACGTCCACGATTCATTGAACCATTGTTCGAACGCCCCGCCCTGGTAGGTCCATCCATCGTGATAATTGCTAGCCGTCACAACTGGGCATATACCTGAAAGGTGCGGAGGATGTGCGATCGCTGTCAGCATCTGCGTAGCCCCAACATACGACCCCCCGTACATACCTACTCTGCCATCGGAGTAGGGAAGAGCGGCCGCCCACTCCACCGTGTCGTATCCATCGTCTGACTCGTGCAGGAATGGATACCACTCGCCCTCCGATGCGTAGCGCCCGCGCACGTCCTGATTGATCACGACGTAGCCGTGGGACGCCGCGTTCAGCCCGAAGTCGGTGGCATCGACGTTGCGCTTGTCGTAGGGAGTGCGCTTCAGAATTACAGGGAACTTTCCTGCCGTTGTGGGCCGGTAGATATCAGCGCGAAGCACCGTCCCGTCACGCATCTGCACGGGCACATCGTGTTCAATGGTCACTACATAAAGCTCGGCGGCAAGAGCGAACTGCGAAAAAAGCATCAGGCCCGCGATTGCCATGCGCGCAGCGAGTTTTTTGATAGAAGGCGCTTTCAATTTCATCTGGATTTCTCCACCAGCCGGATCAGGCCAAAACGTTCGGGTACATGAAATGTATTGCTCATCGTCGCTTGCCAGGATATTGCCTGGTGCGGCGGCGGTCCCTGGCTTCTGAACAGATTAATACGCAGCGTATTCCCCGGCACTGCAGGCCGTGTATCGATTGCGCCGTACGGGATACGCATCGCGCCATACCAGATATGCGCCGCTTGGTCGACCCGCGCGCTTACCTCAAATCCCGAGTTCCACGTCCACCCTTCTTCGTGATGCGGCTTGTGCAAGTCGATATCAAGGTCGATCCACTCACCCTGCGGAGATACCTCGAATTCCTTGTAGCGTTGTATATCTGCGAAGTCGGAGCCGATAAAGACTTCGGCCACATCCCAATTCCACAGCTCGTTGGTTTCTTTCTGAGTCGTCGGAGAGGGCTTCAGGTGCAGTTGCTCGTAAGGGCAGACAAACAAGAAGTAGAGATTGTTCTTGGTCCAGCGCGTGCGCACCTCGGTGCGATATTGGGGCACAATCTTTCCGAGATTGTCCTTATCCATGTAGACCGGATTCGCCTCGCGCCAGAACTGCGTTGCGGGATCGAGGTCTAAAGGAACATCTTGAGTTGCCTGCACGCTGTCGATCACTGGATCATCGGCCCCAACCGCCATGCTCGAGACCAACAGCGACAACAACAATACTTCAGCGAAGCCATTCATCAAGGTGCTCCTTTACAAATGCGTCATCCTGCAAATGCGGGTACGACTTGCAAACACGATCGATTTCCGCACCTTGCCCCGGAGAAAGTTCTTCGTCGGGATCAAGACACCAACGCCCTCCGAGCAAGCCTTGGCGCCGCAAGATCTCATGAATACCGGGAATGCATCCCCTGAAATCGTGAATAGGATCGAAGATAGCTGCATTCGCGTCTGTGATTTGCTGCGCGAGCGTCAGGAGTTCCCGGGGAATCTGATCGGAATGGTCCTTCGCGAGAGCGAGATGGGAAACGGCAATCCTCGTCCATACTGCCCAATGCCCGAGCAAACCGCCGGCGATTCCAATTGGTTCCGTGCCGAAGTTGAACTGCGCCAGCAGATCGTTGAGGATGTTGTCATCGTTCCCCGTGTAAAGCGCGACCTCGCTGGCGCGGCCTGATTGCGCCAGAGCGCGGACAACTTCGATGGTTTGGTACCGGTTGAAGGGCGCGATCTTGATCGCGACCACGTTGTCGATTTCAAGGAACCGGCGCCAGAATTCGTAGGGCAAAAACCGGCCGCCGACTGCCGGCTGCAAGTAAAAGCCGACGACGGGGATGGTCGCTGCAATCAAACGGGCATGGTCCACCAACTGAGAAATACCTTCCTGCCCCAGGGCCGCCAGGCTCAACAGCACGGCGTCATAGCCCAAGCTCGCGGCAAGTTCCGCCTCCGCTGACGCCTGCTTTCGCTTTCCGCAAACGCCGGCAATTCTCACGACCTCGCTTCCCCGACATTCTTCGTCCGCTAACCTGAGCACCGGTTCCAGCAATGCAAACTTGGGGTCGCGAATCGCGAATTGGGTAGTGTGAACTCCCACGGCGATGCCCCCGGCGCCCGAAGCCAGGTAGTATCGCGTTAGAGCGCGTTGCCGGCGCTCGTCCAGCTTGCGCTGGGAGTTCAGGGCGAGAGGGTGCGCCGGAATCACCAGGCCCGACCGGAGTTTCTCGCGCAGTTGCATCAGAATTTCCCGTCCCGCGTCTGGAAGTGTGTCGGCTTGTTCAGTAACGCGCCGCCCTCCCGGATCCAATGTGCGGTCCACTCGATCAGTTCCGCGGGCCTTAGGGTAGGAGCGCCAAAGAGGGAGTCCGCCTTGCTGGCGTCGTTGAGCAATGCGGCGGAGCCCTCGGCCTCAGCAAGGAATACAGGTTCGATTCCAAAGTTGCGGCCAAACTCTACCGCAATTTCACGCACCGACAGAGTTTCCGGCCCGGTGATGTTCAGCACGAAGGGCGGAGTTTGACAGTAGGAAAACGAGCGCAGGCACCAGGAATTTGCGTCCCGTTGCCAAATGACATTCACAAAAGGCATACGCAGATCAATGGCACGGCCTTCGAACACGGCTCGTCCAATATCGAGCAAAACTCCGTAACGCAACTCGACAGCATAGTTGAGGCGGAGGATTGCGACGCGCGTTCCCCATCGCGTCGAGCCATACTCAAACATGCGCTCCCGACCGAGCGCCGACTGCGCATACTCTCCTACTGGTCCCACCGGCGTGGACTCAACCGCGCCACCTTCCGAAATGGCGCGCAACGGATAAACGTTGCCGGTAGAAAAAGCCACGATGCGAGAATTGCGATATCGCTCGGCCACCAACCCAGGCAAATGCGTATTCATGGCCCAGGTCAAGTGTTCCGCGCCTGACGTGTCAAACTTCCGCGCTGCCATGAAGATGACGTTGGGAATCTCCGGAAGGTCTTGTAACGCGCCCGGCTCGAGCAGATCGCAGCTGATGGTCTCAATGCCCTGCGCTTCCAACTCGGCGGGCAAACTGGCGTTACTGAAACGAGCCACGGCGACAATGCGCTGCCGGGTTCCGGCCTGATCCGCGGCGCGGTGCGCCAGCCGGGCCAGGCTCGGACCCATCTTGCCGCCAACGCCTAGGATCAAGAGATCCCCCTTTAGGGCGGCCATCGCCGAAGCGTCCGCTTCAACCGGACGCGAGAGCTGCTCCTCCAATTCTTCGAGGTTGTGGATTCTCATCATTACCCTGGCTAGCCAAGTTCAAAACCAGCGATCGCGTAGATTTCTTCCGTCTGTGTGCACAGATCCTCTCCGCGGACCATGCGCGTAAGGTGCCTTCTTGGAGTGAACCCCAAGTCCCGAGCAATCGCCACTGCGTTAGCATTGTCGGGAAGTAAATCCCAAGACCAGCTCGAAGAGCCTGTCAGCAAGGCGCGCGCAATCACGGCGCGAGCCGTTTCGGAGCTGTCGCTCACGCATGGCCCCAAGTATGCAGTCTGCCGCCCCGGTCGTGTGAGTACGTATGAGGACTCGACAGCGAGGGGCGGATTGCGATGCGCGAGATTCTCCAACAATTGCGTACGATCTGCTCCAAATGCCTGACGGTCTGCGCTGCGCCATTCTTCTGTGAGTGGCGCGTCACAAGGCGCGTTAGACAGGAGCCCTGATGCGCCAGATAAGTCCAGGCGTGACCAGCGTTCCACTGCCTGTTCGGAATGAAAGCCTAGTTTTTCGTAGATCGGCTTACCCTCATCCGTTGCGTCGAGCTTCACGGTTAAAATTCCCATCCGATCGGCTCGCGCCAGTGACTGTGTCAATAAACGGCGTGCGAATCCTCGCCCCCGATGTTGTAGCTTGGTCAGCACCATTCCGACCCATGCCAGCCTCTGTCCGTAACACATCAGAGTCGCGGTCGCGGCGAGCTCGCCGTCGACATCGATCGCCACGCACCCTTTCGGAGTCAGGTCTATCAACCTATGCCAGTCTTCGGCGGTCTGATTCCAGCCGGCTTCCGCAGACAACTGTAGGGCTGCGGGAATATCGCTCACCTTTAGCGGACGCACGCTGGCGCTGGCGCAATCGCTCATGCGTCTCAATTCTCCCGGAACCAATGCGCAAAATGTGGGAGCGCAATGCCGGCGTCCGGAATCTCCGGATGCCATTTCTTCTCCCATTCGAAGGACACGAAACGATCGTAGCCCAGTTGGCAAAGCGCAGTTCGAACCTCGTATAGAGGAAAATTACCCTCGCCGGTAAGGACTGGCTTCCAGCCATCGTGGTTTTGACGCAGGTCTTTGACATGCACGTGTCGAATCGCCGCGCCGAGGCGAGCTGCGCCATCTTGTGGCCGCTCCTGCGATTCGAGGAAGCAGTTCGCCGGGTCCCAAACCGCTCCGGTCTCCCGCCTTCCGGCTTTCGTCAGGATTGCTTCGGTCTCGGGCGCGGTGGCAAAGTCCCCGTGAGTTTCCAGCCACACTTCAATCCCTTTTGGGCCGGCGTAATCGGCAAGCGTGCGGATGGAATCGGCAATCCATCCTCGCGTCGAGGCCCGGTCTGCGCCGGGCTGGATCGTGTCTCCGAAGACGCGCAGTCCGGGCGCTCCGAGGGCGGCTGCCACGTCGGCCATGCGCTCACCTTCGGTCAGCCATTGCGAGCGCTCACCGGCGTCGGGTGAATGGAATCGGCAGCTGGTGTCCACGCAAGAAATCGTCAGCCCTTGGTCGGATAATGCACGTTTCGTTGCGGCTAGCTCTTGTCCGCGAAAAACAGGCAACTTCCAGAGCGAGTCTTCATTCTCCACAAAACGAAGTTCGATGCCGTCATATCCTGCGGCTGATGCAATCGCGATGATCTGCGGCAGTGTCCAGTCGGGACAGGCGAGTGTTGAGAACGATAATTTCACGCTTACGTCATCCGGTCGAGCATCGCGGTGGTCACACGGTTCTCCACCCCGCCCCCGCGAAAAAAACTTTCCAGGTCATTCATCACGACCTGCGCCATTTCCTGGCGCACTCCCTGGTTGCTGCCCGCAATATGTGGCGTGACGATCGCTCCCGGCAAGGTACGCAACGCGTGCCCGACGGGGAGTGGTTCCAATGGTTCGGTGACGTCGAGAGCGCACCGAAGCCGCTTGCGTCGTACTTCATTTGTTAGAGCGGTAAGGTCGAGAAGACCTCCGCGAGCGATATTAATCACGACTGCGCCATCCGGCAGGCGCGCGAGTCGATCGCGGCTGAGCAGTCCACGCGTTTCATTCGTCAAGGCCGCAGCTAGGACGAGCAGATGCGCACGTGGGATGAGCGTCTTCAAGGCGACGAAGCGAACCGGGGACTTGGTAGCCTGAGGTTTTGGCGCATAAGGGTCGTACACCAGCCATTTGAGGTCGAAGCCCTTCATTAAATCCACCAGGGCGCGGCCAATGCGGCCAAAACCGATCATTGCAACTTCACGCCCGATCAGAGATTCAGCACCGCCATGAAGGTGCAGGTCGCTGTAAATGCGATTTGACCTCTTGCGCAGTTCACCGCGATAAAAATCCACATTGCGCGCACTATAAACAAGGAGTGCCGAGATCGGAAGAGCGTCG
>OBLW0100001639.1_pt1 | contig 18736 bp, 18 predicted proteins | sample 1520161 | NCBI WGS metagenome assembly OBLW01 (sample SAMEA3539309, study PRJEB22396) | soil metagenome | biome: tundra; feature: field; material: soil | place: USA | collected 2010-05 | depth 0.15 m | reverse complement strand
CAGCCGAAGAACGCGTCTTGGCCCACGCAGTGGTGGCGCCGGCCACAACCAGCAAGGCAACGACCGCGATGAACGCAGCGCTTCGGCGACTAAGCCGCCCTCCGCGCCAGCGAGGTGCCAAAGACGGGTCCTTCCTCACCCGAGTACTTTGACGCGAGAACCGACGGGGTCTTGTCGACTCAGCAAGCTCTGCGCCGGGCTGTCTCACCGCAGAGTCCGCCAAGGACTGCGGCCTCGTCCTCGTCTGCTCGTACCGCTGCGTCGCAGGAGGCTGCGGCGTGCCCTCGGGCGGCTGTGGAACCTGCTGCGTCATGGGAGTCCCTTTTTCGGTTATGAACACCTAATCCCACGAATGTCCACGAACACTGGGAACTGACTGGCAGCCATCTGTGAGGGACCCTTCGCCTCAGGCAGGTCGCCGTAGGGGCCCCGCGACGTTCGGCGAGTCAAGGCCATCGCAACGGGAGCCTTCTCATGCTCTGAACCTCATGCCGGGTACCCATGGCCTCGCTGACGGGGGGCCGCGACCGCCGGGCCGATCAGCCAGCCGGTGAGGTGCCCGAGTCCGGTGAAGTTCCACAAGATGAGGAACTTCACCGGCGATGACGAGGAGGCTGCCAATCACGTATCTGCGCCACCAGGTGTCGGCGACCCGGACGACCAGAACGCCGGCCACCGCAGCCAGCCCATAGCTGACCCCGACTCCGTCAACTCCATCGTGGCCACAAAGAGAGTCGCACCGACATGGCCCAGAACCGCCACCACGAACAGACTCACGCGTCCGAGCCACCGCTGGAGCGCGCCGTAGGCCACCACATCGGCACGACGATCCACAGCCCAACGGCTGGGGCGATGACGAATGCGCTCGCGAACAGCACCTACAGTGGGCGCTGCCGCAGGTTGACCAAATTTGTGCTGCTGCTCTGGACCAGATCTCGCAGCAGCGACGGCGCCTGGGTGGCAGCAACGACGCTGACCACCACGACCAGGACCGCGTAAACCACCGCAACATCTCGGCCCCGCCACAGCTCACCACGCTGGCTGCGCACACGCCCCCGGTTCATGGCGTCACGCTACGTGATCGATGACCCGCTCACCGTGCGCCTTCAAACGGCGCACGCACCAGACGCTGAGGGTCCTGCAACCGAACGACGCAGCATGCGCCATCTGGTCCGTCACCGACCTGACCGTCCAGCCGAAGGTGGGTCTGCGGCAGGCAAGACGGTCACCGTCTCAGGCGAATGCGGATCCCATCAGCCGACCCGGCGGCCCCCATGTGTGGAATTGATTCACAGCAGAATGTCAGTCAACGCCCAGCATCATTTGACGTTCCTGAGATCAGATACTCCTAGTCGAATATAGGAGACTCCATGACGCAGGCTCCGCCCCCGCGGGGGCAACCACCCGAGGGCAGGCCGCAGCCTCCTGGGCCGCTATGGGACCAGCTACGACGCAGACGCATCACGGCGCAGACCTCCCAGCCGTCCAGCAGGCACCGGCTGGGCCGTTCCAAGCTGCCTACCCGAGCCCTCACTGCGCTGATCGCGGTCGCACTCATGGTGACGGTAACCGCTTTCGCCCAGGCAGCCAACGGTCAGCCACCAAACAGAGGTGCGTCGAGGCCCACCACAACCACCACCATCGCCCCGCGGTCGGCAACGGGCGTGCCTGCTTCGGGGGGTATCAGCCGGTCGATCACGGTCGTCGGGATCGGCGACTCAGTGACCTCCGGTTACAACTGCAACTGCGAGGCGTTCGTGGGGCTGTACGCCACGCAGCTGGCCGCCCAGGACGACGTGGCGACCTCTTCGGTGAACTTGGGCGTGCCTGGCTGGACCAGCTCCCAGCTGTTGGCGGCCATGACCAAGCCCGGGGCGTTCCGCAACCAGGTCGCCAAGGCAGACATCCTGCTCGTGACAATCGGCGCAAACGACCTCAACCCGCTGGAGTCGAAGGGGCCCGCTAGCTGCCCGGCTGCCTGCTACACGCCGTTGATCCACAGCGCGGGACATAACGTGGAGTTGATCGTGGACGCCGCGCGGGCCGCCAACCCGGCTCATCCTCCGACGGTGCTTGTGACGGACTACTGGAACGTGTTCCAGGACGGAGACGTCGGCACCGCCGAGCACGGCGCCGCCTTCCAGAGCTGGAGCGACGCACTCACCCGCGCTGAGAGCACCCAGGTCTGCGACGGTGCACGCAGCGCCGACGCCACCTGCGTAAGTCTGTACGCGCCCTTCAAAGGAACCGGCTCCATCAACCCCACCTCCCTGCTTGCTGCCGATGGCGACCACCCCAACGCCGCCGGTCACCAGCTCATCGCATCCACACTGCTAGCCGCTACGCCACAGCCACTCCCGTGACTCCCCCTTGACCGCCGACCAGGCACACCAGTTCCGATAGACGAAGGGCAACTCGTGATCAGAGGCTGCCCCGGACGGCGCACTGATGGTCAGTTGTTGTGCCGTACTTTGTTACCGAATCCGGTGCCGTCCCAGAAGATGCCGGAAGGCTTGTTGCCGTGGGCGGTGTTGTCCAGGACCGTGTTGTGGGCCGGGTCAGCTCCCGTGGTGGACTTGGTGGAGAAGATGACGATGGCGCCATGGGCAACCGACGCAGCGGCAGTAACGATGCCGCTGACCTTGTTGTCCAGCACCAGGGTGTCGTGGAAACCAGCCAGGGCGATGCCGATCCCGGAGGCCGGCGGGCCGGAACTGCGCGGGCAGGACATCTTGTTGGCCCAGACCTGGTCGTCCGTGATGGGGTAGTTGTCCGCTGGCAGGTCGCCGGGCGCGCCCCCGCCGGAGTTCAGGTCCAGGATGCCGACGCAGTTACCCCACGACTTGTTGTCGGTGGCAGTCAGGTGCGTGCTGTCGCGCATGAAGATACCCAACCCGTTGTGATCGCTGCGGTTGTCGCGGGCCACGCTGTACCCGTTCGGACAGTCACCCATGCACAGGCCGGCCTCGGTGTTCCACGATGGTTCAACGTAGGGCAACTGGTGATCGGCGGCTGCACGCTGCCGCCGCAGTGAGGCTTTTCGCAAGAGGATCGGCTGGGGCGCGACCGCGTCCAGTGTGGTGCTTCGCTCCGGTGCAGCTCGCCGCGGGAAGGAGCTGGGCCTACAGCGGGAGCGCTGTCTCCAGGGCCACAGTGGCACCGTGGCCGGTGGCGCGCCCGCGACGGCGGAAGGACTCCTGGCCCAAGGCGGCCTCGACCTGCTCGGCCGGCATCGCCAGAAATGGGCCGAAGTCGCCCACCTGGGACTCGTGCGCGGCCATCGCCGAGCGCTTTGCGGCCATCGCTGCGCGCACGTCCACGACGGTGGTGATCTCCGACTCCGGCAGGCCGAACTCTGAAACGTCCGGCGATGTACCCTCGGCGTCCCACTGCGGGTTGCTGGCCATGAGCCTGACCATCTGGTCGCGATTCACTGTCGCCTCGTACACGTGCGTGACCCCGGCGAGCTCCGCGGCCCGGACCCCGACGACGTGCACCTGGACGTGGTCGGGGTGCCCGTAGTTGCCGTGCGGGTCGTACACGGTGAGCACATCGGCGCACTCCTCGACCAAGAGTTGCGCCAGCCGCGAGGCGGCGACCTCGACGTCCACGTTGCAGAACGCCTCTGCGCGCGCGTTGTCAGGGGTGCCGGCCATTCCCGAGTCCGCATAGCCGAGCATCTCCAGCCGGTGGACTCCCAGTGCGCGGGCCGAGGCCCCCAGCTCGCGGCGGCGCCGGTCAACGAGCCGCTCACCGTCGGCCAGCAACCCGTCCGGCACCTCCCCCAACGCGCCGTCGGTGGCGGTCACCAGCACCACGCGGTGTCCGGCGTCCGCGGCCAGGCGCATGACACCACCGGTGGTGAAGACCTCGTCGTCAGGGTGTGCGTGGAAGCACACAAGAACTCGCGAGGGGGGCGCTGGGCTACGGCCATCGTGCGGTTGGGTCATCGCCGCCCATTCCTGGTCGTGGCGTTTGGACGACTCATCTGTGGTACGTGGTGCTCGGCGCGCATCGCCCCGGCTGTTACGCCGTGGCGACGGTGCGACGCGGCCACCGCCTCCGCGACCTCGACCGCGGACGCGGGGCGGGCGCCTTGGTCCCATGCCTGCGGGTTCACGGCATACATGACGCCGTAGGCGGCTGTGTCAGGCTGAGTGCGCCACCCCCGCGAGAGGGGGCCGAGGTCAACCGTGTCGTAGCCGATCTCGTCAAGGAGCTCAATGACGACCTTCTTCGCCTCGTGGTCGTCGCCCGCGATCGCAAGGGCGCTGCGGTCCCGGCTCCGGTGATGCGGGGCAGTGCCGCAAGGTGCTGGAAGAAGATGTTGTTGAAGCCCTTGACCACCTTGGATTCCGGCAGGTGGGCCGCAAGCAGGGCCGGGCTGGTGGTCGACTCGTTGTCCAGCTCGGCGATGTTGCCGTCGCGCTGTGGGTGGTAGTTCATCGTGTCGATGACGATCTTGCCGCGCAGTTCCTCTCTCGGCACCTGTGCGTAGTTGCGCAACGGGATGGTGACGACGACGACGTCACCATCCCGGGCCGCCTCGGCCGCGGTCGCCGCTGTGGCGTGTGGACCTAGATCGTCAACGACGTCGGCAAGGGTCTCGGCTCCCCTGCTGTTGCTGAGAACGACGTCATGTCCTGCGGCTACGGCAAGTCGAGCCACGGTGGTACCGATGTTTCCGCTCCCGATGAATCCCCAGGTGGTCATGGTGACGTCAACTACCCGGCCGATCCCATCATTCCGGTCCGGCCGGCAGCGGTATCAGTGGAACCGGGGACGGACACGGGGATCGATCCGCATTGGCCCAAGGTCGCAGCCGAAGTCTCCGCCACGGCGCAGGCTTGGCGCACCGGAACGAGGATCTACATCGCTGACGTGGCCTCCGACCCGCTCAAGCCATTGCCTCACGCCTGCTCAACGTCATGCCCAGCGGCCAGAATTCCAGCATGGACTTACCCAGGCCAGGACTGACGAACCCCCGAGACCTCATAGACAGGGCCGACCAGGCGCTCTACACAGCTCAGAAAGACGGCCGCAACCAGGTCAAGTCCTGACGAAGCCAGGCGGCACTGGGCCTGGTCCAATTCAGGATCGGTGAAGCCGTCAACGCACAGTCCGCTGTTGGGCCCGATGGCCTGCGCCCCGGCAGGGGCCTCACCTCGTCCGGCAAGGGTCGAGCAAGACAAGAGCGGGCCAGAACTGAAGGCCATAGACACTAGCCAGAGGAAGAGGCGCCTTCACTAGTCTGAGTTACACCGCCGTAGGCAGGGATGCCCCTGCGGAGTGGCGGTGGTCCCAGGCTGAACTGATGGCCAACCAACTGCCGCCGAGGTTGTATCCGGGTCCTGAACGGTTGCGCGTACGCGCCGTGTCAGAGACACGAGTCCGTGCGAGCTGCAGTAGTCCTGAGCGCCTCGGTTCCATGGACACCGTCCCACAGAGGTTTAGGCAAGTCCCGAATTGAACAAGCTCAAGAACCGTGATGAGCGGAGGCGATGGATCGAGTATGACCGACCTCCACACCGTGGCTGAGTTGCCGTAGTCGGGGATCCCACTGCAGGGCAAGAAGCACTAGCCGAGGTTCCTGAAGGGTTCTGAGGTAGGGATCACTGATCCTAATGCCAACTGGGTGGCCGGTTTGGGTTTGCTGATGAAATACCCTTGGCCCAGGTCGCAGCCAAAGTCGGACAGCAATTCCAGCGTTGCGGGGTCCTCAATACCTTCAGCCACGATACGCAGACCAAGCGCATGGCCTAGTTCGATGGTCGCCCGAACGAGGTCTACGTCACGTTCGTTGTCCTTTGCAGGGTGCTAAGACGTCGGCGCGCCAACAGACGCAGCGGCTGGAGCGCCAGCGTGGTCACTGTTGGACCTGGGCGTGGACCAAATAGGCGCTGTGACGATGCCCTCGCCGCCGGGCATGAACCGACAGGCTGTTCCACACCCGCGACCATGACAACCGGTCCCAAGTGGGCGCTTTCCTGGTCGGGTTTGGGAGGATGGGTGTCCGTCCGAACGCGATCTTCCTCCTTGAGACGCGTCTCCGCCCGACACGTCACAACTGAGCCTGGGCAACGTTATGGTGCTCACGCCGCTGCCACCGGGACACAGCCCCTACGTGGATGGCCCGGGTCCGAGCCCCAACTGAGCGTGCAATGCACCCATGCACCTCCCGGTCACCACCGTCAGACCCGCGTCAGCAGCGAGATGGGCAGCCTCATCGGTGTGCGTACCTGGCTGGAACCAGAGAACGCCGACACCCGTCGCGATCGCTTCGAGGGCCACAGCCTCAGCCTCTTTTGGAGGCGGAAGACCTCGACCACGTCGACGGGCAGATCAACGTCGCGCAAGTTCGTATACACCGGCTCGCCGAAGATCTCGCCGCCTCGGGGGTTCACCGGGACGATCCGGTACCCCTGCGACTGAAGATAACTCGGGATCGCGTTCGCCGCCTTAGCCCCATTGGCCGAGGCCCCTACCACTGCGATCGTTTTGGTGCGCTCGTAGATCTGCACAAGTTCCTCAGTGGAGAGATATCGCACACTGCCCATCGGCTGACCTCCTCTGACGTCGAGTGATAACCGGCCAACGTTTCAAGTTCGGAGGTTCTTCCCTGCAATGTGACAGGAGAGGAAGCCCAAACGGCGGAACCGCGTCTCTTGTGGCGAGCCGTGGCCGATGCACATCCTGGATCAGATCAGACGGCGTGGGACGAGTTCGCTCTGCGCGACCAAGCCGGCATGGCGGTGCCGCCGCATCCGCACATGGGGCCACAGACCGTCAGTTGCCTGGCCCAGGGAACAATGCCGCTATCTGACAGGTCACCGTCGGAGTCGAGGATCCGGTGCGGACCGAGGGTCGTGAAAAGGAGGATGGCTTCAGTACGTGACCCGAAAACTCCCGATGAAGGTGATCCTGTTGCCGTCGGGGTCGATGATGGTGGACAGTTGCACGCCCTTGTTCACCGTCTCGATCGCTCCTGGGGCCAGGCCCCTCCCCGAGACTTCGGCGATGTGGCGGTCCAAGTCGTCCACCGCGAAGTTCACCAGGCCCCAGCCGGCGCGGTCGGCGTCGAAGGTGACCTGGACCCAGCCACACTCGGTCACCCGCCATTCGACGAGGCGACCCTCCATTGGCAGGTTGTCGGCCGGACGGCCAAAGAGACGTTCGTACCAAACGTGGGCAGCTTCAAAGTCGGCCACCGGTACAACGGCAAGGACATGCTCAATGGACATCGTCTTGCTCCTTCTGCTGATTTGACCCAGACGCTTCGGGCGCGCTTGGCGCCCTTTGGTCAGGTGGCAGTGCTCTTACCGTGTACCAACTCGGCAGCGAGGGCATCAAGCCACTGTCCGGTTCCCTGCTGCCGCCAGGCCGGCTGCTCGTGGCCGTCGAGGAACGCCCCGTGCTCGGTGAGGACCAGTCGGGTCGCATCGCCGTCGGGCGTGAGCTCGACGGTCGTCAGCGATACGGTCACGAGGTTCTCCCCAACAGAAAGGGTCGAGGTGTATGCGATTCGCTTGCCAAACACGATGTCGTGGTACTGCGACTCGAAGGTAAGGACCTGACCGTCCTGGTTGTGGCCACGGTTGACTTCTCGGCCACCGACGCGGAAGTCGAGCTCGTGCGGGCCGTTGGGGGAAAACCAGCGGGCCTTGGCTGCGGGGTCCGCCCAGGCCGCGAACACGCGACCAGTCGACGCCTGATAGACACGCTCGAGGCTGAAGGTGGAATGAACGACGCAACGGTCGGTCATGGTGCGCTCCTCGGCTCTGGTCATTCGGGTGCCCTCGGTGATTCGGACTGCGCAGCCAGGTAGTCGCCGAGCTCGTCGAGGCGTTGCTCCCACTGTGTGCGCTGGGCGACGATCCAGTCCTCGGCCAGGTGCAACGGCCCGAGTTCTATGCGGCAGGTGCGCACCCTGCCGACCTTCTCTGATCGGACCAGGCTGGACGCCTCAAGCACGCCGAGATGTTGCATCACCGCCGGCAGCGACATGGCCAGGGGCTGCGCGAGATCACTAACCGAGGCTGGACCGCGGATCAGACGCTCGACCAGGTTCCGCCGCGTCGGGTCGGCGAGCGCTTGGAACACCCGGTCAAGGGTCCCAGAATGGTTAAGCATGAGCCTAAGTATACGTAGAACGGGTAAACAGTCAAGTGATTTGTTAACTGTCGTAGAGCAACTGACGAGGGGGACGGCCAGGACAATTGAACCGGCACCTGCACCGCCACCAACTTCTGTTGGGTCATGTCGCGGGACGCGGATGCATCGGCGACCGTTCCGGGTGCTGCCGGCTCGGGCATTTCCCTCTGCCGAAGATCTGTGGACGGATCGCGTCCAGTAAGTTCACCAGTCGATCCGCTTCCGCTGCCGCTTGGGACCAAGGCGCCGTCCTTGACCACGGCGCGGATCTTGGGTTCAGGCTGGACTGGTCAGCTCGTGGCGCGCGGTATTGCACCCACCGCCTCTGCATGTCTGGCCGGCTGCACGCCACATCGATTTGCCGTGCCCGCAGACCCAACACGGTGCCGGCGACCAGAGAGGTCGTTCCGGTCTGCTGAGCGGGCCCCCCTCCCGTGAATTAGCTCCCCGATCAGCGGGGATGACGGAACGCACGCACGCGGCGCACTAAACATGGGCTGCGCGGTCGTGGCTGAGGTTCATGAGGTGATGGTCAGCACTGGTGATGTTCAGCACTGGTGGTGGTCAGCACTGGTGGTGGTCACCGTTGGCGATCCTTCAGACTTAGACTTGGTTCACGCATGTGGCCTCCGAGCACTGACCCGTGATCCTTATGGTTTCGGACCCGCACCGCGGTGAGCCACCAATCGGCGGGATAGGACAAGAGACGCCCGAGATGTATGACCAGTCCCTGTTCTTGCAGACGTTGTCACGGTTCGCCGTCATTCTGCCGGCGCGCTACGACCTGACGGAAGCACTGAGCGAGCTCACCGAGAGCGTCACGGCAGTGTTGGGTCTGTGCGGCAGCTGGGTCACACTGGCCGACGAAAGGCACCTGCACTTCCTGGCTGCGGTGAGCCAGGCTCCGGCGGAGATGGAACGCGATCACGCGCAACTGCACCCCTTCGCCTGCCCGTGCCGAGACGCCTACTCCACCGGCAAGGTCATCCGGGTGACCGACGTGCGGCAGGAGTCCACCCGCTGGCCGGAGTACTCGGCTTCCGCCACCCGCATGTCCATAGCCGGGGTCGCCGCGATCCCGATGCGGCTGACCGACCAGGTCATCGGCGCACTCAACCTCTACTCTCCTGAGCCTCGCCAGTGGTCGGATGAGGACATCGCGACGGGCGGGGTGCTGGCCGACATGGCGACGAGCTACATAGTTAACGCCTCCAAACTGCGCCAACAGGAGCAGCTCAGCGAACAGCTGCAGGAAGCTCTGGACTCACGGGTCGTCATTGAACAGGCCAAAGGGATCACCGCCCAGCAGCACGCCGTCACCCTCGATCAGGCCTACCAGCTGATGCGCTCGCACGCCCGCAACAACAACGCCAGCCTGCGGCTGGTCGCTGAGGCGATCGTCGCCGTGGGGCTGCAGGTCTGAACGCGGCGGGGGTAATCACGAACCGACCCGCTGGACGCACTTGTTCTGCTGCAGACATCGCTCGTTTGTGTTGCACTCGAGCATGGCGAGCGGGACTGGCCGTGTTCTGCGCAAGCTCACGGCCGGGGACGGTCAGTGAACATGTGTTCGTCCGGTCCGGTGAGTCCCGTGATGACGATGGCCGCACTGGGCGACTTCGGCTGTGCCAGATGCCGATCGACCCAACTGAGACGAGGCCTGGCTCCGATCCGGCTGGCCGTCGTTCGGCCATCAGGACGCACTGTCCATTTCGACACCAGGAATTCGTCAAAGTTCGACAGCACGCGAGGCGTCACGGTCCGTGCTTGGCTGGCTCGTGCCATCACCCGCGAACTACCCAACTGCCGTCAACAGGGCACTCAGACTTACCACGGGGCGACCGGCCGCGGCGAGGACCCCGCCACGCCCGCTGAGCACCAGCGTCGGATGCCCCAGCCTCGCTGGCGTGCCTTCCACACCGGCCGCTACGTTCTCGTTGGGCCCCGAACCGATCAGCGACCTTTCGGGTCCCGCTGCGAGACATTTCGCTAAAATCCACGTATGAGGGCAGCGGTGCAGACCAAGTACGGCCCGCCGGAAGTGGTTGGGATCTCGGACGTGGAGAAGCCGACCACCCAGGACAACGAGGTGCTGGTCCACGTTCGCGCCACCACCGTGAACCGAACTGACTGCGCATGCCGGGCGGCCAAGCCTTTCTTCATGAGATTCTTCACCGGGCTTCTCAGGCCGCGGGCGACGGTCCTGGGGAGCGAGTTCGCGGGAGTCGTCGAGGAGGTCGGCGGCGCCGTCACCTCTCTCAAAATCGGCGACAAGGTGTTCGGATACAACGAGGGCCCGTTCGGTGCTCATGCCGAGTACATGTCGATCCCCGAAGGCGGTTCGCTTGCCACCATGCCGGCGAACGTGACCTACCAGCAGGCCGCTGCCAGCACCGAGGGTTCGCACTATGCCCTCTGCCACATCAGGGCAGCAAGAATCCGCAGCGGGCAAGGGGTCCTCGTCTATGGCGCAACCGGCGCCATCGGCTCAGCGGCGGTCCAGCTGTTGAAGAGTCTCGGTGCCAAAGTGACGGCGGTCTGCGACAGGGACCACGTCGAGCTGGTCAGGGCCCTGGGCGCCGACAGAGTCATCGACTACACGGCCGAGGATTTCACCAAGGGCGACCAGACCTACGACGTGGTTCTGGACTCGGTCGGCAAGAGTTCCTTTAGCCATTGCAGGCGACTCCTGAAACCGCGCGGCATCTACATCTCGTCGGAGCTCGGTCCTCTGGCCCAGAATCCGTTCCTGGCGCTCATCGCTCGCCTACATGGGGGCAAGAAGGTCATGTTCCCCATTCCGAAGCATGACCACGAAATGGTGGGGTACATCAAGGAGCTGATCGAGTCCGCAGAGTTCAAGCCGGTCATCGACAGAACGTATCCGTTGGACCAGATCGTCGAGGCCTACCGGTACGTCCAGACAGGGCAGAAGGTTGGCAATGTCGTCATCAGCGTCGAGAGTTCGCACCAGCGTCCTGTCGTTCGGCCATAGACCTCGACTCGGTTGTGGAGGCTGGTCTAACACCGCGCTTGCGGTGACACAGAGGGCCTCTGCCGAGTACTGCTCCTGCGGCTGATCATGGGCGCCCGTCGTGAAACCCTGGATTGGCACAGCGCGTGAGGCCAACCGTTCCATGGACCGGGCGAGGGGATGCGGCCCGAGGCACGGCGCCCGGCTCTGCAGGTGGCGTGCCCAAGCCGCAAGCACGCCGGTTCATCGGCCAACGCGGACCGCCAAACGGTAAGGCCAAGACCAGAAGATGCCGTGACAGGCCCGCCGGCCCACGCAGGCGACGCCCACCACTTCGCTGCCGTCAACAAGCAGAGGTCGCCCGACGAGAGTGCCCGCACTGGCTCAGCCAAGGGCAGGTGAGCTCTCACGGTCGATGTACGTGACGACGCACCCCAGTCACCTATGTCACGCTCACCGAGCGCGGCCGGCGGGAGTTCACTGACTACACTGCGGCGCTGCGCGAGCTACTCACCACCCCAACCGACCAGCCCGGTCTGGATGGACTTCTGCCTGGTTCGTGAACCAGACAGCCGCGGCGAGACGCCTGCGGCGACGCGCGGGCATTCGAATGGCCGAACGGACATCAACTCGAATGCTGCGGCGAAGAGCGACAAAATCGCACGCGACCAGACGTTCAAGGCGATCGAGCTCAGGGGCCGTTTACGCATCGAGGCCATTGGGCCCGCGATCGACATGTTGACCTAGTGATCATCTGGGCGACCACGGAGTGCCAGCGCGCGGGCGCCTGGCCAACGCACGGATTCAGTCAGCGTTCTGGCAATCCCCGCCGCGGGCTTGTGGATCATCTACCCGATCGTGTGGTGATTCTGGCTGCACGTGACGCATCGGTGTAAAGGAACAAGCCGGTTTCCGAGAGCGAGACAACCGCGAGATCGAACCACAGGCGGGTGGACACTGACGCCGCACGTGTCGAGGCCAGCACCTGACCAAATGCCGGGTCGCGTCCGCGCCGACGCGCAGCAGACCCTGGGAAGTGCAGGCCGCCAGGGCAGGCGTGACGAGGCACTCTGGGGCGCCGAGCAAGGAGTCAACTGCGACACCCCGCGATGAGCGTCAACCCCTCGACGAGGTCGAGGCTGACGGCGGGTGTCAGCCGCGCAGGTCGCGGTGGGGGAAGATGACGAAACCGACCGCGGAGATCACGACCGCGCTAGCGGCCAGGACGGCCGAGAGCCCCGTGTCGATCCCGTGGACCAGGGCGATGTTGGCGCTGTAGGGGTACCAGAAGTTGAGCTTGGCCAACCACGCCAGCGACGCGTCCATAGGCAGGAACACGGCCAGCACGTATGACACCCCCGCGATGGCGGCGCTGATCGTCGTGGTCGCGCGCCGGTCTGCGCCGGCCACGCCCAGGGTCAGGGCGATGGCCCCGAAGAGCAGGCCCACCAGGGTCATCTGCACCGTCGCGGCGAGCAGCAGCCCGACGCCGATACCCATGTGGCCGATGCCGTCACCGATCAGCAGCCCGATGAACAGGGCCACAGCCACGATGAGGACATGGGTGGCCATCGCGGCAGTCTTGGCGGCAAGGAACGTGGTCCGGCTCGCCGGGGTGGACAGCACCAGTGCCATGGTCTGGCCGTCCTCCTCTGCGGCGATGGCCCGCCCCGCGGAGATGACCGCGATCGCGATCAGGAAGGCGGGCGCCATGATCGAGATCATCTCCGCGTTCATCCACCCGGCGGGGCTGGCCATGGACACGTTTCCCAGCATGCGGTCGATCGCGGCCGGCATGGCGGCCGACAGGGAGGCGAAGGTCTTCTTCAGAGGAGGCCACAGAGCCCCCACTGCCACCCCCAGGGCCAGACCGTAGAACGACAGGACACCGACGATGGTCGTGAGGTCGGCTACGGCGCGGGCCCAGATCGTGGCTGCGATGGCCCACTGGGAGGAGGCGCTCCCGGGTGCCGCAGGGCGCCGATCAGGCACAGTCGCGGTGGTCATGGTCAACCCCTCAGGTCACGGCGGGCGAAGGTGGCGGCGGCGAGGACGAGCGCGACCACGCACAGGGCGGTCAGCAGGCACAGGTGTGCGAGATCAACGCCGTTGCGCAAGGGGTCGCTGCCCAGGGCGTAGTGCCAGGGGCTCAGCTCGGCCCACCGGCCCAGCCCCGCCAGCGGCAGCATGGCGTTGGCCAGGTAGGCCACGACCGCGATCCCGCCCGCAGCCTGCGAGGCGGTCTCCGGGCGTCCGGTGGCCGCACCGAACGCCAGGGCTATCGCGGCGAACGCCAGACCCAAGAACAGAAGGTGGACCGCTCCCGCGGCGAGCCCTGCCTCGGTGAGCTGGGAGCCGAAGGCCAGGCACCCCAGGGCCACCCCTGCCCAGAACAAGGCCGCGACCGCCACCAGGGACAGCCCGAGCGAGGCCGCCTTCGCGATGAGGACCTGGGTGCGGGTCACGGGCTGGGCAGACAGCATGCTCATAGTGCCGTCCCGCTCCTCCCCGGCCACGGCGCCGGCGCCGGCGACCACCGCGTAGACGACCAGGGCGATCGGGACGATCAGCGTGAAGGTCTCCCCGACGACGTACCCGCCGGGCACGTTCGACCCGACGAACGCCTTCACGGCCGCGGGCATGTTCCTGGTGATGTTGGCCAGGGGCTGGATCAGGCTGTTCGAGATCGCCACGGCGAAGAACCCGTAGCCTCCCAGGACCAGGCCCAGCGTCGCGGCGCCATTGCGGCGGTGGCGGACCTCCTGGGTCAGCAGCTCAGTGGACATCGCTGCTGTTCTTGCCTATCGACGGCGCAGGGCTGCGGGTGTCGCCCTGCGGATCGTCGTTGTCATCGGTGTCGCGGTAGTACGCGAGGAAGATCTCCTCGAGGTCCGCGTCGCGAGAGTGCAGGTTGATGACCTCATGGGTCATCGCAGTCTGCAGGACCTTGTTGACGGAGCCCTCATAGGAAACCTCGGCGAACGCCCCGTGGACCTCCGCAGCGCGGACGCCCTCGACGCCTGCGAACAAACCTTCTGGCACGGGCTCGGAATACTCGAAGTCCAGCCGGCGAATGGCCTTGCGTTTGAGCTCGTCGACCCGTTCGACCACGACCAGGCGCCCGTGCCGGATGATCCCGACCCGGTCGGCCACCCGTTCGACCTCCGAGAGGGTGTGCGAGGACAGGAACACGGTGCGCCCGTCTGCGCGGACCTCGCGCAGCATCTCCTGGAAAGTCTGCTGCACCAGCGGGTCCAGGCCCGAGTTCGGCTCGTCCAGGACCAGCAGGGCCGGCTTGTGCATGAACGCCTGGATCAGGCCGATCTTCTGCCGGTTGCCGCTGGAGTACTCCCCCACCTTGCGGGACAGGTCCGCCTGCAACCGCTCCGCGAGCTCGTCGACGTAAGCCATCTCGACCCCACCGCGCAGCCGCGCGAAGAAGTCAAGGGTCTGCCTGCCGGTCAGCTTCGGGTACAACGACAGGTCACCGGGGAGGTAGCCGATCTGTTGGCGGATCTCCAGGGAGCGTTCGCGGATGTCCAGCCCCAGCACCTCACCTCGGCCGGAGGTCGGGCGCAGCTGGTCTAGAAGCAGGCGGATCGTGGTGGACTTGCCGGCCCCGTTCGGGCCGAGGAAGCCGAAGATCTCCCCCGTGTTCACCTCAAGGTCGACACCGTCAACCGCTGCTAGGTCACCGAAGTACTTGGTCAGCCCGCTCGTGCAGATCGCTGCCTCAGTCATGGTTGAAGCCCTTCTCGTCGTCGTGGTGGGAGAGGGAGCAGGGCCGGGGAGTAGATGTCGCCGTAGGCCAGGCCGATCCGCTCCTGCAACTTCGGCGCCCGGGGGTCTTCACCGAGTGCGCGGGCGATGTGGTCCTGCATGGCCTGTACGCCGATATCCATGGCGGTCATGACGGCTGCGCAGGCGCGGGCGTCGGCCACGTCAAGGCCGCGCTGGTCGATGAACCACTGCTCGAAGTCATCGACGATGTCATCGAACCTCGATGCGGCCGCAGGGGACCCGTCGATCATCGCCCGTCCGAAGTAGCGACGCAGCAGCACCTGACGAGCGTCGAAGGTCACCAGGAATTCCGGGTCCGCTTTTCCCTTCTCGATCGCCTCCAGCTTGAAGCGCGTGAGCTCGCGCAACACATACGTGTCACAGGCCACGCGCAGCCCGTCCTTGGACCCGAAATGGTGGCGGATGAGGCCGCCTGAGACTCCAGCCTGCTTGGCGATGTCAAGAATCGCCGTCTGCTCCACCCCATGCTCGGCGAACAGGCGAATCGCGGCTTCCCTGATCCGGGCACGTGCGGTCAGATCCTCAACGGCCGGATCACCGGTGGCGGGCTGGGTCATAGCGCTTCTATCTCCCGGGAGAGTGAACTACTCGTCAGAATAACTAACTATCCTTGGATATAGCAAGACGAGTCGTACCACTCCTCAACGCCGACGCCCTCTACCGCGAGCAGCGCGTCTGCGGTGGTGAGCGTGGCGGTCGTGTCCCTCCCCGAGATGTGGTGCGGGTGGATTGATCGCAGACCCGGTGATGCTTGGGCCTGCGCGGCGGTCGACCCTGTAGCCCGGCTCGACCGGGAGTTCGGGCCCGCCGCGGGTCTGGAGACTGACGACACGATGCAGCGCCGGAGCACAAGGCATCCGCCGCAATCTACCGCCTGCATTCCTAGGGAGCCCGTAGCCGGACAGAGGTCAGGAATGACCTTCCCGGGGCCGCGCTGGCGGGCCTGGTCCTGACGTGGCCCCACAACCGCCGCCGCGAACAGCGGCCGTGGCTCGAAAGCTCACAGGCCGCCACGTCCTGCGCCAACCACCCCAGTTCCCCGGACCTCACGGCTCTGCGCACCTGCGTCCTTTGCAGACCCGCATCTAGTTCGCAGAGCTGGGGGCCTCGGATGTGGCCAGGGTGCGCCCAGTGGCGCGTGGGAGCCAGATAGTGGACAGTGCCCCCACGGCCACGACGGCCGCGCCAGTGAGGATGGCCGCGCGCAGGCCGGAGTTGTAGCCGTCCGGGGTCAGGGTGCCACCGTTCGCCCGGAATACCGCGACGAGCACGGCCACTCCCAGTGCGACGCCGATCTCCCGGATCGTGGAGTTGGTCGAGCTCGCAGTGGCATGGTCGTCGGGGGCCATATCGGCCAGCACGGCCGTGGAGCTCGGCGCGAACGTCAGCCCCATCCCGATCCCGGCCAGGATGAAGCCGGGAACGAGATCGGTGTAGGGGGTCAAGACGCCGGCCGCCATGGCGAGCCAGGCCAGACCCGCAGCCTGGAGAGTGAGGCCTGCGGCGAGCAGCACGCGCACGCCGACCCGCGGGGCGAGAAGTCCCGCGATCGGCGCGACGATCATCGGTGCGGCGGTCCAGGGCAGCGTGCGAATCCCAGCCTGGAGCGGGGAATACCGATCCACGATCTGCAGGTACTGGGCCAGGAGGAACACCGCCCCGAACATCCCAAGCATGAAGGCAAACGACGCCACGTTGGCCACCGAGAAGCTGCGCGAGCGGAAGAGGCGCAGGGGCACTAGTGGGTGGGCCGTCCGCCCCTCGTGCCAGATGAATGCGACGATCAGCGTCACCCCCGCGACGAGCGAGCCTGCCACCGGGACCGACCCCCAGCCCAGGTCGCCCCCCCTCACGATGCCCCAGACCGAGGCCAGCACGCCCGCCCCGACCAGGCTCAGGCCGACGAGGTCCAACGGCTGGCGACGGCCATGAGACTCCGGCAGCGCGCGCAGGATCAGCGGAATGGCCACGATCGCGACGGGCACGTTAAGCCAGAAGATCGCCTGCCAGGAGAATCCGTCGACGACGGCGCCACCGATGACGGGGCCAAGTGCGACGCCCAGCCCCGAGACGCCGCCCCACACCCCGATGGCCATCGCTCGCCGGGATGCCGGCACCGCGGCAGCGAGCAGGGTCAGGGACAGCGGCATGATCGCGGCGGCGCCCACCCCCTGCAACGCACGGGTGGTGATAAGAGCCCCGGTGGTGGTTGACAGGGCCGAGCCGATCGAGGCGAGGGTGAAGACCGTGATCCCGAGCAGGAAAACCCGGCGCCGGCCCCAGCGGTCCCCCAGCGTTGCCGCGGGGAGCATGAGGGTGGCGAACGCGAGCGTGTAGGAGTTCATCATCCACTGCAGCTGCTCGACGCTCGCGGACAGTGCGTGCTGGATGACCGGGAGCGCGCTGGTCATGACCAGGTTGTCCAGCGTGGACATGAACATGGGCAGGGAGGCGGCCGCGAGGGCCAGGGCGACCGGAACGACACGCAGGGAAGTGTGAGAAGCCGGAAGGGGAGGTGCAGTGATAGTCATGCCTACTCCTGTATGCATCGAATGATTACTAACTTTTTACAAGGTATGCATCGACTGATAACATGTCAAGTATGAGCGTGGAACTGGAACGACGGATGACCGCCAAGGAGCGCCGGGAGCAGATCCTGAAGGCGGCGCTGATTGTGTTCGCCGACGGCGGATACGCCGGGACCACCACGGACCAGGTCGCCCGGGAGGCGGGGGTCTCCCAGCCATATGTGGTCCGCCTGTTCGGCGGGAAGCAGCAACTGTTCAGTGAGCTTTACTCCCGGGCGAGCAGGCGCGTCATCGCCGCTCTCGCCGCGGTCGTGCCCGGACCCGACGCCAAGGCGGAGATGGCCGATGCCTACATCGGGCTTCTGGCGGATCGGAACCTGCTCCTGCTGCTGATGCACGGCTTTGCGGCCGGTTCAGAGCCAGAGATCGGGCGGCTCGCCCGGTGGACTCTCAGCGAGGTGTTCCGGCTCTACGTCGAGCGCACCGGCGAGGGCCCCGACGAAGCCCGGGTCTTTGTGGCCCACGGGATGCTCATCAACGTGCTCCTGGCCGTCCATGCGACCGAGCACCTGAACGAGAATCCGGCTCTCGACGCCCTCGCCGCGTGCACCTTCGGCGGTGCGCTCGGCGCGGCGCAGGCGGACGCGGCGGCCTCCCGGTAACCGCTGTGTCCGGCACCTGCGTGCGTCCAACGGCCCAGTCAGCCTGACCCCCCCGTTACGAGATGTGTGAGATGGCTGGCACCTGCCACGTCTGGAAGCTGTCCCTGTCCGGGACAGTCCGGTGCTTATGCCACGCGGGTGCGCGGCCGGCTGGTTCCTGCTTCCCAACGAGAGCTCCCGCCGCCGTGCTGGCCGGCTCGTTGCTCCCTGCACAGGCATGCTCAGCAAGCTGAGCTGACGGGCCGCCCAGGCGGCGAGGTTTGCGGCGGCGTTGATCCCGGTCGATGACCAGGGCACAGACGTCCCAGCGGTAGCAGCGCACGCCCAGGGGTAGCGTGGGTTTGACTGCACCACACGCCGAGCACGTCTTGCTTGAGGGCAGCCATCGGCCGGGGACCACCAGGGTGGCGCCGGCCCTGGTGGTCTTGTAGCGCAGCTGGCGGGCGAGCTCGGCCCAGCCCTGGTTACCGATGGCCTGGGCCAGGTGGTGGCCGCGTATCAGGTTCGCGGTGGCGATGTCCTGGACCACGACGACGCCGTGGGACTTGGCCAGCTTGGCGGTGAACTGGTGGAGCCTGCTGGTGCGGACCGCACCCACCCGGGCATGCGCCCGGCCCAGG
>OBLW0100001637.1_pt1 | contig 18749 bp, 17 predicted proteins | sample 1520161 | NCBI WGS metagenome assembly OBLW01 (sample SAMEA3539309, study PRJEB22396) | soil metagenome | biome: tundra; feature: field; material: soil | place: USA | collected 2010-05 | depth 0.15 m | reverse complement strand
GTGGGCGCTGAGGGACTCGAACCCCCGACCTGCTGAGTGTAAATCAGCTGCTCTAACCAACTGAGCTAAGCGCCCGAGAGCAAAAAGCCTAGATGGTCCCCGCGTCCAGCATGAACGTCAGTAGTTCTTGCGAACCGGCGAAGACGGGATGTCGAAGGACGTCGTCGGTAGTGACAAGTTCCTCGCCGTGATAGTCGGCGTCCGAGGCGCCGGCCTCTCGGACGATCAGCAAACCGGCGAGGTAATCCCACACGTTGAGTCCCGAATGCTGGGCCACGCCGTATACGTCGAGAGATCCGTCCGCGACAAGACATATCTCTAAACTCGCCGCTCCCAACGACCGATTCTGGGACCAGCCGAGACTGTGCGATGGATAACCCGACGTACCCACGATCGCCTGGGCTATGTCCGTCTGTCCACTGGGGGCGATGGGTTCGCCGTCACGACGTGCACCACTCCCCTTCTCCGCCTCGAAGACCGTGCCCGTCGCCTGATTCATCACCAACGCGGCGACCAGCTCTCGGTCGCGCACGACGGCGAGACTCGTCGAGTAGAACGGAATGCCGCGGTCACAGTTCGTCGACCCGTCGATTGGATCAACGACGACCGTGAATGCTCCCTCACCCGTGACACCGGACTCTTCGCTCATCACTCGATAGCCGGCGCCAACCAGTACCCGACGTGCGACGTCGTCGGCCGCGACGTCGAGGTGATACTGCGTCGCTCGATCCCCCGAGAGTCCTCGGCCCCGATAAGCCTTGACGGCTTCGCCAATCTCTTGCGCGCAGTCACGCAGTGACGTCAAATGCGAGTTATTCACGCTGCCACGGTACTTGTCGTGGGGGCTAACCTGATGCGTAATGGCCGCAATTGACGTCGCTGGTTTCGTCGCAGACCTTAAGGACCATGCGGTGACGCACGGGTTCCACGTCCACGACGAACGGCATTTCGTGGAGACCTACTCGCTTCGCCAAGCCTGGGAGGTCGACCTCCATCCCGAAGACGGTTGCGGCGGACCCGTGGACCTGCACATCGAACTCGACGTCGATCCGAGAACCTTGCTCGCCTTCGAAGACGCGGTGCTGGGTCTTCCCGACGAGGTCGATCCACCGGACGAGTTCCATTTTCCGTTGGTCCTGACCTGGAGTCTGCCGCCAATGCCTCACGGACCCGACCTCTTGCGCCTCGCCATTGACCTCGCACCCATCGGGGGTTTGGAGATGCCACTGGAAGTCACGGCGACCGACGTGTTCGCCTCGCCCACCGAGAGCAGCGAACGCCGGATCTCCATTGTCGCGCGTCGCGCCATCTCACTGAGTCAAGTCGCCAAAGGTGAGGATCCCCTCTGCGACATCTTCGAACGTGGGCGCAGTGTCAGCGACTTCTTGTTGCAGGCTGCCGACTCGTGGCTCGGCTAGTTCGAGTCTTCCGTCCCCTCGCCGTACTGGCCCTCATGGGTGTCGTCTTGAGTGCGTGCGGCACGAGTGGCGCGGTCACCGACGCGCGCGCGTCGTGCGTGTTGGTGAAACGGGCCATCGAACTTCAGACGCGGAGTGAAGCGACCAGTCTGTCGGCCCCCCAGCGCTCACGACTGGAAGGTCGAGCCATGAGCGAGCTGCTGAAGGCGACGCCGGCGGCCGCTGACGCCACGTCCCTCGACGGCAGTTGGAACGCCCTGATGACCACGATCAACGAGTCAGAGCGCGTGCCCTTGAAGGACCTGGTGCCGTCGTTGACGCGTCTGTGTAAGGTCGCCGACTCGTCGTCGCCGTATATCTAGTCCTTCGTCGTCGGGAAGCGTTGGTGGAGCCAGACGAGCGAGTTCGGTTCGAGCATTGCGTCTTCCCAGCCGAACAATGTGTCTTCGAGGGCCGCCAGTGACGGGGACTTGCCAATGATGACGACCGTCAGGTCCGTGACGATCTCTGGGTGCACGATGAAGTCGCCGAAGGCGTCTTCGGTGATCTGGGCGTCCGGCTCGATCATGAGATAGAGCTCACCGGTGGCCTCGACCCACGAGAGTTCGTATTCGTTGTCCGAGGGGTCAGTCCACTCGCCGCCAAACTCGAACTCCGCGCTCTCGCGACGCGCCTCGTTTTGCTCGTAAAAGGATTCAATGTCCATCCGTGCAGCCTACGTCTCGGCTATGTGCGCTGTCGTGTGCGTGGCTCGGTACATCATGAGCGGTGTGAGAAACGTACTGCGCCGTGGTGCCCAGCGAGGGGCGCCGCGATGCGTCCGCGGACCTGTACTGGTCGCCATGACACTGAAGAACGACCTCTTGAATCAGATGCGATACGAGTGGATCTACGTGGGCCACTCGCCGCAATCTCGGACCGCGATGACGACCCTCGCCAAACGCCACGAGGACCTGGACCTCGGCGGCGTACGTGACCTGTACGACGTCGTGAAGCTCCTCGAAGCGCACAGCGGGCGAAACGTGCTCGAGCGCGCCGAGATCGTGCGCGCGCTCCTCGAAGAGGCGGGTGATCCCGAGATCCATCGCGCGCTACTCCAGACCTTGATACCGGGCATCGTGAGCGTCTGTCGCCAATTGCGCTTCGGTGACGGCATCGTCGAAGACCCGAGTGAGACGGTTGGCGTGGCTCTCGGTCTCGCCAGCGAGCTCTTGAAGGACTGGGCCGGACAATCGCGCCAGTACGCGGCGCCGGACGTGCTCTCGGCGATTCGTGGTCGCCTGCGCCGATGGCTCCTCAAGGAGAAGGCGGCGAGGCGCGCGGTCTCGAACTTCGATCAGCACGACGAACCGGCGATTGAGGCGTCGCCGTTGCTCGCGCGTTTGCACAGTTTCCGCGGTAGCCAGTACGACCGGATCGCGCGAATCACCTACGCCCGCGTCTACGAGGGCCGTTCCTTGCGCGAGGTCGCCGCGCAGGACCGTTCGGCGCCCGCGACGTTGCAGAAAGAGCTGCAGCACTTCGCTGTGCGCTTCCTAATTTGAATGAAACACGGGTCTCGAGATGTCGAATCGCTATTTGAAGACTTCACCACTACCCTTCGAAAACAATGCCGCGCTCACCCTTTTCGCTGAAGAGCGCTCATCTTTTGATGTGGTCGAGCCCACTCCTGCTGCTTATTCTCGTCTTCACCCTGACCTCCCCGTCCGCGCCGCGCGCCCCAGAGGTTTCGTCGCCCCCACCCTCTTCGACGTCACCGGTGAGCACTCAAGTGCCGAACACGACAACGACGAGTCTGGCGACGACGCCGCCGTCAGCCAAAGTGAAGGTGGCCGCCAAGACGACGGTGACTACGTGGTTAGTCGTCACCAACTTCTCCAACGTGACCACGACGAGCGTCAAGCGTGTCGCGCCGATATCGAACGCGAGCGCGCTGAGCGGCGAGCTCTCCGGAGCGCTCGGCCCGGGATTCGAATCCGTGGACGTTCCCCTACTCGGGCCGGGAACGTGGACGCTGGCAGCGAGCGCGTCAACCGACCAATCACTCAGCTGCGGGGGCGACGCGAGTCCGGTCGCCAGCCAGATCGTCGTGGGTTCGAACCAGAGCTGTCAACTGGAGATCGCTTCCACCTCGGCCGAGACGTCGCTGACGTGGCAACTTACCCCAGTCTCTTAAAGCGCGTCGTCGCCCCGCTCCAGGGCACCGCCCTGGCGATGTATTTCGTGCTTTTGCCGTACGTCGTTGTCACCAAATGGCACCGCACACTGCGTCAGAACGATGGCACGCTGGTGCGCGCGCTGCTCATCGCCCTCGCCCTGTTCTGGCTGGTCTTTCTCTGTCAAGTCGTGCGCGACGTATGGCGACTCCATCGCGGCATCGACGCCGGCAGTGGCGGAAGTGCATGGCTCGCCGGGGCGCTGATCGCGTTGTTGTCATTCCTCCTCCCTTCGTCCGCGGGCGCTGCCGCACTGAGCGCATCCGCTCCCCATACGACCGTCGAGAGTTCGCAATCGTTGTCGCCGTCACGCCACGATCCCGTCAAGCTACCGACGCGTCTTCCGCTCCCGTGGTCGTCCGGCGCGGGCATCATGCCCCTCGCCCTCATGGCGAAGCGGCGAAGCGACTTGATGCGACAGCATCAATTCGTCGAAATCAAGTACGACGTCGACGAGTCCATTGAACTGCTGCGCGCCTCGAACCCCGAACTCGTGAACCAACTTCGCCACATGATCGGCGGGCGTCGCGACGGCGTCGTGGACGTGCCCAACTCGATCGAGGCGTCGAACGCGTCGATCGAGTCCACGGACGCGTACGTCGCCTGCGCTCTCGAACCAACGCCCTTCGGCACGCTCGTCAGCTTCGCTCGCGAAGGGGGCGTCTTGGCGATCCTCCCGACGTGGAGCAGCGCCGACGTGGTCGACGCGGCGGTCGCGTTGCATCGCGGACGACTCGTGTACGCGGACAACGAACTCGAGTTGCTACGAGCCCTCGCGACACGCAGTGTCCACAACTCGCTCGTCGTCTACCTCGGGGATCGCGACGAACTCGACGACGATGTGCTCGCTTGTTCCATCACCTTGTCGCCCTATAGCGAGCGACCGCGCGCGACGGCGACGTCATCATGGTCAACGGTCGCCCCTCAGGCCCGCGACGGCGGCGTTCGCGTCGAGCTGTTGCGGGCCGAACCCCGGATCGTCGGCCTGAGCGAACCGTTAACGCCAACGCTGCGACGTCGCGGGGTGGAGATGCTCGCGTATCTGGCGATGCACCGCCACGAGCCCATCACCGGTGAGCGTTTACGAACGCGCGTCCTGACGCACGCCGACGTGGACGCGTCACTGCGAACGCTCGCCAATACTGCGAGCGTCGTTCGGCGGAGTGCCGGAGCCGACGGAGGGGGCCCCCGCCTGCACGCGGTCACCTCGTCAGGCCTCTACGTCACGCACGGCATCACGAGCGACGTCGAAGTCTTCACGAATCTAATCTCGCGAGCTCGCCAGCTCGCCAACGCCGACGCCGCCCCTCTCGTGCACCAGGCGCTCGCGATGGTGAAGGGCGAACCACTCGCGAGCGCGCTCCGCGGCTTTGAGTGGTTCCTCGCGGAGGGATTCGGCGCGCGACTCTCGCGCGACGGCGAATGGGCCGCCCTCGCGCTGCACCACGACGCCCTCGCGAACAGCCGCTACGAAATGGCCTTCTGGGCCCTTCAGCAGGGTCTTCTGATCGATCCCTACAGCGACGTCTTGTTAGAGGCGAGCGCGCGCGTACCTCGCTTACGCGAGTTCGACCGCGACGGACGTGGCCCTTCGCAACACGAGGCCGTCGGCACCACCCGCGCCGTAACGATGAGTTGGTCGCTGAATGGATTCACCAATCAGGTCACCGAGTAGCTGGGCGAACGCGGGCGACGGATCGATGAAGAGGTGCGTGGAGAGCGAACCGGGAATGAGATCGATCTCGGGAACCGCGACGTTCTTGACACGACCTGCGTGATCGTGCGCTACCTTCTAGGAGATTGACCTCGACGAATGGTAATCATCTCAATTGAAGCCAGGAGAAAACATGAAATTCAGTGGCGTAATGATTGGTTCGGAAGACCCGCACGCCCTCGGCGCGTTCTATACGAGCGTGCTCGGCGAACCCGGTTTTCAAGATGGTTCGTGGTACGGCTGGGGTGAGAACGCGACGTTGATGCTCGGCGCGCACAGTGAAGTGCACGGTAAGAGCGCAACGCCGCAACGAATTATGATCTCGATTGAAGTGGCCGACGTGAACGAAGCGTTCGCGACACTGGTGGGTCTTGGTGTGAAAGTGGTGGCCGAGCCGTACAAACCCGAGGCCGATCGAGATTTCTTGTTGGCGACGGTTGAAGATCCCGACGGCAACTACGTGCAGCTCGCCCCGCCCTGGGACTGAGCGCGCGTCGTTTATGGCGAGAAGGTTACTTCAGAGTCTGTTCATCGATTACTGCAGCGACGTCTTGTAAGAGACGAGGGCGCGACCCACGCTTACGCGAGTTTGGACGCGATGGACGTGGCCTTGCGCAAAACGAGCCCGTCGGCGCCAGCCGCACTGTAGCGATGAGCAGGGCGTTGAAGCGCTTCGGTAATCAGGTCAGCGAGTAATTGGGCGAACGCGAGCGGCGGATCGATAAAGAGGTGCTTCGAGAGTGAACCGGGAATCGTATTGATCTCATTCACGAACAACTCGTCGTTACTGGCGAGGAAGTCGATGCGGGCCACGCCGCGCACGGACGCCACTTCGGCGATTCTGGTTGTGTAGAGCCGGACCGCGTCGGCTTGCCCTTCCGGCATCACGGCCGGCAGTTCGCGCGGCGCCGAGACCATTCCTTCGCCGCCGACGTATTTGTCGCGGTAGTCCAGGATCTCGGCGTCCTCGTCGCGTCGCAAGGGTCGTTCGATCGCCGAGAGGTCCAGCGTCGGGTAGGTGCGCACGGCGATCTGCAGGTCGGAGAGGTCCGAACGGTACGGCTCGACGACGCAGCCCAGAGCGAAGTGGGGATTCGACGAAAGCCGCGCCGTCGCCGTCGCCACATCGGCGACGACGTCGATGCCGATCGAGGATCCGCCGAATCGCGGCTTCAAAATGTACGGTCCGTCGAACGGTAGGGACGTCGTCGCGGCGTCGAGCAACACGCGCGGCAACGTGGGGATACCGTTAGCGACCATGACGGCGCCGAACGACCACTTGTCCATGCCGAGGGCCGCACCGGCGACGGTCGGACCGGAGTAGTTCACGCCCGAGAGATCGAGTGCCGCCTGTAATGAACCGTCTTCGCCGGGACCGCCATGCGTGGCGAGCACGACGGCCTCGAGATCGATCGAACGATCCTTGCCCATGCGCGCGTTCGCGAAAAACCCGCCCGCGTCGCCCAAGCGCAAAGTGAGTTCACTCGATCCCTTCGGGAGGCCACCCAAGAACGCTTCGGCCTCCACGCCGCGCGGGACAGCGTAGAACGCACCGGTCTTCGTCCAGTAGATGCCCTGGACATCGCCCTTCGAGCGCTCGAGTTCGTGGAGGGCGAGGAGCCCGGTCAGAATCGAGATGTCGTGCTCGGGTGTTGGCCCGCCGAACAACACGCCGACGGTCACCGGTTTTCTCGTAGCCAAGTCATGTGAGCATCAAGGGTAGTGGTCGGGCAGGTCGTTAAGGTACAACACGCCGTCACCCGCTACGAGCGCCGATCGGACCCACGTGACCGCTTCGTCGCGAGTGTTGAAACGGCGCACCGGGCCCGTAAATCCAATCGAGAGTGGCACGGCGTTGGTGCGATTGACGATGACGAGTTCGGCCTCGATGAACGCAATCTTTCGCGCCAGAGCGAGATTCTCGCCGTACTGCTCACGGCCCAGTTCAATCAGTCCCGGCGTGACGACCACGCGTCGACCGGACAAGTGCAAGGACGACAGCAGCTTCAACGCAGACGCCGCGCTCGCCGGATTGGCGTTGAAGGTGTCGTCGATGACTTCGACGCCCGAGGCGGCCGTGACCACGTTCGAGCGATTCTCCACGGCCTCGACGCGACGGAGCCGATCGAGCAGTTCATCAGTACGAACGCCCAGTTCGAGGGCGACCGCGATCGCGCACGCCAAATTGGTCGCCTGGACGCCAACAATCGCCGGACCCACACCGATGACCGCGCCGTCGACGCTGACGCTCCAGTTCAGTCCGTCGACGCCGACGCGCACCGACGCCGATTCGTTCGTCGAACCGGCGGTCCGAACGCGCTTGCCGGCCGCCGTGAGTTTCTGGGGCCAACGCGCGAGCACGTGATCGTCGGTATTCACGATCACCACATTGGCGCGCTCGGTAATCTCGTATTTGGCGGCTTCGATGACGTCGAGGCGCTTCATGCGCTCCAAGTGGACCGGACCGAGTGCCGTCACCACGGCGATCTCAGGCACGCACCACGAACAGAGCGAACGAATCTCGCCGGGGCCGTAGGTCCCCATCTCGGCGACGAAGACCCGAGTGCCGTCGGCGAGGTTCTCGTTGATGGCCCGCGAGAGACCGGCGCGATTGTTGAAGCTGCGCGGCGTGACGACGATGCCGTCATCGCCCATGATCTGAGCGAGGTGATTCTTTGTCGATGTCTTTCCGTACGAACCCGTGATGGCGACGACACGCGGATGAACACGGTTCAGTCGCGCCACGGCTTGGTCGACGAACGCCTTCGACCGGTGTTCCTCGTAGGGCTTCAGGGCCCGGGTCGTGAGATCCAGAATGACGGGGACGGCCCACACCACGACCGCAGCCGGGAGCCACGGCCGATTCGAGACGAGTCCGATGCACGCGATCCCCACCGACACCACGGTGGCGACGGCCGCGGTGGTGGTCGCTCGACGAGTCCATTCCAGGGGACCCGTGCGGCCCTTGATCGAGAGACCCCAGGGAGTGAAGAGTCCATAGATCACGGCGACGACGACGGGCGCGTACTCATTTTTCACCAAGAGGGCCACGACGAAAGCGAAGATCAGTACGTGCGTCAACGTGAACGGCCGGCGCACACCGCGTTGTGCCTTCGGTCGTAGTCGGTCCTGCTCGAAACGCGACGCCCCTTCAAAGTCGTCGCGAGGTGCTGTTCGCACCGTCACGGAGGCCTGCTCGAGACGGACCTTTGACCTCGGCACCGCCGCGACTTGTGGGGAGGACCATCGGCCGACGAAGCGCGCCAACGCGCTCGCCTCGTAATGCTCACGCTGCAACACGCGGAGCCAACGCAGCATCTGAGCGCCGAAGGCGGCACTCAGCCCGAGTACGAAGATGACATCGAGGACGACGTGCACTAGAACAGCGCTCCGACCACGTTCGCGAGTTCACCCGGCGCGTCACTCGGCACGAGGTGACCAACGCCCTGTAAGGACTGAATCGTGTGCGTCGTGGTGAGGAGCGCGCTGGCCCGACGAGCGACGTCGACCGGGACTTCCCGGTCCTCTTCACCCCAGAGCAACGTTACCGGAACGTCGATTTTCCTAAGCTCCTCTTCGTAGCTCTCGTTGACGCTCATCACGAGGACGTCACGCAAGACACCGTTGGCCCGGCGATAATCACTCGAGCCGTATTTCTGTCGGGCCGCTTCGACACGGGCGTCGCTTGCCAGTCCGTGGGCGTGAAACCACCGCGTCACGCGGAAGGCCAACGGTGACGATTTTGAGGACGGACTGCGAAGCAACGGCGCGCCCGTCAGTACCAGGGCGCGCACCAGATCCGGGTGATTGGCCGCCAACACGCACGCCACGGTCCCACCGAAGGAGTGCCCGACCAGCACGAACGGTCCGTCGCCCATTTCGCGGATCGCCGGAAGCACCAGTTCGGCGTAGTGGCGTGCACCGCCCGCCACCGCCGGCGGCGGCGAGGCACCGAACCCCGGAAGGTCCAGGGCGACCGAGGCCACGCCGCGCTCGGACAACGCCTTCGCCGCCACGGCGAAATCCTGACCTCGGCGTGCCCATCCGTGGAGCCACACCACCTGTACCGGACCAGTGCCGTAAGGCTCACCGAAAAGGGTTCCGTCGCCGTAGGCACGCAGCACTACTTCAGGCTACAGACCTGATGCCGCGCCTCCGATCAAGTCACGCCATCCCGGTAGCGTCATAGTGACCATGGATGAGACGACCTTCACGAGAGCGTTACTCGTCGGGCTCACGCCCGAACAGCGTGAGGCCGTCATGTCGCCGTCACGACGCCTCCTGGTGCGAGCAACCGCCGGTTCCGGCAAGACCCACGTCCTGGGACTTCGCATTCAGCGCCGCATCGCCGACGAAGAAGTCGCCGCCGACCAAGTACTGGCGATGACCTTCACGCGCAAGGCCGGCGACGAACTTCGAAGACGCCTCTTTCGCGCCGGGATCCGCGACGTGCGCGCGGGCACGTTCCACAAAATGGCCCTCAACATCGTGACGCAGTACCGCGAGGACCAACACCTGAAGGCCCTCACGCTCGAACCGAGCCGACGACGTTTGGTCGCCGCCCTGGCGATTCAGTTGCGAGAGAGTGGTGACTTGAAACTCGAGGAGTGGCAACTACCTCGCGTCGAACAAGAGATCGGTTGGGCGCTCTCCCAGGGTTTCAGTGGTGCGTCGTACGCGAAGAGCGTACGCAAGCTGCGTCGCGAAGCGCCCCTACCGCCGTCGCAGTTCGCCGAGGTACTCGACCGCTACGTCGGACTCTGTCGCTCGCGTGGCGTACTCGACTTCGACCTCTTGCTGTCCGAGGCGATCAGTCTCTTGACGAATGAGCCGAATGTAATGGCCTCGTTTCGACACCACACCAAGTCGCTCTACGTCGACGAGGCCCAGGACATGAATCCGCTGCAGTTTTTATTGCTACGCCAGATGGCGGGCGACGACCCGGATCTGTTTTGCGTCGGTGACCCGAACCAATCGATCTACGGCTTCAACGGCGCCAACCCTCATTTGCTCACCGAGATCGTCCGCACGTGGCCCGACACCGTGGTGCTCGACCTCACGCGCAATCATCGTTCCACCGCGCACATCATCGAGGTGGCGAGCACGTTGCTCGAGGACGGCGCCGCGGGCATCGTGCCGGCCAAGGACGACGGCGACGTGCCCATGGTGCGTGCGTACAACACCGACGCCGAAGAGGCGCAGCACGTGGCGACGTGGCTCTCGGCCAACCATCAACCGGGAACGACGTGGCGTTCGATGGCGGTCCTTGCTCGCACCAACGCGCAGCTCGAAGTCGTGGCCGGTTACCTCGACGCGGCCGGCATTCCAAATGAACGCCGGGGTCCGGAGCACTCTCCGGCGTCCGACCTCTTCGTGGCCGCTGACACTTCGGCGCGACGAGCGGACGACGAACAGAACGACGCCGTCGCGCTTTCGACGATCCACCGCGCGAAGGGTCTGGAGTTCAAGCACGTGGCGGCCGTCGGGTGGGCCGAGGGTCAACTGCCCAACTACAACGCGACTACCGTTGCCGAGCTCGCCGAGGAACAACGCCTCGCCTACGTGGCGATCAGTCGCGCCGAGGACTCGGTACTCATCACGTGGAGCCGCGGTCGCAACGATCCCCGCTACCCCGACCGCGCTCCGTCGAGGTTCCTCGCAGCGATAGAAACGGCCATCGCCGCGATCGAAGCGCGCAACGCACCACTGACAGGCGAAGCGCGACGGGCGCGCCTAGCGGCAATTCGCGCGGAGCTGGAATCGTCCGAAGCACTTTCCCCGCTCGACCAACCAAGGACTTTGCGATAAAAGGCGGGCGGTATAGTTCGCTCGAGGGACCATTCGGAGGTGGCACGTGACGGACGTAGTGAATCGCTTCACCGACAACCAGACGCAACTGGTCTTCAACGTTCCGCCGACCTTCTCGACGATCGACGCGGAACGACGACACCGCAAGGAGCGTCTTGCCGGCGCACTTCGGATCTTCGGCAAGTTGGGCTTTTCTGAAGGCGTCGCAGGACACATCACGGCTCGAGACCCCGAGTTGCTCGATCACTTCTGGGTCAATCCCTTCGGCATGAACTTTCGCCACATCCGAGTCTCGGACTTGATCCTCGTCAATCACGAGGGACAGGTCGTCGAAGGAAAACGCCCCGTCAATCGCGCGGCGTTCGTGATCCACGCGGCCGTGCACGCCGCGCGGCCCGACGTCATCGCCGCGGCGCACGCCCACTCGGTCTACGGCAAGGCCTTTTCCTCACTCGGTCGAGAGTTGGACCCGATCACCCAAGACGCCTGCGTCTTCTTCGAAGACCACGTCCTCGTCTCCGAAGGTGGCGGGCGCATCGTGCTCGACGAGGAGAGCGGTCGTATTCTCGCCAAGGGTCTGGGCGACAAGAAGGCTGCCATCCATCAGAACCACGGACTCTTCACGGTCGGTCAGTCGGTCGACGAGGCGGCGTGGTGGTTCATCACGATGGAGCGCACGTGCCAGGCGCAGTTGCTCGCCGAAGCGGCGGGCACCCCGCTGCACGTGAACGCCGACGACGCGCGCTACACCCGCGAACAGACCGGCTTCCCGCTGGCCGGATGGTTCTCGTTCCAGCCATTGTGGGACGACATCGCAAAGACCGACCCCGAACTCTTTGACTAACCCTTCGTCGTCGCGCGTCGACGCGCCCGCCATGACGCCAGTGAACGGTGCGCACGCGTTGCTCGCCACGCTCGAAGCCAACGGGGTCACGACGTGCTTCGCCAACCCCGGTACCTCGGAGATGCACTTCGTCGCCGGACTCGATGACATTCGCGCCGTTCACGCCATCTTGTGTCTCTTCGAGGGCGTCGCGACCGGCGCGGCGGACGGCTACGCGCGCGTCACGCGACGTCCGGCCGCCACGTTGTTGCACCTCGGTCCGGGTCTCGCCAACGGCTGGGCCAACCTGCACAACGCTCGACGGGCGCACGTCCCACTCCTCAACATCATTGGTGACCATGCGACGTATCACGGGGCCTTCAACGCGCCCCTTCAGAGTGACATCCGCGCGCTCGCCTCGGCACTCGATGGCTGGATTCGCACATCGACGGACAGCGACCACGTCGCGTCGGACGTGGCCGACGCCATTCACGCCGCCTACGGACCGCCCAGTCAGGTCGCCACGTTGATCCTCCCCGCCGACGTCTCGTGGAACGAGTTGACGACACGACCCGCGAAATGGCCCGTCGTGTCGCGCCCGCCACTCATCGCACCGAGCGAACACGAACTCGTCCGGGCCATCGACGCCCTACGATCCAAGCGCACCGCAATCTTGGTCGGTGGCGCGACCCTGGACGCCGAGCAACTGAATCTCGCCGAGCGAATCGCCGTCGCCTCCTCGTCGAAGTTCCTCGTCGAGACCTTCCCGGCGATCATGGAACGCGGCGTGGGCATCGCGAGTCCGGAACGGCTCATCTACGTCCCGGAGTTCGCGGCGGCGCAACTGCAGGACATTGATGCCCTGGTGGTACTCGGCGCCCGTGATCCCGTGTCGTTCTTCGCCTATCCGAACGTGCCCAGCGCACTGCGCGCGCCGACCTGCGATCTCATCGATATCGGAGCGCCCGGTACGGACACCTTGAGCGCGCTCACGGTCCTGGCCGACGCGTTGGGCCCGGCACGGATCCCCGCCGCGGTCGGAGACGTTGCCGACGCACCGTCGGGCGAACTGACGACGCAGTCCTTGGCCGCGGCGATCGCCGCCACGCTCCCCGACGATTGTGTCGTCAGTGACGAGTCCAACACCGCCGGTGTGCACTTCTACGGCGCCACTCGATTCGCGCCCCGCCACTCGTGGATGACCCTGACCGGAGGCGCCATCGGCATGGGGCTCCCGCTCGCGCTGGGCGCCGCGGTTGGATCGGGGCGGCGCGTGCTCGCCCTCGAGGCCGACGGATCGATGATGTACACGCTGCAGGCCCTCTGGACGATGGCGCGCGAAAGTCTCGACGTCACGGTCGTCGGTCTCTCGAATCGCAGTTACGCCATACTCAACTTCGAGCGTCAGCGCGTCGGAGCGATCGGTGAGGGTTCGGCGGGCCAGCGGTTGCTCGATATCGACGATCCCACGCTTGATCTCTGCGCCCTCGCGAGTGCTCAGGGCGTGCCCAGCGTGCGCGTTACCACGGCCGAGGAACTGGTCGAAGCCCTGCGCCGCTCCTACGCCACGCCCGGTCCGATGTTCATCGAAGCGGTACTGCCCAAGAGATTGATCTAGAGCGCGAACTCTCCGACGACCGGCGCGTGGTCCGAAGGCTTCTCGCCCTTGCGCTCGTCGCGGTCCACGTAACTGGCTGACGCCTTGGCCAGGAGCGCCGCGTCAACGAAGAGGAGGTCGATGCGAAGTCCCCAGCCTCGATGGAACGAACCGTTGCGATAGTCCCACCACGAGTAACTCGGTTCGTCGGGGTGGAGCGCTCTCGTGAGATCGGTCAGCCCCGTCGCCTCGAGGGCGCGCAACGCCGCACGCTCCGGCTCGCTCACGTGCGTGGCCCCCACGAAGAGCGACGGGTCGTAGCAGTCCAGGTCGGTCGGCGTCACGTTGAAATCTCCGCCGACGACGATCGACTGACCCGGGTCGCGCGCCGCGACCATGTCGCGTAACTTCTCGAGCCATTGGAGTTTGTACACGTAGTGCGGGTTGTCGAGCGCTCGGCCGTTGGGCACGTAGCACGACACGACGCGCAGCCCGCCGCACGTGGCGGCGATCACGCGTGCCTCGGGATCATCGTCGCCGAACCCGCGCACGACGTCTTCGATACCGATCTTGGAGAGGATCGCGACGCCATTCCACTGACCCTGGCCGTAGTGGGCGCTTTCGTATCCGAGGTCGGCGAGTTCCTTCGCCGGGAATTTCGTGTCGTTCTGTTTGGTCTCTTGGATGAGGACGACGTCGGGACTGCGGGTGGCGAGCCACACCTCGACGCGTCCGTAACGTGCCGTCAAGGAATTGACGTTCCAGGTCGCAACCTTCACGACGCGTCCGCCAGGATGAACAGCAAATCGGCCTCCGCCGCGAGCGTGCCCTCGACGCTCGCGCGACCATGCCCTTTGCCGCCTCGAGCCGAGAGGTGTGTCATCTCGCACTCCAGCAGCACGACGTCACCGGGCACGACCTGACGGCGGAATCTCGCGTGCTCGACACCGCCGAACAGTGGCAGCCGACCCGAGTACTTCGGATCGGCGAGCACCGCCACGCCGCCACATTGGGCCAGCGACTCGAGCAACAGCACGCCGGGCGTCGTCGGTCGACCGGGGAAGTGACCGGGAAAGAACCACTCGTCGCCCCTCAGCGTCCAGAGTCCGCTGGCGCGCTCCCCTGGTTCGATGGTGAGCATCTCGTCCAGCAATAGGAACGGCGGGCGATGCGGAAGCCAGTCACTGGGATTCATCGAGAGTTCGCTCATTGGAGAGCCAATTCCGCGATCCGGCGCTCGGCGTCGACGGCGACGAGTCGAAAGGTCCGGCGATCCCCACGTTTGAGAACGTCACGTGCTCGAGCCGGGGCCGGGTCTCCGAGCGACGTCGTCGGCGCGTAGCACTCGATCAACTGTCCGCTCTTCAGTGCGGCCTTGATGACGGCACCGTGTGAGGTGAACGCCGTCACCTCTCCTTCGACGCGCGACCCAATCCGGTGCGCACTGCGAAAGAGTGCGAAGTCCGCCTCGGGGTTGACGGGATGACGACCCCGTCGAAGGGCGACCGCCGGTGGTGGTGACTCCAGCACCGGCAACGACTTCACGGCCTTCTTCGGCTTCGGAGGTGCCTTCGCGACTTTCACCGGCGATCTCTTCACCGCCTTGACGGTCTTCTTCTCGGCCGAGTCGACCTTGAGCGTTTTCTTGGCCTTGCTCGGCACCTTGGCAGCCTTGACCGGAACCTTCTTCGCCTTCGTCGCCTTTACGGGCGTGAGCGTCGTACCGATCGACGGCTTCGCTCCGTCGGACAGCGTCACCGAAAGCTTCTTCACGGGTCGCGACGTCTTCGTGTTTCGCACCGGTAGTCGCGGCGTGAAGACCCAGCCCACACCCTTCACGGGCTTGCCCCCGATGAGTCGCCCTTCGTCGAAGAGCCAGGGATACTCATCGTGAAATTCCTGGAACGAGTCATTGCTCAACACCACGCCCTTGATGCGATCGGCGATCTTCAAGATGAACGCGTCACCGCGACCAATGGCCCCGGCCGGCGGCGTCACGATCTCGCCGGCGAGCTCGGCACCCTTGAAGTGCGCGCGTTCGTTCGGCGCCACGCGATGCTCGAAACTGGCGTCGGCGACCACGATCATTTCCGCGTTCGGGTGCTCTTCGAGGAATGCTCGGACCGCTTGGTCCAACTGCGCGAGGCTCGGCGTGACGCGACCCTCGGTCGCAAAATTCGAACCGTCGACCACGACGCGAAGTCTCGATGCTCGAACGGGACTCATTCGAACGCTCGCGTCACGAGGTCGGCCTGTTCGGCGCTGTGAATGAGACTGCTACCGGTCGCCGGACTCGCGGACTCCGCGCGCGCCACGTGGCCGACGCTCATGCCGCGGAACTGCGAATGCATCTGGAGGTGCACGAAGGGCCACGCACCCATGTTCTCCGGTTCCTCCTGGAGCCAGAAGATTTCGTGAAGGTTCGGATAGCGCGAGAGGGCCTCATCGATCGCGGCCCGCGGCCACGGGTACAGCTGCTCAACGCGGATGATCGCCACCGTCTGGATCCCGTTCTCGTTTCGACGACCGTTCACCTCGTGCGCGATCTTCCCGGAGGCGAGGATCGCGCGCGTGACGAGCGACGCGTCGACCACGTCGTCATCGATGACACTCCGGAATGCTCCCTGTTCGAACTCGATCAACGGCGAACGCGTCTGGGGGGCGCGCAGCATCGACTTCGGCGTGAAGACGATGAGTGGCGTCGGACGCGAACGAAGTACTTGTGAGCGAAGCAGATGGAAATACTGCGACGACGTCGTGGGTTGGGCTACGCGGATGTTGTTGCGAGCGCTCAGGGTCAGGAATCGCTCCAAGCGGCCGCTCGAGTGCTCGGGGCCCTGTCCTTCATACCCGTGGGGCAAGAGCATCACCAAACTGGCGAGTTGGCCCCACTTGTCCTCCGCGGCCACGAGGAAGTTGTCGATGATAATTTCGGCGCCGTTCATGAAGTCGCCGAACTGCGCCTCCCAGGCGACCAGCGTGTTCTGCGCTTCGACGGAGTAGCCGTATTCGAATCCGAGCGCCGCGTACTCGCTCAAGAAGGAGTCGCGGACGGTGAAGAACCCCTTTGAGTCGAGGTTCGCCAGCGGGATGTACTGGCGGCCGTTGTCGTAGTCGATCAAGGCGGCGTGACGTTGCGAGAACGTGCCGCGACGCGAATCCTGCCCGATCAAGCGCACGTTCGCGCCGCCCTTCACGAGTGAACCGATGGCCAACGCCTCGCCCAACGACCAGTCGATGTCACCCTGGTCGAGCAGCGCGGCGCGCTGGGAGAATTGGCGCTCGAGCTTGGGATGAATCGTGAAGCCCTCGGGCGCCGTCATGGTCGCTCGGGCGATCTCCATCAGTGTGTCTCGATCGACGCCCGTCTCGGGGGCGGGGGCGTCGACGGGCACCTCGGCGACCGGCACCCCGCGAAGTTCCGGGACCGGGACCGTTCGGACCTCGTCCAGCACGCTCTGCAGACGTTCGTTGAAGTCATTCAGTGCCGCCTCGGCTTCGTCGATGGAGATGTCACCACGACGCACCAACGTCTCGGTGTAGATCTTTCGAACCGAGCGCATCTGGTCGATGATCTTGTACATCTGCGGTTGGGTGTAACTCGGGTCGTCGCCCTCATTGTGACCAAAGCGTCGGTAACACACGATGTCGAGCACGACGTCGCGGTTGAACGTCCGGCGATAGTCGTACGCCAAGCGCGCGGCGCGCATGCACGCCTCGGGGTCGTCGCCGTTCACGTGGAAGATCGGCGCCTGGATCATCTTGGCGACGTCGGTCGGGTAGAAACTTGATCGGGCCGAGTCCGGGGCGGTCGTGAATCCGACCTGGTTGTTGATCACAATGTGAATCGCGCCACCGATGTGGTACCCCGAGAGCTGGCTCATGTTCAGTGTTTCGGCGACCACACCTTGACCGGCGAAGGCGGCGTCACCGTGAATCAGGATGGCGAGGTACGGATACTTCTCGGGTACCGACGCGACATTGGTGCCGTCGTTCGGTCGCAAGACCAGGTCCTGTTTGGCGCGCACGATACCTTCGACGACGGGCGACACGGCTTCGAGGTGCGACGGATTGGACGCCATCGAGACGTCGATCGTTGCGCCGCGAGGGTTCTTGAACTCGCCTCGAGCACCCTTGTGATATTTGACGTCACCGCTCCCCTGCACGCTCTCGGGATCCAGGTTCCCCTCGAACTCCGAGAAGATGTCGTTGTACGACTTGCCGACCACGTTTGCCAGGACGTTCAGGCGCCCGCGGTGCGCCATGGCGATGACGGCTTCTTTGGTTCCGTCGTCGGCGGCGACGTCGAGGATCGTGCGCAGTGCCACGATGGTCGATTCCCCACCCTCGAGACCGAAGCGCTTCTGACCGACGTAACGCGTGTGCAAGAAGCGCTCGAAGACCTCGGCCTCGTTCAGCGCCTCCAGGACGCGGTGCTGGTCTTCGACGCTCATCGTCGAACTGACCCCCTCCACCCGTTGCTGGATCCATTTCTTCTGCTCGGGATCCATGATGTGGCCGTACTCGATGCCCGTCGTGCGACAGTACGCCTCGCGCAAGATCGACAGGATCTCCTCCAGGGTCGCCTCAGTGCGGCCGGCGAGTCCGTCGACGACGAAGGAGCGCTGCAGGTCCCACATCGTGAGTCCGTAGTTCGCGATATCGAGCTCGGAATGCAGGGCCGGTGGCTCGCTGTGCAGCGGATCGAGGTGGGCGTTGAGATGTCCGCGGACCCGGTACATGTTGATGAGCTCTTGCACGCGAATCTGTTTCAAGATGCGCTCGGTGTCGCCTTCACTGGTTGAAGGGTTTCGATCGGTTGCCCAACGCGCCGGTTCGTACGGAATGCCGAGTGACGCGAATATCTCGTCGTAGAAATCGTGCTGCCCGGTGAGACACTCTGCGACATATTTCAAGAACAGACCGGACTCGGCCCCCTGGATTATCCGATGGTCGTACGTTGACGTGAGCGTCAACACCTTGCCTACGCCGAGTTCGGCGAGTGCTCGCGGATCAGCGGACTCGAAGCCCGCCGGCCACCCAAGCGCGCCGACGCCGAAGATCGCACCTTGGCCCGCCATGAGTCGCGGCACCGATTGCACCGTGCCGAGGGTGCCAGGATTCGTGAGCGACACCGTGGCGCCGACAAAATCGTCGGCGCCGAAGCTCGCGG
>OBLW0100001635.1_pt1 | contig 18756 bp, 19 predicted proteins | sample 1520161 | NCBI WGS metagenome assembly OBLW01 (sample SAMEA3539309, study PRJEB22396) | soil metagenome | biome: tundra; feature: field; material: soil | place: USA | collected 2010-05 | depth 0.15 m | reverse complement strand
TCAAAGGCCACGACGAGCAACCACCGGCCAGCAGCAAGCCGATCAAGTAACCAGCGGAAGCGGAGTCCAGCCCTGGAAGCGACTGGCCCACTCAGTCGACGGTGTTGGCTCAATTCGAGCAGCTATACAGACGGACAGAGGCAAGCCGCACGACTTTTCAGCCGCCCCGGCAATTCACGTCGAGGACCGCGCGAAGTCCTCTTTTGAATGCGCGGCAAATACGTTACAGTAGTTCCAGTCTCTTCATGGTTCGGTCCTCGCAACCAACCGCGTGTGCCGTTGCGCTCACTCTGTTCGCCGTTTCGACCGCCGCCGCCCAGGCGCCCGCCATCGGCAACTGCCAAGTCTTTCCGGCGGACAACATCTGGAATACTCCGGTTGACCAGCTTCCCGTCACCGCCAGCTCATCTGCCTGGGTCAACACGATCGGCGCCGCGAAAGCCCTGCACCCCGACTTCGGGTCCGGTCTGTACGATGGAGCTCCCATCGGCATTCCCTACATGATTGTCCCTGGCACGCAGACAAAGTATCCGGCGACCTTCACCTACATGAGCGAGAGCGACCCCGGCCCTTATGCCATTCCGTTGAATGCTCCCATCGAGGGCGGAAGCCAGAGCACAGGCGATCGTCACACTCTTTCGATCGACAGCGACAACTGCATCCTCTACGAACTGTATGCCGCTTACCCGCAGCCCGCCAGTTGGATCGCCGGGTCGGGAGCCATCTTCAATCTGCTCTCCAATGCCTTACGTCCCTCGGGATGGACCTCCACCGACGCTGCCGGTCTGCCCGTGTTGCCCGGCCTGGTTCGCTATGACGAAATCGCCGCAGGCGAGGTCCTTCACGCCATCCGCTTCACGGTTCCGCAGACGCAGGGCGCCTTTGTGTGGCCCGCCCGCCACTTGGCCTCCAGCCTGACCGGCGCGCAGTATCCGCCGATGGGTGCTCGCTTCCGCCTGCGAGCTGGGTTTGACATCACGAGCTTCTCCGCCGCCAACCAGGTCATCCTAAGAGCCCTGAAGAAGTACGGCGTGATGCTCGCCGATAACGGCTCCGCCTGGTACATCTCCGGCGCGCCCGATCCGCGCTGGGACAACGACGACCTCCACAACCTCGGCTTGATCCATGGCTCCGATTTCGAGGCGGTTGATGTCTCCGCCTTGATGATCGATCCCGATTCCGGCCAGGCGAAACAGTCCAACACAGTCTTCGTCACGGTAAGCCCTTCGGCGGCGAGAGTCCCCGTCAATACGACGATGCAGTTCAGCGCCACCGTCGCCAACGCCACTACGCAGACCGTCGACTGGAGCGTCAACGGCGCTCCCGGCGGCAACTCCACGGTGGGCCTGATCAGCACCACCGGCCTCTATACGGCTCCGGCGGTGCCTCCGCCTGGCGGAGCCGTAGCAGTTCAGGCTGCCAGCACTGTTTCTCCCTCCGCGGTCGGCATCGCCACCGTGACGATCACCACACCGCCGCCGGGGCCCGTCCTTATTTCGGTCTCTCCGAACAGCGGAACTCAGGGCACGAACGTCCCGGTCATCATCGCCGGCTCCAATTTCCAGACGGGCGCAACCGTCGCGGTCGGCGGCATCGGCATCTCCGTCATCAACGTCACGGTGGTCAGTTCTACCCAAATCGCCGCGACTATCGTCATCGCTCCGACCGCCTCCACTGGCGTGCACAGCGTCACCGTCGTTACCAGCGCCGGCACCAGCGCGGCTCAGTCTTTCACCGTGAGCGCGCCCATGCCGGCGATGCCTACGCTGACCTCGGTGACGCCAAACGCAGCTCCTCCCGGCGCCATCGTGAATGTTACACTCAACGGAACCAACTTCACCTCTCCAGCGACGGTTACGATTCAGGGCAGCGTTGTCACCGCGAGCAACGTAGTGGTAGTTAGCTCGACAATCATCACGGCGACCTTCCGCGTCAGTCCGATCCCATCCCGCCGCGTGCACGACATCAACACCGCGGTAACGACTCAGGCAGGAACCAGCAATGGCCTTCTGTTCGCCGTGCCGGGGATGCCGGAGCCTTCACGGTGGGCACCGTGGCGTTCGCCGGTTGGACTGCGCCTGTCCGCCGAAAGGCCCTGATCGCCACGCTATCATCAAATATGAGGCCGGACTGCCACGCTCTGCTGTTGCTCCTAACAGTGGCGGGGGCTTGGGCGCAGGATCCCCATGAGCTGGTGCGCCGTTCCATCGCGCGGGACCAACTCGACTGGGTGCGCATGAAAGATTACACCTGGCAGGCGCACTCCACGGAGAAGCACCTCGATTCCCACGGCAAAGTGGTATCCACGAAACGGGAAACCTGGGAAACACTGATGCTGGACGGACAGCCGTACCGCCGCACGCTGGAGCGGGACGGCAAACCGCTCAGCCCGGAAGAACAGCGCAGCGAGCAGAAAAGACTTGATCGGGAGACTCGGAGGCTGAGTTCCGAAACGCCCGCGGAAAAACAGCGCCGCCTGGAGGAAGCCGAAAAGCGGCGCCGGCGCGAGTTCGCCTTCCTTTCTGAAATACTTGAACTGTTCGACCTGCTGCTCGACGGCGAAACAACGGTGGACGGACGTTCCGTATGGGTGGTCTCCGGTGCGCCCCGGCCGGGTGCCAAAGCCAAAAGCGGCGATGCCAAAATGCTGCTGAAGCTACGGGGCCGCATGTGGATCGACAAAGCCACGTACCAATGGGCCCGGGTGGAAGCCGAGACCACCGATACGATCTCTTGGGGCCTGTTCCTGGCGCGTCTCAATTCCGGCTCCAAAATGACCTTCGAACAGACCGAGGTGAATTCCGAACTCTGGTTTCCGAAGCGCCTTCTCCTGACCGGCAGCGGCCGGGTCGGCCTGATCAAGAGGATCGCCTTGGACGAGGAAATCGAATGGAGCAATTACCGGAAGTTTTCAGTGGATTCCAAGATCGTGACTGCCCCACCGCTTAACCCGAAGAATTGAGTTCGGCTGAAGGAAAACTGACGAGCGCCTGGGGGGGCGTCGGCCGCTTCGCAACCGACAACGCCTGCCTGAGGGCGAGCACGGAGCCGGCCTCTCAGGACCGGAAGGCTTTGGCATCATGGTGCCTGAGGCGATGAAAAAGGTATCCCTGATCACTGATGGATCGTGTCTGGGTAATCCCGGTCCCGGAGGGTGGGCCTGCATCCTGCGATTCGGACCGGTGAAGAAGGAACTGTTCGGCTACGATCCCCAAACGACCAACAATCGCATGGAACTGATGGCGGCGATCCAGGGGTTGCTCGCGTTTAAGGAGCCGTGCGAAGTCGAAATCACGACCGACGCCGAATACGTTCGGCAAGGTATCACGCAGTGGGTGATCCGTTGGAAACGCCGCCACTGGTGGAAGAAGAACCACCCGGTGCGCAACGCCGATCTGTGGATGGAACTGGACGCGTTGGTGAGAATCCACAAAACGAACTGGATCTGGACCAAGGGTCATGCGGCCCACGAGGACAACAACCGATGCGACTGGCTTGCCCAGAATGCCGCCCGGACGCAGACCAGCTCCTGGCCCGACGGCAGGCCGCATGGCCGTCTCCGGCTTGACTTGGGCCGAGACTACGTTCCACCGAAGCCGCAAGCCGGCCTGTTCGACGCTTTCGATCCCGGAGATGAGGATGAAGATGAGACCGACCCCAGCTAGCCTTCAGCTAGCCGGAAGGGGGTTTTCGCCAAGCTTCTGCAAACACACCTTCGCCGACGACCAGCTCACGCGCTGGCTAAGTGTCGTGCCCCGCGCAGGCGAGTCGGGGCGTATCGTCTCACTTTGGACGCCACAACGGCCCCGTTCCGACTACCAGAGGCGTGCGTGACCTTGTCCGGCTATCGATTGATCAAACCCACGGAGGGCAAGTTCGGTCCGGTTCCTCACCTGCAACTTCCTGTAAATCCTGGCGAGGTACTCCTTCACCGTACCTTCGGTCAGGCTGAGCTCGTAGGCGATTTCCTTGTTGGCCTTGGCTTGCCGAACCAGGGCTACAACCTGCGTCTCGCGGCATGACAATTGTCGCCCCCCAACTCCGGGCTTCAGACGTGACTGCGTGCATACTGGGCAAGTGCATTCACGACGGCGTGCGCCGATCTCTTGCCCGCAATGGATGCACGTCTCTGGGGCGCAGACAACAGAGGAGTCCTGTGGTCGCTCCGCTCGTATTTGCTGCATGTTTTCTCCTGGCCGAGTAGTGTCACCGATGAACATATCGACTGAAGCAGACGTTATCTTTAGCGTGCCCGGGAAGCGACTCCAGGCAGCCCATTACCCACGACGGCGTTCCAGTCCCTTCCTGGCCCGCCCCGGAATGTGAGACACCCGGTAGCGACGTCCTCTCGGTACGTCGCCTGACGAACCCGCCCAATAATCCAGTAAACCGCTGGGTCAACAACCTGATCGGTTCTTGAATACGGTGGGTCCCAAACCAATCTCAGTGCCGCCGCGCAATCAGCAGCAGAAACCCGAAGACGAACACCGGAATCAGCGCCATCCCAATGTAGAACAGAACCTGTTTGAGCCATGGCGTACGCCTTCGCTTCCAATCGCGCAACTCCGCGCGATCGGACACGGAGATCTGATCCAGATGCTCCAGGTCCCATGCGAATTCGTTTGCCGTTGAGTAGCGGTCCTGCGGCTCGCGCTCCAGGGCGCGGTAAATCACTTCCTGAAGCTCCGGCGAAACTTCGGGATTCACTTCGCGCGGCGGTATCGGATTGTTCACCAGCCGGTCGTTCATGACCAAGAACGGATTCGTTCCTGAAAATGGCGTCTCTCCAGTCACCATTTCGTACAAGATGACCCCCAGCGAGTAGATGTCGCTGCGCCCGTCCCCGCGTTTGCCCTTGACCTGCTCCGGTGAAATGTAATCGGGCGTTCCCGCAATCTGCGACAGCTTGCCGAAGGTAAGCCGTCGCGCTCCAGCCTTTCCCGCAATCCCAAAGTCGATCAGCTTGATCCGGTCTTCAGCGTCGATCATGATGTTCTCGGGCTTGAGATCGCGGTGCACCACTCCGTTCCGGTGGATGTAATCCAGGGTATCGCAGATCGCTATGGTTATGGCGCACGCCCGCTTGATGGGCAACCGGCGGCTCTCGACCGGCAATTGTCGAAGCAGGCGGCCACCCACCCACTCCATCACCATATAGACCTCGCCGGATTCGCCGCTGTCAAGCACCTTCATGACCCCGGGATGATCCAGCCGTTTGCCGATTTCGATCTCGCGGTTAAAACGGTCGAAAAGAACCGGGTCCGCCTCCATATCCGGATGGGGAACCTTGATTGCGACCGGGCGGCCGCTGCGCATATCGGTCGCGCGATAGATCGAGGCCATTCCACTGCGGGCTACCAGTTCCTCGATACGATAGTGGCCGAGTTGGCCGCCGGGACGCAATGATGCCATGGGTAACACCGGAGCGGAAAGCGGCACGCGGGAGATGGGATCATCCAGGCTAGAAGGGCTTTCCACAATCCTTCCCCCCTGCTTTTGCGTTCCGAATACCGATTAGCCGAATGTTTATGGTAGCACTCACGCCCTCACGAACGATCTTCATGAACAAAATCTTAAGCGGCGGCGCATAAAGATGGCATGAAGAAACCGTCAGGAAACCATCAAGAAAGATCGCCTGTACACCATCGGGCATGGCGACGCTATCGCGGCGCCGGCAATTCCGGAAGCCGCTATTTTTTGTCACGAGCCTTGGCAAGGCCGAATAGCTCCATCGACAAGGCGGCCAGTATCAGGCCGAGCGCAATCATCGGAACGCTTCCGCCAACCGCCAGCGCGGCTGCCAGCATGCCAGATCCGAATAGAATTGCAGCCAGCGCTAATCCCTGGATAATCTCCGGTTCCAGTTTCATTTCCTCAAGTCGGCAGCAGGTCGCAACCATCTCCTTTCTCCCTTGTACGATCACCGCTATACGCGCTGCCGGTCAGGCCGGTGTAACACCGCCCTCCGGATCCGTATCCTGTGCGCCCGTCCTTTTCCGGAGCCTTCTCTGAACCAGTGCGACCTCCTTGGCTACCGCCTCGAGCGCCAGCCTGATTCTGCCGTGCATACGTTCCAGAGTGCCCTCCAGGCCTCGTATCTCACAGTCCCGATGCTCATCCAATTCCGGTTGGGGGAGCCCGCAACTACGCAGCGCCGCGCACACTTCACCCTTGGTCTTACGCCCGATCCCACGCACGGTCGATAGATCCAGCGCCAACACCTCCTTAACTGTGTCGCACCCGAGACGATGGATCGCATTCAGTGCCCGCGACGACAATGCAAGGTCTTCGATCGGCGATTCGAGGATGACGGCCTTCCCTCCCTCTCCAGGGTGCAGGGCAGCATCGAGTTCCGCGTCCACCTCGTACAGCATGCGAGAGACGCGAGAAGATGAATGACCGGTGCGCACACCGATCCCGCCCAGGCTTAAGCCTTCATAGAAGTACGAAGTAAAGATCGCCCACCTTCGTGCATCGACAGAGTCGGGTTTTTCAGGAGGTAGCTTCCCGGCGTACTTGACACGCAGTCCTTTGAGCCCCCTCTCCACTCTAAGTCTCCGGTATACATTTACTGCCAACGGACAACAGTGAACACCTGTGCGTTACTCGAATCCAGCCACCCTCAATTCTAAGTACGAAGCCTTTTGCAGTACCAATAGAAATAATCGATTGGGCGAATTGAGATTTCCGTTCGGTCCGCGTGCAGGTTAGGGCATTCGGACTCTGGCGGGAAAGTACTTTGGGAAGACATCCCATGCAAAGAGCGCTCCGATGGACGCAAGCGCTAAGCCTCCGAGGATCACCGGCCGCCCGGTAGACGCGATCAAGGCGAATGTGCATAGAGCAAGCCTACAGCGAGTGGATGCCCGCCTCCGGGCGGCGCGATTCGGCGTGGACCAAAGGTCTATCTTTGTCTGACATCTTCGCGATGGATCACGAATTCGGGATAGGCTCCGGCGCCCAGTTCGTACAGATCCAAACCATGTGCCTCACCCTCGGCCGAAACACGCTGCGGGTAGAACCGATTCAGAAGCCGGTTCAACGAATAGGTCATCGGCAACACGAATCCCACCAGGGTCAAGACACCGGCGAGTTGCGCCAGCCACTGGTTCGGATTACCCGCCTCTGTTCCATTCAGTACCAATCCGTGCGGAATTCGCGCAAAGAATCCCAGCGCCAGCAGGCCCCATAGGCCGCATACGGCATGTACAGAGATCGAGCCCGCCGGATCGTCCACTCTCAGCCGGGCGTCGAGCCATTCCACCGAGAACGTGACCAGAACGCCCGCAACCGCGCCTGTGATTACCGCGGAAGCAGGACTGACGAACGCACAGGCAGCGCTACTGGCCACTAGACCGCCAGTCCAACCGTTGGCGCAGAGCGAAGCGTCCGGCCTGCCGAAACGAATCCGCGTGATGCCGGCGGCGGCCAGCGCGGCGGCGGCTGCGGAAAGCGTCGTATTGATCGCCACCAGCGCTACGCCGGCCGCGGAACCCCCGAGCCAGAGCAGGCTGCCGCACCCATTCAGTCCTATCCATCCCAACCAGGTTAGAAAACAGGCAAAAAGTGCCAGTATTGCATTGTGACCTGGGATCGCCGCGGGCATGCCGTCCGCGGTGTACTTTCCATGACGGGGACCAAGGATGCAGGCAATCGAAAGAGCCGTAAGTCCGCCCACGGACTGAATGGCGCCCGCGCCGCCCGCGTCCAGCGGGCCGCACCCCCAGCCTTGATTGACACCAAGTTGAGCCAGCCATCCCCCACCCCACACCCAGTGTGCGAATAACGGATACGTCCAACCGGCCAAAAGTGCGGTGGATGCGCAACTAGCTCCCAATCGCCACCGGCCGTTTCCGGTCCCCAGCGGGATCAGCGCGGCAATGCCCACGCTGAACACCTGAAGCCACGCTGTCAGTGCTCCTCGCGATCCGTCGCGCGGAAGGCCGCCAAAAAAGAACGGCTCCGCCCCGATCCAATTCCACGTTTTGCCGCCCACCGTGAACACATGAGACGGCCCCCCCACAAGTCCTTGCCAGGACCACCCGCAAACGAAGTACGCCAGGGTTGCCACCCCGATCGCGCACATGGAGCCCAGCATCGCCTGGGCGGCGCTCCGCGACCGGCCCATTCCCGCATGAGTCAGGGCCAAGCCCGCCGCTGCCAAGGGAATCAGCAGGATCAACGCCGCGCACAGTACCTGCGTACCATCCGACAAGGGGGCCTGTGGCTGCGTCATCTATTCGTCTCGCGGAATCTTAGCCGGAATCCGGCCGAAACCGCGCACTCGTCTCTGCGGGCTAATCACGGCTTCCACCAGACTTGAGGATACTCGATCCCTGTGTGGAACCTGTAGGAAGCCCGAAGCGGAATTTTTGGATTGCACTGATAGAAATTATCTATTTCTCTTCTGTAAACAAAATGCTCTACACTTCATCATCGAAACCTGATCGAATTCTCATACGAAGGCGCGCCCCGTCCGCAACGCCCCTGAACACACCAAGTCCCGTGCCTGGCATTTATCATTTTCCGGGGAGAGTATATGCGGATACCAGACTGGCCGGATAAGCCCTTCTTCGAAAAGAAGAATCAACCCGATGGCGCATCCACCCAGCCGACGGTGCTGCTGGGGCTGATCGCTTACCCGGCGCCTTATAAGAAGTAAGTTTCGGCCGGGGGAACGGCAAACCCTCTGGCACGACCGACAACTTTAGGAGAAGAAACGATGGCAGACAACGCCGAACCTACAATGAAACCGACCCTTGGCCTGACCGGCTTGACGATGAACGCAATGGCGCTCATCGCGCCCGGCGCCTTCCTTTGGCTAACCTTCGTCGCCCAGGGCACTGCCGGCGCGACGGCGCCGTCCATGTGGGCAGGCATCTTCTTCGCTCTCCTGCTCTGCCTCGCTACAGCGGTCTGCTACGCGGAGATGGCGAAGCTTTATCCCGGCACGGGCAGCTCCTATTACTTTGCCGAGCAGGCGTTTCTCAACCACGATGCAGCCTGGCCGTATGCGCGAATTTCGAAGTTCATCGTTGGCTGGGGGTCGCACTTGTACTATTGGCTTTACCCGGGCGTGATGGTGGGCGTCATGGGAGTCCTCGTGGGCTACCTCGCCGGAACCATTTGGCCATCGTTCATGAGCGCTTCAAACCCCGGACCCATGTTTATGATGGTCGTGGCGATTGCGTTTTCGTTTGCCATCGCCTACATCGCCCACCGCGGCGTGAACGGCTCGACATCGGTCAACATTGCCATCAACGTGATTCAGATCAGCGCCTTGCTGGTATTCTCGGTGATGGCGTTGGGTTATCGCATGAATCACCAGCCGGGCAGCCAGGCCTATCAGTTCGATTCCACGTCGAGCGATGCGTACACCTATGAATTCGCCACCGAGAAGCAAACCGTAAACGGGCAAGCTACGGACGTCGTTCTACGCGACACCAGCGGCGTTCCCAAGCCCAAACTCGACGCCGCCGGCAAGCCCGTGCCGTTCCAGATCGCGTATCCCGAGAAAGACGAGAAGGGGAACTTCCTTTCTCACCCCACTGCCGGCTCGGTTACCGGAATGCACAATTTCGGCTGGATGTTCGTGCAAGCCACCATCGCCATTCTGATTCTGGTCGGCTTCGAATCGGTGACGGCCATGGGCGGAGAAGCTAAAGATCCCAAGCGCCACATACCGATTGCGGTAGTCACCTCGTTGCTGGTACAGGGGGCCTTCTGCTATCTCATAGAGTACTTTGCGGCGAACTACTTTCTCAATAGCGGCTACTCCATGCAGAGCGCGGTCGGCTCGGCGGCGCCCATCGGCGACATGATGGTGGTGGTGGGCAACGCCATACTCGGCCCGGGCAATGGGCGAATCTTCATGGAGTTCCAGGCATTCACCGTATTCCTGGCGATCATCGGCACCACGCTATCCTGCATGAACACCGGGGCGCGCGTGACCTACGCCATGGGGAAGGACGCAGAATTGCCGGATTCCATGGGAAGGTTGCACTCCCGTAATCTGACCCCGCATCGCGCCATCTGGACGCTGGCGGCGATTTCGGCCGTGGTCGGGTGCTTCACCGTTTGCAATCTTTTCGGCAACGCCGGCGCCCTGACAGACGCCACGATCAAGGCCCTGCCGCAAGGCTTCTGGTCGAGTTTCGGATACTTCTCTCACGACACCATGGCGGCGATGCCGAATTCTCTTCTTACGGTCACCCTAGCCTCCAATTTCGGCACGTTTGTGCTCTACGCGCTGAGTTGCATTACCTGCATGGTCGCGTTCCATCATCATCCCAAGTTCAATCTGCTGCGCCACCTCCTCATCCCGATATTCGGGCTCTTGGCGAACCTGGCGTGCATGGCATTCTACCTGATCGGGCCGTTCATGGGATATGGCACCAAACTGGAACCGCTGCTGGCTCTCGGGGTCGCCCTGGTGTGGGCAATTTACGGCGGGATTTACTTCATACGTTCCAACAAAACCTCGGGCCGCACGACCTTGGTGGGCGACCGTGACCTCCGTATGGGTGCCGCATCGTAATATGGACTAATGCTGGACCTTGCGTTTGCTCAAGCTTCCGACTGCGGGCGAGTACGCGGCCACAACGAGGATTATCTTGGCTATGTGCTCCCGACTGTCCCCGAACAGGAACAAACCCATGGCTGGCTCTTTGCACTCGCCGATGGAGTCGGCGGTCAGCAAATGGGGGAGGTCGCATCCCGCACAGCCGTGGAGACGCTGCTCAACGGGTTCCGCGGGGCCGCGCGCGGCCAGCAGCTAAGGTCGTTATTGCCGCGTCTCGTTCAGGCAGCCAATGAGAAGGTCTTCGAGACCGGACTGGCCTCCAAATCGGGTGGCCCGGCGATGGCGACCACATTGGTCGCCTGCGCTCTGCGGTACGACCGCGTCGTGGTCTCGCATGTAGGCGATTCGCGCTGCTACTCGATTCGGCACGGTCGCGCGACGGCTCTCACGCGCGACCATACCGTGGTCGGCGAACGGGTGCGTTTGGGCTTGATGTCCGCAAAAGGGGCGGCCGTAGCCGAGACGAGGCACGTCCTTACCCGTTCACTCGGCAGTGCTATGTTCGTCGGGGTCGAGACCCGTGACCATCTCCTCTTGAGCGGCGACGTGCTCCTCTTGTGTTCCGATGGATTACACGGCGCGGTCAAGGCCGCCGAAATGGCGGATATCGTGACCCGCAACGCCGATCTGGATGCCGCCGCCCGCGAACTGATTGACGCCGCAAACGAACGCGACGGCAGCGATAACGTCAGCGTTCAACTGGTAAGAATCCGCAGCGTGGAGCGCATCGGAATGTACCGCGGGCAGCCATACAAGCTGGCATAATCCTCAGACTCAACACGCCGCCAGCAGCTTCTCTTTCAACATCGCTTGCATATCCGGCGACAGCTTCCGCCCCGCGTGCGCCACGTAAAACACATCGATCGCGCGGTGGCCCTTGGTGTCGACAAGAACCACGTCGATGTTGCAGGAGTTCGACGAGAAGACCGTTGCCAGGCTATACAGCAGCCCAGGCCGATCTTCCGTTTCGATCTCTACCAGAGTCGCCGCCGGGCACGCTTCGGAATCGAATTGCACCTGCGGAGTTGTGGTCCGCTTGCTCGCGTCCGGCGGCACGCGGCCTCTCATCAACCGATTCGCGTCGGTCTTGCCAAGCGCGATACGCTGCACCAGGTCGATCAGCCGATCGGCTTCGTTCGGGTTTTGCCGCAGCATGCGTCCCGGATCGCCGAAAACGAACGTATCCAAAAGAACGCCTCTTGCATTCGAGAACGCTTCGGCTTTTAGAATGTCCATGCCAAAACTGGAAATCGCCCCGGCAAACGACGCAAACAGGGACGGCTTGTCCCGCGCCACCACGGTGAGCCGGTAGGCCCCTTCCGCCGGGTCCAACCGCACCGCCACCCCGGTCGGCCGGCTAAGCTCGAAAAGTTGCAGGTGTCCGGCAATCTCGGCGGAAGAGCGTGCTCGCAGATACCGTAGCGGAAACCCCTTAATGAACTCCGCATTGCCGGGAAGGTCCTCGGGCACGTGCTGGATCCGATCGGTTTCCAGTTCGCGCGTCAGTTCATGTTGGGCAACCGTATACGCGTGCCACAACTGCTCCAGGCGCCACGGAAGTTTGGCCTCCGCGGTTAGCGCCACGATTCGAGCGTATGTCATCACCGTCAGCAGCTTCAGCCGCTCGATCGTTCCCACGCGCTCCGCCAGAAGGCGTGCCGCCGAGGGGTCGTCCATGTCGCGCCCGCTCGTGGCGTCGGAAAGATCCGATTGGCGCCGGATCAGGAATTCCACCGTGCTCTGCGCATCGTCCGGCATCTGAATACGTGCCAGAGCGTCGCGTCCGCGCTTCGCCGCGAGCGCCACCGGATCGCTGCCGCCTCGCCCCATCTCGCGAAACAGAAGAGCGCACAGGAGGAGCGTCACGTCATCGATTTCGGAGAGCAAGGCCGCGAATCGCTGCCGCTCCGCGCTGGCCCCGGAGCCCAATTCGATAACGCTCTCCATGGTCCTCAGCACGTGCTCGCCCACGGTATACCGGTACGCCGAATCCATCATCACCAGGTGTTCGATGATACCCCACTCGGGAAACAGTCCCCGCATCAGACCGGTGGATTCCAGCGACCGCAGTGCCATTCCCGCATGCGGGCTTCGGAGGATAGGCTTGAACAAGGTCCAGAGCGCTCGCGGCTGGGCACAGTAGGCCGCGAAGGCCCCACGCAACGCCTCGAGTCTCCGCTCCGTCTCCGGCGCCGGCATGACACCGTGGTGGCCTACAAACTCGAGCATGCGGAACACCAGCGTCGGATCGCTTGCCAATTGCGCCGGACTCCGCAAAAGCAATCGCTCCCGCGAAACCGTGAACTCCTGGTTGGAGAGCCGTGAGCGGTAGTCGCGGAAGTTCTCCAGCAGCGAACTCTGACTCTTCTCGGCCCCTTCGATCGCCCGGCGCGCTTCGTTGAAAATCGTGCGCGCGCTCTGGAAATACTCGGCCATCCACTCGGATGAAGCCTTGCCGCGCGCGAATGCCTGGAGCGCCACGCTTTCTTGAATTTCGAAATCCAGAATGTTGTGGTCGCATCCGGCCCTGTAGTGAGAAAAGCAGCGCGCGGACGAGACGAACGCGGCGGCGCGACTCAGTTCGTCGCTCCGCGCTTCGTGCTCCGGTCTGAGCATCGTGAGCCAATCGATCAGACGAACATCCATCAGGCCGCCGGGGCCCTCTTTCACATCGGGCTCCGCGTGGTGGGGTGTGTTCTGAAACCTGGCGTGACGTGCGCTCGCTAATTCGCAAAGACGCTGGCACAGCCTCCGGCCGTGCAACGCCAGCGCATTCGGCAGTTTACCTTCTAAGTTCTCGCGAACTACGCCATCCCCCGCCAGAAACCGTCGGTCCAACAGGCTGAACCCAGGCACGCTGGCCCGCTCGACGGCTTCCAGGCACTGGGCGACTGTGAGCACCGCGGAGTTCACCCGCAAACCCGCGTTCCAAAGCAGGCGGACCATCTCAGGCAGCCGTTCCTTGAGTTCTTCGGACCACCGATCCGATGAGAGGACGAGCACGATGTCCAACTCGGAGTACGGAAACGTCTGGCCCAGCCCGTAAACGCCCCCCGCCAGCATCGCCAAGGATTCCGGGAAGACCGGCGCGATCACTGCCCGGTACGCCTCGACCACCAACTCGTCTACAGCCAGCGTTAGGGCGTTCTGTACGCGCGATACTTGGCCTCCCGCCAGGAATTCCTCTTGGATCGCCCGCCACGCGTCGGTGGATTGGAGTTTCTTCGGACTCCTGGAACTGGCATCGGCCCTCAGATTCAAGCGTTCCCCCACACCTCTAGTATCATGCAGCGTCTCGATGTCCCCGCAAGCGAAATCTCTTATGGCCCAGATCGAAATTGTCTATCTCGCGAAGTACCAAACGGCAACTGCTCAAGCGGCGCATCGGGAACCCCACTCCGAATGTTACCAGCGACAGCGTGAGGGTGGCGAACTCGCTTCCCTGCGGGAAGAACGCCCGGCCGATCGCGGCCACGTCGCAGCCGAAGACGATGAAGTCGTAGACTTTCCGGAAACTTTCCGGCCAGGCGTTAGCGGTCATCATAAAACATTGATTCTTGGACGTTCACCGGGAGGGCCGCGGCGGCTTGGCGGAGCTTGAGGCTTCGGTCAAACGAACGCTCCCAGCCCGCTTTCAAAAGACAGACATAGGTTGCGAATGTTCTCAGCGCGCCCCTCGAAAATATGACGCCACGCTGTGGCGCGAGTGAACGAATGGCGCTACATTGCAATGTGGAATTGCAGCGCGCTACGCGGGCCGGCCTGATGCCGTACCGGAACGCCGGCCACCGGTTTATCGGGCCTGGCTCCGATGCGGTGCTGCTGAACAACTCGGCCCGAACACTCACGCAGACAGTGCGTAAACAACCCAAGGAGACAAAATGACGATGTTGGAAACGGCTCGCGAACTGCTGTGGCAATTCAAGGGAGACACGTTCGTGTCCGGTTTCGGCGTGCTGCCGGAAGCCGGGCGCCTGTGCGCGGCACTCGGCCGCCGGGCCGTACTGGTGCGCGACGTATTTCCCGGATCGGAACGTCACGTAGATGCGATTGTGGCTTCCCTGCTGGCGGCTGGAGTGGAGATCGCGGCTACGATTCCCGGCGCCGCGCCCAACGCGCCGCTGGCGGACCTGGCCCGCTTGGAAGCGGAACTGCGGACGTACAATCCGGACGTGATCGTGAGTTTCGGTGGGGGTAGCACCATCGATTGCACCAAAGCGGCTGAGGTGCTGCGCTCTCTGGGAGGCCCCATCGACGACTATTTTGGCACGGGGCTGGTAACGGCGAAGTTGAACGCTTCGGGCGCGCGTCTGGCGCCGCACCTCGCGATTCAGTCCGCCGCGTCGTCCGCCGCCCACTTGACGAAGTACTCCAACATCACAGACGTTACGGCCGGCCAAAAGAAGCTGATCGTCGATGACGCCATCGTGCCGGCACGCGCCCTGTTCGACTATGCCGTCACGCTGGACGCGCCGGAGTCACTGACGGCCGACGGCGCCCTCGATGGACTGGCGCACTGCCTGGAAGTCTATTACGGAGCGACCGGTAAGCCAGCTTATACCCGCATCGAAGAGGTCGCGCTCAACGGCATCGCGCTGGTCATGGAATACCTGCCGCGCGCCATCCGCGATCCGCGGGATCGCGAGGCACGCGAGGGGCTGGGGTACGCTACAGACCTGGGCGGTTATTCCATCATGCTGGGCGGAACCAACGGTGCCCACCTTACCAGCTTTTCGCTCATCGACATCCTCTCGCACGGCCGTGCCTGCGCTTTGATGAATCCGTACTACACGGTTTTCTACTCGCCTGCGGTTCAGGCGCAACTGCGCGCCGTAGCGAGGTTGTGTACCCGCTTCGGGATGGGCGCCGCGGCGATGGAGAGCCGAAGCGGCAGGGCGCTGGCGGAGGCAGTAGCGAACGCGCTGATCGGCCTTGAGCGTGTCGTCGGCAATCCGGCGACCTTAGGCGAGGTGCCGGGCTTCTCGTCCGGGCACATCGATCGAGCGCTCACGGCCGCTAAGAACCCGCAGTTGCGCATGAAGCTCGAGAATATGCCAGTGCCGCTTCGCCCGGAGGAGGTGGACGATTACATGGGTCCGGTCCTGGCGGCTGCCGTGGCGGGCGACCTCACAGTTGTCCGCGATTACGCGGCCCCGCCTTCGGCTGGCGGCGCAGGATAGGCCCGGCCCGGCGCCTGCTCGGTGGCGCTATTGTGCTTGTCTAGTTGCGCACTGTTCTACCGGTTCTCAGAAGAAGAATCGCGCGCACGATGGAAGCACTCGAAGCCCAAGCCCGGTTCCTCGATCGGCACCTCGCATGAACCGAACGGGAGGCGAGGTATCGCATAGTGGCGCTCAACGGAGCTTTGTGTCATAACCGAACTGATGACCAGAAGATCTCAGGCTTGTCTTGCCTTCCGGTCACGTCGGTGGCAGCCCGGCACCCGGACTTCATCCGCCTCCAGAAGGCGCTCCTGGACCCGATCGCGCCGGAGCTGCGCCGCGCCTTCCGCGGCCGCCGATGCTCCAGCAAAGGTGGCATATGACTGATGAACGAGAAGTCTCCAAAAGCGCCCCCGCCGGCAGGGCTCGGACGTCGCGTCGCGCCCTGCTCCAGCGCGCGGCAATCTTGACGGCCGGCATCGCCAATGCCCAGGAGAAGGCCGCGCCGAAGCCGGCCGAGGCCGGCCCCGGACAGCCCACGCCCAAGCCGGCGGCCATGGCCCCACGTCCCCCGGTCGTCGAGACCACGGCGGGAAGGGTGCGCGGTTTCTACATGAACGGTGTGTACGCCTTCAAAGGCATTCCGTATGGTGCACCGGCCGTGGGAGCGTTGCGCTTCAAGCGCGCTGCCAAGCCCGAGGCTTGGGCAGGCATTCGCAGTTCCGTGCACTTCGGGCACGTATGTCCCACCAACAACAGTTGGAGCGAGCCTAACGATAACCAACCGCACGCCGACGAAGATGCGTGCCTGCTTTACCGCAGTTATTGGCAGCCGGCCGGGGAGGACTGCCTGCGGGTCAACGTCTGGACCTCTGGTCTGATTTCGGGCAAGCGGCCTGTCATGGTTTACATGCACGGCGGCGGGTTCTCAGGCGGAAACGGGCACGACCTGCTGGCCTATGACGGAGAAAACCTGGCGCATCGCAACGACGTTGTCGTGGTCACCCACAACCATCGCCTCAATGTCTTCGGGCATCTGGATCTCTCGGAACTGGGCGGGGAAGAATATGCGGAGTCGGCTAATGTAGGCATCCTCGACCTCGTCTCTGTGCTCCAGTGGGTGCGCCAGAACATCTCGATGTTCGGCGGCGACCCCAACAACGTGACGATCTTCGGTCAGTCCGGCGGCGGCGGCAAGGTAGCCGCCTTGATGGCCATGCCGGAAGCCAAGGGTCTGTTCCACAAGGCGGCAATCCAGAGCGGCGCCTTTTTGAAATTCTCCCTCCCGGAAACGACCGTCCCGGTAGGCGCGGCCGTCCTCGCCGAGTTGGGACTTTCGAAATCCCAGTTGGCGCAGATTCGCGACGTGCCGATCGGCCATCTGATCGACGCTGCGGCGTCCGCCATCCGCAAGGCCGTCGCCAATGCTCCCGCCGGAAAGCGGCCCGCTTGGGGGCCGAAGGTGGACGGCAGGGTTCTACCCGCCCATCCATTCGACCCGGTAGCCTCGCCTCTTTCCGCGGACGTGCCGCTCATCGTGGGGACCAATTTGAACGAGTTTGTCAGCGGGCTGGACAATCCGGATCGCGACACCTTGACGGCGGAACAACTGGAGGGCCGCGCCGCTCAGAAGTGGGGCGCCAACGGCAAGGAGATCGTCGAGGCGTACCGCAAGGAGTATCCCGGGGCAGCTCCCTTCCGGCTCTGGGCCGCGGCTTCGGCGGCCGAGTGGATGCGCCTGAATGCCCACACGCTCTGCGAGCGCAAGGCCGCGCAGAACGCTGCCCCGGTCTACCACTACGTTTTCAGTTGGGGCGCGCCGGTTTTGGATGGGCGGCCGGGCACGTTTCACGCCTGCGAGATCGCCTACGTCTTCGACAATGCCGATCGCTGCGTGCACCAGACGGGCGGCGGGCCTGTGGCCTTGGCGCTATCGACGAAGGTGAGCCGGGCCTGGGTGCAACTCGCCCGCACGGGCAACCCGAATCACCCGGGGCTGCCCCACTGGCCGGCTTACGACGCCGCAAGACGCGCGGTGATGTTCTTCGACAATCCCTGCCACCTCAAGAGCAATCCGGAGGGCGAAGGACTGCGGCTGATTCGCCAAACGGTCCCTGTGGATTCATATGACGCTTGGTTCATGGGTATTCGGCCTGGCGGATAGAATTGAGCTGCATGCCTGCCGATGAAGGGACCAAGCCGGTAGTTGAGCCAAAGACTAAGTGAAAGGACCTTATGATACGAACCATAGAAACGATGCTAAGCAATTTCGAGCGCGGCAAACTGACCCGCCGCCAACTTGCTCTTTCCCTGGCGGCGCTGGTCGCTGGCGCGCAGACGGCGCCGAAGGAGAAAGGCCTCCGAGCCGTCAGCATAAACCACGTCACGGTGAAGGTTCCCGACCTTCACCGTACATCAAAATTCTATCAGGAGTTCTTTACGATGCCGCTTAAGCAACAGTCGGCGAATACACACATCCTGGGTGTAGGAGACTCCTTCTTTGGCATTGAGCAGGGCGATAGCAAAACTGCCAGCGTCAATCATTATGACTTCGGAATCGCGGGCTTCAACGCCGACGAGGCGCGCGCGAAATTGAAGAAGCTCAATTTGAAGTTCGAGAGCGGCAATTCGAAAGAATCGTTCAAATTCTACGATCCGGATGGCTTCCAGGTTCAACTGAACGCACCCGATTACGTCGGTCATGTGAGCTGAAATGATGCGCATAGCGATCGAGAACGAGCCAGTGCCTTAGGCGGCTCGGCGGTGCTAAGCGGATTGGCATCCCTACCGCGACCGGATTACGGTAGAACAATCCGATATTGGAGACCAACATGGCAACTGAAACGACGGGCTGGGCAGTAGACCAGATTCTGAACGCTGCGATGGGTCACCAAATGTCGACAGCGATGTGGGAAGGGTTTTGCGCCGGCAGTACGCACTGGCCGGTGCGGGGCGTGGTGGTCTGCTACGCGCCGACTCTCGATGTGCTGCGCCGCGCGGCGGCAGAGGGCA
>OBLW0100001633.1_pt1 | contig 18768 bp, 9 predicted proteins | sample 1520161 | NCBI WGS metagenome assembly OBLW01 (sample SAMEA3539309, study PRJEB22396) | soil metagenome | biome: tundra; feature: field; material: soil | place: USA | collected 2010-05 | depth 0.15 m | reverse complement strand
CGGTGGGCTCGACCAACGGCTCGTGGCGAGCCGGCGGGTACATGAAGATGATCCACACGCCCGTAATCGAGATCAAACCGATCATTCCTACGACTGGCGAAACCCCGGAGGCATCGCCCCAAAAGCACGCGGAACAATCGAAGCTGACGGTTCACCCTTATACCGTCTTTAACCTTTATGCCCAGTCGATTTCATTAAACAAACTCTATTTCTTCGGCCTCGGTAATGATTCCCCATTGGCGGGGCAGTCTGTGTTTGGAATGACGCAGACCATCGTGGGCGGGAACGTGATCAAGCCGGTCTATGAGTGGCCCGCGATCACCAAGCTGAAGCTCGCCTTGCTGGGAGAAGTGAACGGGCGCTTCGTGAACTTGAGGGACGATCCCGGGCAGTCCGTTCCGTCGATCGAAGCTCTCTACACGAATGCGGCCGCACCCGGGCTGAACAGCCAACCTGGGTTTGTGCAGCTTGGCGAAGGGTTTCGTATTGAGCCACTGTTTGGGGACCACTTTCAACTCAATTATCTGGGGAACTTTCAGCAGTTCTTTGCACCATCGAGCTCCGAAAATTCCTTCCTGCGCTGGACCGCTGACCTGAATCACACTTTCTACTTGTATGGTTACACGGAGTCGGCGCCTAAGAACACGAATACGAACGGTCCGGACGAGTGCGCGCCGGGCGGGGAGAAATGTCCGGAGGTTTCGCACTCGCGGAACCTGAACGGGTCGATTGGAGTGCGGCTGTTGCTGTCGGAATCGATCAACTCGGCGACGAGCGCGGTGCCGTTCTATTTTCAGCAGACGCTGGGTGGGTCCGACATTGATGGAGCGATGGCGCTCGGTAGCTACCAGGACTACCGGTTTCGCGCTCCCAATCTTCTGTTGTTGCAAGAGAATTTCGAACACTCGATCTGGGGCCCATTCGGGCTCAAGTTCATGACCGACCAAGGCAGAGTTTCGGTTAGGCGCAGCGATCTCGGATTTGATCACCTGAAACATAGCTTCGCTGCGGGGCTGACCCTCCGCGCAGGCGGCTTCCCCATGGTCTCACTGATGTTTGCCTGGGGAGGCCCGGAAGGACACCACAATATCTTCAATATGAATACCTCGCTGTTGGGTGGGTCTTCTCGTCCTTTTTTGTACTGAGAGTGGGGATCGCCCACCTATGTCAATGGTTTCAATGGTTCCGTGCACCTCGATAGACACCACTGAGGTTTCATCATGAAAGGGAACTCTGGGATCATTGCGATACTAACTGTCTTTCTAGCGGCCTTTGGTATTTCGAATCTACAGAAAAACAATCCCAGCAGCGGAGCCGTATCCGAGACAACCAACAAGTCGAATGCCCGGGCTAAACCTAACGCGAGCAATACGCCCACCCTGTCCCCTGCCTGCGAGGAAATCGGAGATCGTCTGAAGCGTTTCTTCGAGAAGAAACCAGAGCCAGAAGCGAAGAAAAATCATGACGAGCAGCACCCGGGTTTCTGCTATGACGGCGGCAAAGGGCCAAACGACAAATACAGGCCGTCACTACCACTGGACGTGCAATTTGTCGTCGCCACGGTGCCCAACCCCATATCGACTCATCTGCCTATGGTTTTTGACCGGATGATCGAGGTCATCGAGCAAGCGGCGGAGGATGACAAATATTCCTACGATTCTTCTTGGTTTCCCTGGGATGAAGCCAAGGATTACTCGTCGCTCAGCGACCAAATTATGGCCGATAAGGCACAAAAGCTGAAGCAGTCCCAGCCCGGCGTGGTGGTTTTCCGGAGTGCCGTCAATGCTGAAATGGTCAGAGATATGGATCGCACGCCATATCAGCGCGGCTTGGTGGTCTTTGTCGTCGACGAACAGCCCACTGGCGGCATCGATCGAAAGGAATTCGAAAACGCGCTCGCGTGGATCGAATGGTTGGGAGGACTATCGCCGGAGCGGACGTTGAAAATTCTTGGGCCGTCCTTTTCCGGTTCACTGCCATCGCTCGATCAAGCTCTCGACTCTGACAAACTGAAGCAGCCCGCTGGACCGCCTCGGATCTTCGTTTCCAGCGGCAGCGTATCGGGACAGTCAAGCTTCTTCTGGTTTCAGAACCGTATGGAAAACATACATTCCGGGTCCTTTGAGACAGCGCAGGAGGGAGACCGTCTGATGGTGGATCGCTTTCTCGAGTACTTGGATCGTAAGGGATACCCGTTAGGTTGTGTGGCCATCATTTCGGAGGACGAGACCGCGTTCGGACTCAACGAAAAAGATGAGGTCTACGACAAGGAAAATAAAGACGCGCATTGTGATCACTACGGTAAGAAACATCCGATCTATCTTTATTATCCGCGGGACATTGCCACGTTGCGTTCGGCCTATGAGCGGCAATCCATCTTCAACACCGGAAAGCAGCAATCCAATGAAAGCGGCGCATCGACCACGTTGAGGGGAGACCTAAGTGAGCCGAACAGTAGCGATCACGACACCGTGCGCAGCTACGGCGGCGAACTTACTCCTCTTGCACAAGAATCTGTGCTGTTGAGCATTACCAATATTCTGAAAGAAAAGCGGATTGAATTTGTGCTTCTGCGAAGCACAAACTCGCTTGACCAGATTTTCCTGACCCAGTTTTTCAGGCGGGCGTATCCCGCAGCGCGCATCGTCATCGACGGCGCCGATCTGCTGTTTCGAAGGGGAGCGGAAGGCACATCTCTGCGCGGCGTTATGACCTTGTCAACCTATCCATTGCTCACCTGGCAGCAAGACTGGACCACGTCGCTGGTGCATAGCAAGAGTGGGTCTTACAGGATTTTTGGAGAGGACCTGGCCGAGGGTTTGTACATCGCCGCCCGTGAATTATTTCTCGATCCGAAACTCGCCTCGGATGTCCCTGTCGGCAACTATGCTCCACCTGTGTGGTCGCCATCCTCGACCGAGAGCGACGACGACCCTCGCCCGCCAACGTGGCTGTCTGTGATTGGTCACCACCAATTCTGGCCGGTGGCGGTTCTGCATCAATATCCAGTCTCCAACAGCCGCGAGTTGTTGCCGACGGCTTCCGAGAGGCACGAGAAGCCAGCCTCCCTCGACGCCGCCGAGACGCACCCGTTGCGCATCCCTACCGAACTGACGATATTGCTGATCCTGGGCGTGACGTGGTGTGGGCTCCATTGCGTTTGGTGCTTTCGCGGTTCCGTTGCACCTTTTCCTTCGCTCTTCCGCTTGGCGCATTTCGCTCCATTGCCCAAGAAACAACACCCCGCACTCATCGCGTTTGGCAGTTTTTTGCTGGCTGCGGTCGCGATAGTCACCGCAGCAACTTGCGGACTGTTTGACTGGAGCCTCAATTGTTGGCGTGGAGGAGTCCTTACAGCGTGGGGCGTATCCATTGTTCTGGCTTCATCCCTCGCTTGCTGGAAAAACTTCAGGTCGCCAGGCGTTTCTGGCAAACCTTCCGCGGCTTGGCAACTATCAGTCGGCGCAACCGCAGTGGCGGCGCTTGCCTTGTTCACATCGCTCCACTATCGACTTATTCACTTGTTGGATGTAGAGAATAGAATTCCCGCCTACTGGCGTAGCGCTCACCTGCTCAGTGGAGTGTCGGTGCTGCTGCCCCAGTTGCTGCTGATCGCAGGAATGTATCTCTGGTTCTGGTTTTGCCTCCGCGGGCTCGCGCTGTTTGGCAAAGATAGGCCGCAGCTGCCCAGCTGGGATTCACTTCCCCTCGATCCCGGGACGAACAATCCCCTCATGCCGATGTTCAGCCGGGAAGATGCAGCGGAAGTGATCGAAACGGAAGCCGCTCCTGTGGGAACTCACTATATGCGGATCTTGGCCGTGACCCTCGTCGCGACGGTCATGATCTTTCGGTTAATTCTGGAGGATTATGCGATCCAGACCGTCGGTGAGCGGCTGTTTGGAATTATGATGTTCTTCTGGCTGAGCCTGTGCATTGCAATTATCTTGGCTGACACGGTGCAGCTATGGATGACTTGGAGGAAACTCCGTCCCTTGTTGGTCTATCTTGACCGTCTGCCTCTGCGCCGCACCTTGGCCTCGCTGCGCAGACTTTCCTGGGGGTCGGTTTGGGCGGTAAGTGGCAATACTCTTGAGGAACGGTATCGTCTCACTTCCCGGCAGCTTGAAAGTTTGAGACATCTACACAACCTTATTAAAGAGCGCGCTCTGCAGGATTCTGCGAATAATCACCAGGTATTGGCTAAGATTCAGGTATTGGCTAAAATCGAAGACTGCCTGGACGAAGCTCTTCTTTTTGCAAAATGGTATGTCAAACCTTGTAATCCCTTCAACGACACACGGCCTTTACAAGAGGTTCAGAAGAAACTGGCATCGACCGCCGGGTCGGTCATGACAAACGTCTTAGTGCCGGCATGGCATCGCGAAACCCAATCCCTAATCTTCGACAGAGGTCAGAAGGCAGACGGCAAAGAGGAAGGAAGCGCACCGAGCATTCCAGCTGCAGCTGACAACGTGCCGACATATGTTCTCGCTGCCGAGGAATTCTTTGTGCTGCCATACTTGGGCTTTATCCAGAACACCCTCGGGCGTATGCGGACGATTATCATGGGCAGCCTTTTCCTTTTCGTCGCAGCCACGTTCTCAGCATCCAGCTATCCCTTCGACCCACTCCCGGTTCTGGGCGGGGTCTTCTTGGCAGTTTTCTTGATCACCGGCGGGACCGTGATTACCGTTTACGCCGGCATGAATCGCGACGCCACTCTTAGCCACATCACAAACACGCCACCCGGTGAGTTAGGCGGCCAATTTTGGCTGCAACTGATCACCTTCGGAATTGGCCCGCTCGTGGGATTACTGACGACGTTGTTCCCATCAATTACGGAGTTCGCGACTTCCTGGCTGCAACCTGGCGTACAAGCGCTCAAGTGAACTACCCACGCAGCGCATTCCAGTACGCCTCACCCCTGTTCACACCTCGCTCAGTGTCCAGCACCTGCGAGAGCGATGGCGAGAATGCCAGCGCACAGACGACGGTGTTCCTAGCATCGTCGTGAGCGAATTCTACAAAGCAGGGAAGGCGTTGGTCCGGTTCAACCATCCGTGCAGGAACTGCGGAAACCTTTGACCCAAACCCTGGTAATACTCGATCCGACCTTGCTTGTACTGACGATATACTGCTACCTGATCGAGACTCGCCAGAGCCTGAATTGACGCTGGCCCGATACCGCCATCTTCGGTGAGGTGCGCTCCCATAGTGTTTAGGATGCGCTGGAGCAGAACGGTGGCGTGAGTTCCTGCATTGACGTAGAAGTCGCAGAGGATGTTCGCCAAGTCCTGCAGTTGAAAATCGTCGCCGTTAATCTGGTCCCAATAGAGACTGCGATAGATGATGCCGGCTTGAGCATCAGTTAGAGACTGCAAGTTTTGCGATGTTGGATCAATTCCCAGGAGTTGGTGAGAGCATCGCTGAAACGTCGCCATTGTGACTCCTTTATTGGTTTCGCCACCCGGGTCAGTGGGATCGTCGACGTAGCCACCTTCAAAGCGGAGTAACATCGGAAGAAACAAATCGAAACTTGCCACAGTTATGGCCTCGCGAAGACCAAGACATGGTTCAATTCAGGTAGATCTCGACTCTTTTGTCCACTAGTTTAGAGGAATGGCCGAACCCTTTCGTACTTTGGTTCAAACTCAGGTGATCACCCAGCACTTGGTTTTGGCTGTTGCAGCTGCCCGGACGCCCATTTGGCGTGTTCCTGCGAGACCAGCGATTCGATTCTGTCTGCTAGCACCGCGTGCGCGTCTGCCGAGCCGGCGTACGGCCCGGCCTTCCCCAGATACACATATTTCTCGTGCTTGAGCGACTCGCAGGTCGAACGGTAGGTAATCCAATTCTGCTCGTACTGGTTGAGATGCAGCATCCCTTCCAGCACAGTGATCAAGACACCGAGTCCTCCGGACACCCACGCCATACGCTGGAAATTGAATGCCGAAACGAAGGGAATCAGCGCAGCCGCCGTTATTTCAATAATCTTGATTCGCTTGAAGTTTCGCTGGTTGAGCAGACTCTTGCGGTCATACCAGCCGATTTGATCTTCCAGTCGCTCCATGATGGGGTCGATCAGGGGAGCGCCCGTTGCTTGAGTATTCATGGCTGCCGATTCTAACCCGCCGGGCAAATACCCAGAAAACAATTTTTGCCCAAGTGCAGGCTCCAGAGACTCACGAACGGCATCGCGTCTTCGATGGCGGTGGGGTTACACTGCCTTTACTTGCATTCTCCCGGTTAATTCAGCTCGTCGGCCAGATCGCGGCGTCCGAAAGGGCTCACAATGAAGCTCCTGGCGAAGTTCAACCTGATTCTGCTGGTACTGTTCGGAGCTGGAACACTCCTCATCTCCCAGCTTTCTTATAACTTTCTGATCCAAAATGCGAGTCGCGAGGTTATGCAGGAAGCCGAGCTGATGATGGCGAGTGCCCGCTCGGTGCGCGATTACACAGCCGAGGACCTGAAACCACTGCTTGAAAAAAATCCGCAACATAAGACGAGATTCTTGCCAGAGACGATCCCAGCGTTCGGTGCAACCAGCACCTTCAATCGGCTCAGGCAGAAGTACCCTGACTACACGTACCGCGAAGTTTCGGTGAACCCGACGAATCCCGAAGACCGCGCAACGGATTGGGAAGCCGACATCCTCGCTTATATGCGGGACCATTCCGACCGCAAGCCGCTGATAGGAGACCGGGACACTCCTACTGGACCGGCGTTGTATCTGGCTTCGGCAATAACAGCAGATCCGCCGTGCATGGAATGTCATAGTCGTCCGGCTGTTGCTCCGGCCGCCATGATCGCCACCTATGGCCCTGACCATGGTTTCGGATGGAAGGCTGGTTCGGTGGTCGCCGCTCAGATTGTTTCTGTGCCGATGTCAGTGCCGGTGGGCATTGCCAAACGGGCGTTTCATCTACTGATTATTTACCTTGCCATCGCCCTGTTCGCGACCATCGCTGCGCTGGATGCCGGCGTTTATTTCATCGTGATCCGACCGTTGCGGCTCGTATCGGATGCTGCCGATCTTGCCAGCAAGGGCGAAGCGACACCCGCTCCGCTGCCCGTGAGGGGAAAAGACGAGATCGCCACGATGACGGCGTCGTTCAATCGCATGCAGGTTAGCTTGGCCAAAGCGCTGAAACTTCTGAGATAAGTCCATACTCCGGAGCTGAAAAAACTCTAGCCAGTGGTAAGACTGAAGTTGACTGTGACCTGAGTCTGCACGGGAACAGGTTCGCCATTCAGGAGGTAGGGCTTATAGCGCCACTGTTTCACCGCATCGATAGCCGCTGGAATCAGCATAGGATGTCCGGTTAGCGTTCGGAGACCTTCGATCGTCCCTTCCTTCGAGATCTCGACATCGAGAACGACTTCACCGTGAACACGAGTTTCCCGTGCCAGCGGTGGGTAAGTAGGCACAATCTTGGTAACGAGGAGACTTTGAGCGATTTCCGCGGGCAAACTTACCCGGTCTGATCCGGTGCCCCTGTCAGGACTCGCGGGGGGCGTATCGGATCCTCCGGGAGACTGATCGGTTGGGTGCACACTTTCTGGAGCAGAAGCTGGTTTGCTGCCTTCTTGTGGCGAACCAGAGGACGTCGCAGATGAAGCAGGAGCGCCAGGCGCCTGCCTCCGCTTGGCGGCCGCGAATGCCAGGGCCAGCACCAGAACCCCTGCAACGATCATCACAGGAATTGAACTCATTGACCGAGCCCACGATCGTGGCTGGGCAGCATGAACGGGATCGACATCGGCTCTGTGGGTCGGTTTCTGCGGACTTTGAGAGACTGGTGATTGGCCCTCCAGTTTTACGGGCGCGAGTAAGGAGGGCGAGTTCATCTTCCGAAGAAAGTCCTCGCGCTCTTGTGGCGATTCAATCTCTTCAGCAACTTTGAGAAAAAGGTCCTCGGTCGAATGACAGAGCGGGGTTGCGCGGGCCACCACCAGCTCGGCGATCGGGCCGATGTGCAGAGCGAGCTCTCGACGGATTCGCTGCAAAGTAGCAGCGTCGAAGCGCGACGCCGTGATCTGTTCGGCATTGGGGGAAGATCTGAGTTCCTGCGATGAGGGTCGCGCATGGTCGGCGACGATTGCTTCGCCGCTAGCGCTACGAGGTTTGATTTCACCGGAAATTCCAATGAGGCGCCGCAGGGGCTCAATAAGCAGCTGAACGTCGGATCTCCACCGTGCATGAGTTAATTCGACACAATTGCGATAGGCCAAATCTGTCAGGGTCTCCGGCAACTGTTCGACGCGCGGCATCTCGGCTCCGCGCACGAGGACCGGTATTACCGGGATATCCCGCCTCAGGGCCGCGGCGACCTCTTCACGGACGAAATCGGCGGGATCGTCCAGGCGGCGTACCCCGGCTTCATTCTTCGCGGCGAGCCAGGACGGCCCTATGATCACCAGCAGCACACCACAATTGGCAACGCTCTCTTCGATTGCCTTGCGGAAGTCGCGTCCCGCTTCGATGCCTGCGACATCCATAAATACTTTCTGCTCGCCGAAGTGAGTAACCAGGTCGTCAAACAAACGACCAGCCTCTCCTTGCGAATCATTCCGTCGATAGCTGACGAAGATTGCGCGCAAATTTCAACTCCATAGCGGAACTGGAACGAATATTGAAGTTCCCCGTTCGAGTTGCTGGCTCGGCTTTAAAGGAATGGCAACTAGTCTACTCTTCCTGAGGAAACGAGCGCGGTTTGTCGGGGAGTGTGTGATCTAGTTCGCGGGCGGTAAGTTGGGACAGGTTGGGTGGTAGGGCCCTTTTGGGAAAGGATGATCCTGCTCGCAGTAGTAAGTGTCGCCTCCGCTGCAGCTTCGCTCTTTGGTCTGCCAGTCATTGTGGCGGCCAATCTGCTCCTGTGTTGCCCCGCTTGGGCCTAAGTCGCAGAGGGACTATCAGACCTGCGTTGCCGTTTTGGGGGCATAGGAAGCGGCTCCTTTTAAACCGCCTCCAGAGTTTCGTGCTCGCGGAAGCCTAGCACTAATGAGCCGTGCCGGCACGGAGTCCCACTACCCCTAAGAAAAAGGAATCAGATTGTTGATGCGAATGTATTTTATCGGGTTAGAAAGTCAAGCAGGCGAGTGAACGCCCACAAGCACCGATAATGGCTTTGCTCCACGTCTTGGAGCGCACACCAGTCGTTATTTCCCAGACGCCCGTTTCTGGGCCCTTACTGCCGACGTAAGAACACCGCGCGACGTATTGTGCTCGATCACCCTGGCCTGCCGCGATCCATCGACGTGTGCTAGTATCCGCAGAAATCGGAATCAACCGATAGTCGGCATCGCATGGAATTCCGTCTTGTTGGAAGGCGTGCTGATTCGCCGGCGAGGTTACTGGGCGCCACAGACTTTCTGGACCACCTGGAGCGGCCCTATGGCGTCGACAACACCGGAACGATTTAGGTTTGCTCGGCTCAAACGCAGTCACATCGCGCTGACAACAATTGCGTTGTTGCTGGTGCTCGACATTGGGCGTTCCATCAATGCGCGCGTTGGCTACGCCGCCCCCGTATCGGAGTGGCGGCCCAGTCCGTCCAACTATTCGGATCTAACTTGGCCTCCCGGAGCGGACCTTGGGCCCAACATGCCTCAGGGCGCACGTGTCTTTGCGCGGAGATGTGCCGTTTGCCACGGACCTGACGGACGCGGAAACGGACCGGCGGCGCCGTCCCTGATCCCCCGGCCGCGCGACTTCACGCTGGGGTTGTTCAAGTACAAGTCAACACCACACGGGCAGCTGCCGACCGACGAGGACCTGAAGCAGATCGTCGCGAACGGACTGCCAGCGAGCGCAATGCCGTACTTCCGCGATCTGTTGAGCAACACCGAGATCGATGCGGTCGTCGCACAAGTCAAGCAATTCTCTAGTGCATTCAGCGGACCATCGCCCCAGGGGATCGTCGTTCCGCCGCGTCCGGCGACGACAGCAGCGAGTGTCGAGCGTGGCCGTGCGCTCTACATCGCCCAGGACTGCGTCGGCTGCCACGGTCCTGACGGCCGGATGGGCGGCTTCCTTGTGGATTCAAGTACGAATCACCCGACGCCGATTCGCGATCTTTCGGCGCAGTGGACATTCCGGGGAGGCAGCGATGCGAATCAGATATGGCTCCGTCTGACCACCGGTGTTGGCAATTCCATGCCCTCCTACGCATCCGGGCTCACGCCCAGCCAACGCTGGGATCTGGTCAGCTATGTGCAATCGCTTGGGCGTGTGGCGCCGTGGCAACAGGGGGGTCGACTCGACGGGCCTGGGCAGCGGGCCGATCTGCTTCGGCGCGGCGAGTATCTTGTGCATGCGGAGATGTGCGGGCTGTGCCACACGCAGATCGACCGCACCGGCATCTATCGTGGCGATGATTTCTATCTCGCCGGCGGAATGCGAGTCGGAGCTTATCCTCATGGCGTGTTCGTCTCGCGCAATTTGACCTCCGATGACGAAACCGGCGTGGGAAAGTGGACAGAGGCGCAAGTCGTCAACGCGCTCCGCAATGGGCGGGCGCCCGACCGTCTGCTGAGTCTTTGGTGCATGCCGTGGTTCTATCTCCATTACCTTACCGATGACGACGCCACGGCTATCGCGCGATATCTCAAGGATCTGCGGCCCGTCCACAATCGGATTCCTCCTCCGCTACACTACGGCCTTATCGAAACGATCGTGGCGAAGCTGACTCGCCCGCTTCCCGCCGCCGTAGTTACGGTGCTGACGTACGCGGACGGTAACTTCGGCCGAACCGATTCCTTAGTTCCACAGCAACGGGCGCAGACAACGCTGATGGACTCGCAGTGGATAGTGCTCATCGGGGGTGCATTCCTGTTTACCCTGGCAGGACCGCGAGAACGCCGATTTCCTCGAAACGTGCGCGGCTGGCTGACTCTTGTCATCACTATGGTGGTGCTGCTTCTGCTGGGACTGGTTGGTTGGGTGATTTACGCCCTGCCGACACTTAGTTTCATTCCACCGGAGCAAATCGTCAGCGGGGCAACTGCGGGTATTCCTGAACCCGACCCGGCTGGCTTCAAGACGCTGGAACAGAAAGCTCTAGTTCTTCGGGGGCGTTACCTCTTCACTGTGGCCTCGTGCGCCTTCTGTCACAACCCGAACGGAGCTGGCGGACAGAAGATTAGTTGGCGACCCTTTGGCACTTTATGGAGTCGCAACCTCACTAGTGACATGCGAACAGGAATCGGCGCGTGGACCGACGAACAAATCACCCGAGCCATTCGAAGCGGCATCACTCCCGACGGTCGCACGCTCCATTGGCAGGGCATGATCTGGGACCACGCTTCGAACTGGGACGAAGAAGATATCCGCGCGCTCGTGGCATACCTGCGAATGCTCCCTCCCATCGCCCGAGAAATCCCACCGGCGCGGCCACCGGCGCCGGACGACTGCGCGGTGTATACGTTCTGGGTCGCGAACAGTACCGTGCCAGGGTGTCGCTGAGGCCAAACTACAGATTGACGTTCGGGTAACGAGGTATTTTGGAGGACGAGTTCAGCGGCGGGACACGCGGGAGCCTGGACATTGGAGGAGAATCGAGAAAACAGCCAGCCGTCTCGCGCGAGATGTGGCACGCTTGGTCCTGTCGGCGGGTTGTGCGGTTGCCTCCGATCCTAACGGATGGCGCCAAGCCGGAAACTATTCCGGGCCAGAAGTCCTCTTCTGGGAAACGCCCGTATTCTCAAACTGACGCACTGACCGTTCGATGAATGATAACGTCCTTTATCGCAACCTATCCAACATCGCGGATCATGTCCGAGAAGCCCGTTTCTGGACAGTGAACCACTTGTGTGGCGGGGGCGAGAAAGGCATCAGGGTCCAAGGACCGGAGTGGACTGTGATCTTGGCCGGGCGGGTTTCGTCCAGAAGAACGCCGGAACGCATTGCAGCGATCAGAAAATTTCACCCCTCTTGGCACCGTCGTTAAGGTAGCTTTGCAGTAGCAGGTTCCGCGAGAGCCTCGGCACCCTTACGCGTTTGTGAGCGAAGTGAGATCGAGCCGGAATCTCCAGACATTTGGCGCGCGAGGGTGGATGAGCCAACAGGTTGCTCTCAATCATAGGACACAGTACCGCTACGAAAAGCCGATTTTCATCGGTCCGCAGGTTGTGCGGCTGCGCCCAGCCCCGCATTGTCGAACGCCGATCCTCAGCTATTTGCTGAGCGTCTTTCCCGCCTCGCACCTTCTCAATTGGCAGTTCGATCTGCACAACAATTACCTGGCGCGTCTTCTTTTCCCGGACAAAACTGACGAGTTTGTGGTTGAAGTAAATCTTGTCGCGAGTTTATCTCCGTTCAATCCCTTCGATTTCTTTCTGGAGCCGGGAGTCGAAGACTTCCCGTTTGAGTACTCTCGCGAGCTTGCGCCAGATATCGAACCTTATCTTCTGCTCGATCCGGCCGGTCCCCTGCTCCGCGATTTTCTGGGCAAAGTTTCCCACGAAAAACGAGGGACGATCAGCTTTCTTGTCGATTTAAATCGGAGAGTGAGGGACGAAATAGACTATGAGACTCGGCTAGACCCGGGCGTGCAGACATGCGAGCAGACGCTCGAAAAACGAAAAGGATCGTGCCGCGACTCGGCCTGGCTGCTGGTGCAGATTCTTCGGCATTTGGGAATCGCGTCGCGCTTTGTCTCTGGATATCTGATCCAGTTGTCGCCGGATGAAAAATCGCCGGACGGTAACGGCGTTCCCGTAACCGATTCCGCGGCTTTCCATGCCTGGGCAGAAGCGTTCTTACCCGGCGCGGGTTGGATCGGGATGGATCCAACCTCGGGTTTGTTCGCCAGCGAAGGTCACATCCCGCTGGTCTGCACGCCCAACGTTTCCACCGCGGCGCCCATCGATGGAACGGTCGAACCCGCCAAGGTGGACTTCGACTACGCCATGTCCATTCGCCGGTTGCAGGACGATGCGCCGCGGACCTCCAAACCTTTCACCGATGAGGCTTGGAAGGACGTTGAAACGGTGGCGCATCGCGTTGATGTGGACCTGAAAGCGCAGGATGCCCGCCTGACGATGGGAGGCGAGCCCACATTCGTTGGCCTCGACGAACCTGAGAGCCCGCAATGGAACATCGATGCTCTGGGACCAATCAAGCGAACGCGGGCGTTAGACCTTATCCGGCGCCTTCGGGAAAGGATGGCCCCGGGCGCAGTGCTGCATCACGGACAAGGCAAGTGGTATCCTGGCGAACCTTTGCCGCGTTGGGCCATGAGCTGCTCCTGGCGCGCCGACGGCGTTCCCGTATGGGAGAATATCGATCTCATCGCTCGGGAAAATAGCGACCAGAGATTTGACACGACGGATGCATTGAAATTTATGGAAGCGCTCACGCACCGTCTTCAGGTGAGCACCGAAAACATACTGCCAGCCTTTAACAGCGAAGCTGAGACCGAGCCAGCCGGTTACATTTTGCCCCTTCGCCGCCGTCAACCGCAGGGCCGGTTGAGCTGGTCGAGCCAACTGTGGTTCCCTCGCCCCGAACGTCTATTACTCTCGCCGGGCGATTCCCCCATCGGATACCGCATATCGACCGAGTCAATCCCTTGGGTAGCGCCCGATGAAATCGAATACGAGCACGAGGCCGCGCCATTCGCAGATCGAATCAAGCTTCCATCCCGCCCAACGCGGCGGATGGATCTCTTCCAGATAAATCCTGCGGCCGATCCGCTGACTCCTTTATCGGGCGCGGCAGAAACCGCGCCAGTGCTGATCCGGCCGGCGCTTTGCGTCCAGACTCGAGAAAACCGTCTGCATGTGTTCTTGCCGTATCCATCGAACCTCGCGGACTATCTCGACCTGCTCGCGCCCGTCGAGGATACGTGCCAGTATCTAAACCAGCCGGTATGGCTCGAGGGCTATCCTCCGCCTGCCGATCCACGGTTGCGATCCTTTAGCCTCACCCCCGATCCCGGAGTTCTCGAAGTGAACCTGCTGCCCGCGGGCAATTGGGACGAACTCGAACAAATCCATACGGTGCTGTTCGAAGAGGCTCACCGAAATCGGTTGACGGCAGAAAAATTCGCCTATGACGGCAGCCATATCGCCACTGGTGGCGGCAGCCATATCGTAATGGGCGGGGCGACGGTGTTGGACAGCCCGTTCCTGCGCCGGCCCGATCTTTTGCGCAGCATGTTAACGTTCTGGCAAAATCATCCATCTCTCTCGTACCTGTTTTCCGGCATGTATGTCGGCACGACGAGCCAGTCTCCACGAGTAGATGAGGCGCGCACGGACGCCTTGTACGAACTGGAGGTCGCTTTTAGTAACTTGCCTGCCGGAGACTGCCCGCCCAACATTGTGGATGGATTGTTTCGCGACCTGCTCGTCGATGTAACGGGAAACTCGCATCGCGCCGAGTTCTGTATCGATAAGCTTTATCCGCCGGAGGGTCGCGGATTGCGGATGGGCTTGCTCGAACTGCGCGCTTTTGAAATGACTCCGCACGTCAGAATGGGGCTGATAGAAATGCTGCTCATCCGCGCTTTGATCTCCCTGTTCTGGAAGAGCCCGTTCGATGGCGGCCTCGTCCGTTGGGGCAGCGCGCTGCATGACCGTTTCATGCTCCCGCATTTTGTCAGGCGTGACTTTACCGACGTGCTCACTTACTTGCGCAAATCTGATTACAATTTTGAAGAGAAGTGGTTTGCCGCGCAATTTGAGTTTCGCTTTCCGAAAATCGGATCGATCGCCGCAGATGGAGTCGAACTCGAATTGCGTCAGGCGCTCGATCCCTGGAATGTGCTAGCGGAAGAAACTTCCTCCGGCCGAACGGCTCGCGCTGTGGATTCATCCTTCGAGCGAATACAAGTGAAGCTGTCTGGGTTCAATACGGAAGGGCGCTACTTGGTTACATGCAATGACCGCCGGGTGCCACTCAGTCCGACGGGCGGGCATTCTACCGGTGAAGCGGGAGAGTTGGTGGCGGGCGTAAGGTTTCGCGCCCGCCAGCTGTCGGCGCTGTTACATCCATCCATTCCTGTGCATGCGCCTTTGATTTTCGAAATTATTGACAGATGGAAAGAACGTTCGATCGGACGATGCGCCTACTATGTGGGATCACCGGACGGTAGGGGCTACCCCGTTCGCCCGGCGAATGCGACCGAGGCGGCCGACCGCCGGCGGCAGCGCTTCAAAGAATTTGATCCTACACCAGCGCCGATCTCGGCTCCCGAGGAAAGACCGAACCCGATCTTTCCTATGACTCTGGACCTGCGAATGTTGCCGCCGGAACAAAAGATCGCAACCGAGAAGCCGGCGCTTGTCCCATGACTCTGGATTTACACCAAATTCCGCTCCGCTACGGCAATGCCTACGATGAGTTATCTGCCGACGGTGTGATCCCTCGCCCTCACTGGGCAAAACTGATGGACTCGCTACGGTCCATCGGGACCGAGGAGCTGGGACGGCGCTGGGCCCGTGCCGAGCGTCGCATCCGCGAGAATGGGATTACGTACAACGTTTACGGCGATCCACTCGGGGCGAGCCGGGCTTGGCAGATCGATATCGTTCCGCTATTGATTGCAGCGGACGAGTGGCGTCTCATTGAAGCGGGCATCATTCAGCGCGCCCGGTTGTTCAGTTTGCTCCTCGAGGATCTCTACGGTTCCCAAAAGCTGGTGGCGCAGGGCCACTTTCCCGCCGCACTTCTCTACGGCAATCCCGCATTTTTGCGACCGCTCGTGGGCGTCAGGGTTCCCCCGCACAGTTATCTGCACATGCTCGCCGTTGACCTTGCCCGTTCACCCGACGGCCAGTGGTGGGTGCTGGCCGATCGCACGCAAGCGCCATCCGGCAGCGGCTATGCACTGGAGAATCGCACGATCGTCTCCGATGTTCTGCCCGATCTTTTTCGCAGCTCAAACGTATTGCGCCTGGCTCCATTTTTTCGCGCACAACGCGAAGTACTCACCAACCTTGCCCAGTGCGACAATCCGCGAATCGTGCTGCTGACTCCCGGCCCGCTGAACGAGACGTATTTCGAACACTCCTACATTTCGCGCTACCTGGGCTTCACTCTAGTCCAGGGAGCGGACCTGACGGTGCGCAACCGCCGCGTCCACCTAAAGACCGTCGATGGACTAGAGAAGGTCGATGTGATTTTGCGCCGCGTGGACGATAGCTTTTGCGATCCTCTCGAACTTCGGGGCGATTCGCTTCTGGGCGTTTCCGGCCTTGTCGACGCTATCGTTGCCGGGAATGTGAAGGTGGCAAATGCACTGGGAAGCGGTCTGATTGAGACGGCCGCGATCATGCCTTTCTTACCCGGCCTCTGCCAACAATTGCTGGGCGAGAAGCTCAGAGTCCCCTCGGTTGCAACCTGGTGGTGTGGGCAGACGTCCGCGCTCGATTGGGTGCTCGACCATCTCGACTCTGTGGTGGTGAAACCCGCGTTTCCCTCGCGCGGTATGGAACCCGTGTTTGGGGCCGAACTCCCTCAGGCCGAGAAGGGCAGCTTTGCGCGGCAATTGAGGGCCCGACCACACGAATATGTTGCGCAAGAGCAAGTCGCCTTGTCGACTGCGCCGGTGTGGGATAAGGGAATCCTCACCTCGCGCAGCGTGGTACTGCGCACCTACGCACTCAACACCGGCAGTGGGTGGATTGTCATCCCTGGGGGACTGGTACGTGTCGCCGAATCCGAGGGAACGGTCGTCTCCATGCAGCGGGGCGGCCACAGCAAAGACGCATGGGTTTTGTGGGACGGTCCGGTCGATACATTCAGTATGTTACGTCCGCGGAACGAGCCGGTGGAGTTGCGTAGGATCTCGCGTGTTGTCCCCAGCAGTGTCGCCGACAATGCTTTCTGGTTGGGCCGCTACGTCGAGCGAGCCGAAAACGTTGCCCGCATCCTACGCGCCATGATCCCTCGCGTGCGGCGCGCAGAGGAAGGGGAGTTTGCCTGCCTTCTCCGCCTTCACGGGTGCCTGGAGTCGCGGCACAGCAAGTTGCCCAAGGCGAAACACAAGCGTCCGACCTCAATGGAATTGGAACAGGAGATAACCTCGCTGTTGACCGATGCCAAGCGGCCCGACAGTCTGATCTGTACGCTGGCGGAGATCTCCCGCATTGGTGGCACCATTCGTGAACGCCTGTCGTCCGATATGATTTACCTGCTCGGCCAGCTGCGAGACAGCACTCAAATGGGGAACGGCACGCGTTTTCTGGAATTTCCGGCAATGCTGACCGATTGTTTAGAACTGCTTTCCGCTTTTTCCGGAATGGAGAGAGAAAACATCAACCGTGGATTGGGCTGGTTGTTCATGACCATCGGCCGGCGTCTGGAACGCGCAATTTATCTGACCCGGCAGCTGCGAGAGATTACTCTTCCGCTGACGGACCAGGACTGGTGCCTTTTAGAGTGTGTTCTAGAGGTTGCCGATAGCTCGATGACGTACCGCACTCGGTACTACACAACCCTGCAGCCCTTGGCCGTACTAGATGTGCTCATGGCGGATGAGACGAATCCCCGCTCCCTGGATTTTCAATTGAGCCACCTCGCGGATCTTTATCAAAAGCTTCCTCGGCACCTTCCGGTCGACCTGAAGGCGATGCGGGCCGCGCTGGCATTGCTACGCAGTTTCGATTTGCGAAAGCTCAAGTACCCGTTGCCCGGTGACGTGGCCAACGGTTCCGACGGTCTGTCGCGGCTTGCGAAGTTCCTCCGGGAGTTAGGCGGATTGCTGCCTTCCTGGTCGAATAATTTGTCCAGCAGATACTTCAGTCACGCCCGGACTTTGCCCATCACCATAGGACAATAATCTCGGTTATATGATTTGCGAATAACGACCTACGAATAATGCTCTATAAAATCGTTCACCGGACCACGTACAAGTATAAATATCCCGTCACTGTCGGAACCCACGTGGCGTGTCTGAAGCCGCGCGCCATGGCGCACCAGCAGCCCGCGAAGAGCGAGCTGCATATCCAGCCGCGACCGGCGACTCGCACTGATCGCGTGGACTTTTTCGGCAATCTTCTCTGCTTTTTCACCATTCAAGAACCGCACCGGGAGCTGGTGGTAGAAGCTCGGAGCGAAGTAAAAGTGGAAGGGAAAGCGGCGCCGGCCGACAAAGCACAGCTCTCTTGGGAAGAAGCAGCGAAATTAGTTTCTCACGATTGCAACTCGGAGGGTCTCGACGCCTATCAGTTTGGATTCGAGTCGCCACGAATCCGCACACGGCCGGAGTTTGCCGATTATGCGCTCCAGTCATTTACCCCAGGGCGGCCAATGCCGGAGGCGCTTCTTGACCTGACCACGCGCATCCATAAGGATTTCCGCTTCGACTCAAAGGTGACCAACGTCCGGACCACACCGGAAGAGGTCTTCAAGAAGCGACGGGGCGTGTGTCAGGATTTCGCGCATCTGCAAATTGCCTGCTTGCGCTCTCTGAATCTCGCCGCCCGTTATGTCAGTGGATACCTTCGAACCTATCCGCCTGCGGGAAAACCGAGGCTGGTGGGAGCTGACGCATCCCACGCCTGGGTGTCAGCCTATTGTCCGGGAATCGGATGGCTTGATCTCGATCCCACAAATAACCTTGTTCCCTCAAACGGCCACGTGACGTTAGCCTGGGGTCGGGACTACGGTGACGTGAGTCCGCTGCGCGGCTTAATCTTGGGAGGCGGGTCTCATATGCTCAAGGTCGGCGTCGACATGGAGCCGCTCGATTCCTAGATGTCTTCTGCTTATCTGGTTTACTCAGCAAACCACAATGGGTTGTGGTTGAGATCCTT
>OBLW0100001631.1_pt1 | contig 18769 bp, 15 predicted proteins | sample 1520161 | NCBI WGS metagenome assembly OBLW01 (sample SAMEA3539309, study PRJEB22396) | soil metagenome | biome: tundra; feature: field; material: soil | place: USA | collected 2010-05 | depth 0.15 m | reverse complement strand
ATCGCAGCAAGCGTCCGCTGATGGGCGAGGCGGCGGGCAAGGGCAGCGACTTCGTCATTCTTACTTCCGATAACCCGCGCTCGGAAGATCCGCTGGCCATCATGAATGATGCTGTTGTCGGGTTGCAGAAGTCGGGCGCGAAATATTTCATAGAACCGGACCGGGGCAAGGCCATCGCGTTTGCCTTGCAACAGGCGACTCCCGGAGACATCGTGCTGCTGGCGGGCAAGGGACATGAAAAAGTGCAGGTGACGCAGCGAGGTGTGGTTCCCTTCGATGATGTCGAAGTGGCGCGCGCGAATTTGCTCGCTTTGGGCTACGACTGCAAAAACGCAGCGAAGGCTGGTACGGCGGGGACGGGCGCGTGAAACTTCTTCTGTCGCGCATCGCCGAATTTGTTGGCGTGCCTCTCAGCGACGCAGTTCGCCATGGGGCTGGCGACGCGCCGGTGCAGGGATATTCAATCGATTCCCGCACGGTGCAGCCAGGAGAATTATTTTTAGCAGTGAAGGGCGAACGGCTGGATGGGCATGATTTTGTCGAGCAGGCTCTGGGCCGCGGGGCGATGGCCGCCGTTGTACGAAAGGACCAGGTTGCGCGCTATTCGCAGCCCGGTTGTTTACTGGCCGTCGACGACACGCTGGTTGCATTACAGACGTTGGCAACGGCGGTTCGAAAAATCTGGGGCAAGACGGCGATTGGTATTACCGGTTCGATGGGCAAAACCACGACCAAAGAAGCGATGGCTCATCTGCTCGCAACCAGATACCGGGTGCATCGCACCCGAGAAAACTTCAATAATCATTTTGGTCTTCCGCTCGGGCTGCTGACCCTTGAACCGGAATATGACCTCGCTGTGGTGGAGATCGGGATGTCGCACGCAGGAGAAATCGCGGCGCTGGCACGCATCGCGCTGCCGAACGAGGCGGTGGTCACGAACGTTGCGCCAGTGCATCTGGAGAGTTTCGACTCGATTGCTGGAATCGCGCGCGCGAAATATGAATTGATCGAGGCGCTTCCGAGTGGGGGCATAGCCGTGTTGAATGCCGACGACGAATATGTGAGCCAGTTCGGCCGCGACTTCAAGGGCAAGGTTATTTTATTCGGGCTTAAATCGACGGCTGATGTGCGGGCGGAAAATATCGAGAGCCTCGGAGCGGAAGGCACGCGCTTCGATCTGGTGAGCCGCGCGGGGAGCGAAGACCGGCAAGCGGTGAACAGTCCGTTGCTTGGAAAGCACAACGTCTACAACGTGCTCGCCGCCGCCGCGATTGCGTTGGAGCATGGCATCACTCCATCGGAAATTGCGGCGGCGCTTCCGTCGCTTGCGCGGGCCGACAAGCGTGGGCAGGTGGTCCAAGTGGGCAACATCTCGGTGCTGTACGATTGCTACAATTCAAGTCCGAGGGCGCTGATGGCGGCGGTGGATACTTTGGCGGCGATGCCCGGGCGGCGGAGAATTGTGGTTGCGGGCGAGATGCTCGAGCTCGGCGATACGGGCGAGCAACTGCATCGCGAATGTGGGCGCTATATTGCGCAAAGTAAGGCTGATTTTCTTCTTGGCGTGCGCGGGCTGGCGAAGGCGATGGTGGAAGCGGCTCGCGAAGCGGGAATGGCGGCGGAGTTTGTGGCGACTCCGGAGGAAGCCGGGGAGTGGTTGGCGCGCGAAACTCGCGACGGCGATGTAGTGCTGTTGAAGGCGTCGCGCGGCGTGAAACTGGAAAAGGCGTTGGAAACGTGGAAGCTGAAGGCCGGTGTTTCTAGCGCATCCAGCCCCTAAAGGGGCATTTTGATTTGAGGACTAACGGTATCGCTGAAGCGATACCCTGATACGAAACTTGCGAGTTGAGAAAACTGAGAGCTGACAGCTGAGAGCTGACAGCTGATGTCGGAGGCGGATTGCTCTACTGGCTGCTCTATCTGAAGCTCTTCCATTATTTTCCGCCCTTCCGTATTTTTCGTTATCTGACTTTTCGTACTGCCTTTGCCAGTCTTACCGCGCTGTTCACCGGGCTGATCGTTGGGCCGATCGTGATTCAGCGGTTGCGCGATTTTCAGATCGGGCAATACATTCGGGAAGAGGGGCCGCAGGCGCATCAGAAAAAAGCGGGCACTCCGACGATGGGCGGCTTGCTCATCGCGATTGCCATTCTGGTTCCTACTTTGCTTTGGGCCGACCTCAGTAATCCATTTGTTTGGATTGCGGTGCTGGCGACGATTGCCTTCGCCGCCATCGGGTTTGCCGACGATTATCTGAAGGTCGTGCATCGCCGCAATCTTGGCCTGACGGCGCGGGCGAAGCTTGGCTATCAAATACTGGCGAGCGTGCTGATTGCAATTGCGCTGATCGCATTGCAATATCGCGGAGAATATTCTACCCGGCTGGTAGTTCCCTTCATGAAGCAGTTTCACCCGGACCTGGTTATCGAGCGCTGGGCGGTCCATCCGCAGATGTGGCCGCTGGCGTTTTTGCCGTTTGTGGCTTTCGTTGTGCTTGTGATTGTCGGGTCGAGCAATGCCGTTAATTTGACCGACGGTTTGGACGGGCTCGCTATCGGCTGCACGGTCATCGCGGCCGGGGCGCTCGCGGTGCTCACCTATCTCAGCGGCCATGCCACGTTTGCGACGTATCTGGAATTGCAGAAGATGCCGCAGATCGGCGAGCTTACGGTTTTTTGCGGAGCCATGGTTGGTTCGTCGATTGGATTTCTTTGGTATAACGCGCATCCGGCGGAAGTGTTTATGGGCGATGTGGGCTCGCTGGCACTGGGCGGCGCGATTGGCACGATCGCCGTGATGATCAAGCAGGAGTTGCTGCTGCCGTTTATCGGCGGGGTCTTTGTGATCGAGGCGCTCTCGGTGATTTTGCAGGTCGGCTCTTATAAGTTGCGCAAGAAACGAATCTTCAAGATGGCGCCGATTCATCATCACTTCGAGTTGCTGGGCTGGTCTGAGTCGAAGGTGATTGTGCGCTTTTGGATTGCCTCGCTGGTGTTTGCGCTGTTTGCGCTGACGACTTTGAAACTGCGGTAGGGCGACCCACCACGGAGTCACGGAGAAAACCAAATCAATTGTTGCTCTTCTCCGTGACTCCGTGACTCCGTGGTGAAATGTCTTTTATGGAACTGAACAACAAACGCGTGCTGGTGGTTGGGCTGGGCAAATCCGGCGTGGCGTCGGCACTTTTTTTGAAGGCGCGGGGAGCGCGCGTTACGGTATCGGACGCCAAGCCGGAGGCGGAACTTCGCAACGAGATTTTGCTCTTGCTTGAGCATGGAATCACGGTCGAAACCGGGGGACATGGCGAGCGCACTTTTCACGGGCAGGATTTGATCGTGGTGAGTCCAGGCGTGCCGTTCGACGCGCCGCAACTGGTGCAGGCGCGTGGCCTTGGAGAAGCGGTCATTGGCGAGATTGAACTGGCTTCGCAATTTTTGGCCGGACCGATTGTCGCGATCACTGGAGCCAATGGAAAGACTACGACGACTTCGTTAGCGGGCGAAATCATTGCCGCTGGCAAGTTGCCTACGCTGGTCGGCGGAAATATCGGCACTCCGGCAATCAGCCTTGTCGATCAGGCCGGGCCGTCTACGTGGACAGTGCTTGAGGTGTCGAGTTTCCAGTTGGAGACGATCGTGGAATTCCGGCCGCGGATCGCAGTGATTTTGAATATTACTCCCGACCATCTTGACCGGCACAAGACTTTTGACAATTACCGCAATGCCAAGGCGCGGGTGTTTGAGAACCAGCAGTCCGACGATTTCACCGTCCTTAACGCGGACGATCCGGCTACGGCTGAATTGTCGGATCGTACGCGCGCGCAGTTATTCTGGTTCAGCCGGAAGAAGGAACTGCAACAGGGAGCGTTCGTCCGCGGGAAGCAGATTTATTTTCGCGACGGCCAGCGCGAGAGCGAGATTATGGCGCTTCATGAGGTGCCGCTAAAGGGCGCGCACAATCTGGAAAATGTGCTGGCGGGACTTTCCATTGGCATGCTTGCCGGTTGCGCGCCTGAGCAGATTCGCGAAGCAGTGCGGAATTTTAAAGCGGTGGAGCACCGACTGGAATTCGTCGCTACCGTCGCGGGTGTGGATTACTACAATGACTCGAAGGCGACGAACGTCGACGCGACGATCAAGGCGCTGGAGTCTTTCGCGGGCAATGTTCACTTAATTTTGGGCGGCAAAGATAAAGGAAGCGACTATCGTGTGTTGTGCGATCTGTTGCGGCAGCGGGTGAAGCGCGTTTACACGATTGGCGCGGCGGCCGAAAAGATTGAAAGTCAGATTCAGTACGCGGCTGAGATCGAGCACGCGGAAACTCTGGAGAACGCGGTTCGGCTCGCCAGGGAATCGGCGGTTGCGGGCGACGTGGTTCTTCTGGCTCCGGCCTGTGCTAGTTTTGATCAGTTCCAGAGCTATGAACATCGCGGGCGCGTGTTTAAGGAGACGGTGCTCGGTCGGGCGCAATCTACTGGGTAGGGTGTGGAAAACAACGGATGTGCGGAGATCAGGTTTAATTTCTTGTCAGGCTCCGGAAGTCAAAGGCCTTAACCACGGGGGACACGGAGGAGCACGGGGGAAGTCCTAGACCCACAATGCACAACAGGTTTTTGGGTTTGCTGGTACCAATTCAGTTATCACCTGCCCTAAATTCAGCTTCGATACTCCTTCATCGCGCTGCTCCTCCATGGTGAAATGGATGATTCATGGCTAAGCGAGTCAGCGTCGATGGGTGGATGTTTACGGTCACCACCATCCTGGTTTTTATTGGGTTGGTCATGATCTTCAGCGCTTCCGCCGTGATGGCGAAGGAACGCTTTGGGTCGGCTTACGAATTTCTGTTCAAGCAACTGATCTGGGCCGTTGCCGGACTCGCCGTGATGGTTATCGCCATGAAAGTGGATTACAAACGGCTGCAACATCCGGCGCTGGTATTGTCTTTGCTTGGCTTTACGACGCTGCTGCTGATCTCCGTTTTTTTTCTGGATCGCGCGCATGGCACGCATCGCTGGTTTCACCTCGGTCCGGTTTCGCTGCAGCCCTCGGAATTGGCCAAGCCGGCGCTTATCTTATTTCTCGCTTGGTTTTTGGAAAATAAAACGAAGGCTATTGACGATTGGCGCAATACGCTGATTCCCGCGGTCGTCCCTACTGTGGTTTTTCTGGGGTTGATCGTGTTTCAGCCGGATCTCGGTACGGCCATCGCTTGCGCCGGAATCACCGCTTGTATTTTGTTTGTCGCTGGAATTCGGCTGCGCTACTTCGGATACGCTTTTGCCGCCGCGCTGCTGCCGCTCTATTTTTTGATCTTTCATGTGTCTTACCGCCGAGATCGCATTCTGGCTTTTATGAATCCTTACGCCGATCCGAAGGGATTTGGCTTCCACATTATTCAGTCGCTGATTGCGGTCTCGACTGGGGGCGTCACTGGATTGGGATTGATGGAAGGGAAGCAGAAGTTGTTTTATCTTCCCGAGCCGCACACCGACTTTATCTTTGCGGTTACAGCCGAAGAGTTGGGACTGGTTGGTGCGCTGGCTGTCGTAATGCTTTTTGCGATCTTTCTTTGGCGAGGAACGCGGGCGGCGCTGCGCACGCAGGATAATTTTGGCCGCTTCCTGGCGGTTGGAATCACCAGCATGATCGTGCTGCAGGCCTTCATCAACATCAGCGTAGTGCTCGGGATGATGCCGACGAAAGGGATTCCGCTCCCATTTGTTTCCTACGGCGGATCGTCGTTGGCGGTGACGCTGATGTGTGTGGGCGTGTTGCTGAATATCACGAAGCAGGCTGAGTAGCGGCATGTCGCAATGAATTCGTTACTTCGTTCATTGCGATTGTGAAGCTCTGGCCCGCCGGGTGGGGGCGGGACGCCCCCACGACAGCCGCCGAGACGGCGGCGCTACGGTAACGCTTTCAGAGCGACAGCCTACGAGCGAACCCCTCAATTTTTGACGGTCGAAAAAAACGCTTCTTCGCAGAGCGCTCGGGAGTGACCCGCCCAGCTACGTTAGAATTACTTCCGGCTCTATTCCAGTTCAAGAGGTAGTCATTTATGAGGAAGGCGAAAGGGCTCGCGATGCTCGTCGCGAGTGGGGTTTTGGTGGGGTTGGTATTCGGGCAGGCTGCGTGGGCCGACGAGGGGATGTGGACGTTTGACAATTTTCCGTCGCAGACCGTGGGGACGAAGTATGGCTTTACGCCGTCGCAGAAATGGCTCGACCACGTGCGCTTGTCGTCGTTGCGCATTGCCGGTGGATGCTCGGCCTCGTTTGTTTCTCCGAATGGGCTGGTGATGACGAATCATCATTGTGTGGTCGAGTGCCTCGACGATTTGTCGACGGCACAGGAACATTTTGAGGAAACGGGTTTTTCGGCGAAGACTCCGGCCGAGGAGAAAAAGTGCCCGAATTTCGAACTCGATCAACTGGTTGAGATTCGGGATGTAACCAAGGACGTGCTGGGCGCTCTGAATGGCAAAGCGGGCGACGCGGCCAACAAAGCGCTGAACGCGAAACGAGCGGAGCTGGAACAAAGTTGCGGATCGGATGCGAGCGTGCGCTGCGACGTGGTTTCGCTGTACCACGGGGGGATTTACGATCTCTACCGGTACAAACGTTATAGCGATGTGCGGCTGGTGTTTGCGCCGGAGTTTTCGGTGGCGCAGTTCGGCGGCGATCCGGACAATTTTAACTTTCCGCGCTTCGATTACGACATAAGCCTGGTGCGGGCCTATGAGGGAGACAAACCGGCGGCCAGCCCGGAATATCTGCACTGGAGCGCGAACGGCACGAAGGACGGCGATCTGGTTTTCGTTTCGGGGAATCCGGGCGGGACGTTCCGGGAATTGACCAATGCGCAACTGGCATTCGAACGCGACACACTTTATCCCAACCAGATTCCGGAAGTCGCAGAGCGTCGCGGGGAACTGGAGGAGTTCGTCAAGCGCGGACCGGAGCAGGCGCGCGAGGCGGATGACACGTTGTTTTTCCTGGAGAACGGATTCAAGGTTTACTTTGGGCGGCAACAGGCGCTGCTTGATCCGCAGTTCTTTGCGACCAAAGTGCAGGAAGAGAAAAAGCTGCGCGCCGCCACGGCAGCGGATCCAAAGCTGGCCGGGTATGTTTCGGCATGGGACGAGATCGCGAAGGTTCAGCAAGCCCGCTCGCAGCTGTATGTACGAAATGCATTGCTGACAGGGCGGTATTGGCGCGGGGGCCTGCTGGCCGACGCGGTCACGCTGGTGCGGGCCGCGGCGGAGCGCATCAAGCCGAACGGCGACCGCCTTCCCGAGTACACGGAAAAGGGGTTGGTTAACGTGCAGCAGCAGTTGGCGGCCCCGGTCCCGGTTTACAAGGATCTCGAAGAACTTGAGCTGTCGTTTCTGTTGACCATCATTCGGCGCGACCTGGGAGCCGACGATGGGTTCGTGCGAAAGATGCTGGGCAAGGAATCTCCCGAGCAATTGGCGCACCGGTTGGTGATGGGTACGCACCTGGAGGATGCGAAGGTTCGGGAGGCGCTTTATGACGGCGGGCAAAAAGCGGTGGAAGCATCGAACGATCCGATGATTCGGTTTGCGGCTGCGATTAACGACGACCTACTGGCGGTGCGCAAAGAGTATGAGGCTCGGGTGGACGCTCCGACGCGAGCGGCTGCCGAGAAGATTGCGAAGGCGCGGTTCGCGGTGTATGGGACGAGCGTCGATCCGGACGCGACTTTTACGCTGCGCCTGAGTTATGGGACGGTGAAGGGCTTCGAGGACGCCGAGGGCAAGTTTGTGGAACCTTACACAAATATCGGAGGACTGTTTGAGCGGGCGACGGGAGCTTCGCCGTATGAGTTGCCGGAAAGCTGGCTCAAGGCTAAAGGGTCGCTGAATCTTTCGACGCCGATGAATGTTTCGACCACGAACGACACGACCGGCGGGAACTCGGGAAGTCCGGTGATCGATAAGGATGCGAACGTGGTCGGCCTGCTGTTTGACGGCAATATTTTCTCTCTGGGCGGCGACTATGGGTATGACGCGGCGAAGAACCGCTCGGTGGCGGTGGACAGCCGCGCATTGCTTGAGGGAATGCGGAAGGTCTACCGCATCGATCGAATTGTCGATGAGATCGAAGCGGGGCGGAGGTAGTTGCGGCGGTGTTGGAATCCCACTCTAACGTCGCAAAAGGCGCGACGTTAGAGTGGGGCGCCCCCGTGCGACGTTAGGATGGGGCACATGCGCATTCTCACAAATCTGCTACCATGACGATCTGACGAGGTCGTGATGTCCGAATTCGTGATCGAGCGGGAAATTCCCGGCGCAGGTAATTTAACGGAAGCGGAGCTGCGAGAAGTCTCCAAGAAGTCGGTTGCGGTGCTGAAAGAGATGGGGCCGGAGATCAAGTGGTTACATAGCTACGTGACCGGAGATAAGGTCTATTGTGTGTACCTGGCACCGGACGAGGAAAGTATTCGAGAACATGCGCGCCGCGTTGGTATTCCGGCGAACCGTATTTCGGCTGTGCGGCGCATGATCGATCCCAGCCTGGGGAGTTAAGCCGGTCTTCAACTCTGGTCAGGGTGATAGCGGCGTAGTGCCGAGCGCCTCCTGAACGGCCTGTTGCACGGGCATCGTCCAGCCTTCCATCCATGCGGCTAACCCGGCGGCATTGCCCAGGGTCCGGCGCGCAAATTCCAGAGCCTTTTCGAGCCGTGACTGTTCGGCGGGCGTGAGCGGCGCTCCCAAGCGCTGGCGTAGCGCGGCGGCGGCTCCCGCCAAATGCAACGACTGCTCCGCATTGGATTGTGCGGCAGCGCTGGACGCGAGACATTCAAGCGCCCTGGCGATGCCGCGTTTGTAACCGAGGTCCTGGAACATCCTGATACTTTCGCCGTAAAGACGGCGCGCGGCGGCGTTGTCGCCCTGATCGTAACTCAGACTGGCCAGGTCGGATAAGGTGCTGGCAATTCCCCATCCATCATGGAGTTCGCGAAAGGCCGCCAGGCTCCGCTCGCAGAAAGATTGTGCGGTGGCAAAGTCGGCTTTTTCGCGAGCGACGTCGCCGAGGTAATTCAGGGTCCAGGCGATGCCGGCTTTATCTCCGGCTTTGTCGAACATCGCGAGGCACTCCTCGTAAAGTGAAGATGAGCGCGCGTATTCACCTTGCAATTTTGTGACGCCCGCCAGATTACTGAGAGCGCGGGCAATGTCGGCGGAATCGCCAAGGTCCTTCCAGATGGCTACGCAACGCTCGAACAGTAAAGATGCGCCGGGCAGGTCGCCGCGATCGCGAGCATTCACGGCCAAGGCGTTGAGCGCGACGGCAACGCCGCGTTTGTCGTTCAGTTCGAGGCAGGTTTCGAGGCTGTCCTCGAGAAGTTGATGACCCGCCATGTAATCGCCCTGCTCGCCAGCCAAAACAGCGCTCGCAAAGAGCAACCGGGCGCGAAGTTTCGGACGCGCCGCGGTTCCTTCCATGGCGAGGAGACGGGCCATCGCTTCGCGGCCCTCGGTAAGGTGTTCGCGGGTTTCCCAGAAACGAAACAGGGCCGCGCCCAGGCGAAGGCCCCATTCGGCATCGCCAGTCTTGACCAGATAATCGAGCGCGGCGCGGAAGTTGTTGTGCTCAACGTCAAAACGGTCGAGCCATTCGGGGTGCAGGACGGCATCCTCGGCACCCTCTTCGGCCAAGACAAGATAGTACGCAGCATGGGCGCGGCGAGTGGCCGATTCATCGTTACTGTCGACGAGACGTTCGAGCGCATATTCGCGCAGAGTCGAGAGCATCACGAAGCGCGGTTCCCGCTCGGAGTGTTCGATTTGCTGCGCCAGACTTTTGTCGACCATGGAAGTCATGCCGTCGAGTACATCAAGGCCGAGATCTCCCTTGGTATCGCAAACGGCCTCGACCGCCTCCAGCGTGCCGCCGCCGGCAAATACGGAAAGCCTGCGGAAGAGCGTTTGTTCGGCGGCATTGAGGAGGCTATAACTCCAATCCACGGTGCTACGAAGAGTCCGTTGCCGGGCCGGCAGATCGCGCGCACCGCCGGTCAGTAGATTGAGGCCGCTCTCCAGGCGCGCAAGCATGGCGGATGGGGTAAGCAACTTGACCCGCGCTGCCGCGAGTTCAATGGCCAGAGGGAGACCGTCAAGCCGACGGCAGATGGCCGCAAGGGCGGGCGCGTTTTCCCTGGTCAACGTGAATTCGCGCTTCGTCGCCTGCGCACGTTCTACGAAAAGCGCAACCGAGGGGAGACGCGAAAGAACTTCGAGAGAAGGAATAGAACCAGAGTCAGGCAGGGCAAGGGGAGGTACGGGAAATTCATGTTCGCCATAAATGTGAAGCGGCGACTGGCTGGTGACCAGGATCTTGAGCTTCGGACCGCTCGAGAGCAGTTGCGCGACGAGCGGCGCGGCGGAGACGAGGTGCTCGAAGTTGTCAAGCAGGAGGAGCATGGGCTGTTCCAGCCTGGCTAAGGACTCGCTTAGGTTCTCCTGCGGCGACTGATTCCCTAGTTCGCGGACGCCGAGCGCCTGTGCAATGGAGGAAACAATCGTGCTGCGCTCGCTCACGGCGGCGAGCTGGACAAAGAAAACTCCGGCCGGAAACTCGCCGGCGATTTCGGCCGCCACGTGCAAGGCGAGTCGCGTCTTGCCGATGCCGCCCGGACCGGTGAGAGTCACCAATTGCAGGTCGGAGCCGGTACGGCTCAACAACTGACGGAGAGCCGCGGCGTCGTGTTCGCGTCCTATGAAGGCGGTCCGCGGGACGGGCAGGTTGTTGGCGCGAGGCTCCGAATCGCGGCCCGGCGAATCGGCGAAACGGTCGCGCACGGCGGCGAGGTCGCGAGCCAGATCGCGGGTGGAGACATAGCGGTCGTTAGGATTCTTGGCCAGGCAGCGCTCCACAATCCAATGGAAGGGAGGGGGCGCGTGCAGCATTCTGGCGGGGTCCGGTTGATCACGAAGGATGGCAGCCGCGGTTTCCGCATGGCTTTTTTTTCGGAAGGCGGGGAGGCCGGCGACCATCTCATAAAGCACCGCGCCGAAAGAAAACTGATCGGAGCGGAAATCGACCTCGTCGCCATTGGCTTGCTCGGGCGACATATAGCCCAAAGTGCCGAGGATCGTTCCATGTTCGGTAATGGAAGTCGTCGCTTCCGATTTGTGAGCGTTATTGGGAGCGACAGGTTTTGCCAGACCGAAATCGAGAACCTTGACGACAGCGTCGCCAGAGACCATCAGATTCTCCGGTTTCAAATCGCGATGGACGATGCCGATCTCGTGCGCTTTGGCGAGGGCGTCGGCGATCTGCGCGGCGATCGCGATCATCTTACGAAATGGAATCGGACCCGAGGAGAGCAACTCGCGGATGGTTTCGCCATTCACCAGTTCCATGGCGATGTAGCGGGTGCCATTGACCTGGCCGAGTTCATAGATGGTGACGATGTTCGGATGATTGAGAGCGCAGGCGGAACGGGCCTCCTTCTCGAACCGCGCCAAGGCCTCCGGTTGAGAACTGCGGTCGAGCGGAAGAGTCTTGATTGCGACCTCGCGTTCGAGACGAAGGTCGCGGGCGCGGTAAACCTCACCCATGCCTCCACCGCCCAGGCGCTGGAGAATCTCGTAACCTCCAAAGCGCGTACCAGGGGATAGGGCAGGGGATTGTGATTCAAGCGGGAGTGGGGGATTCGAGGACATCGATATTCTGATCCGTTAAAGGCCTGGCCGCTCGTGGGAAACGCCTTCAATTATGTCGAGTTAGCCGCAGCGGCAAACCGCCTCCGCGACCCCCGAAGGCTCGCTGCTACATCAGCGTCCGAAGCAGGGCGGCTAAGTGGGTTTATAATACCCCAGTTTCAAGGGGGATCATTCATGGATGTACGAACGCTGCAGCGGCCGCTGAAAGAGCGATACCGGCAAGAGCCCGGAAGTTCGCGAATTACCCTGACGGCTCGCGGATCGCAGACGGACGCGCCCATCGCGTGCTCCATTGACTTGGGACGAGCGATCTACGCGGCGCAGGCGCATCAGGGTGTGGGCGGAGCTGGGACCGGGGCTTGCTCCGGAGATTTATTGTTGGGTGCGTTGGCGGCATGCGCCCAGATTACTTGCCAGATGGTAGCGGCGGCGATGGGAATCGTTACGGAGCGGATCGAGGTCACGGTGGAGGGCGATCTGGATCTCCAGGGCACGCTTGGGATATCGAAAGAGGCGCCGGTGGGCTTTGAGAGCATCCGGGTTATCTTTGACGTTCGCGCACCGCAGGCGACTCCGGAGCAACTTAGCGCTCTACAGGCGAAAACTGAACAGTATTGCGTGGTAATGCAGACTTTGCAGCATGCGCCTAAAATTGAGAATCGCTGGGCTTAGTGGAGCCCAGGTTAACGCCCAAAAAACGGGCGTGAACCTGAGGCACATGCTTGCCGCGGCAATGCTTTTTTCATAAAGCTCCGGCTTGTTTCTCCATCGCCAGCAACTGCTCTTTGCGCTCGATTCCCCAGCGATATCCGCCCAGGTCGCCATCTTCGCGTACTACGCGATGACATGGGATCGCTATCGCGATTCGGTTGGTGGCGCAGGCTCGAGCTACGGCTCGGGATGCCGTCGGCATGCCGATCTTTTTCGCTACCGCGCTATAGGAGCGGGTTTCTCCGCGCGGGATTTTCTGCAATGCTTCCCATACTCGGCGTTGAAACGCGGTCGCTCTTATGTCCAGCGGGAGAGATGGGTTGTTTTCGCGTCCTTCGAGCAGGCGGGTGAGAGTCACTCGCCACTCGGCCATGGCCGCATCGTCGCGGCGGCGGGTGGCGAAGGGGAACTCGCGCATTAGGCCCTGCTGGAGCTGCGCGTCGTTGTCGGCGAACTGGATGGAGCAGATGCCTTTGTCGGTGGCGGCAATCAACATGCGTCCCAGGGGCGAGCTGGCGATGGTGTAGCGAACGACGGCGGCTATGGCTCCGCGACGATATTTTTCCGGCGTCATGCCAAGCTGGGTGGCGGTGCGCTCGTAGAGGCGGCTGCTGGAGCCGTATCCGGCGGCATAGAGGGCGGTGGTGACGTCGTGTCCGGCCTCGAGATTGTGTTTGACCTGGCGCAGACGGATGGCGTCGATGTAGGCCTTGGGCGAAACCCCGAGCACTGATTTGAAAGTCCGCTGCAAGTGGAATGGGCTGAGGCGGAATTCCTTTGCGAGCAGGTTGAGGGTCAGGCTGTCTTCGATGTGCTGCTCGATGTAGCGGCACATGGCGCGGACCAGGGCGGACTGCGGGTTTCCGTCGATGGCTTTGGGGCGGCAGCGCAGGCAGGCGCGATAGCCGGACTGTTCGGCTTGGAGGGCGTCGGGGAAAAAGCTTACGTTCTCGCGGCGCGGGCGTTTCGACGGGCACGAGGGGCGGCAGAAGATGCCCGTGCTCGACACGCCAAAGACGAAGGCGCCGTCGAGGGAGCGGTCGCGAGCGAGAACGGCTTGCCAGCGGCGGGCGTTCGTCTGGGCGCTTTTCTGCTCTGGCGAGGGCGCCGAGATTTGGTGTGGGGTTGGTTTCATCGCTTCATCTTCTTTCGAGAATATCGCATTGGTAGCCATGCGGATAACATAGGGCAGCCGCGGCGCGGTGGACTATCCGAATGTTGCGGTCAAACCAAATCCTTTCCGAGGGTTGGCGCAAGAAAACCTCCACCACCAAGGACACGAAGTATCACGAAGGAATTGCGGGGGGCGTCACTGCCAAGAAATCTCCGATGTAATATGATTTGCGCGCAGCAATAAATTAAATTCACGAATCCTACGAGGAACTTCCATGAAATTTAAGCGCAAGACGATGTGGGTAGCAGCGGTGTTGGCGCTGGTTGCGGCGCAGGCCGGCGCGCAAATTCTCACGGCTGATCAGGTGAAGAAGACAGCGCCGAGTTCGTTTTTCTTTGCGGGGCAGAGCGCGGCCGTCCAGATGCGGAATGCAGCCGGATTGAAGAACTCCGCCGGTAAGTTCGTGCTGGCCGGACTGGTGGATACTTCGGGGTATTCCACCGGAATCGCGGAAAAATACCAGGGCTTTCTGATTACCGAGACCAAGCTGAATTTCGCTGGAGCTTCGCTCGAGCCTGGGGCGTACGGATTCGGCTTCAAGGACGGAAAGTTCACGGTGATGAATGTCGCGGCTACGGACCTATTGTCGACGCCCAGCCAGAACGACGATCAGGTCAAGCATCCGGTGCCGCTGAAGTTTGAAAAAGATGGCGGCGGGTATCGGCTATACGCGGGGCGGAAGTATGTGGCCGTGAAGGTCGAGTAGTGGCGTGACCGTTTGATTTGGACCATGGTGCTTCCCAATGTGCTATGACTGTAGCGCCGCCGTCCCGGCGGCTGTCCGGAGGGCGACCCCGCCCGCCGCGCCGAGGGCGAGACGCCCTCGGGACAGCCGGCAAGATGCCGGCGCTACACCTCGCCCCGGCTTGCGGTAAGGATGAACACCGCACCCCAAAATGCCCGTCCAGCGCTGGTTTCGATGGAGCGACTGGTTTCCGCGAAGTTGCCTGCCGACGCTGAGTTGGTTACCATAAAGTGCAGACGGTTGCATCCCTGCTCCCGCCTTGACCGCCTTTGGAGTTAGTAACTCCATTCTCCACACATAGTTACATCTTCCTTCCCATATGGTTTCACGGGTGCACTATTCCATGGCGTAGCCCTGGGCGGATGGGGCGAGCTGGGGGCAACTTTGACCGTGATTTACAGCGCCGAATGCGCCGCTCCCAAGACGCCACCGCGGCCCGCCGCCATGCTGCCGTTACTGGTGATTTTGTTTGTGGTTTCCTATGGAATTCTGACCCTGCTGGTTTTCGAGCAGGGGCAGACCATCGAATCGCAACGCGCGCTAATCCGGGAAATGCTGAAGGACAGCACGCAACTCGCGGCTCTGAAAGACAAGCAGGCGCGAGATGACAGCAAGCGGCTCCGCGACAAACCGGCCGTGGCGCCGAATCCGGACAACACCGAATCGAGCAACGCCGACGGCGTAAAACCGCCGGACGCAAACGGGGCGGACAAGCAACCGAAGCGGCCGGGGAAATCGACCCATTCCTCGAAGCAAGGGCCGGAAAAGAAGCCGGCTGCGGATTTGGAAGATGTGCGGCGCTCGACACGATTGATTTAGAAAGAGTTTGAGAAACGGTTCTGTGAAAGCGCGCCCGGTGTGGCGTGAAGCGAGACCCTAATCATGAAGGCTCTGACCCTCGCCTTATTGTTGTCTCTAAGCGTGCCCAAATTGGCGCCGCCCGCCAAACTTTCCACCGCCCCGAGCCAGCCAACGGCCAAGCGGCAGGGAGGGCAGTGGTACTTTGCCGCTACCGGACACGCCGTCTATTGTTACGGGCCGGTGATGACCATGCCGCAAGAGGGACGGCTGCTCAAAGTGGCAACTTTTTGCCGGGGCGACCGGACCATGGTTCCGCTGAAAGACTAGCAACTTTCTTGCCCCAACCGCTTGACTTGCCGACGCCCGTCGAGGAGAATGCTCCGCAAGCTGATTTGATCGCGCCCCGCATGTAACCCGGTTCTCCCTTGCCGGCAACAGGGTTCTCTAAAGACTATCCAGGAGCAGCACTGAGTCAAACAAGATTTAGCGGCCGGAGAGTTTCCGGTTCGCCCTTCTTTTCCAGGACGACAAAATTCATGTCTGCCCAGGACTCGCCTGGATTCTCCTGTGGTTGTGCTCGGACAGTTCGTGGTCTTACGTGCAGGTCGCAGGATCGCTTCGGCCGAAGCCGTGTCCAGGCACACGCCTATCCCCAAAGGAGATCTATGAAACGAACGATCGTCGCCATGAGTCTTGCCGCCGCTACGCTTTTTGCCTTAACCCTATTTGCTTCCGCGCAAACCTCCGAAGTTCCGGGCCGCGTCTTCTATCCGGAAAGCAGTATTCCACGCCCGGGCGATCTGGGCGTTCGCGCGCACACGGATATCTCCATTGTGATACCCGACAAAGTTGAAATCACCGACGCCGGCGCTCCGGTAGCCGAGAATCCGGGATCGCTGGCCTGTATTTATGGCCTGGTAAAGAAGACCACCGGATGTCCGAAAAGCAGCAGTGTCCTACCCACCGGCGGAAGCAAGGCGATCGCGCTGGTCGACGCCTATGACAATCCCGATGCGGTGAGCGATCTGCAGACCTTTGCCGCCGCCTACGGCTATGGAGCGCAGAACTTCACGGTGGTCAAGGTGGGCAGCCCGGCCGCGAACTCGGGCTGGGCTTTGGAAGAGTCGTTGGATATCGAATACGCCTTTGCCATGGCGCCCGGTGCGCATATCTACCTGGTCGAGGCGAGCTCAAATTCCTTCGCCGACCTGCTGAAGGCCGAAGACATGGCAACCAAGCTGGTGATCGCGGCGGGTGGTGGAGAGATTTCGAATAGCTGGTGCGGTGGAGACTTCAGCGGAGAGACCAAGTACGACAAACACTTCAAGGGAACAGGAATCGTCTATTTTGCCTCCGCCGGCGACTCTGGCGGCCAAGTATGCTATCCCAGCGCCTCCCCGTATGTGTTGTCGGCGGGCGGGACGACGATCCTGCGTAACGCGAAGGGCCTGTTCACGAAAGAAGCGGCCTGGAGCGACGCGGGCGGCGGGCCGAGCCAGTACGAGTCGCGCCCGAGCTACCAGGACGGAATCTCCGCGATCGTCGGCAGTCAGCGCGGGACGCCGGACATCTCGTCCGAAGCCTCGAACGTATCGTATGTCGCGATCTACTCGAAGTACGGTTGCGGCGGCTGGTGCGGAGTGGGAGGCACGAGCGTGTCCTCTCCGACGCTGGCGGGGATCTTCAATGCGGCGGGCGAGTTTAACGCCTCGACGTCGGTTGAGCTTACGCAGGATTACGGCGAGTACGCGGTGGCCAAGGAATACAAGGCCGATTTTAACGACATCAAAACGGGCAGCAATGGCTACACCTGCGTGACGGGTTGGGACTTCTGCACGGGCATCGGTACGCCGAAAACTTACAAAGGAAAGTAATACGCGTCGCGGATGGACTTCATTTACGCGGGGCGATGAGCCCAGCATCGGCCCGTTCCTACCGGAACGGGCTTTTTTCCGTGGTGCGCCTTCGCCAACCTTCGTCAAGGCGGATTGGGATAACGTACGAATCCTTCACCACGGAGTCACGGAGGAAAACACGTAGTTTTTTGCAGCGCCGAATATCGTCTTGACAATAGTCGTTATAACATATAATATCGATTGGGATGAAGCAAACGGTCAACCCGGCAAAACGGCGACGGCAGGCCGGCTGTGCCGAGGAAGCGGCATTTCTGGAGCTGGTGCGCACCACCGACATGCTCTCCCGCGGACTGGTAAAGGTTCTCAAGACGGAAGATCTTTCCGCGACCCAGTACAACGTCCTGCGCATTCTGCGCGGCGCTCCCGACGGGCTGCCCTGCGGTGAAATTGCCAGCCGCATGATTACACGGGATCCGGATATCACCCGCCTGCTCGACCGACTGGAAAAACGCGAATTGATCTCGCGTTGCCGCGAAGCCACGGACCGGCGGACGGTAATGACCCGTATTACCCCCGAAGGCCTGCAACTACTCGCACGGCTGGATGATCCGCTGCTGACGGCCCATCGCAAACAGTTGAGCCACCTCGGTCGCGAAGGCCTTGGAGCGCTGACCGAACTATTGCGCGCCGCCCGCAGTGCCGTGAGTTGATTTTTTTGGCTTTAATATATGTTGCAACGAATATCGTCATCACACATCTAATTTAACAGGAGGGCAAAACGATTATGGCCACATTCGCTACGCCGCAAACCAATTCCACCACCACAACCACCTGGAACATTGACCCGATTCATTCCGTCGCCGAGTTCAAGGTGAAGCACCTGATGATCTCCAATGTGAAGGGGCATTTCGCCAAGATCGCGGGAGCGTTGACTCTCGACGAATCCGACCTGACAAAATCGCGGGTCGAGGCGTCGATCGAAGCGGCATCCATTGAGACGCGCGACGCGCAGCGCGATGCGCATCTGAAGAGCGTCGACTTCCTGCACGTGGAGGAGTTTCCAACGCTGTTGTTCAAATCCACGCGGATCCGCCGGGTCGGGGACGGAGAGATTACAGTCGAAGGAAATCTGACCATACGCGGGGTCACGCGCGAAGTGTCATTTTCCGTGGAAGGCCCCACCGCATCCGTGAAGGATCCCTGGGGCAATACAAGAGTGGCGGTTTCGGCGACCACCAAAATCAACCGCAAGGATTTTGGCCTGGTCTGGAACAGGGCGCTTGAGGCGGGTGGCATTCTGGTCGGCGACGAGGTGGCGATTACGTTGGAAGTCGAGTTCGTGAAGGCCTAACGTTCGCATTCCAGCGGCGCGGGCGAGAGGCCCGCGCGACAGCCGGCGCTACGATTTGGCTTTCCTAAGATAAAGCAAGCGCCATATTAGATAATGAGTGGCGCAGAAAAGAGGATGGGTTATGTCACTCCGCCCAGTGAAACAGATTATTCAAACGAAGCCGACGATTGAGGGCGCCGGCGTGAAATTGCAACGGGCCTTCGGTTTCGGCAAGACCAAGGAATTCGATCCATTTCTTTTGCTGGACGATTTCCGCAACGACAAGCCGGAAGATTACAAGGCGGGATTTCCCTGGCATCCGCATCGAGGGATTGAAACGATCACCTATGTGCTGGCCGGTTCGGTCGAACACGGCGACAGTCTCGGTAACAAAGGCAAGATGACGGCCGGCGACGTGCAATGGATGACGGCCGGCAGCGGCATCCTGCACCAGGAGATGC
>OBLW0100001630.1_pt1 | contig 18774 bp, 18 predicted proteins | sample 1520161 | NCBI WGS metagenome assembly OBLW01 (sample SAMEA3539309, study PRJEB22396) | soil metagenome | biome: tundra; feature: field; material: soil | place: USA | collected 2010-05 | depth 0.15 m | reverse complement strand
CCGAAGATGCGGTCCAAACCATTGGCGGCCGGAATACGCGCGGCGATAAGTCCGAAAGCCCCGGCCGCCCCAACGAAGAATCATACGCCCGAACTGTCTTCAAAGTGGGGCGGACCTCCTGGTCTGCCTTCTTGGTGGGACAGACCATCGTCATTTGTGGTCTGCCACTTACCCAACCTGTAAACCCAACCCACCCCTTCAGCCGAACTGCGTCCAAAACTCCCCCTATCGCCCAAATGGCTTCGTTTCGTCAAATTCAGATCGCGTTTGCCCCACTGGCAGCTATAATTGACGGTCGAATGACGGCCGATTGGTCTCCGGTGTGGATCAGCCTCCGAGTGGGCGGGCTTGGCGCGGCGGGCTCGCTGGCGCTGGGGCTGTGGCTGGCATGGGTTCTGGCCACGCGCGAGTTTCGCGGCGTCCGCGCGCTGGAAGCCGCCGCCGAGCTTCCGGCGGTCCTGCCGCCGCTGATTTTGGGGACTTATTTTGCCTTCGCGCTGGCGGGCCGGCCGCAGGATTTCACGTGGCGCGTCGCGGCGCTGGCGGCGGTGGTTTCGGCGCTCCCGGCCATGGTGAGGGCGGCGCGCGCGGCATTCGAAGGGCTGCCGCGCGATTACGGGAACGCCGCGCGCAGCCTGGGAGCGTCCGGTTGGCGGGTGTTCTGGCGAGTGATGGCGCCGCTGGCGTACCGTCCCATTCTGGCGGCGGCAAGCCTGGCATTCGCACGGCTGGCGGCGGAATACGCGGTCACGATTCTGGTGGCCGCGCAAGCGGGCGCAAGGAGCGCGCTCATGGCCGGACCGTTGCTACCCTCGCTGGGCCTGGCGGCGCTGGCGGCTCTAGCCATCGCCAGCCGGTTGGAGCGCAGGCAGGCGCGCGTATGACCAGCGCGCGCATCGGCAAGAAGATCGCACCCGGCTTTTCACTGGATGTCGAGTTTTCAGTCCCGCCCGGGGTGACGGCGCTGTTCGGTCCCTCGGGCGTCGGCAAGACGCTGATCCTCGAGGCGCTGGCAGGCTTCGCGACGCCGGATTCGGGCCGCATTCTGCTCGACGATGTCCTCCTGTTCGACGCCGCCGCGCAAGTTTCGGTCCCACCGCACCAGCGCGGCTGCGGGTACGTGGCGCAGCGTGACGCGCTCTTCCCGCATATGACGCTGCGTCAGAACCTGGCGTTTGCGGCGCATCGGAGCCCGCGCGTGGAACGCACACGGCGCGTGGCGGAGGCGCTGGACCGGTTCGAGCTTGCTTCCGTGGCCGCGCGCCGTCCGCGAGAGATGGGGCCGCCCGAGAAGTTGCGCGGCGCCGTTGCGCGCGCCCTGCTGGCCTCCCCGAAACTGTTGCTGCTGGACGATCGCGGCTTCCCAGAGGCTCTGCTTCGTAAGGTCCGTGAGGTGTTTCCAGGCCCCATTTTGCTGGTGACCAACGATCTGGACCTGTGCTGCGCGGCGGCCGAACGCCTGATCCTGCTGGATGCGGGGCGCATCGTCCAAAGCGGACCGCCGCGGGGCGTCCTGGAGCGCCCCGAAACGGTCGACGCGGCGCGCGTTTTGGGCATCCCCAACGTTTTCGAGGGCGCCATTGCCGCTCTCGACCCCGAACGGCACAGCAGCCGGCTGGAGTTTTCCGGTTTCGCCATTAGCGGCCCGCATCTGCCCGGGCATTTCCGTGGGGACCGCGTTTCTGTGGCGGTGTGGCCGGAGGATTTGCGGGTGCACGCGGGCGAAGGCGAGCGTCGGGACAATGCGGTTCCGGCAGAGTTGGTGCGCGTCTCGCGCGGCGCACGGACGGTGCGCCTGGAGTTTGCCGGCGGCCTCTTCGTCGACGTCCCCGCCGAGGAGTACGAAGCGAAAAAGGACACCAACACCTGGCAAGTAGAGTTCTTAGCCGAGAAGCTAAGGGTCTTGTAGCCTTGTCGCATGCGATATTACATCACAGACCGGCAGGCCGCCGGCGGACCGGAAGCGCTGCTGGGTTTCGTAGCGCGTGCGCTGCTAGACGGCGTCGAGCGGATTCAAATCCGCGAGAAGGATTTGACCGCTCGCGAACTCTGCGAGTTGATGCGGCGTGTCTTGGCGCTGCCCAATCCGCTGGGAGCCCGGATTCTGGTGAATTCGCGCGCGGACATCGCCCTGGCTTGCGGGGCGCACGGCGTTCACTTGCCCTCCAACGCGATTGCTCCGTCGGCGCTGCGGGCCATCGCGCCCCCGGGTTTTCTGATCGCAGTTTCCGCGCATACCGTCGCCGAAGTGCGCGCCGCGCAGGCCGAAGGAGCGGATTTCGCGGTGTTCGGCCCGGTGTTTTTTACCGCGTCGAAGGCCGCTTACGGCGACCCGCTGGGGCTCGGCAGGCTGGCGGAAGCCGCCCACGCGGTCACCATCCCGGTGCTGGCGCTGGGCGGCGTCACCCCGGAGAATGCGGCGCAGTGCCTCGCCGCCGGAGCGGCCGGGGTGGCGGGGATTTCGATGTTTCAGCAGCAGGCATTTCAACTCGGCTCCGGCTACCGAAAGCCGGTGTAAGCTGTCGCTCGAGGTCTCACCCGCTCTACGATCACGCGGCGCTGTTTCTCCGAAACCGTATAGACCAGCCGAAAGCGGTCGCGATAGAACCTCAGGCGGTAGAGGTTGGTGTAGCCCCGCAGTGGGATCGAACCCATCGGAAAGGGATCTTCTTCCAGATCGGCGATCGCTTCGAGAGCCTCGAAGCGCACGGAATCCTCGAGTTCGTCTAACTCGCGCCGCGCTGACCGGTGCAGGCTAACGGCCCACGCGTGGCTTGACGCCATATTGTCTCAGCACTTCGTCGAGTGGAACCGCCGGCTCCTTCCGCCGGCGATGGACCGTGATCGCATCCGCGTCGTCTTCGGTAAATACAGACGAATCCGGCAGGAGCGCCCGCTCTGCTTTCGTGAGGTTGGTTTGTTCGACCGGAATGCCATTCGGCGACAGGTTGCGCAGTGGTGGGACTCCGTTCGATTTCTTCGGCATACGGGCCTCCGTTCTTAGAATAGCAATACCATCCACGCTATACTGGAATTGCCGAAACACTTCCGTGCAAGACTCCATCCGGATTCGCGGCGCGCGAGTTCATAACCTCAAAAATATTTCGCTGGACATCCCGCACAACCGGATGTCCGTGGTTACGGGTGTGTCCGGATCTGGCAAATCGTCGCTGGCGTTCGACACCATTTACGCCGAAGGGCAGCGCCGCTATGTGGAGTCGCTGTCGGCTTACGCCCGCCAGTTCCTGGAGCGCATGGAAAAGCCCGACGTGGATGAGATGGACGGCATCGCGCCGGCGGTCGCCATACGGCAGAAGAATACCAGCCGGAACCCGCGCTCCACGGTGGCGACTTCCACGGAATGCTACGACTTCCTGCGGCTGCTCTACGCGCGCGTGGGCCGGACGTTCTGCCCGAAGTGCGGCGTGCAGGTGCGCCGGGACACGGTGGATGAGGCCGCCGCCCGCCTGCTGGCGCTGCCCGAAGGGTCGCGGTGGTACGCCCTGTTTCCGTGCGGCGATCACCCGACTACCCAGGCTTTGCGCGACCATCTGTTCGAGCTGCGCAAGAAGGGCTTCAACAGGCTGCTGCAAGATGGCCGGCTGTTCGAGTTTTCGACGCCGGAATCGCTGCTGGACATCGACTTCTCAAAGCCCCTGTTCGTCCTGGTGGACCGCCTCGTAATCGGTCCCGAACTGCATCAGCGGCTGGTGGATACCATCGAGATCTGCTACCGCGAGGCAGGCGAGGCGATCTTCGAGACGCCCAACGCGCCCGCCGAGCGCCTTCGTTTCAACGAGAAGTTCCAGTGCAAGACCTGCGGCGCGGAGTTCAACCCGCCCGAGCCGATCCTGTTCAGCTTCAACTCGCCCTTCGGCGCCTGCCCGCGCTGCCAGGGTTTCGGCAACACCATCGATTTCGATATGGACCGCGTCATACCGGACCAATCGCTGTCGCTCGAAGAAGGCGCGGTAGATCCCTGGACGAAGCCGAAGTACCGCTCCTGGCTGGGCAATTTTAAGAAAAGCGTCCCAGCGGTGCGCCTGACGACGCCGTTTTGCAATCTCACGGAAGCCGAACGCGAGGCGGTATATGCCTTCATCCGGCGTTTTTTCGACCACCTGGAGACCAAGAAGTACAAGCTGCACGTGCGCGTATTCCTGAGCCGCTATCGCGGTTATGCGCTGTGTCCGGAGTGCAAAGGCGCACGGCTGCGCAAGGAAGCCCTGTACGTGAAGGTGGGCGGCAAGAACCTGGCGGATGTGGCGCGCATGAACATCGCGGAGGCGGCGCAGTTCTTCAACTCGCTGGCATTGCCGCCGGAGGAAAACGCCATCGCCGACAAGATCCTGGTCGAGATTCGCCAGCGGCTGAAGTTCCTGAACGACGTGGGTCTGGAATACCTCACGCTGGACCGGCTCTCGAGTACGCTTTCCGGCGGAGAAGCGCAGCGCATTCAGCTCGCAACCAGCCTGGGCTCACGGCTGGTGGGCGCGTGCTACGTGCTGGACGAGCCTTCCATCGGCTTGCACAGCCGCGATACGGGACGGCTGATCCGCATCCTCGAAGAGTTGCGCGGCCTGGGCAATACCATCGTGGTGGTGGAGCACGATCCGGATATCATGCGCGCCGCCGATCACATTGTCGATCTGGGTCCGGGCGCGGGCGAGCACGGCGGCAACGTAATTTTCGAAGGGCCGCTCGACCGGCTTCTGCTCGACGGGAACAGCTCACTGACTGCCCGTTACCTGCGGGGCGATCTGCGGGTTTCCGCCCCGCGCGAGCGCCGCGAACCGGACCCGCGCAAGACGCTGCGGTTCCTGGGCGCGCGCGTGCACAACCTGAAGAACATCGACGTGGAGATCCCACTGGGCATGATGGTGGTGGTCACGGGCGTCTCCGGGTCGGGGAAATCCACGCTGGTGCACGACGTGATCTACCGCTCGCTCGAAGCCCTGCACAAGGAGCGGGAGACGGACCCGCGCGCCGCATTAGACGCTTTGGCCGAAGGGGCGCCGGAAGGACCGCGGATTTCGTGCGCGAAAGTGGAGGGCGCGGACAAGATCGCGAATGTCGTGATGATCGATCAATCGCCGATTGGCCGCACGCCGCGGTCCAACCCGGTGACTTACATGAAAGCCTTCGATGCGATCCGCTCGCTGTTCGCTTCCACGCGCGAAGCGGAACGGCGCGGGTACACGGCCGGGCATTTCTCGTTCAACGTCCCCGGCGGCCGCTGCGAAACCTGCCAGGGCGATGGAACCGTGACCGTCGAGATGCAATTCCTGGCGGACGTGGAACTGCTGTGCGAAGAGTGCAAGGGCACGCGCTACAAGAGCGGGATCCTGGAGATCCGCTACGGCGGGTACAACATCCACGAAGTTCTGCAACTGACGGTGCGTGAGGCCATGGACGTGTTCCGCGCTACCCCGAGACTGGTGCAGCGGTTGAAGGTGCTGGACGATGTGGGGTTGGGGTACCTGCGGCTCGGCCAGTCTGCCACCACGCTTTCGGGCGGCGAAGCGCAGCGCGTGAAACTGGCGGCGCACCTGGCGATGGCAAGCTGCGCGAAAGCCTTGTTCATCTTCGACGAACCCACCACTGGTCTGCACTTCGACGATATATCGAAGCTATTGGCTTCGTTCCAACGGCTCATCGAGAACGGCGGCAGCCTGATCGTCATCGAGCATAACCTGGAGGTGATCAAAGCCGCCGATTGGGTGATCGACCTGGGACCCGAAGGCGGCGCCGCGGGAGGGCAAGTGGTGGCGTGCGGGACGCCCGCGGACATCGCCGCCGTGGAAGCGTCGTACACGGGCCGGTATCTGCGGCGGGTCCTATGAAGAGATCCCTTCGCCTGGCGGGCCTGGGAACTCTCTGCGCGGCGCTGGCAATGGCATGGCAGCCGCCGGCGGGAGCGGGTCATTGGGAGGGCGTGATCAAAGGGGCGAGCAAGGACGTTGCGATCACCGTGGACTTGGCTGTGGACCAGAAGGGCGGTTGGGTCGGCGACATGGGTATGCCGGCGCAGGGGGCTGGGGACATACCGCTGAGCGGCATTACCGTGCAGGGGGACGCCGTTCACTTTCGCATGTTCGACGCCGCCAACAGCCCGGTTTTCGATGGCAAGCTGGCGGCCGGCGGGGCCACGATGTCGGGCCAGCTTACGGGGTCCGGCGAATCCACCGCCTTCGAGCTGAAGCGGACCGGCGAGGCGGTCATCCAGGCGCCGCGCGCCAGTACCCCGTTGTCGAGCGATTTCGTGGGGACTTGGGAAGGGCTGTTGGGCAGCGGCGAGAGCCGGCTTCGGTTGCAGCTCAAGCTCGCCGTGGGCGCCGATGGGAACGGCGCGGGCACGCTGATGAGCGTCGGGAACGGCAGCCCGCAAATCCCTATCACCACCGTCACGCAGAAAGAGAACCGGCTGGAGTTTGAGGTCCGCGCGATCGGCGGCTCCTATTCCGGCGTGCTCGCCGGCGCCCGCGGCGAGATCTCGGGGAACTGGACGCAGGCCGGCGTTACGACGCCCCTGGTGTTCTACCGGATCCAAAAGTAGCGGAGATGGATCTCGCCGAATTCGATTACCATCTTCCCGAAGAACTGATTGCGCAAGCGCCGCTGGAGGACCGCGCGGGGGCGCGCATGCTGGTTGTGGATCGCGCCGGGAAGCGGTGGGAAGACCGGCGGTTTCGCGACTTGCCGTCGTATCTGCGGCCAGGCGATTGTCTGGTGCTCAACGATTCGCGCGTGTTTCCGGCGCGGCTCTACGGGCATCGCGCAGGGGTTCGGTCGCTGCCGGTCGGGAAGAACAATCCCAAGCGGCGTGAGCACCTTAGCGGGCGCGTGGAGGTGTTTCTGCTGCGGCCGGCGGTTGCCGATGGCCGGGAGTGGGAGGCGCTGGTGCGGCCGGGGCGCAAGATGCGGCTGAGGGAGCGCATTGAGTTCGAAGGCGGGTTGGAAGGTGAGATCGTGGCCCGCGGGGAGTTCGGGGAGCGCACCATACGGTTCGAGGGCGCGGGCGACCTGTTCGCGGAGTTCGAGAAGATCGGGCACGTGCCGCTGCCGCCCTACATTAAGCGCGCCGACAATCCCGCCGACCGCGAGCGTTATCAGACCGTGTACGCGCGAGAGAAAGGATCGGTGGCGGCGCCCACGGCCGGCCTGCACTTCACGCCGGAAGTCTTGGAAGAGTGCCGGGCGGCGGGGGCGCAGACGGCCTGGGTCACGCTGCACGTGGGGCTGGGAACGTTCCAGCCGCTGCACGATGAGCAAGTGGAGCGGGCGCGGCTGCATGCGGAACGGTATGCGATCACGGAAGAGAATGCGGCCAAAATGCGCGCGGCGAACCGGCTGGTGATGGTGGGGACCACCAGCGTGCGTGCGGTGGAGAGCGCTCTGCGCGACGGGGAAATCCGCGCGCGCAGCGGAGAGACGGATATCTTCATTTATCCCGGCTTCCGGTTTCGCGGCGCCGGCGCGATGCTGACTAACTTCCATTTGCCTCGGACCAGTCTGCTGCTGCTGGTGTGCGCGTTCGCCGGCACGGACCTGGCGCTAGCGGCCTACCGGCACGCGGTGGAGGAGCGATACAGATTTTACTCTTATGGGGATTGCATGTTGATTGTGTGACGGTGCAGGTATTGCATAATGGAAGTAATGCCGCTGTCCATCAACATGCCGGACGATGTGCGTATCGCACTGGAAGGGCGCTGGGGCGATCTGTCGCGGCGCCTCACTGAGAACCTGGCGCTGGATGGCTATCGGCAGGGGCTCCTTAGCGTCGCCCAAGTCCGGCGCCTACTTGGGTTTGCGAGCCGTTGGGAGGCGCAGGAGTTTCTTGGCTCGCGCGGCATTCCCGTGTTCGATTTCGACCCCGCCGAACTCGACCGCGAGGCTGCGCTCCAAGAGTCGACGGGTACGCGCCCCTTGCCTGACCGCAGATGATCGTAGTCTCCGACACAACTCCCCTCCGGCATTTGATCGCGATCGGCGAGGCGGAACTTCTGGCCAGCCTATACGGGACCGTGATTGTGCCGAGGGCGGTTTGGGCCGAATTGCAGGCGGAGGCTACACCTCTTGCGGTTAAGATTTGGCTGGCGGCGCCTCCCGCATGGCTTGAGGTACGCTCCTCGCACTCGGCGCTCTCAGATGAATCCGCTCTCGATGCACTGGACGCCGGGGAGCGGGAGGCAATCCAACTTGCGGCGGAATTGAGAGCCGATTTGCTCCTGATGGATGACCGTGAAGGGCGCTCGTTCGCTCTCCGCCGTCAATTGCCGGTCACCGGGACCTTGGGTGTATTGGAGAGAGCCGATGTCGTAGGCTTGCTCTCGGATCTCCCTTCGACGCTCGCCCGCTTGGAAGCGAGCGGCTTCTACTTATCGGCCCGGCTGCGGGATTCCGTTCTCGCCCGTCATCGCAGCCGGCACGGGATCGGTTCCTGACCTGCCCTTGCTAAGATAGAATCACCACTCCTCGTATGACCACGCCGCAAGAGCGCCTGCGGGCGCTTACAGAGATTCTGGAACAGCGCGTCCTCGTCCTCGACGGGGCCATGGGGACCATGCTGCAACAGCGCGAGCTCACGGCGGAGGATTTCGGCGGCGCGACGCTGGAGGGGTGCAACGAGAACCTGGTCCGTACGCGGCCGGACGTGGTGCTCGGAATCCATCGCGCGTACTTCGAGGCCGGCGCGGACGTGGTCGAGACCAATTCGTTCGGCGGCACGCCCGTGGTGCTGGCGGAATATGGCCTGCAGAACGACGCCCGCGAGCTGAATTTCACGGCGGCGCGCCTGGCGCGGCAGGCGGCGGCTGAGTTCTCCACTACAGCGAAGCCGCGCTTTGTTGCCGGGTCCATCGGTCCCACTACCAAGGCGATTACCGTCACCGGCGGCGTCACCTTTCCGCAGCTTGTGGAGAGCTTTTACACGCAGGCCAAAGGACTGGCCGAGGGCGGCGCGGACGTTCTGCTGGTCGAAACCGCGCAGGACACGCGCAACGTCAAGGCCGCGCTGCTGGCCATCGACCGCGTGCGGGAGGAAATCGGCTGGCGCATCCCGGTGATGGTTTCAGGGACCATCGAAAGCATCGGCACCATGCTGGCTGGCCAGACGGCTGACGCCTTCTGCGCGTCCATCGCCCACGCCGATTTGCTGTCCATCGGTTTGAATTGCGGCACCGGTCCGGAGTTCATGACGGATCACCTACGCACCATCAGCGAGATGAGCCCGGTGCGGGTTTCCTGCTATCCCAATGCGGGCATGCCCGATTCGGAGGGCAAGTATCTGGAAACGCCCACGTCCATCGCGGCGCAGCTCGAACGGTTCGTCGAGAACGGATGGCTCAACATTGTTGGTGGCTGCTGCGGAACTACCGACGCGCACATTCGGGCGATTGCCCAGATGGCCGAAGGCAAAAAGGCGCGACCCATTCCGGGGCGGCCGCACCGCGCGTATTACTCGGGCATCGACCTGGTGGAGGCCGAAGAGAGCACGCGTCCGCTGATTGTGGGCGAACGCACCAACATCATCGGCTCGAGACTGTTCAAGAACCTGGTAGCCGAGGAGAAGTGGGAGGAGGCTACCGAAATCGCGCGCCGGCAGGTTCGCAACGGCGCGCAGATCGTGGACGTCTGCCTGCAGAGCACGGATCGCGACGAACTGGGCGACATCCCGCCGTTCTATGAAAAGCTGATCCGCAAGATCAAGGCGCCCGTCATGATCGATACCACCGACCCGCAGGCGTTGGAGCTGTCACTGACTTACTGCCAGGGCAAGAGCATCATTAATTCCGTCAACCTGGAGGATGGCGAGGAGAAATTCGAGCGCGTCTGTCCCATCGCCAAGCGGTATGGCGCGGCGCTCATCGTAGGATCGATTGACGAAGACAAGCAGCAGGCGCAGGCGTTCACGCGCGAGCGCAAGCTGGCCGTGGCGCGGCGGTCGTACGACTTACTGACCGGTAAATACGGCATCGCGCCGGAAGACATCGTCATCGATCCGCTGGTGTTTCCGTGCGCAACGGGCGATGCCAACTACATCGGCGCCGCGGTGGAGACCATCGAAGGCGTGCGCCTGGTGAAGGTGAACCTGCCGTACGCGAAGACCGTGCTGGGGATTTCCAACGTCTCGTTCGGCCTGCCGGCCGCGGCGCGCGAGGTGGTGAACTCCGTCTTCCTTTATTACTGCACCAAGGCGGGTCTGGACTTGGCCATTGTGAACGCGGAGAAGCTGGAGCGCTTCGCGTCGATTCCGGAAGAGGAGCGGCGGCTGGCGGAAAACCTTCTGTTCAACCGGCCGCCGGTGGACGCGCAGGACGAAGAACTGCGCACGGCGCCGGAGGATTGGCGCGAGCAATCCGCGGAGCAGCGGGCCGCCATTAACCAGTTCCACATCGCAGCCATCGCTGAGCACTTCCGCAAGGCCGGCGCGCGCGTGAAGGCGAGGCCGGAGGACCTGCCGCTCGATAAGCGCCTGGCCAACTACATTATCGAAGGCACGAAAGATGGGCTGGTAGCGGACCTGGACCGGAAGCTGGCCGAGGGCGCGGCGCCGCTCGATGTGGTCAACGGACCGCTGATGGCCGGGATGGCGGAGGTCGGGCGGTTATTCAACAACAACGAGTTGATTGTGGCGGAAGTGCTGCAATCGGCCGAGGCCATGAAGGCGGCGGTCAACCACCTGGAACGGTTCATGGAGAAATCCGAATCGGCCACGCGCGGCAAAGTGATTCTGGCCACGGTGAAGGGCGACGTTCACGATATCGGCAAGAACCTGGTGGAGATTATTCTCTCCAACAACGGCTATCGCGTGATCAATTTGGGAATCAAAGTTCCGTCCGACATACTGGTCCAGGCGTATCTGGAGCATCAGCCGGACGCCATTGGTCTTTCCGGCCTGCTAGTGAAGAGCGCCCAGCAGATGGTGACGGCGGCGGGCGATTTGAAGGCCGCGGGCATTGACGTTCCGCTACTGGTGGGCGGCGCAGCGCTCTCCCAGAAGTTCACCAGCACCCGGATCGCACCGGCCTACGGCCAAGCGGTTTGCTACGCCAAAGACGCCATGACCGGCTTGGCGCTGATGAATCGACTGATGGACCCGGCCGAGCGCGAGGCCACCCTGGCGGCGCACACCGCCGTCGAGCCGGCGGCGGAGCCCGCTCCCGTGGCGCAACCGGCGGAGCCCCTGGGGACCGAGCGTAGCGCCAAGGTGCGCGCCGATATCCCAATCCCTCCGGCGCCGTATCTGGAGCGCAAGGTCCGCGACGTGCCGCACCTGGCGGAGGTGTGGAGTTACATCAATCCCTTCATGCTGTACGGCAGGCACTTGGGTTACAAGGGTAACTTCGAGAAGGCGCTGGCCGAGCACGAACCGAAAGCTCTGGAGCTATTCCACGACCTGGAAGCCGTCAAGCAGGAAGCCGCGCGGTTCATGAAAGTGCGAGCGGTCTGGCGGTTCTTCGAAGCCGAGCGCGACGGCAACGCGATCCATCTGTTCGCGCCCGGCGGCGAGGCGCCCATACACACGTTCCACTTTGGACGGCAGCGCCGCGAAAACGGGCTATGCCTGAGCGATTATATTCTCGAACCGGAGGACGGCCGCCGCGATCACCTGGCGTTGTTCGTGGTGACGGCGGGGGCCTGCGTCCGCGAAAGATCCGAGGCGTGGAAGCAGGCCGGCGAGTTCTTCAAGGCGCACGCCATCCAGGCGCTGGCCATTGAGACGGCTGAGGGCGCCGCGGAATGGCTGCACCGCCGCATCCGCGAGGATTGGGGCTTCCCCGATCCGCCCACCCTCACCATGCACGACCGCTTCACCTCGAAATATCGCGGCAAGCGCTACAGCTTCGGCTATCCGGCTTGTCCCAATCTGGACGATCAACAGGGCCTGTTCGCGCTGCTCGGTCCCCAGGACATCGGCGTCGATCTCACCGAAGGCATGATGATGGAGCCCGAGGCCAGCGTGAGCGCGCTGGTATTCCATCATCCGGACTGCGCCTATTTCACGGCGGAAGAATGAGGAGCGGCCGCATGCGGGCAGCCGCGTTCCCAGGAAGTACCATGAGAGACGGCGGTGCAGAGTTCCGTTGCGTTTTGAGGGACCTAAATGGGTCAACGAGAGGTACAAGAGAGTGCCAGTCCATATTAGGATTAGCGAACTTGCGCGAGAGCTGGACGTCAAAGTCCCCTTCCTTTTGGAAACCCTTGAGAAAATGGGCGTCGACCGAAGGTTGGGCCATGCGAGTTCCATAGAACTTGAACTTGCCGAGAAGCTTCGCTTGCGGCTGGGCGCTGCGCAGGCAACTTTGCGTGCGCCGGACGCGACGACGGTCCTGGCATTCTTGCCAGAATCAATTGCCGAACTCGAACTTGAACCGGATGTGAACGCACGGGTTGCTTCACTAGCGGCGGAAGTCGCGACGTTCCGTGAAAAGGGAGCGCTTGAACCGCTAGCTGCAAGAAAACTGGAGGAGTACTTTAGGCTACAGCACATCCATCACAGCACGGCCATCGAGGGGAACAGGCTATCGCTCAGAGAGACAGAAGTCGTGTTGTTGGAAGGCGTGGAACTGGGCGACAAGCCAATCGCCGACCAAATCGAGGTCAAAGGTCTCGCCGCCGCTTTCGAATTCCTCGACCAATGTGCTAAGCAAGACGAGCCGGTGCGGGAAATTGACCTTCGGGAGTTGCATCGGCTGACAGTGGGCCAGAAGCCGGAATCTCAGCCGGGGTCTTATCGGAACGCGGGAGTGGTCATCACAGGGAGTGATCTGAGACCGCCGGAACCCTTAGCCGTCCCTGGCTTGATGCAACAGCTGGTCTCTTGGATCAATCGTCCCAAACATTTGGATACCTTGGCATTTGCGGTCATAGCCCACCACAAGATGACCGCGATACATCCGTTCATGGATGGCAACGGTCGAGTAGCGCGGCTGCTCTTGAATCTCTTCCTCATCAGATCTGGTTATCCAGTAGTGAACATCCGGCGAGACGACAGACCCCAGTACTACGAGGCTCTGACATTCGCAGACGTGGGGCTGTATTCGCCGATGATCAGCTTGTCCCTCGACCGTTCGCTGGAAGTATTCAGCGAAATGAAACGGGTGCGGGAAGAAACTGAACGGATGAAGGTCTGGGCCCATAAATTCGGGCAAAAGGAGGCCGAAGTTGCTCAGAGACGTGAAGAGCGAGAATACAGAATCTGGCTTTCCTCATTCGAGACAGTCAGATTAGAATTTCAGAGCAGAGCTGAGGTGCTGGCTGACGAACTCGACCGCGTAGAGATTTCTTTCAAGGCGTACCCGGCACCAGACCTTTCTAAGTATATCCAACTGCGCGATAAGGGCCGCGCTCCGCAAAGTTGGTTTTTCTCCCTGCGGTTTCATGACGATCATGATAACGTTCAGCATTTCTTCTTTCGGTTCTGGCGTGACTTCTTCATTCATCATGCGGACAGGGAAATCATCCCACTCCAACTGAACTGGTTCGTCAACGGTGAGGAAACGCCGGTGGATAATCCAGCCATTCGCCTTCGCGAGCTTTGGATCGACAAAGAGAAGGGGCTTTTCGTGCGCCGTTTGGAAGCAGGCAAAACGGTTTCAATCGCTGAGCCGTCCTCTTCGCGTGTAGCTGAGCAGTTCTTTGAAGACGTGCTCAAGGGATGTTTTGGGATAGGATAGGTTTTGGAAAGCTCACCAATCCGCGGAAGGGGGCGAGTCATCGTATGACTGCAAGCACACCTGGCGTACCGGCATCCGCGGCATCCAAGCCCGTAAAGAACCTCACGAAATGCAAAGGCACGCCGGCAGCTTCGATTTCATTCTCGATCGGGATCGGCAGGGCACGACATCAATGCGCATCTCAGTGAAGGGCGACGTGAAATGCCGTTTCGTGATCGACATGGCATCGCTAAGATCTTGAGGGCGGTAGAGCCGAGCTGACGAGGGTAGCATTATGCTACCTTGATAGTGATGAGCCAGCCTGTGAAACTCTCCGATGCCCTCGTCCTTGAGGCCCGGCTCGTGGGCGAGATCGTGGAGCGCTCGATTGCGGGACAGGTCGAGTACTGGGCGCGGCTGGGGCGATCCGTGGAGCAACTGCTCGAAGGGCCGCAGGTATTGGCCTTGTGCCGGCATGGCGCCGCACGTCCATTGTCCGCCTGCCTGGAGTCCGTGGATTCTCCGGAGGGACACCGGCGCGTGGCCGAGTTCCTCGGGCGCCAGCCCTTTCCTCACTACGAGCCGCATCCGGTCCGCACCGGTATGCTCGTGCGGATCGATGCGGATGGCCGGCGCACCACGGGTCGCTTCGTGAATCGCCAGTTTCGCCCCGCCAAGGCCAAATCGAAAAGGGCATGATCCTTCCGCTCGACCGGCGCCCCATCGTGGTGGCCCTTGCGGGACCGAACGGCGCCGGCAAGACGACCTTCTACCATGCCCATCTCCAGCCAGCCGGGTTGCGCCTCGTCAGTGCCGACACAATCGCTCGGGAATTGACCATCGGCCCCTATGCCGCTGCCAGAGTGGCCGATTCCCTTCGCGAGGAACTCGTACGGCAGCGCGAGAGCTTCGTGTTCGAAACGGTCTTTTCCGACCCCGTGGGCGCGAAGCTCGCATTTATCAAAAAAGCCGCGCAGGCGGGCTACGCCACCGTCCTGTGTTTCGTCGGAATCTCCGGTTCGAAGGTCTCCGAAGAGCGTGTGGCCATGCGCGTCTCCCAGGGCGGGCATGACGTTCCGGCAGACAAGCTGATTGCACGGTACCCGCGAATCATGGTCAATCTAGCGGCCGCTGTCCGCGAGCTGCCCTGCGTCTGGGCTTTCGACAACGACAACCTGCGAACCCCATTCCGCCTCGCCGCGGTCTTTGAAGACGGCGGGCCCGTAAAGCTGCACAAGCCGGCTCCAAAGTGGCTCAAACCGCTGTTCCCCCGAGCCGAACTACGGTGATCCGCCTGCGCAAATGGTAGGGTGAGGCATGTGCAGCTCACGATCCGATTACTGCGCGAGATGGATGGCCGCTGGATTGCCGACATTTCCGAGCTGCCAGGCGCGGCGGTGTACGGCTCAACGCCGCCGAATTTGGGCAGTGCGCTATGGGTAATTCTTCCCATCAAGCTTCAGCTCTATTCGCCTATTTCTGGTGCAGCCTGTAGTAGAACTCCGCATCAATCATGCTGTCAATATAAGCGTCAAGATTACGCAACGCTTGTTCGTGTATAGCCACTGCTTGACCACAAGCGCCGGGGCAATGGTTTGAACGTATGACCTGATAATCCTTCAGCTCACCATTGACGAATCGCCAGCCGGTCAAGTTGATATCCTCCCGCCTGCCAGTCTTCAGTGATAGATCATTTGCTAGTGCGGTTAGGGAAACGTTTCCTGGATTAACCCCTTCAGATGGGATAATTAGCAACTGCCGAACGTCAATTGGAATCGTGATATTGGCATAGTCAATGCTGTAAAGGTCACCTGAACCTGTCTTGAAGGTCTTACTCACCAGTCTATTGATCTGCTTGTTGGTGGCGTCAATCTTGGTGAGAGCCTGCCACTCCGCAATTGTTTCCCCAAGGTGATGTGGCGCAATTTCGGAGTTTCGTGCTTCAAGCTGCCACTGTTCTGGCGTCTTTCCAGCGCATATTGGATCATGCGGAGCAACAGCGCAGAATGCCCGCTTTTCATTTTCGGTGTCTGCGCTTTTCAACAAAGCGGCAACCGCTGCCTTGTCCGCTTCCTGATCCATGTGCTCTGCGATCCATATATCGGTCTTCTCAGCCGGGGTTTGCCCGAAGGCTACTGCGACGAGAGCCAAGGGCGCTAGACCATTAATCCATCGCATGGCGAATCCACTACAACATAGTACCGCCTAAGCGGTACAATCGGATAGGAAAAATCGACGGCGGTTTGGAAGGCTGACGGCCTAGCTTGGCGGCGGAGCGAGCTTCTGGCTTTCTCGGTACGCAGGAGCATTGCACCATGGAAAGCCAAACCGCCGCAATAGCCAACGACTTTCTCTCTCTCTTGCCGAGTTGTTTCGCGCGATCGAACGCGGTGAATATATGGCGACCCTGCACGCCTATTTCGATGACAGCGCGGATTCTAGGCACGAGGAGTATCAAGCTGTCGGAGGGCTAGTCGGTTCCAGTGGTCAATTCGATATCTTGGACATACTCTGGGCAGATGCCACTACGAATCTGTCTGAACCGTTCCACGCTACGGATTGCGAGACCCAGCATGGGCAATTCGAGGGTTGGGATAAAGCGGCCTGCGATGCCCTGATGAAACGACTGGTAGCGGTAATCCGCAAGACGGACCTGCATGGCGTCGGCTTTATTGTGCCCGTCCAAGAATATCGAACCGTTTTCCCAAGATCCGAGGGATTTGATCCATATTTTTTGGCCCTCCGCCAAACACTGATTAATATGGCGTATATTTCTTCACCCAAGCGGAGTATTGATTCCATTGGCCGCATAGATGTTAAGATCGTGTGCGAAGATGGCCCGACTCACAATGTCGCAAAGAGGATCTACGACGAATTGAAGCAATTCAACGGTTGGACTTGGGGACGATCATTGGCTGGGTTTACTGCGGGAAGCAAGCGAATCATGGCGCTTCAAGCTTCCGATCTAATCGCTCGTGAAGCCTACAAGCACGCTGCTAATTTAGGTATCAGACGCACCCGGAAACCAGTCAAGGCCCTAAATGATAGATTGAGTTTTCACCTATGGACCAAACAATGCTTGGAGTATCTGAGAGACAACGGTAGTCCTACGGATCTGGCGTTCATAACAGGGTGGGGACAAGGGCTGACTAAGCCGCCACAAATGCACCGGTTCTATGGTTCCACTTTTGATTTGACCTGAGATGGCTTACCGCGCCCTTGCTTATTAGATCGCTTTGAGTTGACACCCGTCCTCTATCTTGCCTGTAAGCTGATTCCAGGGTTAGCCGTTTGCCTGCGATGTGGCGCACCAGGACATCGAAGCGCTCTGTATCACTCATTTTGCGATGATTGTACCCGAAGGCTTGTTCGTCCAAATACCGGAAGAGATAAAAAGGTTCTACGCTGATATAGAGGTAGCGCCCAGGACTCCGCCAACTCTTTCCTTGCATGATACCCAACATGTCCGCGACTCCGATTACCCGCGCATTCCCGTATTGCCCAAGCCGGTGAAGGTCTTTATCGCCGGAGCCGGCTTGTCGAGGCCCAGTTCTTTCGCGCGGCGCCGGCCATAGCGCGACAACTCCTCCAGCTTGTCGTGGGCGATATAGCGTTTCAGGGCGTCCGCCGCCAAGTCGTCCGCCGTTCGTCCCTGCCGCGCGGCGACTGCAGCGGCCTGCTCGCGCAGTTCATCGGGCACGCGCAAATTATTATCGGCGGTGGCCATACCTGTCTCCCTACATTATCGCGCGAGGGCACTCTCAGTTTCTCTCCGGGCCATGGGTGGGCCTTACCCCGGGTGAATCTCTTCCATCTCGAGGATGAGCAGCGCCCCGCATTTCCAGCACGCCACGGCGCCGTCTTCGGTCAGGCAAACCGAGGGGGCGTGGCACTTGGCGCAGGGGGCTGTGGGATCTGTGGATTCCGGCGGCGGATCGGGGGGCGCGATTCCGGAGAGGGCGCGGCCGGCTGGTCTGGTGGCGGGCTCAAAGGTCGCCCCGCACTCGCCGCAAACGTGGTTGTAGCAGCAGTCCGTCGTGCAGGTGTAGAACACTTGCGACGAGTTGCAGAGCGGGCAGGCGACTTCCAGCTTACGCGTGCGCACGCTACTTGGCCGGCGCGACGGGCGGGAAGTAATCGGGATCGAGCGTCACGGAAGCCTTCTTCACCAGGTCAGCGATGGCCTTCTGCAACAACGGCGGACTTAACTGGCGTTCCAGATCGGGCCGCACCGTGTCAAAGGGCTTGGCGTCTATGGACGTCACCTTGATGAGGTGATAGCCGAACGGGGTTTTGACGGGCTGGCTCAACTCGCCGGGCTTCAAAGCGAAAGCGGCCTGCTCGAAAGCGGGCACGGTCTGTCCATGACCGATAGTCCCGAGTTCGCCTCCCTTGGCGCCACTGCCGGTGTCGTCGGATTCCGCGGTGGCCACCTTGGCGAAGTCTTCGCCGCCCTCAATCCTCTTGCGCAGATCCTGGATCTTGGCGAGCGCCTCGGCCTCGGTCAGGTCCTTCTGGCCCGGCTTGGCTGGCGCCTGAGAGCCCTGGAAGCGCACCAGAATGTGACTCACATTGGCCTGTGCGAAGTCCGTCTTGTGATCGTCGTAATACTTCCTGAGCTCCGCTTCGCCGGGCTTATTGGTCTTGCTCAACTCGGCAGCCATGGCGGTGGCCAGCAAGTTATTGGTTTGGAATCGGACCAGTATTTGGAACTGCTCCTCCTGATCCAGCTTTTGCCGCCTGGCCTGTTGCGCCAAAACGAACATCTGAACCAGGCTGTTCGCGAACTGCGCGCGGTTGGGGCCCCGAGCCTGGGCCTTGTACTGCTCCGGCATGGAATCGATAATGTGATTGTATTCCGCGGCTGTCAACTTCACGTCGTCCACCGCAATGACGACTTTATCGGGAGGAACGGCACTCAAGGTCACGGAGGGCTGCGACGGCGGGGCGGCGGGTGGCGGCGCCGGCGGGGGCGTCTGCGCCAGCAGGCACGCCGCGGGCAGAAGCAAACAAAGACTGCGAAGAAACGTCATAACTTTATGGTATCAGCCGCGGACCGGCCGGCCGCCGTTGCGCCCCGCGCAACGCATCTGCGACACTGAGTCATTCATGCGAT
>OBLW0100001629.1_pt1 | contig 18785 bp, 17 predicted proteins | sample 1520161 | NCBI WGS metagenome assembly OBLW01 (sample SAMEA3539309, study PRJEB22396) | soil metagenome | biome: tundra; feature: field; material: soil | place: USA | collected 2010-05 | depth 0.15 m | reverse complement strand
CCGATCTAGTCCGGTTGCCAAAGCCACCGTTGCCAACGTGCCAATTTGCAGGAAAACCACTTTCCACATGCCCTGCTCCGCCACGCTGCCGCTGCTAGCCGAATACCGACTTCCTGAAAAGCCCAAAAGTTTAAGGCGTTCTGCCGATAAAGTCAAATAATGCCTCCTGTCGGCCGACTGATGGGCAGCGCAACAAAGTCTTCCCCCGCCGCTCAGACACCGGCGAAGGCAGCTTCGATTTCGGCGAAGGTGCGCGCGACCTCGTGGGTGGTCAGTTCGACGCCCATTTGGCGTGCGATTTGGGATACGGAAAAAATGCCGCGCAATACCTGTTCGCCCGACGAGTCGCGCTCGACGACCAGGGCATGCTGGCGGCCACAGACCCCCAAGGTGGCCACGATATGGCCCACCTTGGAACGGGCTACATCGGCCATCTCGAGGGCTTCCATATCTCCCAGGGGTGTCATGACGTCCCGCACTTCCAGTTCGTCCCGCTTGGCGCCGTGGGCGCGGGCAACCCGCACCGGCTTCTCGCCGAGCAGGTCGCGCGCCGTGATGACGCCGGAAATCCGGCCGTTCAGGCCCGTGACCAGAAGAAGACGGACGCCGCGCAGGATCATTGCCTGGTTGGCCTGGTGCAGGCTCGATTGCGGCTCAATGGTGGCCGGCGGAATGCGCGCCAAGTCCGTCATGACGTCGATGGCCGGCGAGTTGGCTATAACGGCAGTCGGATTCAAGGCGCCGCCAACGATGCAACCACTGGCGCCTATGGCAACTTGGGCAAGGGGCTTGAAGCGGTCCTGGATCATTGCTCGGGTCTCCTGTCGGGCGGTGGAAGCAAGACCATTCTAGCGGTTTCCGCGCAGTCGTTCGAGCAGGCCGTCCAACTGCTCCAGGCTGCCGAAACGGACGCTCAGGATGCCCGCACCTTTGCGATTGGCGGCGATCTTCACCACTGCACCAAGGTTGTCGGCGAGTTCCTCCTCCAGCCGTTCCAGGTCCCGATTGGCTTGCTTGGCGTTCGCCTTCTTGGCAGGTGGATTCAGCTCCCGGACGACCAGCCTTTCCGTCTCCCGCACGGACCAACCCTTGTCCACCACCAGGGCAGCGACGCGTCCCTGCTCGCTCTTGGGCAGCGGCAGCAGCGCGCGGGCGTGGCCCATCTCGATATCGCCGGCCATGAGCATATCCTGGGCCGGCTTGGCCAACTGTAGCAAGCGCAGCAGATTGGTCGTAGCGGAACGGGAACGGCCGACGGCATCGGCCGCCTGCTGGTGAGTCATGTTGAATTCGTCGATCAATCGTTGCAGGCCGGCCGCTTCTTCGAGGGGATTCAGGTTCTCCCGCTGGATGTTCTCGATGAGCGACATGGCCAGGGCCGCATCGTCGGGGATGTCCCGCACCAGCACGGGAAGTTCCGCCAGACCGGCGATCTGGCAGGCGCGCCAGCGTCGTTCGCCGGCGATGATCTCGTAGCGACCGCCGCCGATGGGCCGAACGGAAATGGGCTGAATCAATCCCTGGGCCTTGATGGAGGCTGCCAGTTCCTCCAGGGAACCCGGGTCCATGCGGGTGCGGGGTTGGTACTTGCCCGGTTGCAGCGAGCCCACGGGCAGCATTTCCTGACGCTGGCTTTCGGCAGCGCTGTTGGCAGCCAGCAGGGCATCCAGGCCGCGGCCGAGACCTTTCAGTTTGGGTGGGGTCATATTCACTCCTTCCAGGAATTAACGCGTTCGATCATTTCTGCGGCGAAGGCCAGATAGGCCTGGGCGCCCTTGCAAGTCCGGTCGAAAAGCACACCGGGCATGCCATAACTGGGAGCCTCGGCCAGGCGCACGTTGCGCGGCACCAGGGTCCTGAAGACCTTGTCGCCGAAGTGTTCCTCCAACTGGGCGGAGACCTGGTTTGAAAGCGTCGAGCGGGGATCGAACATGACACGCAGCAAGCCGATGATCTTCAGATCCCGGTTCAGGTTGGCATGGACTTTCTTGATGGTGTTCACCAGATCGGAGAGCCCCTCCAGCGCGAAGTATTCACATTGCATAGGAATGATGACGCCATGGGCGGCGCAGAGCCCATTGAGGGTAAGCAGCGACAGGGATGGCGGACAGTCGATGAGGACGAAATCGTAGTCGTCGACATGGTTCGCCAGGGCCTCCTTGAGGCGTGTTTCGCGCCGTTCCAGTTGCACCATTTCAACCTCGGCACCCGCCAGGTCACGGTTGGCCGGCAGCAGGCGGTAGCCGCCGCTGGGGGAAACGACCAGTGTTTCGCTCAATTCGGTCAGGCCGAGCAGCAACTGGTAAACGGACTTCCCCAGGGCCTGCTTGTCCACTCCGCTGCCCATGGTGGCATTGCCCTGGGGATCCAGGTCCACCAGCAGGGTGCGCTGGCCCTGCAAGGCTAGGGCGGCCGCTAGGTTGACCGAGGTGGTGGTCTTGCCAACCCCCCCCTTCTGGTTGGCAATGGCGAAAATATGCATCTAGGCCCTCCCTATGACAATCAGGTGCCGTGCCGCCGCCAGGCCCGGAACGACGAGTCTCCTGCCCTCTACCACGCGCCAGCCGGCAGGCAACCTTTCAATTTCTTCGTCCGGGTACACGCCTTTCATGGCGTACAGCCTTGGCGCCAGGGCACCAGCCAGGCGGACGAACTCGCCCAGGTCGGAGAAAGCCCGGGAAATCGCGGCAGCGAAAACCACCGGCACCTCCTCCGCCCGACTCCGCCGAACCTCCAGGTTCGTCAGGCCCAGTTCGATCTTGGCCTGCTGCTGGAAGGCCGCCTTCTTCTCACTGGACTCGATGGAAGTGACCTGCAGGGCGGGCTGGGCGATGGCCAAGGGGATGCCCGGCAAGCCCGCGCCGCTACCCACGTCGGCCAGGGTTGTCACTCCCGCCAAGGAAGGCAGTACGGCCAGGGAGTCCAGCAGGTGGTGGGTCACCATCTCGCCTTCATCGCGGATGGCCGTCAAATTGTAGGTGCGGTTCCATTTCATCAATAACAGCAGGTAGGCGGCCAGCTTCTCCTCGGCCCCGGCCGGCAACGATAGGCCGAGGGCCTCTATGCCATCGCCGAGGTTCATGCCGCCTGCCTTTTCTTCAAGTGGACCAACAGCACCGAAATGGCCGCCGGCGTGACCCCCTGGACGCGGGACGCCTGGCCCAGCGTTTCCGGTCGGTGCTGGGTAAGCCTCTGCCGGACCTCGATCGACAGGCCCCGCACTTCGCGGTAATCCATGTCAACGGGCAGCGGCAGGGATTCCTGGGCCGCGGTGTGTTCCACGTCTTCCTTCTGGCGCTCTATGTAGCCGGCATACTTGGCCTGGACTTCCACCTGCTCCACCGCCTGCCGGTCTGCCAGCCCCTCCCCCGCCCCGGGCAGGGTCAGCAGGCTCCGGTAGTCGACTTCGGGGCGGCGCAGCAGGTCAAACAGGCGGTACTCCCGCTCCAAAGGTTTCGCCAACACGCGCAACGCGTCGGCTTCCGGCACCAGGCGTGGATTGATCCAGACGGACTTGAGCCGCTCTAGCTCACGGGCGATGTCGTCGCGCTTGCGGTTGAACCCGTCCCAGCGTGAGTCATCCACCAGGCCGAGGCGACGGCCGGTTTCGGTGAGTCGCAGGTCGGCGTTGTCCTCGCGGAGCGACAGGCGGTACTCGGCCCGGCTGGTGAACATGCGGTAGGGCTCGGAGACGCCGCGGGTGATCAGGTCGTCCACCAGCACGCCCAGGTAAGCCTCGTCCCGACGCGGATACCAGCCTTCCTCGCCCTTGGCCTGGCGGGCAGCATTGATGCCGGCCAGCAGTCCTTGGGCCGCCGCCTCCTCGTAGCCGGTGGTGCCGTTGATCTGGCCGGCGAGGAACAACCCGACAATGGATTTGGTTTCCAGCGTGGGTTTCAGGTTGCGCGGATCGAAGTAGTCGTATTCGATGGCGTAGCCGGGTCGTGTGATGTGGGCTTGCTCCAACCCTTCTATGGACCGAACCAGGGCCAACTGCACATCGAAGGGCAGGCTGGTTGAGATGCCTTGGGGGTAGTACCCGTGCGTGTCCAGGCCTTCCGGCTCCAGGAACACCTGGTGGCTGTCCTTGCCGGCGAACTTGTGGATCTTGTCCTCGATCGAAGGGCAGTAGCGAGGTCCCACCCCTTCAATAACGCCCGTAAACATGGGTGAGCGGTCGAGCCCGCCCCGGATGATGTCGTGGGTGCGGCGGTTGGTATGAGCGATCCAGCACGGCACCTGTCGGGGGTGTTGATTCGCTTCACCGAGAAAGGAAAAGACCGGCACGGGATCGTCGCCCGGTTGCCGTTGCAGAACCGAAAAGTCGATGCTGCGGCCGTCCAGCCGCGGCGGCGTTCCCGTCTTAAGCCGACCGGCCGGCAATGCCATCTCCCGCAGCCTCCGCGCCAGAGAGATGGATGCCGGGTCGCCGAAGCGCCCGGCCCGATAGTTCTCCAGGCCCACGTGGACGAGCCCATTGAGGAAGGTGCCGGCGGTCAGGACCACGGTTGACGCCTCGAATCGAATACCCACCTGAGTCACGGCTCCGGCTACCCTGTTACCCGTGACCACCAGATCTTCCACGGACTGCTGGAACAGGGTCAAGTTGGGCTGGTTCTCCAGGCGATGGCGGATGGCCCGCTTGTAGAGTTGCCGATCCGCCTGGGCGCGGGTGGCCCTCACCGCCGGCCCCTTCGAAGCATTGAGAAGTCGGAACTGGATACCGGCCTCGTCGGTGGCCGCCGCCATCGCACCACCCAGGGCATCCACCTCTTTCACCAAGTGCCCCTTGCCGATTCCACCGATGGAGGGATTGCAGGACAGGGCGCCCAAAGTCTCGATGTTGTGGGTCAGCAGGAGAGTGCGGGCGCCGGCCCGCGCGCTTGCCAACGCCGCCTCCGTGCCCGCATGGCCGCCGCCGACTACGATGACATCAAAACGTGTGGGGAAAAGCACTTGGGGGTCGGGGGAAAAAGAGGCGCAATCATACGCCTCCCCTCCAGGAAATTAAATTTGTTCCACGTGAAACCGCCCCTCCCTGTTTCACGTGAAACAGTCAGTGCCTGCCACCCAGTCCGAGGTAGCTTTCGATCACCTGCGGATTGTCCTCCAACTCGTTGCTGGGACCCTGTAGGGCTATTTCCCCAGTCTCCAGCACGAACCCGTAGTCAGCCACCTGCAACGCCGCCCTGGCATTCTGCTCCACCAGCAGGATCCCCGCCCCGGTCCGTTTCAGGTCGGCGATGACGTGAAAGGTCTCGCGCACAATGAGCGGAGCGAGGCCGAGGCTTGGTTCGTCGAGCATGAGCAGCCTGGGCTTAGCCATGAGCGCCCGCCCCACGGCCAGCATCTGCCGCTCACCCCCGGACAAAGTCCGGGCGAGCTGGGTTCGGCGCTCTTTCAGGCGAGGGAAGGTATCGAAGACTTCGCCCAGGGTCGCCACTTCGTCCCGGAACCCCAACCGGCGACGCATGAAGGCCCCCAGCAACAGGTTGTCCTCCACACTCATTTCACCAAACAACTCCCGCTTCTCCGGCACCAGCGTCACACCCATGGCCACCATGTCCTCGACCTCAATCTCGGTCTGGACTTCCCCGGCAAATCGGATCTCGCCGCGACCATGCGGCAAAAGGCCCATCACCGCCGAGAGCAGCGTCGTTTTGCCGGCGCCGTTGGGACCGATGACGGTGACGATCTCCCCCGGCATGACCCGAATCGAAACATGGTGCAACGCCTCCACCTTCCCATAGGAAACGCAGAGCTCGGAAACTTCCAGGATGGGTCCCGGTTCCATTCACTCGACACCGCCCAGGTAGGCTTCGACCACCGCCGGATTTCCCTGCACTTCCTCGGGCAGCCCCTCGGCGATCTTCTCGCCGAACTCCATCACCACCACCCGGTCGGCCAGGCCCATGACGAAGTCCATGTCATGTTCCACCAGAAGAATGCCCATCCCCTCCGAGCGCAGCTTCCGCAGCAGATCCGCCAGGGTTTGCTTCTCCAGGTAGCGAAGACCCGCCGCCGGCTCGTCAAGCAGCAGCAGGCATGGGTCCGCGGCTAGGGCACGGGCGATTTCCACCACTCGCTGTTTGCCCAGCGCCAGGCTGCCGGCAGCGGCGAACATATGTTCCTGTAGACCGACACGTTCCACTTGCCGTGCGGCCTCCGCCAGCAGGCGCCCCTCCTCGTCCCGTTCCCAATGGAAGGCCGCCGCCACCACCCCATGCCGACCCCGGAGATGGGCTCCGATGGCGACGTTCTCCAACACCGACATCGCGGCGATCAGACGCACATGCTGAAAGGTGCGGCTCATGCCCATGCGGGCGACCCGTCGCGAGGCCAGCCCGTCGATCCTGTCTCCCAGGAAATGAACCTGCCCCGTCGTCGGGGGATTCACCCCGGTGATGGCGTTGAATATCGTGCTCTTGCCGGCACCGTTCGGTCCGATCAGGGCCATTATCTCTCCCGCCGAAACGGAAAAACTGACCCGATCATTGGCCGTCAGCCCACCGAATCTCTTGACCAGATCCTTGACCTCCAGGATCACCGTCCCGGCCGCCGGCTTGTCGCGCCTCGGCAATGCCACCGCATCTTGCACCTTCATGTCCGCCTCCCGTACGGGCACGTGACGGGCAAGCCACGGCCAGATGCCATCGCGGGCACGATGCAGGACCAAAACCATCATCACCCCAAAGACGATGACCTCGAAGTTCCCCGAGGTGCCGAAGATCTCCGGCAAAATATCCTGCAACCACTGCTTGAGAATGGTGATCACGCCCGCGCCGACCAGGGCTCCCCAAACGTGGCCGGCGCCACCGATGACTGCCATGAACAGGTATTCGATGCCGATGTGCAATCCGAAAGGCGTCGGATTGACGAAGCGCTGCAAATGGGCGTAGAGCCAGCCGGACAGGCAGGCATACAGAGCAGCGATAACGAAGATGATGATCTTGGTCCTCGCCGTATCCACTCCCATGGCCTCGGCCATGACGCTGCCGCCCTTGAGCGCGCGTATCGCCCTCCCCGTTCTTGAGTCCAGCAGGTTGCGGGTTGCCCAGATGACGCAGAGCACTGCCGCCCAAATGAGGTAATAGAAGTGCCGCGTTTCTTTCAGGTCCCAGCCGAAAAAGGTGAGGGCCGGGATACTGGCGATTCCCGTGTGGCCGCCAAGAAACTCCACGTTGCCGAAGAGAAAATACAGGGCGATCCCCCAGGCGATGGTACCCAACGGCAGGTAGTGGCCGGAAAGCCGCATGGTGAGGGCACCGAGAATCAAAGCCACCAGTCCGGTCACGACTAGGCCGACCAACAGGCCGAGCCAGGGCAAACCGCCGAAGGTACTCAGCCATTCGGGCAGATCGGCTGTCGTCGTCAGGTAAGCGGTGCTGTAGGCGCCGAGCCCGACAAATGCCGCCTGGCCAAAGGAAGTCAGCCCCCCCACGCCGGTGAGCAGGACCAGACCTAGGGCCACCAGCCCGTAAAGACCAATGTAGTTCAGGAGCGTTATTTGGAACTCCGGCAAGACCAGCGGCCCCAGCGCCAGCAAAACCACAAAACCCGCCATCCAATAGCGAGCGCTCACTCCTCTTCCTCCTGGTGGTGTGTGGTCAGGGAGCGCCAGAGCAGCACGGGGATAATCAATGTGAATACGATGACCTCCTTGAAAGCGGAAGCCCAGTAGGAGGAGAAGGACTCCAGCAGCCCGACCAGCACGGCCCCGGCGGCGGCGACCGGATAACTCGCCAGCCCGCCCACGATAGCGGCGACGAACCCTTTCAGACCGATCAGGAAGCCCGTGTCGTAATAAATGGTCGTGATGGGAGCGATGAGGATGCCGGAGAAAGCGCCGATGGCCGCTGCCAGCAGAAAGGATATCTTTCCGGCCAGGGTCGTCGAGATCCCCATCAGGCGCGCTCCCGTCCGATTGATCGCCGTCGCCCGCAAGGCCTTGCCCCACAAGGTTCGCTCAAACAGCAGGTAGAGCACGATGATCAACCCAAGGCTGGCGCCGATCACATACAGGGTCTGCCCGCTGACGACAATCCCCCCCCAATCGAAGGAAGCATCCCAAAAAGCGGTCGTACGCGAACCCTCAGCCCCGAAGAACAGCAGCCCGAGACCCACCAAGGTCAGATGGACGGCGACCGAGACGATCAGCAGGACCAGTACTGAGGCTTCGGCCACTGGCTGAAAGGCAAGCCGGTAAATCATGGGCCCCAACGGGGACACCACGGCCAACGCAGCAGTGGCCTGTAGCGCGAGGGGCCACGCCTCAGGGGAAGCGAAACGAACGACGGCCCCAACAGCCCCCGGAAACAGGACGTTCCAGGCCAGGATTCCCGGAATCCGACGCCCGCGGCCGCGACGGATTGCAATCACCCCATCGATAGCCGCCACCACGACGCCCAATCCAATCAGAAGCCAGAGCGTCCCAGGCACGCGACCGGTCTGCAGGCTGACGAGCGTCAGGGCACCAAAGGCGACGAATTCGCCCTGAGGAATAAAAATGACGCGGGTAACGGTGAACACCAGGACCAACGCCAGCGCCAAGAGCCCATAGATGGCACCGTTGACAATGCCATCCTGGCCCAGCAACAGCGCGATCTCCAGGTTCATCGACTAAATGACAAGGGCGCCCTCGGGCGCCCTTGTCCCAAAAAAAATCGGAGTATAGCCCTTCCGGTTTCTTGCCTAGGGTTGCAACTTCCAGGCCCCGCCTTCAATCTTGACCATCACGCGGGCTCTTTGGTCGAAACCCAGGTGATCCTGGGGCGACATATTGACCACGCCGTGGGAGACGATGACGTTCCTCAGTCCTTCGAGGGCGTCCCGTAAGGCGGCGCGGAACTCCTTGCTGCCGGGCTGGGCTTTCTTCATAGCAATCGGCACGGCACTGGAAAGCAGAATGCCGGCATCCCAGGCATGGGCACCGAAGGTGGACACCGAGCCGGCGCCATAGGTCGCCTCGTACTTCTTGACGTAGTCCAGGGCCACCTTCTTGATGGGATTGCTGTCGGCCAGTTGGGCCGCAACGAGCACCGGACCCGCCGGCAGAAAGGTGCCCTCGCAATCGTTGCCGCAAACCCGCATGAAATCCTTGTTGGCGACACCATGCGTCTGATAGAACTGGCCTTTGTAACCCCTCTCCTTCAGGGTTTTCTGCGGCAGCGCCGCCGGCGTGCCGGCGCCGGCAACCAGCACGGCATCGGGCTTGGCGGCCATAATCTTCAGCACCTGGGCCGTCACCGAGGTGTCGCCTCGGTTGAAGCGCTCGTTGGCGACGATCTTCAGTTTGCGGGCCTCGGCGATCTTCGAAAACTCCCGGTACCAGCCTTCGCCGTAGGCGTCGGCAAAACCGATGAATGCCACCGTGCCGATGCCATGCGCCGTCATGTGTTCGACCAGGGCGGTCGACATCTGGATGTCATTCTGCGGCGTCTTGAAAACCCAGTGACGCTTGGCGTCCACCGGATCGACGATCGCCGCCGAGGCAGCCATGGAGATCATCGGTGTTTCGCTTTCCGCGGCAACGTCGATCATCGCCAGGGAATTGGGTGTGATAGTCGAACCGACGATCACATCCACCTTGCTTTCAGAAACCAGCTTGCGTGCATTCTTAACCGCAGTGGTGGTGTCCGACGCATCGTCGAGCACCACGTAATTGATCTTCTGGCCGGCGATAGACGTCGGCAGGAGGGCGATGGTGTTCTTTTCCGGAATGCCCAGGGAAGCCGCCGGCCCCGTGGCCGACAAGGTGAAACCGACAGTGACGTCGGCCTGGGCGACAGTGGCGGCAAAGCCGATGGCCACCGCGCCGGCGAGCAATTTGAATTTCATGGGTCTCCTCCCGTTCTGTCTATTTGAACGCCGTATCGTAGCCGAATTTGGCAATCAGCACAGCGGTCACCGCCAGGAATATCGCCCGCACGAAGCTACCGCCATGACGCATGGCGAGGCTGGCGCCGACAGCCGCCCCGAGAAGATTGAACACCGCCATGGTCAGCGTCGTTGCCCACAGGATCTGGCCCCGCGGCGCGAAATAGAGCAGCGCGGCGGCATTGGTTGCCAGATTGACCACTTTCGCGGCGCCCGAAGCCCGCAGAAAATCGAGTCCGAACAGCCAAATGAAGGCGAAGATCATGAAGCTGCCGGCGCCTGGCCCGAAGAAACCGTCATAGAAACCGAGTACGGCGCCCGCTGCCAGCGCCGCCCAGCGCCGTTGGTCGAAGGCAATACCACGCCCGTCTCCGTCACCGAACTCCGGCCGCAAAGCGGTGTACGTGAAGACCGCCACCAGCATCGCCAGCACCAGGGGTCGTATCACCTCCCTTGGCAACCAGGCCACCAATGCCGCGCCGGCGTAGGAAAAGACGAAAGCCGCCACCGCCGCCGGCAGCGCAATATCCCAAGGCAATCGCAAACCGCGACCATAGCGCCAAGTGGCGCTGGCGGTACCAACGATCGAAGAACCCTTGTTGGTACCGAAGAGCACGGCCGGGGACTCTGCTGGCAACACGGTAAACAAAGCCGGAACCTGGATCAGGCCGCCGCCGCCGGCAACGGCATCGACAAACCCGGCGGTTGCTGCCGCCGCTGCCAGAATAACGATATCCACCCGAGTTCAGCCCTGTTCTTACTTGCCGACGCAGAAGCGCGAAAAAATCTCGCCAAGCAGGTCGTCGGCACCGAACTCGCCGCAGATACGGTTGAGGGCCTCCTGGGCCAGCCGCAGTTCCTCGGCGCAAAGTTCCAGGCGGCTGGTTTCCGCAACGGCCGCAGCCAACCGCTCCCTCGCCTCGCCCAAGGCCTCCAGATGCCGCTCCCGGGCGAGGATCACATCCTCACCATGGCCGTGCCAGCCGGCTACCCGCAACAGTTCGTCCTGGAGTAGATCAAGCCCTTCCCCGGTCTTGGCCGAAAGTCGGATGTGGACCTGCCCCCGTTCTTCGAACCGTCCGCCGCCGGTCTTGGCCAGATCACACTTGTTCTCGACGACGATACGCTCAACACCCACCGGCAAACGTGCGGCGACACTGAGATCCGCAGGCGTCATCCCGGCGCGGGCATCGACGATCTGCAACACCACGTCCGCCCGCTCGATCTCCCGCCAGGTCCGCTCGATACCAATCTTCTCCACCGCATCGACCGGATCGCGCAAGCCGGCAGTGTCGATCACATGCAGGGGAATGCCTTCCACATGGATGGATTCTCGCAGGGCATCCCGGGTGGTGCCCGCTATCTCAGTGACAATGGCCCGTTCGTCGCCCGCCAGGCGGTTGAGCAGGGACGACTTGCCGACGTTGGGCAGCCCGGCCAATACCACGGTAAGGCCGGTACGCAAGAGGCTGCCCTGACGGGCTCGGGCGCGCAGAGTCGCCAGGGCCGTTTGCAGATCTTCCAGCCGCGAAGCCACGTCATCGCCGACCAGGGAATCCATCTCTTCCTCGGGAAAATCCAGGCTCGCCTCCACGCGCACACGAAGTTCGATGAGCTGTTCGACAACGGAATGCACCTGGCGCGAGAACTCGCCGGTCAGGGAACGAAGCGCCGAACGCGCCGCCTGGGCGGTTGCCGCATCAATGAGGTCGGCCACGGCCTCGGCTTGGGCCAAATCCAACTTCCCGTTGAGGAAAGCGCGGCGGGTGAATTCACCAGGCTCCGCCAGGCGAGCCCCCAGTTCCAGGCAGCGCCCGAGCAACTCGCGCATCACCACCGAACCGCCGTGACCCTGTAGTTCCAGCACATCTTCGCCCGTGAACGAGCCGGGTGCCGGAAAGTAGAGCAGGAGGCCGTGGTCGATGGCCTCGCCGGACCCGTCGCGGAAGGTGACAACCGTGGCGACGCGGGGCGGCGGTACGCGCCCGGCCAGGCCCTTGGCGAAACGGGCTACGCCGCGGCCGGAAACACGCACCACGCCGACGCCACCGCGGCCAGGGGCGGTAGCAATGGCGGCGATGGCATCAGCGGCTTTTGAGTCCACCCCAGAAATCCGCTGCGCGGATTTCACCCCTCAAGGGGCCAAGAAACTCGGAGCTGCCCTTCATTTTTTTGAGAGTCCCGCACGATCGATCATGCGGTTGACCTGCCACTGCTGGGCGATGGACAGCAAGTTGTTCACGGTCCAGTACAGCACCAGACCGGCGGGGAAGAAAAGAAACATGCCGGTAAATACAATGGGCATGATCCACATGATCTTGGCTTGCATCGGATCCGGCGGCGTCGGATTCAGACTCGTCTGGAAAAGCATCGTAGCGCCCATGATCACGGGCATCACGTAGTAGGGATCCTTGACCGACAGGTCGGCGATCCAACCCAGCCAAGGCGCGCCGCGCATTTCGACGGTGCTGAGTAGCACCCAGTAGAGCGCGATGAAGACGGGGATTTGCACCAGGATCGGCAAGCATCCCCCTAGCGGGTTCACCTTTTCCCGCTTGTAGACTTCCATCATCTCCTGGTTCATGCGTTGGCGGTCGTCGGCGTAGGTCTCCTTCAGCTTACTCAGCTTCGGCGTCAGCACCCGCATCTTGGCCATGGACTTGTAGGAAGCCGCCGAGAGCGGGAAGAAGGCCGCTTTGATCATCACGGTCAGAAGGATGATGGCCCAGCCCCAGTTGCCAACCAGCTTGTGCAGAGTTTCCAGGACCCAGAAGATCGGAGCCGCGAGCACCGTCAACCAGCCATAGTCCACCACCAGGTTGAGCCCCGGGGCGATCTTCGCCAGCTTGTCCTGCTCCTGGGGACCGGCATACAGCGGCACCGTAATCCTGGCTGTTCCGCCCGGGGCGACACTGCCCATCGGGACCTTCACGCCCGCGTAATAGAGGTTATCCACCTTCCTGGTGAAGAACTCCCGCTCCACGTTGCCCTGGGGCAGCCATGCCGACACGAAATAATGCTGCACCATGGCCACCCACCCGTTATCGGCCTTGCCGGGATACTTGGCCTTGTCCTTTGTGATGTCCGCAAAATCGACCTTCTGATACTTGCCTTGTTCGGTGTAGAAGGCTGGTCCGGTGAAGGTGCTGGCGCCCATGCCGCCGACGCCGCTGCTACTGCCTGCTGGCGCTTTGTCGTCGCGGGCGATTTGGAAATAGGCTTGCGGCGCGATCGACGCCCCGCTCCCGTTAGACACTTCGTGCGTAACCTCAATCTCATAGCTGCCGCGTCTGAAGGTATAGATCTTGGCCGCTTTGAAGCCCCTGTCCGGGAACGCTTCAAGACGCAATTCCAGCTTATCCTGGTCCGGCTTCAATTCGTATGTACCGGGCACCAACTGGTATTGCGTGTGGTGGTTGGGCAGCCCTTCGGCGCCGATGAGCCCCGATTGGGCCTGGTAGATGTCCGCTACGCCGTCGTCGAAGAGGACGAAGTTCTTATCCGGCTCACCAGTGGCCCGGTATTGATTCAACTCGAGCCGGACGAGACCCCCCCCGGAAGCGGAAATTTCGGCGGTAAAAAGGTCGGTCTTGACCACCGCCCGGGCGGCGCCATTGTCCGCCGGCGAAACGCTTGGCACGGTCGGCACCGCTACCGCTGTCGGCACGCTGGGCTTGGGAACATTATCGGCATTCACAGTCGCGGCAGGCTGGGCCGATTGGACGGCGGCCGGCGCAACCGGCTGGCCCTGTTTCTGCCACGCATTCCAAAGCATGAACAGGGAAAAACCGAAGACCGCAAGTAGAAATAGACGTTGGTTGTCCATGAGGGGATTCAATATCGTTAGGGTACTGGATCGTAGCCGCCCGGATGCCAGGGATGGCAACGTCCGACACGACAAACAGCCAGCCACAGGCCTTTAATGAGCCCATGGCGGCGCAGGGCCTCGATGGCGTATTCCGAGCAGCTCGGCTGGAAGCGGCAGCGAGCGCCGAGCATGGGGCTGATCGCATACTGGTACACGCGGATCATGGCCACGATCGGCGCCGACAAGACACTTCCCTGTAGGGTCGGCATCATCTGGGTAAACGGGTCAGCAGACCATCGATCTCCCGCCGCCAGACCTGTGGCAGATCGGTGGCTGAAGCAGGTGCCGCAATGCGGGCCAATCGTAGTACCAGATCCATGATGGGCAATTGCGTCCGTACGTCTCGAAAAGCCTCTCGGGCAAGCCGCTTCAGCAAATTCCGCAGCACGGCCCGACGCGCAAGCCGCTTCGGGATCACCAAGCCCAAGCGGGCCGAAGAACCATCGTGGCTGCGGAAGCACAGATCAAACCATTCGCCTCGCAACCGCTGCCGACCGGCGAGGACCGCCGCAAACTCCCGGGGTCGCCGCAGGCGATGCTCGGGGCGGAAACACTTCCCCCCGCTCACCGCGGTCGCTCAAACGCCCAGGCGGTGCCGGCCCTTGGCGCGGCGGGCACGGATGACGGCACGGCCGCCACGGGTGCGCATGCGCACCAGAAAACCGTGAGTACGCTTGCGGCGCACGACGGAAGGTTGGTAAGTCCGCTTCATAACCGATCCCCTCAAGAGAAACGCGCGATTACATCTTTCCGGACCCGATTTGTCAACGCCGTTATTTTCTCACCCTTGTGGATAACTTTCTCCGAACCGGCTAGAATCGTGGCACAAAAGAGTTGCGCAGGCGAGCGGGTGGCGAGGGTGCAACTACCCGGATGTTAACATTCGAATACAAATTTTCCTAAGCAATCCATGCAGTCCCAGGCTGTTGGCGATATTCCTCCATCGGATGAGGCATCCACCCTGAAGAACTTTTGGGCGACCTGCCTGTCGCGCTTCCAGCAGGAACTCCCCCCTCAACAATTCAACACCTGGATCCGGTCTTTGCGCCTCGAGGCCGACACCACCAACAGCCAAGTGCGACTGCTGGCGCCAAACCGCTTCGTTCTCCAATGGGTGCGAGAGCGCTATCTCGGCAAGATCCAGACGCTGTCGCAACAGTTTTTCCCGACCCCGATCATTATTGGCCTCACGGTGGACGAGAGCTCTGCGCCAATGGAAGCCGCGACTGACTCTGCGCAACCCCCTGCGCCCCCTAAGGTTGAACCTATGGTCCTGCGCAGCACCACTCGACAATCGGATCCCGCCTACGAGAAAACCCGCCTCAATCCTGACTTCACCTTCGATACCCTGGTCACCGGCCGCTCAAACGACTTGGCACGGGCGGCAGCGCAGCAAGTTGCGTTGAATCCAGGTACTTCCTATAACCCCCTCTTTGTCTACGGCGGGGTTGGTCTCGGCAAAACCCACTTGGTTCACGCCCTTGGCAATGAGGTCTGGCGTTACGGTCCCGATAAGATCGTTCGGTACGTGCACGCCCACGATTACATCGCCGATGTGGTGCGCGCCTACCAGCAAAAGGCCTTCGACACTTTCAAACGCTACTACTGTTCCCTTGACGTGCTGATCATCGACGACATCCAGTTTCTCAATGGCAAGGATCGCACCCAGGAAGAGTTCTTTTTTGCCTTCAATGCCTTGATCGAAGCCAAGAAGCAGATCGTCATCACCTGCGACACTTATCCAAAGGATATCCAGGGTCTCGAAAATCGTCTCATTTCCCGTCTCGACTGGGGGCTTACCGTCCAAGTTGAACCCCCGGAACTCGAAATGAGAGTGGCCATTCTGAAGAAGAAAGCAGAGGTCATGGAAATTCCCCTGGGCGACGATGTAGCCTTCCTTATCGCCAAGAACCTTCGCTCCAATGTCCGTGAGTTGGAGGGTGCATTGAACCGCGTCATTGCCTACGCGCGCTTCCATGGCCGGGATATCGCCATGGACGTGGCCAAGGAAGCTCTAAAGGATGTTATCGGTGCCCATAACCGGCAGATCACCCTTGAACTCATTCAGAAGTATGTCGCGGACTACTACAAGATCAAAGTCGCGGAAATGTATTCCCAAAAAAGGACCCGCGCCATCGCCCGTCCACGCCAGGTAGCCATGTGGCTGGCGCGTGAACTAACCCCCCACAGCTTGCCGGAGATCGGTGAGGCCTTTGGCGGTCGTGACCATACAACCGTCCTGCATGCCTGCCGTACCATTACCGACCTACGGGGCAAGGACGGCCAACTTAACAACGATCTCCATGTGCTCCTACAGACCATAAAAGGATAACCACATTGAAACCTTCTGGACGAATTGTGGATAAACCCTCTCCTCCAACGAAATGGCGATTTCATCCACATTTCTCCACAAGTCATCATTGAGGTTGCTCACCGCCAATAAGAACCGTATCTTTATGAACTTGTTATTGTTTTTACACTATCCACATCTCTTGCCCGCATTAATTAATCATTAGTAGGGAGATATAGATAATGCTCCTGTTCAAAGGCCCTCGCGATCAAATCCTAGCTCCGCTGCAGTCGGTATGCGGAATCGTCGAAAAACGTCATACCCTGCCAATCCTCTCCAACGTTCTTCTGGAAAAGGATGGTGAGCGCTTGACCCTGTTGGCGACGGATATCGAGATCCAGATCAAGACGGCGACAAGCGCCGATGGAACCACCAAGGCTGCCCTGACGGTTGCCGCGCGCAAGCTGCAAGACATCCTGCGTTCCTTGCCGGAAACGGCCGATGTCAGCCTGAGTCTCGAGGATAAACGTCTGCAGCTAAAAGCCGGCAAGAGCCGATTCAATCTCCAGACATTGCCGGCCGAGGATTTTCCCCGCATGTCTTCGGCCGATGGTCAGGCGATAGAGCTCACGCTCACCCAGAAACAGTTCAAGCGGCTGCTTGCCTTAGTGCAATATTCCATGGCCCAGCAGGACATCCGTTACTATCTAAACGGCTTATTGCTGCTGGTGCAGGATTCAGAGATGCGCGTGGTTGCCACCGACGGCCACCGCCTCGCATTCGCCAGCGAGGCCCTGGTGGAAACGCATCCGCGTACGGAAGTCATTCTTCCGCGCAAGACTGTGCTCGAGTTGTCGCGCCAACTGGCGGACAATGACGATGCCCTGAATATTATCCTGACGCCAACCCAGGCCCAGTTCCGTTTCGGCGATATCGAACTTGTTTCGAAGCTTATCGACGGCAAGTTTCCCGATTATGAGCGGGTCATTCCACAACAACACGGCAAGATAATCCGGCTTGCCCGCAATACCCTTCTTCATTCCTTGCTGCGGGTAGCTATTCTGACCAACGAGAAATTCCGCGGAGTCCGCGTCGTATTATCCGATGGCACCTTGAAGATCATTTCCACCAACGCCGAGCAGGAAGAAGCCCAGGAGGAAATCGAAATCGACTACCAAGGCGAAGTTTTGGACATCGGTTTCAACGTCACCTATTTGCTCGACCTGCTGAACAACATCGCCACGGATATCATTGAGTGCCGGCTGGCCGACGCCAATTCCAGCGCCCTGTTTATGTTGCCGGGCAACGAGCGCTTCAAATACGTCGTCATGCCGATGCGCATCTAACAAGGATCCTGCATGACCGAGAAAGACCAGAAGGACAATCGGGCCACCGGTAACGGCGGCTACGACGAGGATTCCATTCAGCAGCTCGAAGGCCTGGAGGCGGTACGCAAGCGGCCCGGCATGTACATCGGCGACACTTTCGATGGCACCGGTCTGCACCACATGGTATTCGAGGTTGTCGACAATGCCATCGACGAAGCCCTGGCCGGCTACTGTGATGACATAGCCATTACCATCCACCCCGATAACTCCATCTCGGTGGCCGACAACGGTCGCGGCATCCCGACCGGCATCAAATTCGACGACAAGCACGAGCCCAAGCGTTCGGCGGCCGAGATTGTCATGTGCGTGCTGCATGCCGGCGGCAAGTTCAACCAGAATTCCTACAAGGTTTCCGGCGGCCTGCACGGCGTCGGCGTCTCTTGCGTCAACGGGCTTTCAAAGTGGCTGCGGCTTACGGTTCGCCGGGACGGCAAGAAGCAGTACATGGAGTTTCAGCGCGGTCACGTCACCGATCGCATCATTGAGGTGCATAACGGCGTCCACGTCTCGCCGATGAAAGTCATCGGCGACGCCCAAACGACCGGCACCGAGGTGCATTTCCTCGCTGATGAGGAAATTTTCGGCGCCGTCGAGTTCCACTACGACATCCTGGCCAAGCGCCTGCGGGAACTATCCTTCCTCAACAACGGCGTCAAGATCAAGCTCACCGACCAACGCAGCGGCAAGGAGGAGGACTTCGCCTTCGCCGGCGGTGTCAAGGGATTCGTCGAATACATCAACCGTGCCAAGACGGTGCTTCATCCCAACGTTTTTGTTTCCGCCGGCGATGCCAAGGTCGGTGATACCGGCGTCACCATCTCCGTCGAGGTGGCGATGCAGTGGAACGACTCCTATGCCGAGCAGGTGCTCTGCTTCACCAACAACATTCCGCAGAGCGACGGCGGCACCCACTTGACCGGCCTGCGGGCCGCCATGACGCGGGTGATCAACAAGTACATCGAAGAGAACGAAATCGCCAAGAAGGCCAAGGTTGATATCGCCGGCGACGACATGCGCGAGGGGCTCGCCTGCGTGTTGTCGGTGAAGATGCCTGATCCCAAGTTCGCCTCCCAGACCAAGATGAAGCTGGTCTCCAGTGAGGCTCGGCCCGCGGTCGAGGAAGTCGTCGCCGCCAAGCTCGCCGAGTTCCTGCTCGAAAGGCCTATCGACGCCAAGACTATCACCGGCAAGATCGTCGAGGCCGCCCGCGCCCGCGAGGCTGCTCGCAAGGCCCGCGATATGACGCGCCGCAAGGGCGTGCTCGACAATATCGGGTTGCCCGGCAAGCTGGCCGACTGCCAGGAGAAGGATCCGGCCCTGTGCGAGCTTTATATCGTCGAGGGTGATTCCGCCGGCGGCTCCG
>OBLW0100001628.1_pt1 | contig 18785 bp, 9 predicted proteins | sample 1520161 | NCBI WGS metagenome assembly OBLW01 (sample SAMEA3539309, study PRJEB22396) | soil metagenome | biome: tundra; feature: field; material: soil | place: USA | collected 2010-05 | depth 0.15 m | reverse complement strand
GGGCGTGCCGGCGTGCCGGAACGAGCCGCAGGGCATGGCGGCCTGCCCGCCGGGGGCCGGAGGGCTATGGGGCCACGGGTATGGATGCTTTGCGCGGCGAGACAGCTACCTGCTCTAATCGCTCGCCGGCGCTGAGCTGGGCCCGCCTCACTTCCGGCTGGCGGCGTAGCCGAGCAGCGCCGCGAGCGTGAGGGCGCTGCGGGGCGCGTAGGCGATGCGCCAAAGCCCGCCATGCGCGGCCCCGTGCGCCTCGTCCTGCCAGGGATGCGGATGCGCCGGGCCATCCCCGGTATGCAGGTCATGGACGAGCAGTGCGGCCATGAGCACCCGGGTGGTGGCCGGTTCGAAGACCTCGACGCCGAACCGGTGCGCGCCGGCGTACGCGGCGGCCAGCGCCCGGTTCTTCAGGACCGACCGGGTGCGTGTCGGCGGGGCGACGTTCATCGACACTGTCGCGCCCCCCTCGCGGGCGACCGTGGCCCGCCAGCGTTGCACCCGCTTGGCCAGCGCATAGTTGGGGCCCTGCTGCGCCACCAGGCTGTCGTTGATGCCGGGGTCGGCGCCGGGCGGGTAGGCGCGGCGGAGCAGTCGCCCGCCGGACAGTGCCCGGAGCGGCGGGCTGGCGAGCTTGGTGGCCCGCGACCGGGTCGCGTACGCGTGGACGGATTGAGCTACCGCGTCGGCCGGGACCGTGAACACGTCGGTCGGCGTGGCCAGGAACGCGAGCGCGACATCGTCGCGCCCAGCCTGCAAGCGCATGGTGAGCGCGTCGACGGCGGCGGAGACGCGCACGTTGGCCGGGCCGTCGGCGTAGACGTAGTTGCCCAGCACCAGCGGGCCGTCCACAGTGGCGAGCCAGTCGGCTGCGGCGGGGACGTCCCCGGTCAGGTCGAGGCCGGCCCGCTGCGCGAGGACCTCGTCGCTCGCCCCCGGTAGCTCCCCCGTCTCCGCGGCGACCGGAACGAGAAGCGTCCCGCCGCTGCGCCGCGCCATGTCGAGGACGCGCTCCCAGATGGCGGGACGGGGCACGTCGACCCCGATCACCTGGGCTCCCCAGTTCAGCAGCGCGGGCAGCGGGCCCACTTCGGCGCCAGCTCCGAGCACGACGACCGTGCGGCCGGGCAGCTGGAGCCAGCCCGGATGCGCCGCAACGGTCCGGACGGCGCCTGCGCAGGACGGCTCGATGACGCCGTCGGCCACCCACGCATCCAGCCTGCTCAGCAGCGCATCGCCGCGTAGCCGCTGGCCGCGGTAGGGGACAGAGAGCTCCGTCTCGGCCTCCTGGCCGCCGGGCACCGCGACCGTGCCAACGGACCGCTGCGCCGGCGCCGACAGCAGCGTGTCCAGCCCAGTCTCGGCGCCGCTGGCGGGCACGACCCGCATCCGCTGGTGCAGGGAGCCCAGCCCGTTACGGGCCACGGACAGCGCGGCGTCCTTCGATGTCAGGCCCGCTTCGACGAGCCGGCGAAAGTGCGCCAGGTAGCCGCTGCGCCAGTTCCCCTCGTGCTCCGCGCCGGCCGCCCCAGCCGTGTCGACCTGGCGCAACGCGTCGGCGACTACTGCCGCGCCCAGAGCCGACGTGCTCCTGCGCCCGTCGGATGATGCGGGGAAAACGACCCCGGTCTGCTCGCCGCCGCTCATGGGCCGGCCTCGGCGCGCTGCACACCCGGGGTCATGACCTCCATACTGCACCGCAAAGTACGCTGAACGAAGGATCGGCCGGGGGAAGGTCTGCGATGAGCCGCGAGACGCTGCTGTCCGCCGCTGTTCGCGCGGATGCCGTGGCGGCCAGCGGGCTCGTCGTGGTGGTGCACGGTGGCCAGTCAGTCAGCACGGAGCCGACCAGCCCGGTCCAGCTCAGCGTGCTGCGGATGATCCCGCTGGCGCGGGCCATCCAGCGGGCCGTGCGCGGGAACGGGGTTGTGGTCTGCCGGCCACGGCTCCGGCTGCGCGGCTGGAACGGAGCCGAAGCCTCCCCGGTCCATGATCTGACCGAGTTGCTCGACGAATTGTCCGGCCAGCTCGGACGGGTACCCGTGGTGCTGGTCGGGCATTCGATGGGTGCCCGCGCGGCATTGCGCGTGGCCGGGCATCCCCTGGTGTCGGCGATCGCCGGGCTGGCGCCCTGGCTGCCGCCCGGCGAGCCGGTGGATCAGTTGGCCGGGCGCCGGGTCCTGCTGGCCCATGGCAGCGCGGACGCTGTCACCAGTCCCAGCGAAACGTGGGCCTACGCGGACCGCGCTCGTTCCATCACGCAGGTTGAGACCATCGAGGTGCCAAACGGCAATCACGCCCTCCTCCGGGGTGATGATCCCGTGCTCCGCGGCGATCTGCCCGGCGGCGATCATCCGCCGCTCCGCGGAGATCAGGGCCGGCTTCACGGGGCGCGCCTGTGGCACCGTGTCGCGGCGGAGTTCACCCGCGTCTCACTCGGCCTGCCCAGCGATCAGGCTTAAGGACCCGGCCCAACGACCCGGCCTAGCGCACTGGGGAACCCCACTGGGTTTCGTTGCGTACCCGGCGTTTGAGCAGTTTCCCGCCGGGATTGCGGGGCAGCGGATCGGGCTGGACGACGACATACTGGGGAACCTTGAAGTCGGCGATCCGCTCGCCCAGGTAGTCAAGCACCGCCGCGACATCGATGGTGGTGCCGGGGATGGGCACGAGCACCGCTCCGACTTTCTCGCCCATCATCTCGTCGGGGACGCCGACGACGGCTGCCTCGTACACCCCGGGCGCTCCGGCCAGGGCGTTCTCGACCTCGACGCAGTACACGTTCTCGCCGCCGCGGTTGATCATGTCTTTGGCCCGGTCGACGATGTAGACGAGGCCGTCAGAGTCGATGCGGGCCAGGTCACCGGTGTGCAGCCAGCCGCCGGCGAAGGCCGCGGCGGTGGCGTCGGGCTTGTTCCAGTACCCGGGGACCACGTTGGGCCCGCGGACGAGCAATTCGCCGACGTTCTCGGCGCCAAACGTCTCAATCCGCACATCGCACACGGGCACCGGGAACCCCACGGAGTCCGCGTGCTCGGCGGCGTACTCGTGCGGCAGGTAGGTGGCGACGCTGGAGGTTTCGGTGAGACCGAAGCCGTTGCCGACCCGGGCGCCGGGGAATGCCTTCATGATCCGGCCGACGAGTTCGGGCGCGATCGGCGCGCCGCCGTAGGACAGGAACCGCACCGCGGACACGTCGGTCGCGGTGAAGTCCGGCTGGCTGATCGCCAGCCAGTAGATCGCGGGCACGGTGGTCAGCACGTCGATCCGCTCGGTCTCGATCGCCCGGAGGAACGTTCCGGGGTCGAATTGCGGCATGATCACGCTGGTGCCCGCCCGGTGCACGGCGAGCAGGAGTTGGCTATTGCAGCCGGTCACATGGAACAGCGGCACCGAGATCAGTGTCCGCGGCGGCTCCTCATCCTCCCTCGTGTTCCGGATCCGCCAGCAGTTCTCGCAGTTTGACAAGAAGTTCGCATGCGTGGTGACGGCGCCCTTGGGGAAGCCGGTGGTGCCGCTGGTGTAGAAGATCGCCGCCGGGTCGTCCGGGCCGGCGTCATCGACCGCGAGGGGAGGACCATCGGGCAGCGGATCGCCCGGTGCGATGACGTACGAGGCGCCGCTGTCCGTCACGACGTAGGCCACTTCGTCCTCGGTCAGCCGGGTGTTGACGGGTACTACTGCCGCGCCCGCCAGCACCGTGCCGAAGAAGCCGAGGACCCAGTCGACGCCGTTGCCGAGCCGCAGCGCCACCCGGTCCCCGCGAGCCACCCCGGCGGCGCGGAGCCCGCCCGCCACCCGTGCGGCCTCGTCCCACAACTCACGGTAGGTCAGCCGCCGGCCGCCGCCGGTCTCGGCCAGCGCCTCCCGGTCCGGGTGGCCCTCAACGGTGTCCCGCAGCATATGGACGAGGCTGCCCGGCAGCCCGTCGTACCGCTTGATCCCGTCAGGGCCGCGGGTCACGCCTGCGGTGTCGAACGGCGTGCTCATGACACGCTCCTCGTGAAGTAAACGCCGCGGATTGTCCCCCATCACCTGCCCGATCTGCTTTCCGGTTAATCCCGGATTCACGTGCCGCCGCGTGGCCGCTGCCAGCGGTGGCTGGGAAAAGCGTCTGCCCATCTGCATCTCTAGTGACTCCGGACTCTCGGGGGGGCACCGCCATATCGCCGTCGCTGGCGTTAGGCCTTCTGGGTGCTGGGCTGCGGCGGCCAGAAGCCCGTCCTGCAGGCGCTGAAGAGACTGGCCGAATCGCTCGTGGACTGACGAACCGCCGGCCTGCCAGCCAAGAGCGTCCGCATCTGCGTCCTTCGGCACGCATAAATGCTCTGTCTCTATGCCGTGTCCTAGCACCTCGCTACCCGCCCCGGTGCAGGAGCGGCGCGGCATACCAGCCCCAGTAGATGCGGTGGTGCGCGATACGCCGGCCGGCCAGCTCCATGACTTCGACCAGGTCGACCTGGTCGCCATCCGGGGTCTGCCGCGGGTACTCCCAGAAGAGGGTGTGGCCGTTGAACATGAAGTCGCCGGTCCGGTACCAGCGGACCAGGTCGTTGGGCCGGCCTTCGGTGCCGCGCACGAAGAAGCGGCGCAGCTCGTCATGGCCGCGGAGCACCCCGCTTGGTCGATCCAGAATGCGCGCCACGAGCGGGCTCTCCAGGGTCGCGTCCGGCGCATAAAGGTCGACCAGTCCGCCGATGTCGTGGGCGCGGGTCCGCCGGTCCCACTCGTCGTGCACGAACTGCGCATCCGCCCGGGTACTGGCCTGCGAGGTCTCGGTCATCCTCACACGGTATGGCCATCACTCTTCGCTGGACGCCGAAGTGTGGGCGCGTCAGTGTGCCGGGGCTCCCGGCCGCCGCGTAGGCCACCGGGGCTTCCCGCCGCAGGCGCGGCACTTACCCGGCTGCCGCCCGGGGGGTTCCCTGCCGTCGGTGCGGTAATGGCTCGCACTGGGCTCGGCGAGAATGGTTGACCGAACGTATGAGGGGGGCTAACCTTTTTGTCATAATTAATAGGAAACTTTCCTATTAATTAATCCACCTGGCCCCCTGGGAGGAAATGTGCATCAAACCCCGCTTGGCCCGCCCCGCCGAGGCGTGCGGGCACTCCTGCGATGGCGGACGATCGCTTCCGCCTTCGGCGCCGTTCTCCTGGTCAGCGGCGCGACCGCGGCCGTGGCCGCCGCGGTCCAGGCCGCACCGGCGGCGAGCACCGCCCTGACGGCCAACTGGTACGAATCAGCGCCGTATTACAGCACGCTGGACTCGAATGCCCCCAACGTCAGCCAGGTGATGTCCGCCACCGGCCAGAAGGCGTTCGACATGGCCTTCATCCTGGCCAATGGCGGTTCCTGCTCGCCCTCCTGGGATGCCTCCGACCCGGTGTCCTCCGACACCCAGGTGGCCGCCGTCATCAGCCAGATCCGCTCGGCAGGCGGCGACGTGATCGTTTCCGCGGGCGGTTACAACGGCACCAAGCTGGGCCAGGTCTGCGGTTCGGCCTCGGCCACGGCGGCGGCCTACCAGCAGGTGATCACCACCTACGGCTTGCACGCGTTCGACTTCGACCTGGAGGAACCGGAGATCGAGAACTCGACGGCGATCGCCTACGAACTCGGTGCCGCGCAGATCCTCCAGCAGGAGGACCCGGGCCTGTTCATCTCGATCACCATGCCGTCCACGACCACCGGTGCGAACTACTTCGGCCAGCTACTGCTCAACGAGGCCAAGAGCCTGGGGTTCACCCCGAACAACTACACGATCATGCCATTCGACGGTGGCTTCAGCGGCGGCTCATCGCAGGTCACCGCGCTGCAGGATTTCAACGCCCAACTGGTGAGCACATTCGGCTGGAGCAGCGCGCAGGCTTACGCGCACGAGGGCTTCTCCGGGATGAATGGCCGGACGGACTCGGCCGAGTACTTCTACCAGAGCGATTTCCAGACCGTGCTCTCCTTCGCCGAGAGTTCCGGCCTGAGCAGGTACACGTTCTGGTCCGTCAACCGGGACCGCGAATGCAATCCGGTGAACAACGGCGTGACCTCCAGCGACTGCAGCAGCGTCACCCAGAATCCCTGGGACTTCACCGCGTACACGGTGGCGTTCGCCAATCACACGTCGGCTACCTCGCCGCCGACGCCAACCCCGACTCCGACGACGTCCGCCGCGCCGACTCCGACGCCGTCCGCGAGCCCCACGCCGACCACAGGAGGCTGCACGGCGGCCGCGTGGGTGTCGAACATGGCGTACGTCTCGGGCAACGTCGTCTCCTACGGCGGCGGCAAGTGGACCGCCAACCAGTGGAACTACGACGAGGTTCCGGGCGGCGCCTCGGGCGCCTGGAACAACGACGGCCCCTGCTGAGACGGCGCCTGCTCAGATGGCCCGGCTGACTCATGCCCGCCGGGTGGCCACACCCAGGCCGCCCGGCGGGCATGCGGTCCGGCTCCGGCGGGTCCTAATCCGGATAGGAGATCCTCCGGGCGGGGGATACTTGGCGTACTGCGCTCGCTTCGAGGGCGTACGCGAGCGTCGGGTGAGGCGTGCGGTGGATACTCGGTCCTGCGGGTCGGCGGTGAGGTTCGCGGCCGAGTTGCGCGCGTTGCGTGATGAGGCCGGGCGTCCGACGTACCGGCAGATGGCCCGCCGCGCTTGCTGTTCCGCGGCGACATTGTGCCGGGCGGTGGCCGGCCAGCGACTGCCGTCGCTCGACGTCGTGCTGGCGTTTGTCGACGCGTGCGGCGGCGACCGGGTGGTGTGGGCGGCGAAGTGGCGCGCCGCGGCGGCGGAGCATTCGGCTCACCGGGCGGACGCCGATCCGGGAGCGCCCCCGCGCCCTCAGGCCGCCGGATCTCGTGAGGTTCCCGCTATCCCCGCGCAGCTGCCGCCAGCCACCGCGGGGTTCGTCGGCCGCGCCCGCGAGATGGCGGCATTGCACGCGTTAATCACCGGCGCGGTGGCCGGCTCACCGGATGCTGCCGGCGTCGCGGCGATCGCGGCGATCAGCGGGCCAGCCGGGACCGGGAAGACCACGCTGGCGGTGCATTTCGGGCACCGGGTGGCCAGCCGGTATCCCGACGGGCAGCTCTTTCTTGATCTGCGCGGCTTCGACCTTGATCCGGCGATTCCCACCGACGAGGCACTCGGGCTGCTGCTGGCCGGGCTCGGCGTGGCCCCGCAGGCGGTACCGGCGGGAACGACCGAACGGACCCTGCTCTACCGCAGCTTGGTGGCGACCCGGCGGCTCCTGGTGGTGCTCGACAACGCGCAGTCGGCCGAGCAGGTCCGCGCGCTGCTGCCGGGGGGGCCGGGCTGCCTGGGCATCGTGACCGGCCGGAAGCTGATGACCGGGCTGAGCGTCCTGTACGGCGTACGGCAGGTCACTCTGGATGTGCTGAGCACTCAGGACGCGCTGGCGCTGCTGGCGGCGATCCTCGGCCGTGACCGCCTGGCCGCCGAGCCCGGTGCGGCCGAGGACCTGGCGACCCTGTGCGGGCACCTGCCGCTCGCGTTGCGCATCGTGGCCGCCAACCTTCTCGCCAGTCCCGCCCGGCCGATCAGCGAGATCGTCGCCGAGCTGACCAAGGGCGACCGGCTGGCCCAGCTGGAGGTCGATGAAGGGCCGGCCGTCAGCGCCTCCTTCGACCTCTCCTACCAGCGCCTGGCCGGCCCGGCGGCGCGGCTGTTCCGCTTGCTGAGCCTGGTTCCTGGTCCGCATTTCGCCGCTGGCGCCGTGGCCGCGCTCGCCGCGGTTACCGGGGAGGAAGCGGAACGGCTGCTGTCCCACCTGCACGCTATGCAGCTGATCCAGCTGGCCGCACCGCGGCGTTACCGTTTCCACAGCCTGGTCCGGCTGTTCGCGAGCGAGCGGTCACGGATGACCGACAGTGAGGCCGACCGGGATGCGGCCATCAGCCGCCTGGGCGCCTACTACCTGGCGGGCACCGCCGCGGCGACCAGGCATCTCGGCGCCGGCGGGCTGCGCCTGCCCGACATGGTCGCGCAGGCGGGCGCCGACGCGCCGGCGGCCGGGCCGCAGTCACTGGCCTGGCTTGACGACGAGCGCCCTAACGTCGTCGCCCTGGTCCGGCTGGCCAGCACCGAGCCGGCCCACTGGCCGCTGGCCTGGGAGCTGGTGAACCGGCTGCATATGTACTTCGATGCCCGGCGCCATGTCGCGGACGGTTTCGCGGTCGTGGAAGCCGGCCTGGCCGCAGCGCTCAGCGCAGGCAATCGCTTGGCGGAGGCGGCGATGCGCGCCAGCCGGGCCACCGGCTACCGCAACCAGGGGCGCTACCGGCATGCGGCGGAGGAGTACGCGCTCGCCCTGCGGGCGAGCCGGGACTGCGGGTGGCGGGCTGGCGAAGCCTCGATTCTCGGCGACATCGCCTGGGTCCGGGAAGAACTCGACCCGCCGGCCCAGGCGATCGAGAACTATCAGCGCGCGCTGCGGGCCTACGCTGCGATCGGCGATTCGTTCGGTGAGGCATCGGTCCTCACCAAATTCGGCGGCAACCTGCTGTGGAAACTGGGCCGGCTGGAGGAGGCCAGCGAGTGCCTGGCCCGCGCGCTCGCCCTCCATGAACGTGCCGGATCTCGTCTGCGGGCGGCGGCCTGCCGGGCCAACCTGGGCAACGTGGTGCACGAGATGGGCCGGTTCGACCAGGCGCTCGCGCTGTTCACCGAGGCCCTGGCCGTGCACCAGGAACTGGGCGCGCGGGCCGGTGAGGCGATTGACCTATGTGATCTCGGCGGAGTGCACCGGGACCTCGGCCGCTTCGACGAGTCGCTCGACTACGGGCTGCGCGCCCTCGAACTCAGCCGGGACATCGGCGACCAGCGGGTCGAGGCGGAGTGCCTGAATGCGCTGGCTGACTACCACGTGCGCACCGGGTCGCCGGACCGGGCCGCGGAGTGCGCCCGGCGGGCCCGCCAGATCACCCGCGACACCGGCTACCGGTACGGCCAGGCCCGGTCTGAGATCCGCCTTGGCTGGGCGCTGCTGCTGGGCGGTAAGCCCGGACCGGCGGCGCGGCAGGCGGCATCCGTGCTGGCCCGGACCCGCCAGCACGGGTACCGGATGCTCGAGGGAAACGCGCTGACGCTCTCGAGCAAGGCCGCCCTCGACTGCGGCGATGCCCAGGCCGCGGCCGACCTGGCCCGCCGGGCCACGGCCCTGCTCCGGGAGACCGGTCACCTCCCCGGCGAGTCGGTCGCGCTGCGGGTGCTTGACGAAGCGCGGGCCAAGGCTCAAGAGGACGCCCGTGCTCTTGAGCCGGACACGGCTCCTCGGCCATCCGGCGCCCCTTTCGCGTCGGGCACGGGTTCCTAGCTGTCTCACGTTGTTTCACGCTGTTGCACGCGCATTGCGGACGGCGGCGATCGAGCCGATGCTGTAGCCGCGCCGCATGGCGCGGTCGCCCACCGCAGCGCAGGGGAGCCCGACATGACCTGGCCAGCAGGCTTCCTCGCGCACCGGCTGCGCCCCCGGCACGCAGGCCTGCGGCGGGGCGTGGCCGCGCTGGCCGCCCTCGGGCTGCTGACCGCGATGCTGACCGCGGTGTCGGCGGTGCTGAGCGCGCCCGCCGCGCAGGCGGCCACCACCAGCGACTGGGCCAGTGAGCCCCTGCTGCTCATCCACGGCTTCGACGACATCTGCCAGACCGCGTGGAACACCCTGGGCGGTTCCGGTGAGCCCGCGGACAACACGGCCAGCGGCTACTTGGCCGGTAACTTCAAGACCGTCGAGGTCGGCTATTACAACAACGAGGTGGGATGCGGTAACGAGAACCTGAACAGCGATGCCGACCCGAACATGGCCAAGTGCAACAGCCTGCCGGACGTCGTGGCGAATGAACCCGAAGCCGACTACGGCACCATCAACGACCACATCGACCGGCTGGGGTGCCTGCTCGCCTGGTACATCTATGACAACTACACCGCACCGTCGTCGGGTCCCTCGGTGCCGGTCAACGTGCTCGCGCACAGCATGGGCGGCCTGATCACCCAGGACGCGATCGGCGCGACGTCGGCCGGCGTGGCGGACTTCCCGCCGCATCCGCTGCGGGTGCTCCGGGCCGTCACCGTCGCGACACCCCACGGCGGCATCCCGAACCCCTACTATTTCGGCGCCCAGCAGGGCGGGCTGTCCAGTAATGAGCTCGCCGACATGGCGGCCGCCAGCAAGGGCCTGTCCCAGAGTCAGTTCCTGACCACGCTGGCCGGATACGGCAAGCCTCAGGGCGCGGGCGGCACGTTCTGGGGCCTGGTCGGCGCGTCCGACTCCTTGTACTACGCCAACCAGTCCTGCCCGTTCCCCCCTGCTGGGGACCCCATGCAGGAAGGGAACAGCGAGTCCTGCGCCGCCTCCCTTGGCGGCGATACGCCCTACCCCGACGGCGACGGCGTCGTTCCGGCGGTGAGTCAGATGGGCATGCCGGCCGATAAAAAGGTCCTCTACGGCATCGTGGACAACCTGAGCATCAACGTCGCTGTGAACACTTACGTCGCGGACCCGGCGACTCAGTATGAGCATGAGACCGACACTGGCGGCCTGTCTGGCAACCTGCAGCCGCCGTTCTATCTCAACGACGGGCGGACCGGCGCCACCCTCGCGTTCGAGTGCACCAGCGCGTGCGGTGCGACAGCGGACTTCTCCGACCTGAACCTGACGTCACCCGCGTCTGCGCCGTACTCCCTCGCGGAGATCACCAGCATGCTGGAGACACCGGTGGTGGCGAATGCTTCCAGCGGCGGCCAGTTCAGCACCGAATGGCTGGCCCAGGGCGGCGCCACCGGCGCCAACCTCGGCCTCCCGCTCGGCTACGTCCGCAGCGTCTCTGGTGGTCAGGCGCAAGACTTCCAGAACGGGACGATCTACTGGTCGGGCACGGCCACGCATGCGATCTATGGCGGCGCCAGCACCGACTACTCCGGCCTGGGCGGGCCATCGTCGCCGCTGGGCTTCCCGTCCAGCGATGCGGACGTTCAGCCAGGCGGCGGCTCGGCGTGGGTGTTCCCCGGCACGTCCTGCGGGGCGTCCGGGATCACCGGATCTGGCAGCACCATCCTGATCGGCGGCCCGACGTACACGTCCGGAAAGACGAGCCCGGCCAGCGAGGTCCAGGGCTGCATCTGGCAGGCGTACGAGACCGTCTACGGCGGTCCGGCCGGCGGCCTCGGATACCCGACGACCAACGAGGGGCCAATGGGCAGCGGGCGGGTGAACTACTTCACGGGCGGTGCCGCGAAACCCGGCTGCTCGACCGGCAGCGAACCGTCAGACGGGATGAGCACCGCGGCGATCTACTGGAACGGCGCGGCGCACGACGTGACCGGCTGCATCTTCGCGGAGTACCACACGGTGAGGGAGGCTGCCGGTGAGCTTGGCTTCCCGACCGACGACGCCTACGCCTACAACGGCGGGCACCAGCAGGATTTCCAGAACGGCTACATCTTCGACTCGGGCGGCACCGCCACGGTGACCCTGACGACCGGCGGCCGCTGGGTGGTCGGCCACGCGCAGCACGCGGGGAACGACTACCCGTACGAGACCGTGGGGCAGTTCGAGCACCAGAACGAGGGCACGGACGCCTGGAACGAGTACTACGGCCAGTGCGATTCGTTCGCCGCGTGGAAGGCTTATGAGAACCTGGCGGGCAACGCGGCGCAGTTGCCCACCACGCCGGTTCCGGCCGTGAACTGGACGCCGACGAACGCCTCGGTCAGCCCGGTGAACCAGTTCACCTGGGGCAACGCCGACATCTGGGCGACGAAGTGGAAGGCGCTCGGCTACTCGGTGAACAACGTGCCGACTCCGGGCGCGATCGTATGGTGGCCGAACGCGATTCCCGATCCGCAGGACAACAACCCGCCGGATCCGGCGCACGGCCTGCCCGGCAGCAACACGGGCCATGTCGGCTACGTGACCGACGTGTACCCGGACGGGTCGATCAACGTCGAGATGTACAACATGCGCGTGAACGGCGAGTACTCGGTCGTGCACATGGCCTACAACCAGGGCTACACCGACAACAGCTTCGGCCTTGGCAACTACAGCGTCCCGTGGCCCGGCGGCTTCATCCACGTCGCGGACGGCCCGGCGCCGGGCGTGGCCTCGCCGGCTGAGCCGAGCCCCGGGGTCGTCCAGGCGACCTACCCCTCGCAGGTGAAGGTGATCGGGCCCGGCTCGTCGGCCAGCCAGTTCACCACCAGCAACGTGTGGTACCCGAACGCCGGGTTCGGCGAGATCGGCCAGGAGAAGTACACGCACACCAACGGGCCGACGGCGGTGTCCACCGCGACCTGGACCCCGTCCGGGCTGGCGGGCAGCACCTGTTACCAGGTGGACGCGCTGGTGCCCAATGAGTACTCCGACAACCCGGCCGCCGTGTACACGGTGAGCGACGCCAAGGGCACCTCGATGGCCGCGGTCAACGAGAACCAGACCACCAGCGACTGGGCGGAGCTTGGCGTCTACGAGACGAACAGCAGCGGCACGGGGCTGACCGTCAAGCTCGACGACCGGGGAACCACCGGCCTGTGGGTGGCCGCTGATGCCATGCGATTCTGGAGACAGGCGTCCTGTTCCGGCCGCGGTGACGTCTCGCCGATCGTCGGGCCGAGTTCCCACTCCACCACCGGCTGGACCAGCAATCCCGGGCATGGCTTCTTCGGGAACCAGTTGTACTCGCTGACCCACGGGACCACCGTGACGGACACCGCCTCCTACACCCCGCACCTGATCCCGCTGTCCTGCTACGAGGTGTTCGCCTACGTGCCGGACAACCACTCGGACAACAACGCGGCCACGTACTGGGTCCTGGACCAGTGGTACGGCGCATTCTGGCCGCAGCTGAACGAGAACTCCTTCACCAACCAGTTCACCGACCTGGGCATGTTCATGTCCCGCACAGACGGCAGCCTGCCGGTCACCCTGCAGGATCTCGGGCCGCCTGGTGAGTACGTCTCCGCGGACGCGCTCGCCTACACCCTGGACGCGAACTGCAAGGGCATCGGCGAGTCGGGCACCGGGATCGGCAACGTCTACCAGGCGGACCAGATCGGGCCCGGGTCCGTGCCGCAGGCCTTCTCGACCACCAACCAGTGGTACACCCAGCTCGGCCACGGCTATGCCAACCACGAGCTGTGGACCTACGACAACGGCAGCACCGCTGACTCCACCGCGACCTGGACGTTCCACGGCAGCGCCAGCACCTGCTACTCCGTGTCGGCGTTCATCCCGGACAACTTCGCCGACAACCCGCAAGCCCACTACGCGGTCGGCAGCACCCTGGAGGGCTTCGGCTTCACCTTCGATCAGGCGACCGCGACCGGCTGGAGCAGCTTCGGTGCGGTCACCACGGGCAGCAATGGGGTCATCACCGTCACCCTCAACGACGTCGGGCCGACCACCCCGGTCAGCTACACAGCCGCCGACGCCATGCAGTTCGCCCAGGGCGGCCCCGGCTGTTAGGGCGGGTCTCGCAGATCTTCGGCCTGCTACGCGGTGTTGGCTGCACAGTCGCCGGAGGCGCCTCGCGGATAGGCATGGGCGCTCGGGCTCGCCATCGCGGGTCGTGGTGGCCGTTATGACAAGGGGGAGTTGCGCTGCATCTGCAGCAGGAACTCGGCGTTGGAGGAGGTTGTCCGGGTCTTTTTCAGCAGCAGCTCGATGGCCGACTGGGAGTCGAGTTCGGCGAGAACCCGCCGCAGCTTGGCCGTGACGGCGTGTTCCTCGGGCGACATGAGCAGGTCGTCCCGGCGGGTGCTGGAGGGCGTCACGTCAATGGCCGGGAAGATGCGCTTCTCGGCCAGGTCCCGGCGCAGCCGCAGTTCCATGTTCCCGGTGCCCTTGAATTCCTCGAAGAACACGTCGTCCATTCGAGATCCGGTCTCCACCAGGGCGGTGGACAGGATGGTCAGCGAACCGCCGTTTTCGATGTTGCGGGCGGCGCCGAGGAACTTGCGGGGCGGGTAGAGCGCGCTGACGGCCACGCCGCCGGCCAGGATCCGGCTGCTCGGCGGGGCGGCGATATTGTAGGCGCGGCCCAGCCGGGTGATCGAGTCAAGGAGCACGACCACGTCGCGGCCCGTCTCGACCAGGCGCTTGGCCCGCTCGATGGCCAGTTCCGCGAGGGCGATGTGCTCTTTCGCGGCCTGGTCGAAGGTGGCGGCGATGACCTCGCCGCGAACCGACCGCACCAGGTCGGTGACCTCTTCCGGCCGCTCGCCGACGAGCACCACCATCAGGTGCACCTCGGGATGGTTGGCCGCGATCGCCGCCGCGATCGCCGCGAGCACCATCGTCTTGCCGGCCTTGGGCGGGGACACGATGAGACCGCGCTGTCCCTTGCCGATCGGGCTGACCAGGTCGATGATCCGCGCGATCGGCGAGCCGCCGGCCGACTCAAGCCGCAGACGTTCCTGCGGGTGAAGAGGGGTCAGCGCGCCGAAGTCGGGACGGTCCTTGGCCAGCGAGGCCTCGAGGCCGTTCACGGTGTCGAGGTGGGCCAGCACGGCGTACTTGTCACGTGTCCGGCCCGGGCGCGGAACCTGGGCGGCGCCCTCGATGTGGTCGCCCTTGCGTAGCCCGTACTGCCTGACCTGGGCGATGGACAGGGAGATGTCGTTGGGGTCCTGTTCGTAGCCGGAGGCGCGGAGGAACGCTTTGCTATCTCCGACATCGAGGATGCCCGACACCTGGACCGGGGGGGTATCGGGGGGTTCGGCGGCGGGCAGCCGTGCTGGCCGCTGCCGGGTGATTGTTGTCATACGGGGATTCCTTTCCAAGGAACGGCGTAAATTTTGGGTACGCCAGGAGAAGCGCCGTGCCGGCTCAACGAAAATGAGCACGAGCGCGACAGCTGCGAAAAATACCGCCGGGGTAGATCCGGCAATTCGGGGAAACGCTCTACGTCCTCACCCGAGCTTTGACTCCACGTATTTGGAGCCTCGTCCGGGTGAGACGGAGCCTTGGGGGCCCTTCTCAGGGACACACTCCCGCTACCGCAGGAAGCTTCACTTGAAGCGACTATATACCGGAACGTCGGCGCACTGCCAAATCATTCCGGCCGGGCTCGAAAACGCGTGGCCCTAGCTGAGCTAGCGCCGGCTAGGCGGGCAGGTTGTCGGTGGCCCAGGTGGTGAGCTCGGTCCAGTGGGCCTAACGGCTGTGGCGGCCGCCGGCTGGCGACACCGCTAGGGGATGCGGCGGGCGGCGGCGGCCCAGGCCCGGGCCTGGGCACCAGCGGCTGGCTCGAAGCGCCGCAGTTGCGCGGTGCCGCGCAGCAGCGCGCGCATCCCGTCAAGGTCGCCCGGCCCGGCGCCGAGCGAGCGCGCCTGGACCAGGATGTTGCCGAGGGCCGTGGCCTCCACCGGGCCTGCCACCACGGGCGTCCCGCAGGCATCGGCGGTGAGCTGGCAGAGCAGTGCGTTACGCGCGCCGCCGCCGACGATGTGCACCGTGTCCACCTGGCCGCCGGACAGTTCCTGAACCTGAAGGATCGCGCGCCGGTAGGCGAGCGCGAGGCTGTCGACGATGCACCGGACGGTCTCCGCCGGGTCCCGCGGCGCACTCTGGCCGGTCCGGCGGCACGCCTCGGCGATGCGGGCCGGGATGTCACCGGGCGGCAGGAACACCGGGTCGTCGGGATCGAACACCGCCCGCAGCGGCGGCCGCCGCGCCGCGTCATGGAGCAGGCTCTCGACGTCGGCGGGCGGCCCGGCGTCCGACCACGTCCGGACCGACTCCTGAAGCAGCCAGAGGCCCATCACGTTGCGCAGGTAGCGGATGGTGCCGTCGACTCCTGTCTCGTTGGTGAAGTTGGCCATCCGGCTGGCCTCCGTCAGCACCGGCCGATCCAGCTCCACTCCCACCAGTGACCAGGTGCCCGAGGAGATGTAGGCGAAGCTGCGGCCGTCCGCTGGCACGCTGACCACGGCGGACGCGGTGTCGTGGGAGCCGACCGCGACCACGGGGCACGGCGCGCGCAGGCCGGTCCGGGCGGCCACCTCCGGCAGCAGGTCACCGAGGACGGCGCCGGACGGGCGCAGCGCCGGGAACAGGTCCGCCGGGATGCCGGCGCGCTCCATGAGATGGGTGGCCCACGTCTGCGCCCGGACATCGTAGAGCTGGGTGGTGGAGGCGTTCGTCATCTCCGCGCCCACCTCCCCGGTGAGCCAGTAACCGAGCAGGTCGGGGATCAGCAGCAAGGTCCGGGCGGCGTCCAGCTGCGGCGTCCGGGCCGCCGCCGTCAGCTGGTAGATCGTGTTGATCTGAAGCTGCTGGATGCCGGTGGCCGCGTACAGGTCCTGCGCCGGGATCGCGGCGAGCACCTCGGCGACCACGCCATCGGTCCTGGCGTCCCGGTAGTGCACCGGGTTGCCGACCAGCGCGCCGCTGGAGTCGATCAGGCCGTAGTCCACGCCCCAGGAGTCGATCCCGATGCTGGCCAGGTCGAAGTCCCTGGCCGCCGACCGCAGGCCGTCGAGCACGCCGGAGTAGAGCCGCAGGATGTCCCAGTACAGCGTGCCGAGAACGGGCACGGGAACGTTGGGGAATCTATGCGTTTCGTGCAGCCGCAGCTGGCCGGGGCCGACCTCGCCGACCATGACCCGGCCGCCCGACGCCCCCAGATCGACAGCGGCGACCGCCGTGAGCTCCACGTCCGGGGCTCCCATCAGCGGAGGAAGGCCGCCGCCACTCCGGCGTCGACCGGAATGTGCAGCCCCGTCGTGAGGGGCAACCCGCCGGCGGTGAGCACGACGACGGCCGCCGCGACGTGCTCCGGCAGCACCTCGCGTTTGAGCAGCGTGCGCTGGGCGTAGAAGGTGCCGAGCTCCTCCTCGGGCACGCCGTAGACGGCGGCCCGCTGGGCCCCCCAGCCTCCGGCGAAGATGCCCGACCCGCGCACCACCCCGTCCGGGTTGATCCCGTTGACCCGGATGCCGTACTCGCCGAGTTCCGCGGCGAGCAGCCGTACCTGGTGGGCCTGGTCGGCCTTGGCGGCGCCGTAGGCGACGTTGCTCGGCCCGGCGACGACCGAGTTCTTACTGCAGATGTAGACGATGTCCCCGCCCATGCCCTGCGCCCGCATGGTGCGGGCCGCCTCGCGCGAGACCAGGAACGAGCCGCGCGCCATGACCGAGTGCTGCACGTCCCAGTCGGCCGTGCTGGTCTCCAGCAGCGGCTTGGAGATGGACAGCCCGGCGTTGTTGACCACGAGGTCCACCCCGCCGAAGGCCAGGGCCGCGGCCCGGAACGCCTCGTTCACGCTGGCCTCGTCGGTCACGTCCGAGGTGACGCCGACCGCCACGTCCCCGGTGGTCAGGTAGCCGGAGCCGATCTCGTCGGCCACCTTCTGCGCCGCGCCGCCGTCCCGGTCGGCGACGACCACGCACGCCCCCTCGGCCGCGAGCCGCTGCGCGGTGGCCCGCCCGATCCCTGACCCGCCCCCGGTCACCAGGGCGACCCGGGCGGCCAGCGGCCGGGGCTTCGGGCGCCGCCTGAGCTTGGCCTCCTCCAGCGCCCAGTACTCGATCCGGAATTTCTCGCTCTCCGGGATGGGGGAGTAGCTGGAGACCGCTTCCGCGCCGCGCATCACGTTGATCGCGTTGACGTAGAACTCCCCGGCGACCCGCGCGGTCTGCTTGTCGGCGCCGAAGCTGAACATCCCGATGCCCGGGACGAGGATGATCGCCGGGTCGGCGCCGCGCATCGGCGGCGTCGCCTCGTCGGCGTACCGCTCGTAGTAGGCGCGGTACGCGTCGCGGTAGGCGGCATGCAGCTCACGGAGCCGCTGCGAAACCTCGGGCAGCGGGGTGGCGGGCGGCAGGTCGAGCAGCAGCGGCGCCACCTTGGTCCGCAGGAAGTGGTCGGGGCAGGAGGTGCCGAGCGCGGCGAGCGCCGGGTGCTTGCGCCGGGCCAGGAAATCGAGCACCACCGGGCTGTCGGTGAAGTGCCCGACCTGCGGGTGGTCGGTGGACGCCAGCCCGCGCAGCGCCGGCGCGAGCGCGGCCGCCCGCTCGCGGCGCTGCGCATCAGGCAACGGCTGAAATTCACGAACAACGTCACCCAACGGCTCCGTGCGCCCATGTTCATCCAGGTACCGCTGCGCCGTATTGATGATCTCCAGAGACCGCGCTTCGCAGTCATCACTGGTGTCGGCCCAGGCGGTGATGCCGTGCCCGCCGAGAATGACCCCGATGGCGCGGGGGTGGGCCCGGCGGAATTCGGCGATGTCCAGGCCGAGCTGGAAACCGGGCCGCCGCCAGGGAACCCAGCCGACCCGCTCCCCGAAGCAGGCCGCGGTCAGCGCCGGGCCGTCCGCGGCGGTCGCGAAGGCGATCCCTGAGTCGGGATGCAGATGGTCGACGTGCGCGGCGTCGACGAGCCCGTGCATCGCGGTGTCGATGGACGGCGCCGCCCCGCGCTCTGCTAGTCCTGACCCCACCGCCCCGCGCTCTGCTAGTCCTGACCCCACCGCCCCGCGCTCTGCTAGTCCTGACCCCACCGCCCCGCCCAGGCCGTGCAGGCAGTAGTCGAAGGCGGCGACCATCTCGTCCTCACGCTCGACGCCCGGGTACACGCCGGTGAGCGCGCGCAGCCGGTCGAGCCGCAGCACGGCCAGCCCGCCGGCGGTCAGCGTGCCCAGGTCGCCGCCGGATCCCTTGACCCACAGCAATTCGGCGGGCTGGCCGGTCACCGGGTCGGTGACCTCCCCCTTGGCCGAGGTGTTGCCGCCCGCGTAGTTGGTATTGCGCGGATCCGAGCCGAGCCGGTTGCTGCGC